>ENA-UOXV01000838-UOXV01000838.1-marine-metagenome-genome-assembly--contig:-NODE-838-length-44192-cov-16.278066_pt1 | contig 44192 bp, 32 predicted proteins | sample MGYA00238165_ERZ766961 | MGnify/ENA primary metagenome ERZ766961 (study PRJEB28924, sample SAMN03173240) | marine metagenome | biome: Marine; feature: Water; material: Subsurface seawater | place: North... | reverse complement strand
GCGTACTCAACACTAATAGCTCTTTTATAGTCCTACGTTTACATACATACACATTATATTCATCAAAGACACGAATAAAACTTGTCTAAAGTTGTCCAACTTGATTAACTTTGAAGCATTCTTCTTCATTTTTTATTCTCATCGTCTCACCATAAAAAAAGCGCAAATACACACGACGAATGTAAACGACGATAGATAGAGCAGATACTGCGCGAGGACAAAATGGTGGAAGAACCAAAGTGGCCACCTTGGTCGATTTTACCCGACGACGACGTCTGTTCCGTCTGCTTGTCTCGACCAGAACAAAGAGGACGAATAGAATCCTGTTCGCATTTGTTCTGTTATCGATGCATCTTTGACTGGTCTCGCGTTGAGACGAAATGTCCTATGTGCAAACAGAGGTTTTATTGGATCGAGAGAGAGGCGAAGGAGGAGAAGGAGAAGAAGAAGAGCGATGGTGAGGGTGATGATGATGATGATGATGATAATAAGAATAGTAGTATTAGCGATATCAACGACATAAAAAACAATCAGAGAGAGAAACCGACGTATTGTCCTTTGAAGAACCAAAATGGAAACCAAGAGGAGGAAGACGAAGACTTAGATCCGGCGGAGCACATCATATGCACGGTGTGCCAATCTGGAGACGACGAGAGGAACTTGTTATTGTGCGACGGGTGCGACGAAGGTTATCACGTTTCCTGCGTTGGTTTACAGCGAGTACCGAGAGGGAGATGGCATTGTCCTTCGTGCGCGAGGTGGGAGCGAGAGCGAGAAGAGAGAGAAGCGAATAGAAGGAGACTTGCCGGTGCGACAACGACGACGACGACAACGACAACAAGAAGAGAAGGTTCATCGTCTAGAGCAGCGCGAATGGCGAGAGCGCCGAGAGGAGATGCCAGTCCTACCGCTCGATTGGGTATGCTGGAAGCGTTGGTCAATCCTACGAACGAGGATGTGCAAGGCGAATTGGCTTTGAGGGAAAACGCACTTTTGGCATCCGCCGCGAACGAGGATCCAGCGCACAGAGAAAATCGATTGGTGAGAGAAAGGAGACAGGCGAACAGAATGCGGAACGGAGAGGTGCGGTTATCAGGTGGTGGTGGTGGATCGAGTACGTTTAATCGCGGCGATTCGCACAGAAGACGACAGATTGCCATCGTTCAAGAATTGAGAGACGCGTGGGAACGACTGATGAAGGAAGAAGAAGAATTTCCGGACGTCGATGAGGTTGCACTGATAACGCAAAGTCGTCGAAGTGGAGGTCGCAATATTGCTAGTAATACCACCAATGATTTAGAAAACGCGAGGAGCAACGCGAACATTGACGTCGAAACGGCGTGGAAACTCATGGACTCGGCGAGAGCTGAAGAGGAGAAAGAGAAAAGAATGAAGAGAGCGAATAGAAAAAAGAAAGTAGCGTTGGGAAGAAGCGCGGAAGAAAATGAACAACCGTCTTCGTCGTTGCCAACACGAAACATATCGTCGACAGATCCCGTCAAACGACCGAAAATTCGCGTTAGAGTGTCGACAGATTACACCTACAACAACAACAACAATGCGTTAGGTGTGCTTCAAAGCGTTCCTTCATTTTTACGCGATACTTTAGGTGATGGTGATGGCGCTAATAAAGCTTCGAACGCTACTGAAGAAAAAGAAGAAGAAGAACATAAACAACTTCCACTTCCTCCAGTCATCGATGTCTACCGCACAGCCGCGGATGCGGCAAAAGCGTTACTCATCGACCAATTCCGCGACAAAACTTTATCAAAAGAGCAATACAAAAATACCATCAAAGCAATCGTAAAGAAGTGCGCGGAGGCGGACAAAAACATGCAAAGACTCCAAGCCGGCTCTATCACCGTCGCTGACATCGAGCGCATCGCCAGAATCGACGCAGAAGAAGTAGTATTAGCCGCTGCAAAAGCAAAAATGTAAAATCAAATGTACCGCATGTACGAATAGAATAAAACGCTAAAAGTCATGTCAAAAGAAGCAGCTTTTAGGGAACAAAATCACGAATGTGACTCTCCATTTTTATCGACGCTCGCTAATTTAACGATGGAAGACGAGGGCGAAGGAGGAAGCGACGATCACTCTCAATCCCAACTCGTGTTGAAAGAAATCCGTCCATTCACCATCCGCGCGGATGAATTTCTCAACGTAGACCCGAAAACGAGCTATTATTGCCGTCTTCACGCCGTGAATATCGGCGTCGAAAAGTCGAAAAAGTTTCACCGAACTTTGGAATTGACGAACGCGCTCACCGAACAGTTGGAGCATTTGGAGAGGATGAAATTGAATAACGAGGAATTCAGAGACAGTTTAGACCATCAACTGGACGCGTTGCACGTGGAGAAGTTCGCGTACACGCTGTTTGCCAAAGCGGACGCGCAAGATCGAAAATATAAAAACAGGACGAAGAAAATTGCGAAACTGTATTACGTGAGCGCGAACGTGTTCGACGTGTTGCGATCGATGATGTCGTCAACCAATGATGATGATGATGATGATGGTGGAGGAAAAGAAGAGGGAATAGATACCGCGACATCTCCGGAGATTGAAGAGAAGCAGAGGTACGCTTTTTGGAGAGCCGGAGAGATTAGCAAAGCGATACGATTGGGAGTACCGTGCGAAGATCCTCCGGAGACGAGCGGGAAGACGACGACGACGAGTCGAAGCGAGAGTTTCAAAGAGGATTTGGATGTAGACGTCGACGACGAGAGGGTAGAGGAAGAAGAAGAGAAGGAAGAAGATGAAATGCCGCCGCCACCGCTACCAGCTGTAGCACATCAACCATCACCACCACCTCAAGGACATAAGAAAGGGCCGCCCCCAGGTGTCGGCGCTCGAGCTCCTCCTTCCCTCAAGAAAGAGGGATCGGCGACGACGACAACAGTATCGACGAGAGCAGCGACGAATGGAGCCAACGACGCGCACCGTCCAGATTACGAAAAAATAGCATCGGCTCAAACGCTCGCGAAATCAGCCGTATCAGCGCTCGGATTCGAAGACGCCAAAACTGCCATCGAGCAGCTTCGCGCGGCGCTCGAAATCTTGGAATCATCTTGATTGAGCAGTATTTAGTTTAACGTAGCAGCTCTTAGCATTTTCTTGTCGTAGCATATTTAGATTAGTGATATTTAGTTCATGACAACACTATACAGTGGTAGTACGAGCGAAACAAAAGAATACATACAACGTCACAATGGTGTGTATTTTACTTGAACACGGCTTGATCGCCCAACTCTTGTCCCGCCAATCCTTCTACGCTGACTTTCTTGAAAAAGTCCCGCAAAGTATCGGTCCCGTAACTCGGCGTCTCGTCTGCTTTGTACTCTCCCGTCTTTTCGTCCATCACTAACATCGACTCCGCCGCGTAATATCTCCCAATCTTCCCAAACTCCGCGGCATCCGTCATGTTCCCGAAAAACCCGGCGAAGAAATCGAGCACTTTAATCACCGTGTCCATGATTTCAATCGGCACCTTGACGAATTTCGGTTCCATCTCGAGGAGTTCAAACAACATCGTCCCTTGCTCCAACGCCGACAACGCTTTCCCTGGACCGCCAATCGGCAACACCTTATTCTCCAAACTCGCGTCGCGAATGCACTCTGCCATGTATTTTGCCAAATCTCTCTCCGAAATCGGTTTGCAGGACGCCAACTGTCCGTCGCCAAACATGACGTACGGTCCGCCTTTTTGCACCGATTCGACTTGACCAGCTAAAGATTTGAAAAACGCCGTCGGTCTCACGATAGAGTACGAAATATCCTCGCACTTTTCCAATTCCTCCTCAAACTTTAACTTGGCCTTTTGAAACGTCAGCAACGGCTTTTGAACGCAAATCGCCGAGAGCAACACGAATTTCTTCGCGCCGTTTTTTCTCGCCACGTCCAACACGTTCTTCGTCGCTTGATAATCCACATCCCAAGAATCCTTCACGCCGCCAGTTCTGCTCGCCAAGCACGACACCACCACGTCGTACTTCTCGCCTCCGTCTTTGAACGCGTTTTTCTCCACGTCTTCCACCGAGCCGCACGTTCCAAATTCTACCTTGGCGTTGGTGAACAATTTTTTCGCATCCGCTTCGGTATTTTTCCCACCAATCCCAGACCTCGGACGAACGTACGCGGTCACGTCGTACCCTTGACTGCACAACTCGTTGGTCACAAATTTACCAATGTATCCAGTCGCACCAACCACGAGCACTTTCACGTCTTTGTTTTCCGCGGGGAGATTTGCCGTGTTGGCGACTGCTTTCGGCACCATTATCGTCATCCCGTGTCGACGACGATGATGATGATGATTTTTGGATGACGAAAATGATTTCGAAGAAGAAGAAAACTGTCGACGCGCGACAGAGCACGTCGCGCTGTTATTCTTTTGCACCGTCGTCAACGATGAAGTCGCTGCTCGCATGATGATTTTTATCCTTTGAGAGAAAGAAAGAAACAACAAAAGAGAGCGTTTTTGCGCGGAAGAAAGTGATGGTGTTTTTGGATAATCTTTCGAAAAAAAGAGAGATCTCGAGATTTTTTGTGCACACTGATGTACTTAAAATGTGTTGGTTTTGTCTCTCTTTTTTATAACGAACGCGCGTTAGTTGTTGATGTTGATGCAAAATATTGTATTTTGAATCCCACTTCTTTTTGTCTCTCTCTCTTGTACTCTTTCTCTCGCGTCTCTCTCCTCAGTATTCGCTTTTTTCACTTTAAGTCTCTTTAGCTGCTGCTGCTTCGTGGTGGTGTTCTTTTTCCGCCTTCTTGAACTCTCTCACGTTGCACTTTTTCATTTTACCTTCGTAATCGTCGACGACGCCGCAGAAGAAGGTTTTGCCGCACTCGACGACGAGAACGGTCGATTGCGGGTTGGAGAGATTGACTTTGTACGTTTCTTCGGGAACGCGAGCCGCGAACAGTTCGACGATTTTCTTGGATCGCGCTTCGTCGTGTTTACCCTCCGCCGGGCAGTGTTGCTCGAAGCGCACTTCGAAGGTTTTTCTTTTCTCGGGATCCGGAACTTCTTTTTTCGGAAAGTGGAGAGGCACGACTTCGTCCGCGAGTTTTTCGTATTCCGCGCTATCGGCGCAGTTTTCAACGGGAATGATTCGACAAACGTGCTCCAGTTTCGCCCACGTGCCTTCCGCGGCTTCTTCCAAGATGGCTTTCGCGAGAAGCGCCGGGTTCGCGTCCGTGTCGTCCGGTTTTAACGCGACGAAGAGCGCCGAATCGCACTGATCGATGTACATCGGAACCGCCTCTTTAAATGGTCTCTCGCCTTGGATGCGATGCGCGTTGTACGACATTGAAAAGTACGTATCGTTGAGCACTTTTGCAGCCTCTTTCGCCGCGTGGATAACCTGTGCAAAAGAGTTCAATAGATACAAAAAAGAACAAGAGAACACGCACGCTCCCGGGAGCCAACGAAGTCACCAAAAACCCTTTCTTCCCGTGGAAAGGCCCTTGGGCAAACTCCCACGCGGCAAACGACGATTGCGTCGTCGTCGTCGCATCCTCCTCTCTTCCAGATGGGTACTCCTCGCCTTTCGGAAACTCCGGAGTCACTTTGTGTTCCTCCTCTTGTTGTTGCTGTTGAGAAGAACTCATATCTTCCTCTTCTTTAAACGCTTTAAAAGGACTACTCAGAAAACGACGACGATACGAAAAAGATCCAAATCCTCCTTTTCCCAAAAGTATGCTCTTCTTCTTTGCGACGATGGTGGTGATAAAACAAGCGCGCGATCCGCTCGCGATCATGTACAGAGTTTATAACAAAGAGAAACACAGAGAAGAGATGTGGTGTATTTTTTTTTTCGCGCAAAAGTGAAAAAAAGACGTTGTTTAGATACGAAATTTTCCTCTCGGAGAGAACGAACGTTTTTGTTTACGTCAGCATTAATCTTTTGCACACACACAGATAAATAGTACTACACACATCATAATACTAAATCATAATAATGCGCGCAACCGCTCTTTTATCATCATCTTTAACCTCCTCCACGACGAGTAATTTGGCACCTTCGAGAAGACTTTCGTGCTCGTCGTCCTCCTCCTCCTCCTCCTCCTCAGTTTCATCTTCGATGAAGATGACGACGATGAGGGTGAAGACGACGACCAGAAGAAAATCATCACTCCTCGTCGTCAGAAGCGCGAACGCTCCGGACTTGAACGATAGTAATAACAAAAAGAAGGAATACAAACCGCAAAAGCCGAGACAAAGAAAACCGAAAACGGGCGCGCCTCCGCCTCCGCCGCCACCAACCGCGAAGGATTTAGAAATGATGAGCAAGTTTGATGACTTGGAAGCTGGTGGAGGAATCAAATATGAAGTTTTTGCGAGAGCGAAAGGACCGAACCAGTGGTTTCCAGTTGGCCCGATGGTCGTCAAGGAGGAATGGATGATTGGGAAAGAGTTATGGAACGCCGAGGAACCGTTGAAACGAGCGGCGTTGCAAATGTACCCAAAGTTGGCCGCCGCGCCGGCGTTTGGGAAGTTGGAATACGGTTTTCGAAGAGCCGATAAGGAGAAGATTAGCGAAGAGGAAATCAGACAAGGGCAAGGTAAAGTGAATCCGTTCGACGACGTCGAAGTCCTGAAGGAGAGATCCGAGTACGACGGGGTTGCGCCGGAAAAAACGCTGTTGGAGAAGTTCAACGCGTGGATGAATCCGTACACGAATAAGTAAATACGCGTAGTCATTTTTGTCGCATCGAGAGTATATTCATTAATGCTATTTTATTAAAACTACGTATTCACACCACCTAACTTTTCTATTATATCACGAGTTGGAACACACGGTTGCTTTTCCGGTGGCGTGTAATAATCGCCACGCGTACGCCTCGCCTTCCCAATCATGCCACACCCAGCTGGCCATGTTCTTACTTCCTCTGCCTCCGTATTGATCTGGACCTTTCGATTTACCTTTCTTGGCGCTGAAACTGGTGATGCCGTACAAGGATAAATGGTCGCACATTCCGGCGAGCAATAAGATCCCGTGGAATCCAGACGTGCCTTGTTTCCAATCGTTAAACGGACCAAATCCTAATCGCATTAAATCTTTACGCATGGCATTCATCGCGTTGACTTCTTTCTTAATGTAAGATTCCGGTATTGAAGTCACTTTAGCGTTTGGAATGTTCTTTTTACACGCTCGTAAAAGCTGCGCTTGTCGCCCGGGATGCCACAAGATTAAACTCATCCCTTTTGCTTTGCCTCCTTTTTCGGGCATTTTACCTTTTCCACCTTGACTTTTCGGACAGCACGCGTGCCGACTACGTAAATGATTCACCATTCGAAACGTCGTTCTCGTGCCGACGTTGGCTGCGAGTTGCGCGGTTAAAGTCATCACGTTGAAGCGCATGACGACGTCGTGTTTATCGATAGCCTCTCCGTACTCCTTCGATTTCAACAACGTCCCGGCGTTGCCGACGACGGCGCACGAGTTATACTTCTTCTTCCCCGAGTTTGGCAACGCGTGAATGAGAGACGTGGACGGTAACTCTGCCGCTCCTCTCATGGCGTCTGCGCCACATTTTGAGATGTCTTTGATGCACATTTTCACCGCTCTCAATCCAGGCGACAATTCGTTATCGGGAATGGCGTCGACTCGCGTGGCTTTATTCTCGTTTTCGTTTTTGATTTTACCCCAAATTCGTTCGCACCCGAAGTACCCTTGGGAGTATTTACCGGAGATTGGAGTGGTACCGGTACCACCTCGAGTCCTCCCACCTCGCGGCGCTCGAAGCGCGAGCGTGTTTCTTCTTTGTACGTTTTCTATGGATACATCAGTTTCTTCGTCTTGAACGAAAGACCACGTCGTCGCGTTGTTGTTCAATTTAAGCATCGTTCGCAGTATGCTCTCGTTTTCGTCGTCGTCGTTTTCGTCGTCACCGTCACTCTCTTCTACTATTCCTATATCTTCATCGACAGAAGACATTAACATCCTCCTTCTCCCCCCCCATTCACTTCTGAGCCTCTCGCTATTCTTCGCTAAATTCTTCCTGTGCTTCTCCGCTTCGCTCCTCGCCTTCCATCCAAATCCAGACGTTTGTCCTCCGCACCACCTCGCGTTGTGACTGACTTTCATCTCAAACGTCGCATCTGTTATCGAGCCGTCTTTCTCTTCCTCTTCGCCTTCTTCAATCTTCCCGTCGTCATCCTCTCCGTCCTCTTTTCTCTTCTTCTCTACCACGTATGGGCCTTCCTCCCCCTCCTCCTCGGCATCTTCGTGCTCGGCTAAAGATTCCTCCACTTCTTCCTCCGTCATCGGCGCCACGTCGTCGGTTTCGAACACGTTCGAATCTCTCGAACCGTGAATCTTAATCTTTGAGATCGATTTCGTCGGCGCGGACTGTCCAGTTTGGTCGTAGAATATTTGCGATTTCATCTTTTGGAAGATGTCGGAAAGAAACAAACTCGGCGTCGTCCGAGTCGTCGTCGTCGAAGAAGAAGAAGAAGAAGAAGAAGAAGAGTACGCGCTCGTTTTTGTCGGTGTTCGTAGTAGTATCACGAGCAGCGAGAGGAAAAGGAGTGGTCGCAGTCGTCGCGATGGTACCACTGATGCCCGCATCATCGTCCTCTTCTTTTCCTCGAGCGGCGAAGCACCACATCAAAGTGAGGGAGAGAAAAGAGATGTTTTCTTGGGGAGAGATTTCATCTCATTAATTTCCTCATTAGTAGTGTAGTACACACACAGCTTATTTGCGAATACGAGAACAGAGAGAGATTGAGAAAGAAAGAAAAAGAGATACAGATGGAGGAGACGAGTGTTGTTGTTGGTGGTCGTAACGGCACGCGCTTACGTTCCGGACGCGTTTTAAATAATAGCGATGAAAAGAATGTTTCATCTGGCGGCTTCAGTTCTGCGGCGGAGGCGAAAGCGGCGCTTTTATCATCCGGAGGAGGAGGACAAGGAGCGTCTAAGAAGAAGAGTACTTTCACCGAGGAAAACGAACGGCTTTTACTGAGAGGAATCCAAGCCGTGTTCGAGCGATGGACGGCGTTAACCATGGCCGTCGTCAACGAGTGGGGAGGGTTCCAGAGCAAAGAGAAAGCGCAAAGTTTACGAGAGGAAACGTTGGAGTTTTTGTTGAAAGATTCCAACAAGAAAGATGATTCAATCGAAGATTTTTTATACGATTGCATCGCGGAGGATTTCAACGTGCAGTTGGAAGACGAGTCGCACGAGGAAGTCGGGAAGGTTCTGCGAGCGATGTTTGAGGAGTGCGGGAGAGGAGAGTCGAGTTTAGTGGAGAAGATTGAAATGCAAAAGTTACCGAAGGAAGCGATGGAATTGAGAGACGCGATTAGGGAGGCGGATATGAGGAACGAAGGATTTAAGATGGCGGGAGTGGACGAGGAGATGGATGATGGGGACGAGAGCGAGAGTTCGAGCGGTGAGGAGATGGACGACGAAGGAGAAGGAGACGCGGTGGAGTTAGCGGCTGGCTTGAAAGGGATGGGGAAGAAGAAAAATGAGCCCGACGCCGACGGGTGGACCACGGTGTGAGTTGGAAAAACGAGAAGAAGTAACTTTAAAAGAAGAAAACGTTTGTAGCGCGTAGATTTTGTAGCACATAGCTTTGTGTAGTAGATGTATCCTAGTATATAATTAATTATTATTGCCTATTCTTTCTTGGATTTAAAGCGGCTCTTCGACGACGGAGATGATTTCCTCCTCTTCTTCCTCGATGGTGACGATTTCCGCGCCTTGCTTCTCGTATTCGGCGCCCAAGATCTTTTTGAGCGTACCTTGGTACTCGTCGCTTTCGATTTTTCTCTTCTTTTCTTCCACCCACGCTTCCCACTTCTCCTTCGTTTCTTGCTTCGCTTTGTCCAACATCGTCGCTTGTTGGTTTTTGATTTTCTCGTCCTCTTCTTCGAACTTCTTCGAGTATTTTTTCAAGTTTTTCTTGATGTCCGCCTCTTGTGCTTTGGAGAGTAAACTCTTCCCTCTCGGACGCCACAAGAATTGGAAGAATCGTTCTCGCGTCTGCTTGTATAACAAACGTCCGTTGAACGTCCAAATGTGGTACCCGTTTTCCATTTGGTGCACACCAGTCACGGCAGTAGTGACAAATCTTCCAGTCGGATCCCACTCGACATCGGTCGCCATGAAGTGTTCGCACGTCGCCATCGTTTCCATCTCGTCGACGTTGAAGAACTCAAACTGACCGTTCATAGTTTTCAAACCGGCGAACACAATCATCGACCCATTCGGGGACCAGAACAAGTGGTTCGCCGTTTTCGATTTCAAAGTTTTCAACAAATGCACTTTCTTCGCACCACCTTCGGCTTCAATCATAGAGTAGAAACTGACATCCGGTCTCGCGCCGTCGCCGTGGATTATGGCAAAGCGATGACCTTTGGGTTCCCACGCGAAAGCGACAATCTTTTCCGCTTTGTCCGGCAAAGCGAGGACTTCCATCGGACACATAGGTTCACGCAAACGAAACAATTCAAAACCACTGTACGTGCTCTTTTTCGATTTCGTGTGATGATCGACTTTCACCGCGAAATAGTCGCCTTGCGATTGCCAATACATCTTCACGTCGCTGACGTTGAACAAGTTCTTCGACCTGACTTCGTTTCGCGAGGGTAACTGCATCAACGAAATTCTCGCCGGCACGTTCCCACTGTTTTGTTCCGGCTGAAACGTCGCTAAAATTGGCTCTCCAGGGGACCAACAAAACTCGGAGACGCCCGGGAGCTTCACCGACTTCTTGTCCAAGAGCGTCATCTCCGGCGCTTGATACACCTGAACGGCATCTTTCGCCAAGCGAGCAAAAAACGCAGGCATCTCTTTCTCATTCTCTTCTGTTTTGATATCATTCTTTGAGCTACTAGAAGTATAAACGTCTTCCGATTCTAAGCCGTTCCATTTGAAAATCGGCCACACGAATCCTCTTTGGTTAGCGCTCGCCAAGAAATCCTTTTGCGCGCCAGAGAACTGTCTCAACTTTTGTCCAGTGGCAATGTCGAAGAAGTTCACCACTACCGATGCTGGGTTCCCACGAGACGGCTCGTGCGCCGATCCAGAACACAAGTACCTCTCGCACGGAGAAAATTCGATGAACTGCACACCCGAGTGCGAAAACTTCGCCAACCTCCCGAAACTTGACCCTCCCCACAAAGCCACGCCTTGTCTGTGCACCGTAGCTAAATACGTCCCTCTCGGGGACCACTGCACGTAACTCTCCGTCCAAAATGATCTCTTATATTCCTCTACTGCTGTGCTTTTCTGCGCGTCGTTCCAGAAAATTTCCGTCTCGTCCCCGAATCGGCAGACAAACTGATCTCTCCCTCTCTCGTCCATCATCCACGCTTGCGTGTTTTCTCGCTGCGTGTACGGTTTCGGTTCAGGCGCGACGTACTCGTCCGGAATCTTCGCGTACTTTTCGAAATCGTCAAACTTGCTCACTTTAAACACGTGCGCTTTATCCAATTTGTACCCGTCGGTTTGCTCTACCGCCGCGTCCGCTTCCGCCCTCGAAGAAAACTCGATAAAGGCGTACCCGCACGACATCTTCGTCGCCGGGTCCATCGGCATGTGCAAACCGCCGTCCCTGATTTGTCCGATTTGCCCGAAAATTTTCGTCAAAACGTTCGTGAGTTTTACGAATTTTGCTTCCGGCACTTCCGGGAGATTATCGACGATGATGGCGGTGCTCATCATGGAGCTCTCGTCTTTGGACCCATCTTTATTTGCGCCGTCTTTTTGCGTTAAATCCTCGTCGTCGGACGGAATGCCGTAATTATCTTCCGAAGGTGGCAAATCTATGGAATCTATGTCTATTTTGTCCCACTCGACGTACCCATTCTGTGTTGTTATTCGTAGCATTCAAAAGAGAGAGAGAAAAGAAAAGAGAATTATAAGTCTTCGTTCGCAGCAAAAGCGTTTTGACAAAACAACACCGCATATCCTCCTCATCATCTGAATGAAATTTAGACCCCGGGAGCCCCCTCTTGAAAGAAAAAATTTGTGGTTTTCAAAACGCAACAAAGCCCGTCGTCGATGATACAAAAGAATACAAAAGAACGAGAGGAGATCAATGCTACTGTTAAAGGGAAAATGAAGAAGGTAATACACGTACCGGTCCGCGAGGGAAAGATAACGGGATCTCCAGTTGTACCATCTCTGCGTGTATAAATTTTTATGAAGAGAGTTGCTTCGATCAAGGAAAAAAAGTCCAAAAAGAAAAAGTTGGGGTTTTCACAGTCGACTTTGTTTTTGGGAGAAAAAAGAGCAAAATAAAAAATTTCTTCTTTATTGTCTTCTTCTTTGTCTTCTTCTTCTAATAGTACGGAATAAGCACACAGCCTTAATTATTAAATCTCTACACTCGAATGACAAAATTCTCCTCGACTCTTCTCTCTAACGTTTGAACGACGTAGGATTCGAACGCGTCTCGACTGTCTCCGATTTCTTCCATGGGCAAGTGCGCGGAGTTTTCGAGCGCTCGGAAAGACGTTTGGAAAGCCGAAAAGGCGGGAGAAGGACTACTTCTACCGCTCGTCGCCGCCTCGATGCTAGAACTATTATTATTACTATCGGTATTCGACGACCGCTGTTGTTGTTGTTGTTGTTGTTGTTGCTGCTTTCTGGACAACGAGATCATTTCCAGGGTGTCGTGTAAGTCTCTGGCTTTGTTGATGGGCGTCGTTTCATCTTTTTCACCGCAGCAAACGTCCACAAAGTTTACGTCCAAAGACGCTTCGCATTCGAGCACGAGCGACGCGTCGTCGCCAAAACCACCGCCGCCGTTTATCGAGGCGCGAAATTGTTGCAGCAAAGCCTTGTCCCAGTTTTCTGCGGCTAACGGACGGGTATACGCTTCTCTCGCTTGGGTCGATAACGCGGCATAGGAGCCTTCGCCAGTTTGCACTTGATTCGCGTTTCTCCGCGTAAACGAACGCACTAAATTCAAACCATAATCGTCATTATTAATCAACGTTCGAAACCAAAACAGTTTCGCCAGGCGTTCTGGAGACATGCTGTTACTTTGTTTCGACCAAGGCGATATGGTCTCTTTCGTCGACGAATTAGTAGTACTCGAGGAGTTCAAAGACGGCGGTTTCGGAACAAACACCGCTGGCGAGATGAACATCATTCCCGCCACGTTCAACCGACTTTCCTTCCCCTTTAACTCGTTCATTTTTAACGCCATCTCCATCGCCACGTTCGTGCCCGCAGAGTGGCCGACTAAAATAACATTCTCCACCTCCAACTTCTCCAAAAACTGTACCATTAATTTCGCCTGCCCTCGCTTGGAATACGCGAATTCGCCCGTTTTCATCGGCCTCGAAGTTAACCCGTACGGTGGTCTGTCGATTGATATGCTGCGTACGCCTACCCTAGCCGCCACCAGCGGTAATAATCTCCTAAACGAAAACGTAGACCCATTCGCGCCGTGTAAAAACACAATCGCGCTTTGCGGTTTCAGTAAAGTATTCCTCGGGAAGCTCCCTATTGGTGGCAAATGCTCTTTATAATGCACTTTCACTTCCTCCATCCTCCTTTTCTCTGCGTCTGATTCGTTCTCTAAATACACCTCCAAAAACTTTGAATCTTGGTCCGCTAACTTCTCCACCGGTATGGTATCTCTCAATTCCTCCGGTTTCCCACTCAGTATCGGTTCTCGAATCAACTCGTTGAAATCTTTTCGTATCTTTGTTTCGATGGAAGAGGACAAGATGGAAAAGAAATCGAACAATTCTTCTTCTGATGATGTGGAAATGCTGTCATTTTTTTCCCCGGCGGCGGCCACGGACGCGAGTCCTCGATTCCTCCTTCTTAACCTCTTCTTACTGTTGTTCGTGGTAGCATTGGTGACAAAACTGACTGAAGAAACGAGCATCATCGGGTGCAGATTCTTTCCAAATTTTGAAGATATTTTTCTTCTTTAAAAATGTCGTCGTCACTCGTTTTTTTTTTCTCCTTCTTTTTTTCTCTCTCGGTTTTGGTCTCAGATGTCTTCACACGACGAACGCTCAAACCAATAAATAAAGTCATCTTTTTCTCTCGTCTCTCGGAAGAAGAAGAAGAAGTGAAAGAGAAGAAGAACTGAAGAAGAAGAAGCGAAAGAGAGAGAAAAGCATTTCAAAGGAGAAGATGTCGAAGGAGGAGGAGGATGTTTTGTCGATAAAAAAGCGCCTTTATGCGAAAGAGATGGTGCAATTTCTGAACGACAGTTGGACGCCGTACCACGCGGTTTTGTCTTCGGCGAAAATATTACTCGCGAATGGGTTTCAAGAAATCTCGGAAAAAGACCGATTCATGGACTCGGAGTTGAAACCTACGGGGAAGTATTTCTACACCAGAGGGTTATCCTCCATCGTCGCGTTCGCCATTGGGGGCGAATACGAACCCGGGAACGGGTTTGTTATGATTGGTGCGCACACGGATTCGCCGTGTCCCAAACTGAAACCGAAAACGAAAGTCGGGGTGAATTCGCAGACGGATTTGATGCAAGTGGCGGTGCAACCGTACGGGGGTGGGTTGTGGCACACGTGGTTTGATCGAGATTTAGGCGTCGCTGGGAGAGTGGTGTTAATGGACGAGAAGAGCGGGAAAGTGGAGCATCGATTGGTTAAGATTGAGGAACCGATGTTACGCGTGCCAAACTTGGCGATTCATTTGAATCGGGACATCTATACCGAGGGATTTAAGGTGAACTTTCAAACGCACATGGCGCCGTTGTTAGGGTTGAAAACACAGAAGACGAAGAAGAAGCAAGGAGGAGACGGTGATGATACAGATAACGCTGAAAATAACCACCACCACTCGGAATTTCTCGAGAAGCTGGCGAAAGCGTTGAACTGCGACCCGTCCTCGATTCGAGATTTCGATTTACAGCTATGCGACGTGCAACCGTCGCAAATTGGCGGTTTGAACGGAGAATTCGTATTATCTGGGAGATTAGATAACTTGGCGTCGTGTTATTGTAGTTTAGCGGCTTTAGTGGAAGCGACGACGGAGGAGAAATTGAAGAAGGAGAAAGGCATACGGGCGTTGTTGCATTTTGACCACGAAGAGGTTGGAAGCGCGAGCACTACCGGAGCCGGAGGGTCGTTGACGGATGAGTTTGTCGATCGCGTGACGAGTGCCTTCGGAAACGGAGACGCGGACGCGTTAGCGACGGCGAGACGGAAGTCTTTCTTGGTGAGCGCGGATATGGCGCACGCGGTGCATCCAAACTACGCGGATAAACACGAGCCAGGGCACAAACCGAAATTTGGCGACGGCGTGGTGATCAAACACAACGCGAATCAGCGGTATTCAACCGATGCAATCACGTCTTTCATTTTTAAAGAAATTGGCGAGAGACGAAAGATTAAATCGCAAGAGTTTGTGGTTCGTTCGGATTTGGGGTGCGGGAGCACCATCGGTCCAATTTTGAGCACGAGAAGTGGCATTCGAACCGTGGACGTCGGGATGCCGCAGCTGTCGATGCACTCTATTCGCGAGATGTGCGGGACGGAGGATACGAGGTTGTGCGTCGAGCATTTCAAAGCCGTGTACGAAGATTTCTTTGAGATGGACGAGAAGATGATCGTGGATGGATCGATTGGACAACTGTGCCGTCCTTGCGATCGATTTGAATCTTCACCGTCCGGGGGGGGCATCTCCTCCTTAGGAGATGAGTTGGAGAAAATGTCGGCGCGAACGTATTCGTCTTAAGAGTATATAAACTTTTGTCATTCATCGACTTATAAATAGTACAAACGACAAATATTATCGTCATTATTATTATTATATTATTATTATCATCTAGTAGTATTTCTATTGGATCACGCAACAGCCATCTTCTGGACTTTTGCTCCCGCTGCTTCCGGTGTTCTTCTTCATCGCGTCCGCGTTCAAACTGAAAGCGATGACGGAAATATCATCCATTGCTTTTCCGGAATACGCTCGGTCGTCCCAACTTAACATGCAAAGTTTCTTCGACCCTTTTTGAACGTCTGTTCCTGAAAGAAGCGCCGCTTGCTCGTTCGTTCGCGTGTCCCACAAACCGTCGCTGGCAATTATGACCATGGCGAACGTATCGTAATCAAAGCTCAAGTTTGAAAATTCCGGTACAGGAATCATAGAACGCGGAGAGTTTCGATCACCAATCGATCTGGACATGCCGTAAGATGCTCCCGAGGGACTAAAGAGACGTATTTCCGAGAGTTTCGAACCAGAGGCATCGTCGGAAACGAATTGACCGATGAAAGAAATGCGCTTATCTGCGACTTGGTACTTGTTTGGATTTTTCGCATTCTCATCGACATTGGCGGCTGCATTTGCGCCGTTCCTGGTGTTACTCACGTCTCCTCCACTACTCGCTACTGCTAACTGCGATAGTTTTGACCCTAATATTACGTTTACGTTTGCGGGAATGTTATCCATGAGCGAATGGTCGTCGTTGTCGTTACTGTCCTCACTTCCTCGTTGTTGTTGTTGTTCTTCTTCTTCTCCGCTCGATCGAGGAGTCAAAGGGGAGGGGGGTTGCCTCCCTTTTCCTCCTTCGCCGGTTGTTTTTCCACCTCTCAAGCTTCCACCGCGACTCGTTGCTCTCGAACTACTCGGCGAATGCATGACGTGTTCTAAATCTTGAAACCTCGCGTACGACTCGCTCCCGTGAAGCGAATCGTAATGTCCTCGAATTCTTTCCTGTTCCTCCGGAGAGTTTGGCTTGTGATCTTTCGTGGCAAACACGCATTCACCTTTCGCGTTCTTCACAATCGCTCGCGAATCCCCCACGTGTGCAAACTTCAAAAATATTTTCTTCTCTCCAAACCTTACGAAACACACGCACAAAGTCGTCCCGCTCGTCGTTTTCTTCTTGATCTCCTCGTCCAACTTGGCGCACGCGCGTTCAACCGCTTCGTCCAAAAACGCCGAGAACCCGGTCGTCTCCGACACCGGCGCGTTCGCTCTGTCGTCCACGTACTGCTGATTCTCTACCATAGACCAAAATATCTCGTTTAAATACACCAGAAACTTCTTCGCGCATCTCGCTCCCGCGTCTTTGCCGCAGTGCGAATCGAAGAGAAGAAAGCACCCGTCGCACACGCCTTCAATTTTCGACAAGTGACAGTACGCGTAATCTTCGTTTTTTTTACACGGAATCATCGAGATGGCGTATTCGAGTTTCGCTCCGAGTGCAGGTGCGACGTGTCCGACCTGCGAGAAGTCCCCGAACGCCGCCAGGTCTGGTTTCGGTGCCATTTTTTACCGCGAATGAAAAGTTTTGTTCAAATTTTCCAAGAGAACGCCGTTTGACGGTTGACGGAAACGTTCTTCGAAAGTCAAAAATGACGTGTTATAAACACTAATACTAATGCGTGTGTGGATGTTGTTGTTGTTCTCTACCACCCCCGAGAAACGCCCAACACTGCGTCAGACGCGTGTCTCTTTCTCCCTCTCTCTCTGTTGAATAAATAACTCGTATATAATAATAATAAACACTCGATAAATAATGAAGGAGTATACGAGTAAAGAGTGAAAACGGTGTCGTTTTTGCTGTTGAGACAAACAAACGTCAACTCTTTCTGTGGGTTCTTGGCTTCTTCTTCTCGGTCGGTTCAATTCAAAAGTGCTGATGAGTGAACAGAAGAAAGCAAAAAAAACGAAAAAAGCCGTCTTCTTTCTCTCCTTTTCGCGTCTGAAGATGTGTGTTTGGGGGGTGCCAACTTTGTACGAAAAGAGGACTGATTAAAAAAAAATTCAAAATGTGTCGTCGCGTCTGTCTTTTTTTCTTCACTCTCGAGAGACGAACATTTTGCGCGCTGTTGTGTGTGAGCGCAAATAGAATAAGTAATACACACGCAATAAGAATACTAATACACACGTAATGGACGAACACGGACAACAAGAAGCGGCGATACAACGTTTGTGCGATTTGAGCGACCAAATCGACGCAGCTCGAGACGCGAATCGGTTTCGCCAAGCCGTGGAATTGATGCTCGAACAGGTCAGATTGTTCAAGATTCAAGCGACGTTGAGCGAAGACGAAAAGGAAGCGATGGAACCGTTGATTCAATCCGCTTTGGAGGAGATTGAAGAGATGCGAGGGAAAGTGCAAAGAGAAGAAGAAGTTAAAGAAGAAGCGTCGAAGAGGAAGGAGAACGATACGAGAGACCCCGCGAGTGGTGGTGCCGATGCCGGTGCTCCTCCTCCGCAAACGACGACGACGAGTAAGAACACGCTCGTCGAAGTTGATAGAAACACGGTTTCGACGAAAGTGCTCTCGTCGCCGCCACCGGCGATGAAACCAGCCGCCTCGGCGGCCGCGAGAGATAACGGAAGGACTGCGACGACGAGAGGAGGAAAAGTATTAAAAGAAGAAGACAAAGAAGAAGAAAACAAGAACAAGAACACCAATACCAACAACGAGAACAAAACGACGGCAAAAACCACCACCGCGAACGTGTTAGAAACGAAAGCGGCGTGGGGGATACCCGCGAGTGACGAAGAAGAGGAGAACAGAGACGAAGAAGATGAGGTTTTCCGCGTGATTGAGGTTGCGAAACAGCAAGACAGCAAGCGAGAAAAATCCTACGAAGAGTTGAAGAAAGAGCAAAAAGAAGAGAAAGAGAAGAAAACTCTGACGATAATGGAACAGTTGAAAGAAAACGCGAGGAAAGAACGAGAGGCAAAGCTATCGATTCCACCAATTCAACGCGTGGTGAACTACGGGAAACCACCACCATCGATACGCGACGAGAAACGAAAATTGGTGACTACTAGAACGATCGATCCGAGAGAGGAGGAAAAGAAAGGCCGCCGACAGTCGCCGAGGAAAAATCACAGAAATAACAAACGCGGCGGGACGTCTGGAGCTTCGCGGTACCGCGTTGATGACGATGATGATAACGGCATGACGTACAACAACAATAACAACAACAACACTAGAAAACGAGGACACAATAAAAGGGTATCTGCGGACGCGTTGCGCGATGACGATGACGATGATGAAGACGTCGTGATTTGCGACGACGAACACCACCACGCCAATGAAGCACCCGGAGCGAAACCCAAAACTGCAAGGTTCATGTCCGCGGGCGATAAGTTAGATTTCGACCGCGCGCAAAAAGGACTGGCTCCAATCGTGCAGCCGTATCGCGAGGCGAAAGAGCAAGCGTTACTGAAAGCGGGTAGCGGTGGCGGTAGAAGTTCCGTTCCGGGTGCACCAGGCGGGTTTATCGGTCCGTTCGGCCATCTGAACGGTGGAAATAATAATAATAATAGCAACGGTCAACAGAAAAACAAAGACGATCCGAACGGTGATTCCGGCCCGGCCTTTTCCGAGCTCGCGTTGAAACGATTACAACCGACTGGTAAAGAAGTCATTCCAGATGAAATTTTGAAACTCGAACGCGATATCGTCGAACGCGTCATCGGCGAAGTTCTCGATAAACCGGGCACGGTATCTTGGGACAGCATCGTTGGTCTCGAACACGCGAAGAATGCCGTGCAAGAGCTCGCAGTATGGCCGATGACGAATCCGGAACTCTTCACCGGCGCTCGCGCAGTGCCCAAAGGTTTGCTCTTGTTTGGTCCTCCCGGTACCGGGAAAACTATGATCGGGAAAGCCGTTGCCTCGCAATGCAAAGCGACGTTCTTTTCAATCTCAGCATCTTCATTAACCTCTAAATGGATTGGCGACGGCGAGAAAATGGTGCGCGCGTTGTTTGCGGTCGCGAGACACTGCGCGCCTTCCGTGATATTCGTGGACGAGATTGACTCTTTACTCTCGGCGCGAAAATCTGAAGGTGAACACGAGTCGTCGAGACGAATGAAAACGGAATTTCTCGTCCAAATGGACGGATTAGGAGGCGAAGATCCAACGAAACCGATGCTACTCATTGGAGCTACGAATAGACCGCAAGAGCTGGACGATGGGGCGCGACGACGTCTGGCCAAACAGCTCTACATTCCTTTGCCGTGCGCGGCGGCGAGACGAGATATGATTTTGAAAACGTTAAATCCGGATGGCGATGGAAAAGTGAAACACGCGTTAACCGAGAAAGATTTAGACGTAATTTGTGAGAAAACTGATGGATATTCCGGCTCGGATTTGAAGAACTTGGTGCAAGAAGCTGCTCGAGCACCTCTGCGCGAGTTGTTTGTGAAGAAGAAAGCTAAAACTGGAAGCGAGAAAGAAGACGGTGGCGGCGATGTCGTTGACTTGACGAAAGCGGGCGAAGACGAAGCGCAAGAACTGCGCGAGATTCGCATAGATGATATTCGTAAAGCAGCAAAACAGGTTCGCGCGTCGGTGACCCGGGCTGATATTGAGTTTCACGAAGAATGGAACAAAAAGCACGGCGCTTTGACCGCGGACGAAGTGGAAGACGACGGCGAATGGTAAGAAAATGCAAAATATATAGTATTAGACGACGCGGCTCTGCCCTCTATTAGATAGTTTTCATACATACACATACACTAATCGTAGACCTTGATGAAATTCAAGACTTTCTGTACGAGTTCTAAGCTGCCTAGATCTAGAGGATCGCTGTAATAACTCGGCACTTCGCTATCACTATCCGCAAACTTAAACGCTAAGTAAAAGTCCTTCGCGGTCGCCTTCTTACTTACGGGAAAATGCGACGCTACCACCCTATTTGCACCAATAAATCTTCGCTGGCAGTTTTTCTTCCATTCGCGAATTTCTTCTCTAAAGAATTGAAAGACAATTACGTATACAATAGGCGAGACGACAAACTTATTCTTCATCGCATTAAAGCTCTTCGCTGGATTGATAATATTCTTAGCATCCGGGGCGATGAAGAGAGAAAAGAGGGTCATGCGTCTCCATCCGTTGATCTCGTCGCTGACGTCGTTCGCTCTCTCGACATCTCTTCCTCCTTTAAAATTTAATCCTCTTAAAAGCTTGATCGTAAACGACTCCTCACTTCCTAAATCTCTCAACTCTTCTTTCGGTATGATGTCTGGTGGATTCTCACCGTCCACGTATACCGCCGCATCGGTCACGAGCAGCGTTTTGGACTTCTTGTGGAAAAAGGTCCCCTCGGAATACCGATATTGCGACCAAAACAGATTGAACGTGCCTAAAATTTCATATTGGATTTCGTCCAGCCATTCGGGAGGCGGATTCGAGCTGTCCAACAATTCTGTAGCGTTCGAAATCCCCAACAACGGGTTCGGAAGCTGCACGGGAAACGAAAACTGACCGGGTACGACGAAGACTTTCGCGTTCTTATGAGCGCGAGCAAACGACGGTAAAAAAATCTTATGCTCGTACATCGTCGTTCCGAGCACGACGCTCGAGACCCGATAGTCCTCTCCAAATGTCTCTTTCATCAAAGCTATGCACTCCTCGGTTGGTGCGATTGGATCTTTCACCCACAGCGTGCCGTCCTTCAATTTTATCACCGTCATCCGTACGTTCGTTGATACTCCCAGGCCGAATCCAATGCCTTGTTGCTGCGTAAAGGCATAGACGTTTTCGTAAATCTTCTCAACTTTTGTTTCTCGAAAGAGGAAAGGAACCAAAGGGAATGGGAACCCGAAAAAGTTCAAGAAGAATCTGTCCTTATTGTTACTGTTATTATTCTCGTCGTCACTTGTCGGAGTGCTCTCTGTGGACATTGCCGCGGTGGTGGTGGTGGTGGTGGTGGTCGTCGTCGTATTCCTCGAAGAAAAAAACCGATGATTCTCTCTTTGCAAACTTCGAGCGGCACTAATCTTGTTTCTCTGCATCGTCGTTCTCGCGTTACCGGCGGCGACGACGTGAACAACTTCCCCTCGCGCCCCCACCGTTTGAAGCGCTGTCGTTGTTCCACTCATCGCCGCGATTTTATTTGATTATATTATATGATAGAGTAATAAGGACGAGCAAAAACACTTCACAAAGTGTGTGTCCTGCGTGACGTCCAAGTGTTCGTCGTCCTAAATGAGGAAGGTTGTGTGAAAGGAAACCGAGAGAGATTTTGATTTTTCGTTGGCAGTTTTTGCCAGCTGTCAGCTAATGTGTTTGTGTTGCCTGCCTGAGGTGTTCGACATCGGCGAAAACACGTTTGCAGATATCAAAGTCAAAAAGCGTCACCACCTACTTCCCCGTTTTTCCATTTATTCTCTTCTTTATTATTACGCACCAACGCTCCTCTCCGTATACGCGAGAAGAGAAAAGACTTTTATTTACGCATAATCGTAAACACTAATAATTCACGCAGATAATGCAATCGATCGCGCAACCGTGCGGTGTTCGCGTCTCGGCGTCTTCGCGCGCGACTTCTTCGAAAACCAACTCGAGACGATGCGATGCCGTTAACAACGTTAAAATGGATAAATTCGCGCCGAAAGCGTTCTCTTTTTCCTCCTCCTCCGCGAGGGAGTCTGGTTCCATTCGAGGCTCGAATACTTTGAAAAGAGACATTTTGAAGAGAGAGAGACTGTCGAGACGCGCGTTGAAGACGAAAGCGACCGGGGCGAGGTACGATTCCGCGAATTTATTCTTTTGTTCTTCTTCTTCTTTCCCTAATGCGTCTCGTCTCGATGATGATGATGATACAAACAATAACAACAACTGACGACGACGACGATATCCTCTTTTTACTCTTCAATGCTTACGCACACACGTGATGCGCAACGTCAAAAACAGAGCTTCCGCGTTGTCTGAGTTCAAGGAAAAGTTTCCGGCGGCGGAAACCGCGTTTTATTTCGCCGCCTGGTATTTTCTCAACGTCCAGTTCAACATCATCAACAAGACCATCTACAACTACTTCCCGTTTCCGTGGTTCGTGTCTTGCGTGCACTTGGGCGTTGGTTTACTCATCATGACGTTCTTCTGGACGACGAGGCTGGTCAAGTTTGAAAAACCCTCGCCGACGTTTTTGAAGGCGTTGACGTTGCCGGCGTTTTTGCACGCGTTTGGACACTGCTTGTCAAACGTGTCCTTTGCCACCGTCGCGGTTTCGTTCACGCACACCGTGAAAACGTTGGAACCGGTATTTTCGGCTCTTGGCGTGTATTTAGTCTCCGGTACCGTGTACCCGTTACCGGTGTACCTTTCTTTGATTCCAGTCATTGGCGGCGTCGCGCTCGCCTCGGCGACGGAGTTGTCGTTCACGTGGTTGGGTTTTCTTACCGCGATGTCCTCGAACGTTGCGTTTGCGGCGAGAGCGATCTTTAGTAAGAAGCTTATGTCTGAAATGTCTCCGCTCAACTTGTATAACTACGTGACGATTGTTGCGTTGCTCTTCTGCATTCCGTTCGCGTTGCTCTTCGAAGGTTCCACCGTGGCGGCCGGCATCTCGAGCGCCATTGCCCTTAAAGGCCAAAAAGATTTCGTCATGTCTTTGTTGTCGGTTGGTTTCTACTACCACATGTACAACCAAGTCGCATACCAAGCGTTGGGCAAGGTTGAACCAGTCACGCACGCCGTCGGTAACGTCGGTAAGAGAATCTTTGTGATTGGCTTCTCCATCTTGGCGTTTGGAAACAAGATTTCCACGCAAACCGCCGTCGGCTCTGCGATTGCCATCGCCGGCGCGTCCGCGTACGGTATCATCAAGGCTAAATACGCCGAGAAGAAGACGGCGTAAGGTACTATCGATACCGAATACTGCTTATATATATATATGTAAGAAGTATATGTATCTTTTTTGATGTGTATGAGGGAGCGAGGAAACATTCTTTTTTCGCGTTGGGGTATTACTACGCGACGAGAGAGGAGGAAAAGAAAGATTACGTAAAAATGTGTTGTTTTAATATTAATATCTGCTATACAAGACTATACGGAGAAGACTATAATGGGTACTACCTAAATCATCACGGTTCAACAGTTTAGTTCTGAGATACGTACGTCGCCGAATCTCCAAGTTCATTTCGTCGCTTGGCGTTCAACTCTATGATATCCTCCCTCTTGAAACCGCCGCTCGGGAATTCCTTCTGCCCTTCCTCTATCAGCTCATACAGCGCTCTCAAACACCACTGTCTGTTATGTTCTCTATCCGCGTATCTCCGACACACGATTCGAATCTCGTTCGTCTTTTTCAAAAACCGTTTCCCGCAAATAGCCTTGATGTAGTCCATCGCCTCCTCGGACAACCCAGTCTCCTTCATCAAAGCGTCCACGTTCACTTTTAAACTCACCTTCTTATTTAAACCGTGATCTTGCGTCCCACCAGCCTCTAAAACCAAATTCGTCTCCCACTCCAATATCCTCTCCGTCCCGTTTTTCTCCTCTTCCTCCATCTCCGCCATTTCTTTCGCCAACGCCGCCTTGTACTCCTCCGAACTCGTAATCTCCTCGACCCTTTCTAATAACTCGTTCAAAACTTTCTCGCGGTTTTCCTCCAACCCAACGTGTTCTCTCGTGTCGTATAAGTTCGTTCTCCTAAACTCGTGCGATTCGTACGAGTCGATTTCAGTCAACATCCCGGCGTACGACCCTTTGTCTTTCCTCGTCAGACGCTTGTTGCTCTTGCTGGTGTTGTTGTCGTTCTTTTCCCCAACATCTTCGCTCTCTGAGGAGGAAGAGGAAGAGGACGTCTCTCCGCCCTCCTCCTCCTCCCCACCGGCTGCTGCTGCTCTTGCTCGCGCACACGTCGTGAAAAACATTTTTTTGCTCGTCGCTCGACCTTTAACCACGACATCGTCATCGACGACGAACATAGACGACGACGATCGATGATGCATTTGCCCCCACAGCAGGGAGGCGTCGGGAAACGTGCGAGCGTGAGGAGTGTTAGACGACGACGAGAACAACAACGAAGATAAAAAGCGTCCTCCTCGTCGCGACGAAACTTGGGCGACGACGCGAGAAGACATGACGATTGCGAGAGTTATATCTCTATCTTCTTCTTTGTCTTCTTTGTCTTCGCGCGTTTCTTTTTTGTGAAGCAAGTTTCGGAGCAAATGGGGCAGCAGAGTTGTGTTTTCGCTTACTCTGCGACATAAAATGTACGAATATAAACCTTATACGCGTACATCTGCACTCGTCTAAATCTATCTAATGCTGTTGCTAAAATACTATAATCTGATTTGTTGTTGCTATCGATCATCATCTCTGCTCCTCCCGCGTGGCAAACCGTTGGTGTTGTTCGGTGATGACTTGTTTCAACGCTAAACCTCTCCCGCGGATGCGTTTGCGCGCGGCTTCGTCCTCGACGCCTCTCGTGATTTCTCGAGAGGTGAAGGTGCGCGCGAAATCGCGCGCGAGGTCGTTGTATTCTTTTTTCTCTCGGAGTTTCGCGAAGAGAAGGTCAATTTTAGCCGTTCGTTGACGGTCTTCGAGTATTGCTCGACAGAAGAGGCGGTTGAAGAGGTTGATTCGACTGTTCATGTTTTCGAATTCGCTCATCTCTAAGATTCGCAAGGCGTTCACACCGAGCGCGTTGGAGGCGACGGTATGCGCGAAGAACTTCGCGAGGTTGGCCACGCGACGAACGGACGAGGTTTCTTCGTTTTCGCCGGATTTGATCTCTTTAAGCTGGTCTTGAATGCACAAACGTAACGTCAACCTGTGTCGCTTTTGGCGCTCGACGAGTTTAGAGGTCAAGATGGCGTAGTACGGGTTGAACGCTTTTTCTTGCAAGCAACATTCGAGGATGACGCGGACGATTTCGCGGTCGCCTTGACCGCTGAGTGGTAGTTTTAGCAATCTTTCCAGACAATCTGCGTAGTCTTCCGAGGACATGACGACGCAAAATATTGCGCGTCTGGTTTCCGTGTTCATGCGCATCTTTTTCGCCAGTTGCAAAAGTTGCGTTTCGTTGCCGTCGACGCCGTCGTTGTTTGCGTTGCTGCTTCTCTCGGCGTTGCGTTTCTTGAACCACTCTTCCGTTCCAGCGGCTTCGGGTAACCACCAGTTACCTGTTTTTTCTAAAGCGTTGTCAGTGAGTATGTCGTACGTGAGCGCTCGCAAGGCGACGGTGACTTCGCCAACGCGATTGGCCGTTTTCACCCACCTCGATAACGCGATAGGGATGCCGTATTGGTCTTTACCCGAAGCGTCGCTTTCAGATTTAGAAACTTTGTTGTTCTTCAAGTCGAGAACGAGCTCTAACGTCAAACGCGCGCGTTTCGATAAGCCGCCACCACCACCACCTTCGGCTGCTCCGTTTTTAATTTTCAACGCACGAGCGGTTTCGCTCAACGCGTCGATGTATGATTTCATACCCACCGGGTCTTCGCCGCGAAGTTTCCCTCCGGAGACTTTCAAAATGGTAAGCGTCAAACCAGCATCCATTTCAGAGAGCGTCTTTGCCAGGGAAATCAAGCACCCGTAAACGACTGAACTTGGGAACAAACCGATGTTGTACAGCTTGGCTAAACACAAGGCTAAGTTCGACGCCGGTCGAGAAGACTCATCGTTCAGTCGTTCGCGCTCGAATTGTTCACACACGTTTGCTGCAAATCGAGCGGCAAACTCTGGACCAATCTCACCGCTACATCCCGCGACTAAGCATGCAATCGCTGCGCAATAACTCTCCGAGGCTTTTGGTCCTTCAGCGAGCGCTTTGCGCACCAGCTCTTCGCTGACGCAATCGCCGACGGTTTTCCGCGGGTGTTCTCTCGCCACGGCGGAGATTTCGGCCACGATATTTGCAACGTTCGCTTCACCGAGACGGTTGAGCAAACCGCGTATAATTCTTCTTTGCGTTTCAAACGAAGGGTCGTCGATGTCTCTGGCAGTCTTACTCTTCTTAATTTTGTTGTAGTTCTCCGTCGCAGTCGCTGCTTCCGCCGCTGCTTTCATCGCGGCGCGCTGCGCTGGGGGCACGTATTTCGTCGCCGACGGCATAAAGTTCGCGTGCGCAGCTTCTAATGCATCTTCATCCTCCTCGTCTTCTTCTTGTTCCTCGTCTTCCTCCTCCGACGAAGACGAGTACTCTTCCTCCTCGCTCATCGCGTCGTCCGAATCGTCCTCCTCCGATTCATCATCGCTTCCGCTACTTCCACCACCACCACCACCACCTAACAACTCTAGCCCTGGCAACCCTTCGATGAACAAATCCAACCCATCCTCGATTTTCTTCTTCCCCATCTTCTTTTCCAACTGTTTCGCGTTGAACTCGTCTTCTTTATACGCGTCGAGTAAACTTTGTCGCATGCCGCCGACGCCGCGCGCACCGTCGGCGGGAGCCATCTTCTTTTCTTTCCCCGTGTTCTTTTTACTCTTACTTTCCTTCTCCAAAGGAGCCGTCGTTTCTTTCTTCTTTTTCTTCGTTTTCGTTTTCTCGTCGTCTCTCTTCGCCGGCAGCGTCGCTTTCGCTTTCGTCTTCGTCTTCTTCGCGCTCAAAGTCTCAAACCGTCGCTTCTTGTTCATCTTCTTTTCGTGTTTCATCTCCGCCCTCTTTTGTTTTCTGGACAACGACGACGACCGTCCTCCGAGACCTTCGAATCCTCCTCTTTGTCTTCGTCCGTATTCTTTCCCGTCTTTTTCATCGTCGTCGTGATCATCAACTTCAAAGCCGCCGCCGTCGACATCGCTTTTTTTTCCTCGGAAACGGAAATTCGCACTCCCGAAACCATCAGACGACTCCGCCTCCGCCGCTTTTTCTCGACTCGCCAGCTGCTCTTGAACGTATTTCGGGAGTTGCGGGCCTTTGCTCTTCTTTTTCTTCTTTCCTCTGAATCCTCCTTTACCTCCTCCGCCTCCGCGCAAAGAGGGAGGCGTTTTTGGCATTTTTAAGCGATTTTTGTGAAGCAGAACACGAACGATTTGACTCAGATGAAGAAAAAATACAAGCGAACGAACGCACGAAGCAGTCGGCTCTACGCGAGATATTTTTATACGCTTTTATACGATTTGATCTGCGATGATGTTATTGTTGTGTCGTTAAAATGAAGAAAATGGAAGAGTACCTCTCTGCATCTCTCTCTCTCTTTCCCTCTCTGTGTTTCTCTTTCTGCTACTTACGCGCTTCTTTTTTTCTTTCTTTCTTTATATACAGGGGCGAGAAGAAAGCGCTTTCGAGCTTTCCGCGCGCTCTCTCGCAAACGGCTTTGTGAAGACGAAGAGAAGAACTCGCCTTCATCTCTCAACGTCTCTCTCTCTCTCTCTTTCTTTTACGAAACGACCGTTGTCGTTGTCGTGGTTGTGGTTGTGGTTGTCGTCGTGGTGGAGTTACTGCTCGAACGGTGCAGTTTGTTTTTGTTGCCACTCGTCGTTTCGTTACCGCTCGTCGCGTGAGGTTTTGGAGGCGAGAACGATACCGTCGTGCGACGGTCTCGAGAGGCGTTTAGTTTTCGAGATTCGTATCTCGTTCTTTCTCGCTCGTCGTAAAACGCAAAATCTTTCGCGAGGCCGTTCTCGGTTTGGTACGCCAACATCACTTCGATGCACTGACGCAAGACGGTCGGAGTGACGTATTGCGCGTCTCGGCTGTGCGTGACTCTTTTCGTTTCTACTTTGTGTATTTTTCGGTCGTCCACGATGCGCAAGTGCCTTCCGAAGACTTGGAACGGGACGTCTTTTGCGACGAGCCATTCGACGTTGAACGAGCCGTTAAATTTACCTTCGCGCTGCCAAAAGGTTTCGTTTTTATCAAAGTCGACGTCGGAAGTCATCTCTGCAACGCCGGAGAAGTAGCCGCTCGCGTTTACGGAGAAGAGAAGGAAGATTCTTTGCGGTATCTTCTTCGTACTCTTAGCAGTCGTATTTTTGAGCGGTGACGATGATATCGCCGTTTCGTGGTTAGCGTTGACGACGATGGATCTGTTTTCGTTCACGGCACCGTTAATGTCTTCGCTTACTTTGCTACCGTTACTTATTACGGATAAGCCTCTTCCTCCTTCTCCTCCTCGCGCTCCTGCACTCAAGTAGTTGCCGCCGTTGCAGCTTTTGTTGAGGTGAAGCAGTTGTTGTTGTCGAAAAGCCTCGGATAATTTCGCGTTCCCTCGCGGCGTCGAACTCCACTTACCGTATTTGATTGATTTATGAATATCATCTTCGCTGAAGGACTTACAAACGAATCCTTTGCACGCCGACCAGTCGATGCCGGCAAAAATTTCGTGCGGATTCGGACGGATCAGCTTCTCGTGTAAGCTCTTGTGTGGACTCCCGAGAGATAATATGCGTTCCGGGTTACGAAATCGCGGACCGCGAACGGACTCACCGAGCGACAAGTTCCCATTGAAACTGGTAACGCCACCGGTGTTTCTAATCATCGGTTCTCGTCTTGCGGTACCGTTGTTGTTGTTGTTGTTGTTGTTGTTATTATTACTTTTCTTATTGTTGTTCGCGCCGTGTCCGTTCATCCTCCTCAATGTCGCAGCTCGAGCGGCATCGCGTTCCGACATCGGAGGTAAAGCAAAGCTCGAAAACGTCGACGCGGTTGCATCTCCAACGATAGAGGTGAAATGCTCCGCCGCGGCCGCAATACCAGCGCGCACGGTACTATTTTCGCTGAATTCTGACGGCAGCATCGTCGTCGTCGGAGGCGTCATTGGTGGCGGCGGCGGATAGTATTGTTCGTCTCCGCGCTCTCCTTCCGCCTCTTCAGTATACGGTTGATATTGTTGTTGATAATACGGATAGTGCTGATACGGCATCTCCGACGTCGTCGTCATCATCATCGGAAAGTGCTGCTGTTGCTGTTGCTGTTGCTGCTGTTGCAAAGATGCTTCTTCACTCGTCGTCGTCGGTGGTGGCGAAACAATCCCACCTTGCGGCGAGAGATGTTCGTATCCCCACGACGAAGGCGCCCCCGTCGTCATCGGCGCCGGCACCGGCGGAGGCACAAACGCCGGCGTAAATATCGCCGTCCCATCCGGTAACGGCGTGTAATACCCGTACCCAAACGAACCGTACGCGTAGTGCGTATCTCCAAGCATCTTCGCCGTCATCAGAAAGCTGTCGTTGTTGTTTTCTTCTGTTTCTCCTTCTTCTTCTTCTTCTTCGGTTTCTTCTTCCAAAGGAGGAGACGTCTTTTTCTCGTCCTCGTCCTCGTTGTCGTTCACCTCCTCGTTCACGCGAACATCTTTCCGCATCCTCTCCGTCAACGCAGCCACCTCTTCCTCTTCCTCTTCCTTCGTATCCTCCTCCTCCTTTTCGCTTCGTTGTCTTCTTTCTTCCTCGTCTTCTTCGTCCTCTTCTTCTTCACCAACAAAAGTCGCTTCAAAACGCTCCTCCTCTTCAACGCCTTTTTTTTTATTTATCCTCACCTTTAACCCGCTCTTCGCTTTCTCCGCGTACGACATCATCGTCTTTACTTTTGGTTGTTGCAGCTGTTGTTCTCCTTCTTGGTCTTCTTGGTCTTCTTCTTCTTCTTCTCGAGATGACAACAACATCGTTATTTGCGTTTTCAAAAGAACACAACGATCTCTCTCTCTCTCTCTCTCGTATCGCGCGCGCAATAATAACGTTTGTCTGTCTCGTCCTTTTTTTTTTTTTTTTTTTTTTTTTTTTTTTTTTGACAAACAAAAGCGAAAAAGAAGAAGAGGTCGCGAGATGAAACACAAAGAGAGAATTTCACACACAAAAAGAAGAGAAACCAACCACAAAAATTACCACCACACAAAATAGAGTAGAGTATTCTTTTGTATTTCTGGATGCGTGTAGTAGTATTGCGCGCATGAGGAGCAGAAGCGCTTCGGGGCACAATTCGTTTTCTGATTTTGATGATTTTGAGAACGACGAGAAGGAGGCGATGACGACGACGACTTTGATGCTCGAGGGAGAAAGAGGAGGAGGGCATCGTCATCATCATCATCCGCGAAAAGAAATGAACAGATATCCTTCTTCTTCCAATGAATGCGACGAGAAGAAGGATGAGAAAACCGACCACCAAAAAGACCGAGTAGTGGTAAAGATGAGACGAAAGAAGCAAAAAGCGTTCTTAGCGTTAGAACAGCAGCACCGGACGATGGGAATGACGACTTCGAGCAACCGGAAAGTGGACAAACCGTTAGTGTTCTTTGCCGCTTTGATTTTGTGTCTGGTGATTTTCGTGGAACTGAAAACGAGTCCGAGGAAAATAGCGCGGAGAGCGATGGAATCTGTGGAGCACTTATTTCATTACGTGGAGAAAGGAGGAGAAGTGCACGCGCAAATGTTGCGTTGGCGAGGGTGGCACTCGTTAGAGGTTGGAGTGGAGATCGCGTGCGCGTTGACGCTGGCGTTTTTGAATTGGTTGCTCTTCGCGAGCTTGTTCGACGTGGCGGGGATCGTCGTCGGGTTGATTCCGGCGATGGCGACGTTTCTCGGGGTTTTGGTGTTTAGGTTTCACGCGCGGTCGTATTTCGTGTTAGCTTTGATACCGTTAGTGGTAGTTCCGGCGATTGGGTGCGCGAAGCTTTTAGAGAGGAGGATGCGGGTGAAGGAGGAGAGGAGGATGAAGGCGAGGAAAGAGCGAAGACGCGAGCAGAGGATGGCGAGAGAGACGAGGCATCAGAATGGTTTTGTGGCGAACGATAATAATAATAATAATATGAATAATAGCGAGGATTTAACGAGAGCGAGTGGGCGCACGACGATAGATGCGACGGTCATGCGTAGAGCGATGAGTCAGGGGGAGTTGAGTCCAACGACGCGCGTGGTGAGTTCGTCTGGGATGAATCCGTCTTTGTCAGCGGCCGCGGCGAATGGAACGATTAAAGGTTTCAACGCCCTCAGTAATGGTAATGGTGGAGGAAAAGCAGCACCAATCATGCCGGCAAAAGTGAACGCGTTAGCTGGTCAACCGCGACACGCGCGCGGCTCGTCCGCTCCCGAGCTAGGATTTAACCAGCTCTCCTCTTCTTCTTCTTCTTTGCAACGACAACAACAACAACAACCAGGAGAAGGAGCACAAAATACCGCCGCTGGACCACACTCTACACCATCTCCATACTTTGGTGCAAACATTCCGGATTTAGGTGGCGTCGAGCAAAACGCCCCGCCGGTTCCGAAACTCCAAAACCCGCTCCCCTTTGCGAACGCGACCGCCACCAACGTCGCCGGAGGAGCGAGTGGAGGAGGAGGAGAAGGACCAAACCGCCCGACGACAAACCTCCTCAACGCGAACCCCTCGCGAACAGCGAAACGATTCAACGTCCGAAAACCAAACTTGGAAACCATACACTCGCCGTTAGGTACCACCGCGGGGTCGACGGGGGCAAACAACGTAGGAGAGGAAGAAATTTTAGGACGAGCGGGGAGTCACCAGTGGGAAAACGACGACCAGTTGAAAACGAAAGTAGAAGAAAGCAACAACATCGACGCGCTACAAAACGGCAAAAACGAGAACGATATAAACGATACTAAAGATAGAAACGACGCAGTTTAAGAATAATAATAATAAGAGTGAGTAGTAGTGGAAATAGTCCGATGCGAAAAGAGTCGCAGCAAATATACGACACATCGCAAAAAGAAACGTCTTCCTTTTCCTTCGATTTTTTAAAATTTCTTTCGTTTCAAAATGTCTTCACTTCAAATTCATCGTCGTCGCGCGCACACAACAACGAACGACGCACCGTTGCTCGCACTCGTTTTCTGAGAAGAAGAGAAAAAGAGGAAGAAAAGAATGTCCACGCGCGCGGAGCGCGAAAAGCTCGCGCTTTTGGAGGAAAAAAGGTTGGAAAAAGAGGAAAAGAAACGATTGTTGCAAGAGAAAAGGGCGTTGCGAGATGCGAAGAAAGCGGAGAAGATGGAAACGTCGACGATGAATTCTTCGCACGTCGGGGAGTCGGTGGAGAACGCGGACGAGGAAGGTGAAAGTGGTGTTAATGGAGGAAGTCGCGAGGGAGGAGACGACGACGAGGACGAGGAGGAGATTTTGAGCAAAGAGGAGTTGACGAAAGAAGGAGTTTTTGTCTCCGAGGAAAGTTTGTTTATTCAGTGGTCGAAAGAGGAAGAGCTGCGTTTGGTGGAGACATTTTTCGAAACGGACGAGGAGGAATTTGAAACCGCAAAAGCAAGATGGGAAGCGATCTCGTCGAATATGCACTCGTCGTCGCAGTACACCGCGTTACAGTGCGTGGAAAAGTACCGAGAATTGTGTTTGCGGATAAAAAAAGGGAGAGCGCTGCACTTGTTGCGACAGGCGAAAAGAAGAGCGGCGAGAAACGTCGTCAAGAGAGGGCAGGCGAAAAACCGTTCGCACTTGCAACAGAAGCGTGAGTTGGAAGAGAAAGCGAGGATTAAAAAGAAAGAGAAAGAAGAGCAGTTGAAGAGAGAACGGATTGCCGCGAATGGAGGAAGACTGTCGGCGGAGGACTTGGGTTTTTTCATTCGATCCGGGCCAGACGCGAAGAGGAGAGTCAACGCGAACATGGACATTTGCATAACGAACGTGCAACTGTACGGCGGGACGCAAGAATTAATTTCCGACGGAACTTTGAAGCTCGTCAACGGGACTAAGTATGGTTTGGTTGGTAGAAACGGTGCGGGGAAATCAACCTTATTGCGAGCGATTTCGGAAGGAACGATTCCTGTTCCAAGTCATTTACACGTGATTCACGTGGAGCAGGAGGCGAGTCCAGACGCGCGGTCGGCGTTGCAAACGGTGTTAGATACGGATAAAGAGAGGACGTATTTGTTGAGTCTAGAGCAGAAAATGTTAGACGAGGAGTTGGATACAGTGGATGGTATCGATTTGAACGAGGTGTACGAACGTTTAGATGAGATTTCATCCGACGACGCCGAGGCGAGAGCCGGAGGGATTCTCGGTGGTTTAGGTTTTGACGCCGCTGAACAACAAAAAGCGACGCAGGACTTTTCCGGCGGTTGGCGGATGAGAATTGCCTTAGCGGCGGCTTTGTTTATGAAACCAGATTTACTGTTGCTGGACGAACCGACGAACCACTTGGACGTGCACGCGTTGACGTGGTTGGAGGAGTTTTTACGACGGTGGGAGAAAACCGTCGTCATCGTCTCGCACGATCGAGGGTTTTTGAACGAATGCACGACGGCGACGGCATTTTTGAATAAAAAAAAGTTACGCTATTACGGTGGAAGCTACGACACGTTCTTGAAAGTGAGAGCGGATAACCGAGCGAACGAGGAGTCGACGGCAAAGACGCAGGCGAGTCGCGCGAGTCATTTGAAAAAATTTATCCAGCGCTTTGGTCAAGGGCACGCGAAGATGGTCAAACAAGCGCAGTGTAGAATGAAAATGTTGGCGAGATTACAAGAGGAAAGAGTAGAAGTCGATACCGACGATCCTTACTTGCGCATTAACTTTCCATCTGCGAGTCCTTTACCGCCACCGTTGGTTTCTGTCATGGGCGTATCATTTGGCTACGAGGGTTACGACACATTGTACGAAAACCTCGATTTCGGTCTCGATATGGATTCTCGAGTTGCCATCGTCGGTCCGAACGGGGCCGGTAAGAGTACGTTTTTGAAGCTCGTCGAAGGCGATATCTTACCCACAAAAGGGTGGATCAATAGAAACACGCGCTTGCGCTTGGCGAGGTTTTCTCAGCATCACTTAGAAACCATGGACGCGGAAAACGACAGCGTCAACCACATGAAACGTTTGGACGACGAAATGCCTCTGGAAGAAGCGCGCGCGTATCTCGGCAGATTTGGTTTATCCGGTGAATTGGCGACGAAACCGATCAAGTTCTTATCCGGCGGTCAAAAGTCTCGATTAGCGTTTGCCGAATTAGCGTGGAAGCAACCTCACATTTTGCTTTTAGACGAACCGACAAATCACTTGGATTTAGAAACGATCGAATCGCTCGCCATGGCTTTAAACAATTTCGAAGGTGGCGTCGTGCTCGTATCGCACGACGAACGTTTGATTTCCTTAGTAGTCGACGAGATTTGGTGCGTGACAAAAGGTGACATGAAGTGTAACCCACCAAAACCTGGGCACGTGAAAGTCTTCAACGGGAGCTTTGAGGAGTATAAGGCAAAGTTGCGCACAGAGTTTGACGGCGGAAGTATTTTGACCGCGAAGAGGAAAGCGGAAGCGAAGGAGAAGAAGAATAAAGGCGAGCAGATAAAAGAAGAAAAAAAAGAGGAGGTGAAGAAACCGGTTGGCACGCTCGTGAAAGATACCACGTTTTTGAGGGACTCTACGACGAACAACGCCTCAAATCCTGCGACGAGTAGCGGGGAAGCGAGGAAACCAGTAGCCTCTTCCACGGGCGGGTACGTTCCGCCGCACTTGCGAAACAAAGAAGATCAAGAGAAGATTGATTCCGCGTTTGACGATTAAAGAATAAATACTTTAGAACTACTTTTTTTAACTACAACGGACTGCTATAAACGTTTATTCTATAATTAATTGAAAGGTAAATCATCCCCCGGCACGCTCGAATTCCAACGAATGATTCTCCACGACAGCATCGCAACCGCGCAGGACGCGCAATCGACGAACAACTCGCTCGTTTTCGAATTGATCAACAAATCCGCCTCTCTATTTTCCCCCACGACGTACTCACTCGCCGGCATACCAATCACGTGTTCCAACGCCTGCCTCATCTCGTTCTGTTCCACTAATATCAACAACCCAACCGCGAAACATCCCGCCTTTACGGTTCTTTTCATCGCCTCCGCGAAATCCGCATCGTACGCCTCCGTCTCGTACGCCTCCGCGGCTAACGCGCCGAGGACCCAAACCGCGGAGAGTTTACTCCCGTGCACGACGCTTCCAACCAAAGCTGGCAAGTTCGGTAAAATTCTCGGCACTTCTCTCAAATACTCCGCGTTCAACCACGACGGCGCTTTGTGTTGCGAAAGCGACACCAACGCCACCAATACCGTCGCGGATGTCAACACTAAAGCGTCCGCGATAGGTAAACCTCGATCTTTCACCTTTTTCGGTTGAAATCTTTTCTTCATCCTTTTACCGAATCTCATGCCGTACTCCAGCTCTCGTTTCGCGTCCTCGATGGATCGGACGTCCGCGCGGTCCTCGTCGATGGAATCATCCTCATCTTCCTCGTCGTCTGAGGACGACGACGCTCGGAGAGTCCACGTTTTAAGTCGCAGTCGATCGTGACGTCGTACGTCTCTGGTTTGAGCAATGGAAACATTGCGAAGAGAAGAGCTCCTCCTCCTCGATGATGATGATGATGATGATGATGCCGCGAATGATGACGATTGCCGGAGTGCGAGGGCGAACATCGTCGTCGTAAAAGCGCTTTTTGTATATTATTCGGTTTTGTTCGTGTGAATTATATATATATAACGGGTGGTATAACGCGCGCGAGATGGAAGGATGTGTTTTGTTGTGAGGAAATGAAGCGATGACTCCTACTACTAAGTACCCAACTACTCGTACGCTATTAAATACTACTACGACTAAAACTACTCAAATCTAGAAATAGTCCAACCCGCACAACCGTCTGAGCTGTTCCACGATGGGCATTTGCAAAACCATGACCGGACCTTGTCGCATAGCCGCGGGCCAGAATCCGTTGTACAAGGCGAAAAATCCGCGCTCGCGGATGACGCTAGCGGCGAGGGAGAGCGAATTTTTGTTCCCTCCTCCCGAATTCGAGGACATGGCTAAAGTTTTCAACGTGTCCACGGGTTGAGTGACGGTTTGCGCGACGACACCGGAGATGAACGCGCAGGTGAAGTGTAACGGTGGGCCGTCTTCCTTGAACAGAAATGGAGACGGCGCCGTCGTTGTCTTTTCGATTTCATCGTCTTCTTCTCTTTCGCTGTGGAGCAACAAATACCGCTTCGCGGCGTCGTACGTCCCCAACTGCGACCCGCTCAATAAACTCGCGCGCGCTACGCACACCCCTACACCTCTCCACAGACCTTTCACCACCCCTTCCTCTCGAGCAATCATTGAAAACGCTCGAGTTGTGGACGGGTAAAATGTCTTCTGTCGCGCCGCCGCGGAAGACGCCGTCGCCGCCGCCGCCTCGCTCCCCAAACTAAGAGCTCTGTACGGTTGCGATTGCATTCGAATTCTCACTATATCTATCGGGTTAAACACCGCCGACCCTATCGCACCAGTCGTCGCGCCCGCTAAGAGTTTCAGCGCAAACTTTTCGCTTTCGCTCATCGTCCCATTCTCCTCTTCCTCCTCGCTCGTCCCGTCCATTCCCCTAACACCAACGCTCCTCCTCTTCAACTTCTCCGCGTAATAATCTCTCACGGTTGGATACAAACCGATCCGAAACCCGGTATAACTCAACCCTCGCATCCACGTGGCGAGTAATCCAGGTTGCCACAATCCTCTCACCGCGGATCCGTCCGCTTCCTTGATCGCCGTTTGCGCTAAACCAAACGTTGTTGTTGTTGTTGTTGATGATGTGTTTGAAGAAGCTTGAATTTGCCTTCGAACTTTTAAAACCTCCAACGGATTAAACACCGTGTCCGATAAAGCGCACCCGACGCCGGCGGAGAGCCACTCTTTGGCGAGTCTCTCTGTGGTGGTGGTCGCAGTCTTCGGCGACCCCGGCGTTTGATCCGTTGTTGTTCTTGACATGATGTGTGCTTTGTCTAGGGCATTTTCCTTAACAAAAACCTGAAAATTCCCCTCACAAAAATGATGAAAATGACGCAGAGACTCCTCCTGTTCAAGCGAAGCCTCTGTCTGATGAGATCGTCGTCTGCTTCGCAAAAAGGAGCTTCTGTCTCCTCATCTTTTACGACGAGCAGTTTTGCTCCCCCTCGTTGTCGTTTTTTTACGACGACGACGAGTTGTCGTTTACATTCGAGCAAAATTTCGTTTCCCCTACTCGTACAACACCTCCTCGAAACAAAGACGACGACGACAAGAAGTACATGGAAACAATCATCATCATCAACTACTAGTACTCATAAATACTTCTCTTCAGACGTTCCAGATGCGATGCAAATTAAAAACGCGAACAAATACCGCAAGGCGTTGATCGCGGTGATTCATTCCCCGAAAATGTTCCACGTGTTCCAAGGGACCGGAATCGATATTTTGGACGTCTACGTGACGAAAGACGGAAAATTCGCGAAGGTTTTATTCGCGACGCCGTTTCACGATCGACGAGAATCTTTAGCGAGGAAATTAGAAGTGAACGCGGGGAAGTTGAAATCATACGTGAGCACGATATTGAAGAGCAAGAACACGCCGAGATTGACATTTGTGGACGCGGAGAAGAGGAAGATGGAGTACGCGCGAGAGACGGCGGCGTTTGAGGAGATTCGGAGAGAGCGAATCGAACGAGGGGAAGAGGAGGAGGAGGGTGAAGAGGGTGAGGAGGGCGAGGAAAGTGTTGCGCTTCCCAAAGATGATGGGAGATTGATTAGAAAACGATGATGAAGCAGCAAAAAGCGCGTAGTAATTTAGCGAACTAGCCATAGAAGAATTATACAAAAATCGAATTCTATATTTCTCGAAGATGAAAACGCGTCGTCACCATTTCGCTCGAGGTCCTAAAGTACCGTTGGACGGGATCCAACCTTCCGGTAACAAAACGCCACTGGTCCAGTGCACTTTTTCCGGTGCTTTCACGTGTCGCATTTTATACGTCAACTTGTTCTCGTTCAGAAACCCATCGAAAGGATCGTCGTTCGCGCCTCTTTGGTTGATTTCGACGCGTTCGGGAACTTCGGTGAATTTTAACCAACAGTCGCCAGCCGTGTGCACGTGCGCGTCGGGTTCGAAACAAATGTCGTTGGCTATGTCGCACCAGACAAATGCGTTGCACGGGAGATCGTTGAACGGGCCACCACCTCTCCCTGGAACGTGTTCTCGGCACTTTTGCGCGCACTGCTCCGCCGTGGCCGCTTTGTGCCCGATTCCCCATCTCACGGCTAATCCGTCGTACGAGGCGTGTTTTTCAATCCACGCGATTTGTTCTAATCTACTCGTTTCCGTGCTATCGAATTCTTTATTCGTGATTGAATTCACCAGACACGGAGGCTCGACGTGCGCGTACCCATCTACAGCTGGCGACCCGCACTCTCTCGTCCTCGTCTCTTGCCCAACCGGTAACTTCGGCTCTTTTCTTCTAACGTCCACTACTTTCGTCTTCTCGCTCTCTACAACGTCCTGCATTTTCATCACCCCATCCGTCCCAACCTCCCTTTTCCTGTACGGCCCAATCGTCCCGCTCGTCCACGCGACGTTATCCCCTTTCGCCATCGTCCCCGGCTCCACGTTTTCGTACAACTCTTTCTGTTTCTTCAACCAGCATTTTTTCGTCTCCGGATTGAACACAAACACGTTGCACATCTTCGTCATCTTGCACTGCATGCAGCACAATTCCACGTTCGGTTGATCGTTCGTATCGCCCCAGTGAACGACGTCGCCGGCGTATTCCGTGTGCGGTTGGATCGTCGACGAGTGCAAACCATCGCACTCGGGGCTAATCCGCATTTGAGGAGGCGCTTTGGGAGGAAGAGGAGGTGATGGTGTCGATGGTTTTGGAAACGAAACGCGAACGTGCGCATCATCATCATCATCATCATCGCGCTTCTTCGTTTCCGCATTCAACAACTCAGCGTCGTCGTCGTTATAAACTCTGTTTCTTCCTCCATCGCTTTTCCTCCTGCTCCTCTCGTATAAATACGCATCGTCATCGACAAAACCCACAACACCATCATCATAATAATCTCTTCGTCGTAACTGTTTCCTTCGGACGAAAAACGCCATCAGATTCAACAGGATTAAAATCAACACCGTCGATTTGAAGAAGAATCGGATCATTCACTTTTCTGCTCGCCTCTCTATTCTACCGCTCTACTAATACTACTACTCCTGCTCTTCTCTTCTCCTTCTTCTTCTTTTGTGCGATGCTGGTATGTAACGCGTGAGGTACCAGGTAATGTACTTTATTATAAAAAAGTTTCTCTTTGTGTTTTGTTGTGTGTGATGAGAGAATGGAGTTTTTTTTTTTTTGCATGCTCTTCTGTTTTTCTCTCTTCCAGTCTTCTGTCTGTCTGTCTGTTCTTTTTTAAAAACATCATCCTTTTTCTTCAGAAAAAAACAGTCGCATCACTCTCTCATCAAAAGTCTCTCTCTCTCTCCTTCTCTCTCCTCTGTTTCTTTTCGAGAGAGCACGTGCTTTGCGCGAGTAAACAGAGAGAGAGAGAGACTTTTATCTCTGTCTTCTTTGTGTTCTTCTTCTTTTGCTGCTCTGTGTTGGAAAAAGAAATCGTGATACGATTGACTCCTGAAGAAGCTTCATTTTCAACATCAACATCATCATTTTCGAACGCGCTATATATATACAAAAATGATGGTGGACAACAACGAAGGAGTCAGCAGCGAGAACAACAACAACAACTCCTCCTCCGGTGGTTTAGGCGCGTTGGATATCAAACGGACCAAAGAGTTGGACTCTTTGTTAAAGTTGGAAGACGTGTACGAATCTCAGAGCGAGTGCACTCGGAGAGAGGAAGTTTTAGGAGAATTGAACGAAATGTTGCAAGATTGGATCCGGACCAGATCGCTCTCGAAAGGTCACCCGGACGAATCCATACGGTGTAATTTGTACACGTTTGGATCGTATCGACTCGGGGTGCACGGTCCGGCGGCGGATATTGATTCTTTAGTCATTGGACCGAAGCATATCGATCGCGCGGAGGACTTCTTCGGCTTTGAAGAGGACGATTTCGAAGGGTCGTTTTATGACTACATGAGGAAACACGAAGGGACGGAGAAGATTGTAGCGGTGCCAGATGCAGTCGTGCCAGAATTGAAGACCGAGTTTAGAGGGTTTGAGATTGATGTTGCGTATTGTTCCTTACCCGGGTACTCGAACGTGCCTTTAGATTTAGACGTCTTGTCGGCGAAAATTTTACACGGTTTAGACGACGCCGGGGTGAAGTCTTTAGCCGGTTGTCGAGTGGCGGATAGTTTGTTGAAGTTAGTGACGAACCATTCGGAGTATAGGATTGCCTTGAGAGCGCTGAGGTTGTGGGCGGCGAGAAGAGGGGTGTATTCCAACGTCGTCGGCTTCTTTGGCGGCGTGAATTTGGCGATTTTAGTCGCCAGAGTGTGCCAATTATATCCCAACGCGAGCGCGTCCATGTTGGTGTATTCTTTTTTCCAGATTTGGGACAATTGGGTGTGGACGACGCCGGTTATGCTGACGAGTTTAGACATCGCACCGAAAGATCAGATTCCGGGGTTGAGACATTGGGACGAACGAGTAAACAAACCGGAACGGTACCAGTTGATGAAAATCATCACGCCGGCGTACCCGGCACAGAATTCAACGTTTAACGTCAGTTCGTCCACGTTAGAGGTATTGAAGAGAGAATTCAAGAGAGGAAAGATTGTGACTGGGAAAGTGTTGATTGGTGAGGCGAAGTGGACGGACGTGTGGTCGGACGTGCAGTTTTTCGCAAAGTATAAGACGTATTTACAGCTCATCATCACCGCGGACAACGAGGAAGATTTTAAGAAATGGGAAGGTTGGGTCGGCAGTCGACTGAAAAACTTAGTGCAAGGCGTGGAGACGTTCTCGGAAGGTGCGATGATGGCGCACCCGGGCGTGAAGAAGTTTTACGATCCGGAAAAAGACAAGGAGGTGCACTGCAACGTCTTTTTTGGGTTGTTTCCAAATCCGTCCACGACTAGTGGCGACGCGAGAGAAAAGAAGAAAATCAACTTGAACCCGGCAATTGAGAATTTTCAAATGACGGTTGGTAATTACATAGATCGAGCGACGGGTTCTGTAAATTGGAAGCCCGGCATGGGGGTGCAAATCAAACTTTTACGGAAGAAAGATATACCGAGTTGGGCGTTGCCGGAAGGCGGGAAGTACGAAGAGAGCGCGTTTGAGTTGGTCGGTGTGCCCGGAACACAACCTGCTCCTCCTGCTGAAAATGTTAACAACAACAACAACAACAACAAAAGAGCTCGAGAAGAGGAAAAAGAAGAAATAAAAGAAGAAGTAAAAGAAGGAAAGACGGAAGAAAATGGTGATAAGAAAGAAGCCTCGTCGCTCCCGGTGCCGAGGCTCGCGCCGAGCGTCGTCCAGAAAGAAGTAGAAGAAGAAAAAGATTTATTATTAGATAGCATAAACGACAACAAAGAGAGCGAAAGGACGAGAGAAGAACAACAACACGGGAAAGTTGTGAAGAAAATGAAAGTGAGCTTCGCGAGCGTTGTAAGGCAAGGCAGCAAGTAAAAGCAGTAAAATTTGGTAAATTTTGCCCTTTTTTCCAAATTCCTCAGTACACGCTTATTATTTATACTCCTACGCAAACATCCAGTAACGATATTTGGATATGGGCGCATTTCCCGCAAAGATGTCGATCGTTGAAAAACTATTCGCGTTAACTTTCGCGATGATCGCGGTCGGCGTCCGCGCGGCCATCACCGAAATACCATCCTCGGGCGGGTACGTGTATAAATATCTCTTTTCCGCAACTTTCGAAACGACGCTTTTTCTCTTCTTTCAAATTTTCTCTCTTTTACAGCCGCTAAAAAAGAGAGCGAACGCCAAACGCGCAAAACGTCGAAACGACGGATGCTTCTCTTCTTTTTGTCCGTCGCTCTGTCGATCGATTCGAACTTCTCTCTCTGTCTCTGTCTTTCGCGCGCGAAATTGCAAAACCAAAAATTAAATAGGAGGACAAAATACATTTTTTTCAAAAAAGCACGTAACACGTACTCACACATATTTTCATAAAATACAGCGCGTTGACGACGACCATCACGGTGTCTGAGTACACGTACGAGAACACCGCCATCGGCGTGAAGATGAAGCTGAGAGGTTACAACGTGGACACGACGAGTTTGGACACTTTGCAACACGGGCCGACGTTGAGGTTCAAAGCCGGCGATACGGTGACGGTGACGCTCAAGAACGAAATGGCGACGTGCGCTATGGCTGACTGCACGCACCCGGCTTCAGGAAACGGGTATCACTACTCGCAAAAGACAAATTTGCACACGCACGGTTTGCACGTCAGTCCAGATACGGGGGCGGATGATGTCTTTTCTACCGTAGAACCCGGAGAAAGTGGAACGTATACGTACAGTATTCCAAGCGACCACGCAGGGGGGACGTTTTGGTATCACGCGCACCATCACGGTTCGACCTCTTTGCACGCGGCAAGTGGCATGATTGGCTTTATGATTGTTGAAGATGCGGCGGATGAAGTGCCGAGTGCGATTTTGAATGCCGACGAGGTCGGTCCTTTGGCTATCGCGTACATGGATTTAGCGGCGCTGAAGTCGATCGCGAGCGAAAGTCCCGGTGAAGTTTGGACTTCTGCTGATGATTCAATCGACGGCGGTTATAAAGGCTATTTTGTGAACGGTAAAGTCAAGCCGAACTACGACGTGAAATTGAACCGATGGACGAGAATCCGAACGGTTTTCTTGGCCACCGATATAGACGCTATCATTTCGCACAACGGCGCTACGAGCGGGCAATCGTGCGAGTGGTATTTACTGGCTAAGGATGGCGTGTACGTCTCTCCGGCACCAAGAGCTTTGGGCGATGGTAAGTTATACTTGGCCCCTGGTAACAGAGCGGACGTGATGATGCGATGCACTGGAAGTTTGGGGACCGTGACGGTTTCCGCCGAAGCTGCGGCCAAGAAAAGACGTCGATCTTTGCTTCAAGGCGGCGGCCCCGGCGGCGGCGGCGGTGGCGGTGGCGGTGGTTACGTTGCTGGCGAGTTGTTCACCATCACCGTTGTCGCGGATGATTCTGCGGTGACGACTGGTGAAAACTACGATGATATTTCGCAATTTAATCCGAAAAGACCCGCATACTTAATGCAGACGTTGAAGGACGAACCGGCCGGGTTACCAACGCCGATGACGCAAAGTGTCACTTTCACTGCGGCAGATGGTGGTTGCGGCGTGAACAACGAACAATTTGTGGACAAAGACACACCTCTCGGCTCAGTCGCTCTCGGTACGGTACAGAAATGGACCGTCAATGGAAACGAAAAACACCCGTTGCACATTCACGTGAACTCTTTTCAACTTTCAGGCGTGACGGACGCTTCTGGTTACTACCAAGACGGAGATTGGCACGACGTCGTATACCGCCCTACTGGCGTGACCATCGACAATTATTACTTTATGGTTGATCGTTACGCAGGAAAGAAAGTTGTTCACTGCCATTTCTTGACGCACGAAGATAAAGGATGCATGGCCTTTTACACCATTACCGGAGCCGAAGGCACGACCGTATCTGGCGCCACGGCGTCGGCGATGGCGACGTTGACGACGACAACTTCGGACCTCGCCTCCGATGGAACGTCAACGACGACGACGACGACGACCACCACCACCACTTCGTCCGTCGCTGGTCGTGCGACTATGATGCTGAGAGGTAAAGCGATCTACCTGGGTATCACAACCGCTGTCACTCTTTTCTTTTTGTAATAAA
>ENA-UOXV01000832-UOXV01000832.1-marine-metagenome-genome-assembly--contig:-NODE-832-length-44377-cov-7.388520_pt1 | contig 44377 bp, 40 predicted proteins | sample MGYA00238165_ERZ766961 | MGnify/ENA primary metagenome ERZ766961 (study PRJEB28924, sample SAMN03173240) | marine metagenome | biome: Marine; feature: Water; material: Subsurface seawater | place: North... | reverse complement strand
GAAAAGTCACTGTCATAGACTTTACCACCCCGGGTTTCACGGACCATGCGCATCACTTTTTTGGCGCGGTCGGGGGCATGCGTCTGCAGCCATTCTTCGAACAGACCATGAATTTCTAACGGCAATCGCAGCATCACATATTCTGCGGCAACAGCCCCGGCGGCACGGGCTTCGGTCAAAATCGCCTCAATCTCGTGATCGTTCAGGCCGGGGATGATGGGTGCGACCATGACTGCGACGGGAATGCCCGCTTCGGATAATTGCCGAACAGCGGCCAAGCGTTTATCAGGGCGCGGGCAGCGTGGTTCCAATGTGCGGGCAAGGGTGCGATCCAATGTTGTTATTGATAGTGCGACAGCGGCCAACCCTTTAGCGGCCATAGGTGCCAAGATATCGATATCGCGGGTCACTAAGTCTGATTTGGTGGTGATGCCGACCGGATGCGAAAACCGTGACATGACGTGTAAGACATCGCGGGTGATCTGGCGTGTACGCTCAATCGGCTGATATGGGTCAGTGTTGGCCCCCAATTGAATGGTTTTGGGTTGGTAGCTGGGTTTCGATAACTCGGCTTCTAACAATTTTGCCGCATCCGGTTTGGCGAATAGCTTGGTTTCAAAATCCAGCCCTGGCGATAAGCCATGATAGGCGTGGGTCGGGCGGGCAAAGCAATACACGCAGCCGTGCTCACATCCCCGGTACGGGTTGATTGATCGATCGAACGGCAGGTCCGGGGATTGGTTTTTGGCGATAATCGATTTCGGATGCTCGTCCGTAACCGTGGTTCGAAGCGGCTCATTCGCCATGATTTCGGCCGTATCCCAGCCGTCATCTATGTTAATTGCGGTCGTCGGCTCAAACCGCCCGGTGCGGTTCGATATGGCACCGCGCCCCTTGCGCGCCACGTCTTGGATGATTTCGACCATTCCAAAGCGTAGCGTGCAAATGAGAACAAATAAAGAACATTTAATGGCCTAAATATTGTCATCCCGGACTTGATCCGGGACCCAGTCATTCGCCGAAAATATCTGGGTCCCGGCTTTCGCCGGGATGACAAAACTAGGGAAAGAATTAACGCTGGTTAAAACGGCGTCCCACCAGAGCTGCAGCAATATTCACTTTTTGAATATCGATGGTGCCACCCGCGATGCCCCAACCCCAACCGTCGCGCATTTTCTGCTCAATCGGGTAGTCAGTTGAATAACCGTATCCGCCCATCAACTGCATGGCTTTTCCGGTCACTTCGCGGACCATTTCGTTGGCAAAGCATTTGGCGATGGAACTCTCGGCGATCGATGGAAGTCCCTGCGATGCATTGATGACGGCCCGGTAAAGCAATAAACGCGATGCATCGACCTTCATCTTCATTTCGGCGATTTGCAGTTGCACCGCTTGGAAATCGATCACGGGTTTGCTGAATTGTTCACGTTCCTGAACATAATCCAACACGTAATCCAGCGCCGATTGGGCGATCGCCAATGACATGGTTGTGTTGCCGCAGCGTTCCAGATCGAACGCTTCCATTAATTTGGGGAATCCGCCTGCCGGTACGACGATGTTGTCGGCGGGCACTTCGATGTTATCCAAAAAAATATCGGCGCTGGTGATGCCACGGAATCCCATGTGGATTTCTGGCTTCCCAAAGCTGAGACCATCTCTGTCGCTTTCTATTAATACAGCACCCACGCCCTTGGCGCCCGGGTCATCAGACATCCGGCAAAACACGACATAGGCATCGGCGTGCCCGGCACCTGAACACCAGCGTTTGGTGCCGTTGATGCGAACGGTATCGCCCGTCACTTCGGCGCGTGTGGTCAGATCGGTCAGCGCCGTTCCTGCATTGGGTTCGGACATCGAAACCGCGACGATCATGTTGCCTGCACACACTTCGGGGATGACGCGTTGTTTCAGCGTATCGGGTGCAAAGTGCGCGATGGCCAATGAAGGCCCAAAACAGGATTCAAAAATGGGAAATGCCACAGCCGGAGAGATTTTGGCGACTTCTTCTAAGACTAGGACCGCGTCCATATGTGATAAGCCGAGGCCCCCCAGTTCGCTCGGCAAATTGACGCCCAGGAAACCCATTTCAGCGTATCGCTTCACCAATTCATGACTAGGCGGTTGGGCGGAGTGTTCGATCTCTTTAGCGATTTCGGGAAGTTCAGCTTCGGCAAATTTCCGAACGGTGTCTTGAAGTGCCAACTGCTCGTCACTGAGCGTAAAGTCCATGGGTCTCTCCTTTGAATTTGAGGCACTTTAAGAAACCCCCAAAGGGTTGTCACGGTGCCCAGGCACGCTTAGGTCTGGGGGACTGCAAAACCGCAGAAAACGAAAAATAAAAGGCTGATATGGACGCACATTTCGCTGCCAAGATCCAAGACCTGACAGACTGGGTGATCTCTGAAGCACTCATAGCTGATAACTACGTTGGGATTTATGAGGGCTTTCACTGTCGTCTGGTTGAGGCGGGTGTCCCGATCTGTCGCGCGCATGTGGCCATGCCGACCCTTCACCCGTTAGCTGAACTCATCACAATTACATGGCGCCCCGATACAAAGGCCACGCTTTCAATGATTGGACACGGAAGCCGCCAGACGGATGATTGGCTGAACAGCCCGATCAAGGTGATGATGGAAGGTAATCTTGATAGATTGCGGATTGGCCCGGACGACATCGACAGCGCTGCCGAAAAATTCCCCGTTGTCGCTAAACTTAAGGACGAAGGCGTCACCGATTACATGGTCTTTGGGGTTCCGTTTTCCAGTCACCCAGAAGCGCTGCAAAGTCAGATCGGCCTTGTCGCCACGTATGCGACCTATCAAAAAGGTGGATTTACGGCAGAACAGACCGAAGCGCTGGAGCGCGTACTGCCCCGCTTCAGTTTGGTTGCCAAATTAGCCAGCCGAGAGCGGTTGTTTCACAACATTCTTGATGCTTACCTGGGCGCTGACGCCGGACGCCGGGTCCGCGCGGGCCAGATAACCTTGGGCTCAGGGCAGATGATTGATGCTGTCATCTGGTTTTGCGATTTACGTCATTCGACCCCGCTGGCTGAGAAACTGGGCCACGAGGCCTTTATAGAAATATTGAACGACTATTTCGCGGCCCTTGCAGGGGCTGTGATGGATAACGGCGGTGATGTTCTTAGGTTCATCGGTGATGCGGCATTGGCGATTTTCCCGATTTCCGAAGATGGCTTTGATGCCCGCACGGCCCGCGTCAAAGCGCTAGAGGCGGCTCACGACGCACTGAAGCGTGCCCGCGAAATCAACGCTATACGACAAGCGAACGGCGATGACCCGTTTGAATTTGGCATTGGCCTGCATGTTGGGCGTATCATGTATGGCAACATTGGCGTGCCAGAGCGGGTGGAGTTTTCTGTGATCGGCCCCGCCGCAAACGAAGCCGCGCGGATCGAAAGCCTGTGTAAAGAAACTGCCCAAACCGTCTTGATTTCAGAGCAATTTGCCGATGGGTTGGATGAGGACTGGCAGGACTTGGGCTATCATGCGATCCGGGGCAGCAAAAAGGAACTTAGGTTGTTCACGTTGCGGTCTCTTTCCAGGTCGTGATAGCCCGGCCATAAAAAAAGATCTATCTCAGCACTGAATAAATCTGCCGTCCAAGCGTTTACGTATAGTAATGGACGCATTGTGCGTCTCACGGCCCTGGTTTCAGGGCTGGAACATATCAATCAGGGGATTGAAAAATGATCAAACGTACACTTATTGCCGCTGCCGTTCTTGTTGCATTTGCTGGTCCTGCGCTGGCTGGGCATTGCCCGGCTGATGTAAAGAAACTTGAAGCAGCTATGCCGAACTTAAAGGGTGCACAGCTTGCTTTGGCCAAAGAAGCCGCTGCCAAAGGCGCCGAGCTTCATGCCGCTGGCAAACACGGTGAGTCACTTCAGGTATTGGAAAAAGCCCTCAAAGAACTCGGCATCGATCACTAATCGATTGAAGTTCTGATCGGGTGATAACGCGCCCCCTCACCCAACCTCTCCCCCTAAAAGGGGAGAGGGGTTAGAACGTGCCTTGCGCCGACAGTCCCTCTCCCTCACTTGTGGGGGAGAGGACAGGTGAGGGGCATACGTTAGTTGACGGGAAAGCACGTCCGCAGTACGAACTATCCAACGCGGGTGTGGTTCAATGGTAGAACGGAAGCTTCCCAAGCTTTAGACGAGGGTTCGATTCCCTTCACCCGCTCCAATCCTAAGGTGATGATTATAAAAGGTTTTTTCAGTCACCCTGTTTAGTGAAGCTGAAAAAAGCCTCTAAAATCCTTGTGCCTGACTCTCTCCTGACTCTTTGGAGAAGTTTATGGCTTACATACGAAAACGAGGAAAAAAATGGCAAGCGATAGTCCGTAAGAAAGGCTATGCCCCCCAGACGAGAACATTCGCCAAGAAAAGTGATGCTTTGGAATGGTCGCACAAGATCAAACTGAATAGTCTTTCGTCGCAGGAACATCAGGCGCAAACCATTCTATCCTCGGTGACGCTGGGTGACCTTCTTCAACGGTATTTGGAAGACGAAACACCGAAGAAGAAAGGTGCCTTGAGCGAGTCCTATCGCATCAAAAATATTCTCAGACGACCAATCGCAGAAATGCCTCTAAACGAACTTACCACGGGTGTATTTGCGGCATACCGGGATCGCCGCCTGACAGAAGTTGGACCTCAAGGTGTAATCCACGAACTAAACTGTATGAGTGTAGTTTTACGAACCGCCAAAATAGACTGGGATGTCCCCTTATCCGTTATTCATTTGGATTCCGTGCGACGACCCAAGATGCCACCGGGCAGAACCCGGAGATTGGAACCGGGCGAATACGAAGCACTACGAGAAGCTGCCCTGTTAGGTCTTTCACCTTATGTCTGGGCTATTATTTTCTTTTCCATTGAAACAGCGATGCGGCAGGGTGAAATCCGGGGTCTTACTTGGGAGGATATTTCTTTTGATCGTCGTCTTGCTCGGTTGAGACGGACAAAGAATGGCACCGAGCGGTCGGTCCCCCTCACGCTCAAAGCGCTCAATATTCTCCATTCACAAAAAAGCCAGAACCTTACGAAGCCATTTCCATACACTGTTGGTGCTATACGAAATGCTTGGGATAAAGCGATCAAACACGCTGGTATTGTTGATTTGCGGCTCCACGACCTCCGGCACGAAGGAATCAGTCGGTTCTTTGAGCTTGGGTTGTCAGTGCCAGAAGTTGCCGTGATTTCAGGACATAAAGATTTTCGTATGCTTGCTCGCTACACCCACCTACGGGCAGAGGATTTAGTCGCTAAAATATAATCCGAAATAGACCTCCTAAATACCTTTATGAGGTATAGAGAAATAAAAGAAGTGGTGAGCCGTGCGGAACTGGAAGCCCATAATGAAAAAATCGCAACGATAAAACGGAACATAAAAGCCGATGAAGAAGGTGCGCTTTCATCCAAAAGCACCATCAGCGCTTGGGCTAAAAAGAACCCCTACGCATTAGATGCTTACAAGCGGCGTTCGGACCGGATTGAATAACAATAGCCGACCAGCAGCATCCGGATCATCAGTTCCGGATCAATCGAAGGGCGGCCGGTGTGACTGTAAAACGGCGCAAGTTTGGTACGTAGCCAGCTGAGATTAAGAACCGCGTCGAGGTGACGTAAAAGATGATCGGATGGAATGCGGTCGTCGAGATCAAACTCATAGAACAGACGATCTTATTGCCCAACCCGTTCGCCCAACATCATCATTCTCCTGTTCAATCTTGTCAGAACAAAGGAATCACGATCACTTGCTGCGTTCAACGGAGTTTTTCAACAGCCTCAACCACAAGCGAACAATTCACTGTTCAATCGGTATTTTTTCAGGGACGGTTGCGTCTAGGTCAACGCCCTCAATGTATCGCTGTCCCCACTCGCACATCGCCCGCACCATAAGTTCAAGGTCGCGACCCATCTCCGTCAATGAATACTCCACCCGAGGAGGAACCTGCGGATATATTTCACGATGAACAATTCCGTCGGCTTCCAATTCACGGAGTTGTTTCGTGAGCATGCGTTGAGTACAGCCCGGCAAGCTTCTCAGTAATTCGTTGAAACGCCATTCGCGTTCCAATAACCGAAGAAGTATAAGCCCCTTCCACTTACCGCCAATTCTATTCAGTGCCGCCTCAACAGGACACAAAACACTGTCTTGGTGTCGTGGTTTTCTCATTTATAAATTCCTATAGTATCATTTATGATACTACTAGATAAAATTGTGCGTACTTGTGAGATATATAATTACTAATTATATCCGCATGTAGTGACAATACGGCACCTGCTGAATATCTGAGAGGAATTATGATGTTAAAACGATATCTTTTGACGGGAATGCTTGCGACTGGCATTGCAGCAATGCCAGCCATTGCGGATGAAGCACCAATTCTGGGCCATGAACTTTTTGGTTCAGGTCCCGAAAAAGTCATTGTTCTCCATGATTGGATGGGAGATTCGGAAAACTACACATCTGTTCGACCATGGCTCGACAGCACGGGTTTCACCTATGTGTTCGTCGATGTGAGAGGGTATGGTCGATCAAAAGGACTAAAAGGTGAGTATTCGACTGATGAGGTCGCCGCCGATACGGCGAATCTTGCAGATCATCTTGGATGGGCAAAGTATCACCTTGTTGGGCATTCCATGAACGGCATGGCTGGATTCAAGGCGGTGATGCTGGACTGGCACGACAAGAAACGGATCAAAAGTTTTGTAGCTGTCACGCCCGTTACACCGGATGGCTATCCGGCGTCAGAAGAAGACCGAAGTTTTCTCTCGGCCGCCATCACGGATGATGAAACCGCTGCGGCTGCTTTTGGCGGTCTCACCGGCGGCAAACTAAACGCTGCATGGGCGACGCGGAAGATGGCGCGGAACCGGGCCACATCTCATCCCGAAGCTCTTAAAGGGTTCTATCAAATGTGGCTTGGAGAAGATTTCTCCATTGCACTGGCCAAAGCCGAAATCAAAACTCCCGTTCTCGTCATTGGCGGGCGGCAGGACTTTCCCGGGTTCCAGGAGGAATACTACACTAAAACAATCGCCCAGTGGGTTCCTACTGCTAAGTTCAGCTATATTGAAAATGCAGGCCACTATCCAATGCAGGAAACTCCGATTCTATTTGCGACGCTCATAGAAAACCATATGAGTTCGCATAATTGATCACTGTGGCGTGCCCTTGAGAAATCGAGGGTACGCCCTCAGCGTCGGAAACCGTTGATATATGCGATCTAAATTCCCACAACATCGTGACGAGTGCAAAATTACTCCTAAGTCCGCTCCGGGTCCAGGCTGTGTCAAAACGTGGTTCATGATATGATTCCCCCATAGTTTTTGTTGGGAGTTTTTTCATGAAGCGTTTTGTTGAAGGCAAGGACCGCAGCCAGAGCACTTTGTTCCCGGAACGACTTGATGATTATGTTAACGAGGACAATCCTGTTCGCGTAGTTGATGTCTTTGTTGACGAGCTTGATCTTGGGGGCTTGGGCTTTAGTCGCGTTGAACCTTTGGCAACGGGCAGGCCAAGTTATCATCCTTCGATTTTGCTTAAGCTTTATATCTACGGGTATCTCAACCGGGTTCAATCCAGCCGCCGCTTGGAACGTGAAGCGGGACATAATGTTGAAGTGATGTGGTTGACGGGTCGCCTGGTGCCGGATCACAAGACGATTGCTAACTTCCGTAAAGATAATGGCCCGGCGATCCGTAAAGTCTGCGCTCAGTTTGTTAGTTTGTGCCGTCAGCTTAATCTTTTCGCTGACGTCAGCGTAGCAATTGACGGAAGTAAGTTTAAGGCTGTTAACACCCGCGACAAAAACTTCACACGGGGCAAAGTAAAACGTCGCATGGATCAGATCGAAGAGAGTGTTGCTCGCTACCTGCATCAACTGGACAGCGCCGACCGGCATGAGCCTTCGCCTGCGCGAACGATGACGACGGAACGCTTGAACAGCAAAATCGAGACGCTCAAAACAGAGATGCACCACTTACAACAGCTTGAAGTCGAGATGTTGGCAACACCCAGCCAGCAGATATCCCTGACGGATCCTGATGCCAGATCAATGGCGACGAGCGGTCGGGGCAGTGGCATGGTCGCTTACAATGTGCAGTCCGTCGTGGACACCCAACATCATCTGATCGTTGCCCATGAGGTTACCAATTCTGGCTCAGACCGATCTCAACTCTCCGCGATGGCGAAGCAGGCGAAAGCGGCTCTCAAGACAGATAAGCTGGATGTTGTTGCTGACCGAGGGTACTTCAAAAGCGAAGAACTCCTAGCCTGCGATAAGGCGGGCATTGCAGTTACGCTTCCCAAGCCGATGACTTCGGGCAGCAGGGCCAAAGGTCGTTTTACCAAACAGGATTTTTTCTATGTGGCTGCAGGAGATGTGTATCGTTGCCCTGCCAATGAGCATTTGGTTGCCCATTCCACAACTGTGGAAAGGGGATTGATCTTACATCGCTATTGGACCAATGCTTGCCAAGCTTGTGCCATCAAGGGGCAATGTACCACGGGCAAGGAACGTCGGATCACCCGCTGGGAACATGAACATATTCTTGAGGCTGTTCAGCAACGCCTCGATGAGCATCCTGAGAAAATGAGGCAACGGCGCGAGACCGTCGAGCACCCGTTCGGAACCATCAAATCGTGGATGGGATATACCCACTTTCAAATGAAAACATTAAAACACATCGGCACAGAAATGGCATTGCATGTGCTCGCCTACAATCTGAAACGCGTCATCAACATCATCGGCATCCGCCCACTGATCGCGGCCATGCAGGTGGAATAAGCCCTGTGCGCACCATTTTACGCCTAATATCCGGCCCACAGCTCCCTAAACGGAAAATCCGGCTACACAGCTCTCGACAGAAATAAAAATTGAAAACCCGCCATGAAAAATCGATCCAACGCACGAACGCACCGCACAGGAAATTAGATGGTGTTTTGACACAGCCTGGGTCAAAAGCGGACGTCATCCCCTACGCACCGCTCGCAAGCCTTGCCGGGTCTAGCGCGTCAAAGGCTTGTACTTAATCCGATGTGGCTCAAGCGCATCATCGCCGAGGCGGCGTTTTTTGTCGGCTTCGTAGTCTTCGTAGTTGCCTTCGAACCATTCAACGTGGCTGTCGCCTTCGAATGCCAAGATGTGTGTCGCCAAGCGATCCAGGAACCAGCGATCGTGCGACGTGATCAGCACGCAGCCCGCGAACGTGGCGATGGCTTCTTCGAGGGCGCGCAGCGTATCAATATCCAAATCGTTGGTCGGTTCATCGAGCAGCAGCACGTTAGATGCGGATTTTAGCATGTTGGCCAAGTGGACGCGGTTACGCTCACCACCGGATAGTTGACCGACTTTTTTCTGCTGGTCGCCACCCTTGAAATTGAACTGCGCAACATAGGCGCGGGATGCCATTTTGCGTTTGCCCAGATCGATTTCATCCAGGCCGCCGGAGATTTCTTCCCAAACGGTTTTGTTGGGATCAAGATTATCGCGCGACTGATCGACATAGCCCAACTTGACCGTATCGCCGACGCGCACTTCGCCGCCGTCGGGATCTTCTTGGCCCGTGATCATTTTGAACAATGTGGTTTTACCGGCACCGTTCGGCCCGACGATACCGACAATGGCACCGGGGGGAATTTTGAACGACAGGCCTTCGATCAAGAGCCGATCACCGAACGCTTTTTTGATGTCGGTGGCTTCGATCACCAAGCCGCCCAAGCGGGGGGCCGCGGGGATAACGATTTGTGCGGAACCTGGTGCGATTTCCTGCGATGCGGCGAGCAAATCTTCGTACGCCGTGATCCGGGCTTTGGATTTTGATTGGCGCGCACGTGGCGACTGTCTGATCCATTCCAGTTCTTCGGACAAAGTACGCTGGCGGGCGCTTTCTTCGCGTTCTTCCTGGGCCAGACGTTTTTGCTTCTGTTCCAGCCAAGCTGAATAGTTGCCCTCATAAGGGACACCGCGACCGCGGTCGATTTCCAAAATCCAGCCTGTGACGTTATCCAAGAAATACCGATCGTGGGTCACCATCGCGACGGTGCCGGCGTAATCTTTGAGGTGGCGTTGCAGCCACGAGACGGATTCCGCATCCAAATGGTTGGTCGGTTCATCAAGCAGCAGGACTTCGGGTTTTTGCAGCAGCAAACGACAGAGTGCGACACGACGGCGTTCACCACCCGATAGCTTATCGACAGGGCTGTTGGCAGGGGGGCAGCGCAGCGCGTCCATGGCAATTTCGATGGTCCGGTCCAGATCCCAGCCATCGACGGCGTCGATCTGTTCTTGCAGTTCGGCCTGCTCGGCGATGACGGCGTTCATTTCATCGTCGTCCATGGGCTCAGCGAATTTGGCGCTGATCTCGTTAAAGCGGTCGAGCAAATCTTTAACCCCGCCCAGACCATCGGTGACGTTCTCGCCGACGGTCTTGGATGGGTCCAACTGTGGTTCCTGTTCCAGGTAACCCACGCGAGCCCCCTTGGCGGCCCAGGCTTCGCCCGTCATTTCGGTATCAATACCGGCCATGATTTTCAGCAGCGTCGATTTCCCGGCACCGTTGGGGCCGAGGACACCGATCTTGGCATCGGGCAAGAACGACAGCGTAATGTTCTTGAGAATTTCTTTGCCGCCCGGAAACGTCTTTGAGACGCCCTGCATGACATATGAATACTGATAACTGGCCATGGTGTACTCCAAACTTTCCGTCAATCGCCTCGCGCGAATATGCGCGGATTTGTGCGGTTAGATATCCCAAGGTGCCCTGTCTGGCAATGCCTGGGCGGGTGATTTCGCTATTCGTTACCGTCGAAAATGGCGTTCATAGGCTATCGATCCAACAATTGCTGTCAGGGCGACGCATGCCAGCGCGAAATCATGCCAAAGACCAAGGGTTTGTGAGGTTAAAATTTCCCATACCACCCATGTGACGGGGATGGCCAAAAGCCATGGTGGTATCCGCTCCAGTGTCACCACAAACACGCCCATGGTTGCGATGATGAGCGGTAGCGGTGTGATCCCAAACAGATGCGCGTGCGAAATGGGCGTTTCCATGATGGCCGCGATGGTCGGCGATAACGCCATGCTTAGCACGACGAGCATGCCCCCGATGACGCGGGTCAGGGGTTCAGGTCGGCATATTTCATTTCGATTGATCAGCGTGTGCGACGCGATCAAGACCCCTTGCCCGACAAAGACGTACCCGAAATATTCGGCCGCCCAGTTCAGATCGGTAAAGTATTGGCCGTGGAAAATGGCACCGGTCCAAATCCAAAATGCCGCAATGATCAGTCGCGATATTATGGGTCCACGTTTTGAATGGCGCGCCAACATCACAGTAATGACAAACCCAAAGGGCAAAGCGATCAAGTGTGCCGGGGATGTATCCAGATAATAGAACGCGAACAGCCCTTGGTAGACGTCGGCGGAATAGGGGATCAAACGGTCGATCAACTAAAGCCGCTCAAAATCTTGGATCATGCGGTTTCGCAATTTTGGGGCGGGCAGGGGGGCTGCCATGCGGCCCATGTTTTCTGCCATATGTTCGATTTTCGATGTCGCCGGGATCGCACAGGTGACCGCGGGGTGCGAAATCACAAAGGTCAGCAAATATTGCGCCCAACTTGTGATGCCGATCTCGGACACCCACGCGGGTAGCGGTTTGCCTGCGGTGGCACTGATCAATCCACCGCGCTGATAGGGGCGATTGATGATTGTTGCGATCCCTTTGTCGGCGGCTGTGGGCAACAAGCGGCGCTCGGCCTCACGGTCCGCGATGTTATAGGTGAACTGCACGAAGTCGATATCTTTTGTATTCATGATACGCAGCATTTCGTCGTGTCGCCCGCCATGAGACGTGGTGATCCCGATATAGCGGATGTCGCCCTGTTGCTTGCGTTCGCGCAACATCGCCAAGTGGTTTTCCCAGTTCACCAGATTGTGGACTTGGAACAGATCAAATTTGTTCAGACCCCAAAGGCGCATGGAATCCGCCACCTGTTCGACGCCTTCTGAGTCAGAGGGCGTCCAGACTTTTGTAGCAGAAAACAACCCTTTGGTTGATGGCAGGCGTTCAAGGCAATATCCCATGACATCTTCGGCAGAGCCATACATGGGTGATGAATCAACCATGCCGCCGCCCATATCAAAGAACGTACGCAGCACTTCGGTGCGTTGATCACGAAGTGCTGTGTTTTGCCCGACATTGAATGTGATCCACGTTCCCATGCCGACGGCGGGAATCCGTTCGCCTGATTTGGGGATCGGTCGCATCAAAGGCGCAGGTGCTGCGGCATGGCCAAACCCAGGCAGGGCAGCGGTCACAGCCCCACCAGCTAACAATCCGAGAAGTGTTCGGCGGTTGATACAATGGTCAATCATGTGATGCGTTCTTGTTCCCGAAACCTGCGTTGCGAGTGATTGCTTAACTTTTCAACGTATATGATAACACCGATGCTGAAAGTCGAGTCATTCTCCGATTCTGACCTGATGCGAATACGTTGAAAGACATCGTGAGCCCGCAGAATATGTCCGAGACACTTATCTTATCCCTGTTCGCATTTATTATATGCTTGGCCATTTATGGCCTTGATCTGCTGAGGCCACGCCCCACGTTGCTGCAGCCTGGGCTGCCCAAGCGATCGACATCAGGGATGTTCACAACCTTGGCGTTGTTTGGTGTCATCAGTGGTTGGGCGATACCCCATATGATCAGCGAATATGGGCTGCCCGCAGGGTATGGGGCATTGATGATCGTCGGCATGACGATTGTGATCACGCTGATTTCAAAGCGTCTTTGGGTATTAGCGCGGCGATATCAGACGCGATCCCAGGTGACACTTGTTCGCATGTATTTTCGTGATGACGCATTGGCGGGCGTTGTCTCTGTTTTGAATGGCGCCACATGCGTGGTTCTGACGGCAATGATTTTTCATCTGATCGGGTCGGTTGCGTCCCATGTCACAGGCCTTGGTATCATCGGTTTTTATATCGGTATCACAGGGATCGCCCTTGCCGGATACCTGGTCTGTACGACACGGGACCGGAACACAGCATCACGGGCCGATGTGATCAGTTTCGGGGTCTACATCATCGGCATGGTCGGGCTGGGTCTGTTGGTGCTTAACCAATTCGGTGGATTCGATGGTTTGGGCATTGCCATTGAACAGCATGTTTCAACGGTTGCAAAATTCCCAAGCACAGAAGGGCACGGCGGTGGTGACTTCCCAGCCTTATTGGCAATCCCAGGCGTTTATCAAAACGTGATGAACGTGCAGGGGGATTTCTATGTCGGTGGGCCATGGACAGGGCTGATGATTTTAAGCGCATCGTTGTGTGCCATCGGTATGTGCGTGTCGCAAATCGGCTTTGTCCAAATGACTGAGGCTTCTGACACAAGAAAGTTTAGCGGCGATCATATCGTACGATACGCTTTTGTTGGCGGCGGGTTGGCGGTTGTTTTTGCCATTCCTGCAGGGCTTGGTGTGATCTTGGGTGTCGATATCAATCTCTTGAAAATCATGGCAGGGGAATCGTTGGCCGTCAGCGGAACAGTCGCGCGCGTAGGGTTTTCGATTTTTGGTTTTGTCATCTTCGCAAGTTGTCTGTCGATGCTTTTTACGGCTTTTGGGATGCCGATTGAACGGGATGGAAATGCGCCTAAGCCATCCTGGGTGAAAATCCTGATGCTGGCATTATTCGCGGGGCTTTTGGCGTTCACCCCACTGTTGCAATTAATTGATTACGTGACGTTGTTAATGGCGTTAAGCGCACAGTTGCTGCCGCTTGTCTTTGGTCTTTGTTGGGCGCCATGGCTGACGCGGCGCGGGGCCTTTGCGGGGCTCATCGGCGGGATGATTGCGGTATTGCTGACCGATTTCCCAGGTGTGTTGATTCAACACGCATTGATCGGCAATCAAGTTTGGGGAACATCGCCCTTCACCATGCATGCAGCTGGGTGGGGCCTTATATTCAATGTGTTGATCACGGTGGTAATCTCTGCTGCAACCCAATCTGCTGAGGCGCGGACACATCGCGCGACATTCCATGATGTTTTGCAGTCTCATGCATCGATTGGCGACGAAGCGCGTGGGCTTATTCCTGTTGCATGGGTGTTTACGGTCTCATGGTTTCTGTTTGCCTTGGGCCCCGGTGCGGTGATTGGAAATTCAATCTTTGGCGCACCTGATCAGCCGATTGCCGGATGGAATTTTTCGATTCCATCGATTTGGGCGTGGCAGATGTTTATGTGGGTTATGGGCGTCGCGCTTGTGTGGTTTTTGGCATCGCGCCTTGGCGTATCCCATCCTGTTGAGGGAACGGTTAAGCCTGTAACAGAAGAAAATAAATCCAACTGACCTAGCAAGAAACGGGCTGATATCAGGCCTGAATTTTGTTTAATAAGTGTTAGAAGGAGCGGTGCAATGCCAAGTAAAGTCATTGAGCAATTCAAAACAGATGATCAAAAATGGGATGCTGTTTGTGAAAACGACGCATCAGCCGATGGGGTGTTTTTGTACGGCGTCACCAGCACCAGCGTCGTGTGCAAGCCAAGTTGTAGGTCACGAAAGCCTAATCGAGAGAATGTGCGGTACTTTGAAGACGTGTCGACGGCTATCGCTCAAGGCTTTCGTCCATGCAAACGCTGCAGACCCTAGTCATCTTTTTTGATCCACAGACATCCATGTTGGACGCGATGAGCATCAAAGGTTAGCCTACGCCATAACAGTTTATAGCCGAGACTCATTCCACCTATGTCAGACGATCCCGTGCAGGGCGCATCTCCAACACATGATTCGATTATCAATGTATCTGTGAATGATGCTGCGCCACGCGGCTTGTGCACGGATTGTGGGATATCCCGCACCGATGACGCGGCCCGATGTGGCAAGGCGTGTCAGTTTATTGCGCCAGATTATCCAGGACTAGAAAAAGCTGTCCACGGGCGTACCCGAAGTGATGAGACTTCTGACGAGCATTTCTTTGGGCCGTTCAAGCGGATGGTGCGGGCGCGGTTAAAATCCCCGAGTGAGGGGGCTCAGTGGACCGGGATTACGACAAAAATTGCTGAACGTTTGTTAGCAAATGGTGCCGTTGATGCGGTTCTGACCATGGCACCCGACCCTAATGATAAATGGCGTCCTGTCCCCGTTTTGGTGACGTCGCCCGAGGGCATGTCCGAAGTGCGCGGCATGCGGATGGGCTATGCGCCGTTGCTGGCGTTATTGGAACCTGCCAAGGAAATGGGCTTCAAGAAAATAGCGGTCATCGGAATCCCGTGCCAGATTTACGCGCTAAGGGCCCTTGAGGCAGAACTGGGTTTTGAGCGGCTGTACGTCATCGGCACGCCTTGTTCGGATAACACGACGACCGAGAACTTTCACGACTTCTTGGCGTTGTTATCCGACGACCCTGATAGCATCACGTACTTGGAATTTCGTGCGGACTATCATGTCGAACTTCGGTTTGCTGATGGCACCAGCAAGGATATTCCATTTTTGAAATTACCAATTTTTGATCTGGCGCCCGATTTCTTTCCGCTGACATGTCGAACCTGCGTGGATTACACCAATTCGCTGGCCGATATCACGGTGGGATATATGGGCGGTCAGGGAGAGCAATGGCTGATCGTCCGCAATGATCGTGGTGAAGAATTATTGGCGACGTTGGGCGATGATGTCGTTTTATCTGAGCCGGGCAGCGCAGGAAAACGGATGAATGCCGTCAAAGGGTTCATCGAGAATGTGGAGCGTGCCGCTGGCGGTGTACCACTGCGGAAAATGCCGGATTGGTTGCGCCCGATTATGGGCTGGGTCATGCCACGGTTCGGACCCCGGGGCTTAGAATTCGCGCGGACCCGGGTCGAAATGAAAGCCGCCGAGACGGTTATTCATCTTCGGCGTGAAGAACCCAACAAGATCAAGAATATGGTGCCGCAACACGTCTGGGCCTTGGTTGAACGTTATGGCTTTAAGCCAGAAGAAAACGAACGCCCACCCAAGGAATAGAGGCAGTTTTTATTCCGTTTCGGCGGCCATCAGAGCCTTGGGCAATGCATCGGCAAAAATTGCTAAGTCTTCGTCGCGGCCAACAGTGATTCGAATGCATCGATCCATCGGGGCAACCCCGGGCATCCGTGCGAAAACGCCTTGGTCGATCAGGCTGCCCAGGACCCGGCGGGCGAAATCGCCGTCCTTACCACAATCGATGGTTACAAAATTGGTCTGGGATGGCAGTGCGTGCAATCCATGGGCGGCGGCGATATCACTAATCTTAGCGCGCGCATCGATGACTTTTTGCTGGATGGCTTTGAGGTATGCCTGGTCCGCCAAGGCCGCGCATGCCCCGGCCTTGGCGATCCGGTTGACGCCGAAATGGTTTCGAACTTTGTTGAATGCAACGGCGAGGTTCTTTTCAGCGATCGCATAACCAATGCGTGCCCCGGCCATGCCATATGCTTTTGAAAATGTGCGGTACCTAATGACATTGGGATTGTCGATATCAATCGCTGGGGCGGTGCCGTCATCGGCGAATTCGATATAGGCTTCGTCCAAGCACAGCAATGCGTCTTTGGGTGTGTTGTCGATCATGCGCTGGATGGTTTCGGCATCGTGGACCGTGCCCATCGGATTGTCCGGGTTCGCAATATAGATCAGCCGCGCACCATGTTCGTTGGCGGCATCCAGCAACGCATCGGGGTCTTCGCAATCATCGCGATATGGCACGGTATTCAGTGTGCCGCCAAACCCTGCGACGTGAAAATTGAATGTGGGGTACGCGCCCGCCGACGTCACGACGGGTATACCGTCTGTTAAGAACAGTCGGCACGTCAAACCCAACAGGCCGTCTATGCCTTCGCCGACGACAATGTTGTCAGGCGATACACCATGATGCGCAGCCAACGCATGTCGCAGGTCATGGTTCTCCGGATCGCAGTACATCCATGCGTCAGATGCGGCTTGGCGCATGGCTTCAATAGCTTTTGGCGATGGTCCAAAAATAGACTCATTAGCTCCGATACGCGCCCTAAAGGGTTTGCCCATTTGACGCTCTTGGGTTTCGGGACCCACAAACGGCACGGACGCGGGAAGGGTTTTGACAAGATCGATAAACGGAGGAGGCATAGGATCAACGGTGCTCAGATAAAAGTGATGTAACGATCCATGGATGATGATCGGCCCGCCCGTTCAACGCAAGTTTGTGATGTGTCTAACAACGATGTTGCTCAACCATCAGCCGATTGAATGTGTCTTCGGTAAATTTGAGGCAGGTGCCAGCGCGCTGATCGAACAAAGATCGGTCGATGGATTGGAGTGGCCCGAAATAGACGTGGATACCACAGCTTGGCTCTTCGCTGACACATTCAACCGTGTGTATGGCTGTCGGCGTTATATTGAGAATCTCTCCGGGGTTCAGATCGACATACCCGGTCTCAGTGATTTTGGACTCAGCCTCTAATTTGAAAAAGCGATTGCGCTCAACGCCCGCATATAAACCGATCATGGCTGGCATCTGATGATCGTGGGGTGGAATGGGGGATCCTGGCATAAATTGGCAAACCCAAATCGATATCGCTTCATCCTCGTACAGGTTGATTTCATCTTCTTCGAATTCTGGGATGTGTTGGCGAATCGTATCCGGATCGTGGAACACTCGCTCCATGATCGCTTTGACCTCAGGCTTTGGGGCCGCACTTCGGCTGGCGGATTTTAATTCCTCGACCAAGGCATTCAGATCAAAAGACGTAGTAGATTTCTCAGTCATCGTGATCGGTCACTTCCCGATCCGTTCCGCAATCTTCAGGATGCGGTGCATCTCTCGCAGTACGGGTTTTTCGATCAACTTGCCATCAATCACCACAAGACCTGTGTCCGCTTCTTCAAACGCCGCGATCACACGTCGTGCTTTTTCAACTTGGGTGTCATCCGGGGTAAACACTTTATTCAAGATCGGTATCTGTTTGGGATGGATGGACCCCTTTCCACTGAACCCAAGATCAAGCGCCAAGCGGGCATCGCGTTCCATGCCTTCGGGATCGTCTAAATCCAAGAACGGGACATCGACAACATCGATACCGACACTGGCCGCCGCATGGACAACCCGGGACCGCGCATACAACAACGGTTCCCACGCATGTTTACATCTGAGTTCCGCAGCCATGTCGACGCCACCAAAAAACAGTGCGTCGATACGTGGACTGGCGCGGGCGATATCATGCACGGCTTCTAATCCGGCATTGGTTTCAATGATCACATGGAGACGTGTGGTATGGCCGCGTTCGGTAAGTAAATTATCCAGCCATACAATTTCATCCGGTGTCCGTACCTTGGGCAGCATAAGGGCAGGGGGCGGTGTATCGGTGGCGAGGACGGCTTGAACATCGGCGAGCCCAAACGCTTCGCGCAAACAATTAATGCGAACGATCCGCTCTACATCATCGTCAGCTTGTGGCTTTGCAAACAATGCCATTGTGTGCCGACGGGCCTCGTCTTTGTCTTTTGGGGCGATACCGTCTTCGAGTTCGACGCACACAATGTCCGCACCAGACGCCAATGCTTTTGGATACATTTTCGGTTTTAATCCAGGTGCAAAAATAAAGCTCCGTCTTGGAACAACCGGACGCGCGTCTTCGATGGTCATGTCTTTCTCCGCTTTGCGCTGAGCGCACGAAAACTGAAGCTCAAAATAGAGATATTCTCGCCGTATAAAGCAAATAGATTGTGATGGGGTGTGCTTTGATCGTTTTGAATCTTGAAAATTGAGACACAAATCCGATTTCAGTCGCTCAACCTTGTGCTCACAAATCAAGATGTAGTTGACCGTATTTTACTAGGGTTCCAAGATTACCATCATGATGGATGATATTGGCGGCAATAAAATCTCAGACGACATTCCGGTGGAAGGCCATGAGCAGGGCTCAGGCGATGTGTTTGGGGATGTACGTCTTCGCGAGGCGATTGCCTCCATGAGCGACGGAATTGCCATTTATGGACCCAGCGGTCATCTGGAATATTGCAACGATAGCTTTCGACAGTTTCAAGGATATAGCGAGACCGATACGCAATTCGGCGTCGCCACCTATGACAGTTTGGGAAAACTAGACGCGGCCAACCAAGTTATCGAACACAAGCTTTTAAGTTTCGCGGAACGGCTTGACCAACTTCGGCGCGACGGTGCGAACTTAGTGCTGCAGTATCATGGTGATCGTATTTATGAACGTCGACAATCGGCCACTCCATCTGGTGGCATGATCAACTTGATCACCGATATTACCAAACATCACCGGTTGGAAATTGTTCAGCAAGGCCGAAACAATATTTTGGAGTTGGTCGCAAAGGGACATCCTTTGCAGGAGGTTCTGACCGAACTGATTAAGAACTGTGAGGCTTTATTCCCTGGAATGCTGGGGTCGGTATTGCTGATGGATGAGACCGGAACGCGCCTGTTGGCAGGCGCTGCGCCGAGCTTACCTAAATCATATACCGAGGCTATCCACGGGGTCGAAATTGGTGACAATATTGGATCGTGCGGAACGGCCGCTTATCGCAAAGAAACGGTCATCGTCAGTGATATTGCGACACATCCATATTGGACTGAAATTTCTGAACTGGCACTGGATGCGGGGCTTAAAGCAAGTTGGTCTCAACCCATTTTTGCGTCTGATGGAAATGTGCTCGGCACGTTTGCCATGTATTATAAGGAAATACGTAGCCCGTCTGATGCCGAGTTGTCTTTTATCAAAGAAACCGCGAATTTAGCGGGTATCGCGATTGAGTTCTATCAAAAGGAAACAGCCCTAAGGGCGGCTGTGAGCAATGCAGAACTGGCCAGTAAGGCAAAATCAGAATTTCTCGCGATGATGAGCCACGAGCTTCGTACGCCCTTAAACGCAATTTTGGGTTTCAGCGATATGCTACGTGGGGCGCATCTTGGCGATATCAATTCACAGTCGTACCAGGAATATGCTTCGGACATTCACAAAAGCGGCCAGCATCTGTTGGGATTGATTGATGATGTGTTGGACATCTCAGCAATCGAAGCTGGCAAACGCGTTTTGCAAAAAGAAAAGGTAGACGTCAAAGACCTATTAGATGACTGCTTCAGGAGCTTTTTGCCGCAAGCAAAAGAAAACAGGATCAATATCAGTTACACTATCGCTGATGCGGTTCAGCATATCTATGCGGATTTGCGTTCTGTGAAACAGATTATCCTTAATCTGGTTTCCAATGCGGTGAAGTTCACAGAGAACAATGGTGAAATTGCTGTGTCTGTGAAGAAAGCGGACGAGTATACCATCATTGAAGTACGTGACACGGGTGTTGGCATCCCTGCCGAAACGTTGTTGCACATCACTGAGCCGTTTACTCAGGGGCATGCGAACCCGATGCTATCGCAAAAAGGATATGGCCTTGGGCTTTCTATCGTTAAGCAGCTGGTGATGGCGCACGATGGCACCGTGAAACTTCAAAGCGAGGTTGGTACGGGCACGACGGCGATCGTCGTTCTTCCCGATGGGGTGCCGGATTAGATTGCGAGCCAGCCATTTTAAGTCACCGTAGCGACAACTTAGTTGCTCTCAGAGGATCATCGAAACTTGGGTGGTGGATCGGCGTAGTGCGGTTCCATTAACGGGCGGAACTTTTCCATTAAATCCTTGTTTGTATCAAGCGGCGGCGTGTTCTCGTCAGGGATTAACGGCGCGTATTCGGTACCTGCCAGCTCATCGGCAAAGGTCGTTTTTGCATTGGCGATCAGGTTTTTGTCGGTCAGACAATCGATCAGCGTTGCGGCCAGGGCCTGTGCCCCAGCAACGCCGCCTTTGTGTGCGATCTCGGTTGCCAGTGCCGAACCGGCCGACCAGTGGTGAAAAGTCACGCCCGGCACGTTTGATGGAAACCAGAGCCGCCCCATCGGAACTTTCCATGACACATCGCCCGCATCGTTGGCTGCTGGAATAGAGGGTGATGGCCCGGTCAACGGTGTCACTTTTTCGGTTAGACCTGTTGCATTGACGCCAGCGCCGTTTTGGATGCTGCGGGCCAATTCCTGATCTTCGGCGGTCCATTCGGGCATGCCGACAAGTTCTATATTTCTTTGCAAGGCCTCTGCCAGTGCTTGATTGCCACGCACTGGCCAGACGGCCGTTTTGATGACGACCTCTAACTCAGTGTTGGTCATCAGTGCGGCCCCTTCGGCAACTTTTTTGCCGTGTTCGAATAGCTCTTGCGCGCCTTCGGCGGTGGTATCGCGAAAGAACCACCAGATGGCCGCCCTGGATGGGATGACGTTCGGCTGATCGCCGCCATCTGTGATCACTCTGTGCATGCTCATGCCAGGTCGAATATGCTCACGGTATTGGGCAAGGCCGGAATCCATCAGCATCACACCGTCCAGTGCATCACGTGCGTCCCACGGTGACATAGCAGCATGGGCTGTTTCGCCGTGGAAAATAAACTCGGCGGAAACCGCAGCGCGTTGCAATACCCCGTACTCGGTAAAAAACCGATCCCAAAGATGCGGATGAAACGCGACGTCGACGTCATCAAAATAGCCGTCACGCACATAATAAGGCCGTGCCAACACCAGTTCTTCGGCGGGTGCGCCAAATACTTTTAGTGTCCCCTTGAGGCCATGCTCTTCCATGGCACGGCGCACCGCCATGGCGGATGCGATCATGACCGCACCGTTGACGTTGTGCCCTTCGCAATGTCCAGGGCCGCCATCAATGATGGCGCTATGTTCGGCAACGCCCGGTTTTTGAGAATTGTTAGGGGCCGCGTCATATTCCGTATGGATGGCGATAACGGGTTCGCCGGACCCGTACGTTGCCATGAAACCTGTTGGGAACCCGGAAATGCCACGCTCAACGCTGAAGCCACCATCCTCAAGAATGCCACTTAGAAGTTCTGCCGAGCGTACTTCTTGCATCGCCGGCTCACCAAACCAAAACAGGCTATCGCAGACCCCGGCAAGTGCATCAGCATTTTCTGCGATATAATCTACAACGGATTTCGTTGCTGGTTTCACATTGGCGTTTGGCATGATCCTTAAGTCTCCGCTTGGTGCTGGATTGTTGATGTCACCGTAATTTTCTTTGAAAGTCCAGCAAGGTTGAGGCGCATGACAGTATACAGATTTCCGTTCGATCAATTATTAATGCCGCTGTAAGCTAGGCTTGCGCTCGATTTATATAAAACGGGGTCCGTTGTATTCGATGGAAATCATAAGGTTCGCTGAGTTATCAGAAAGCAAATGGAAGAATGCCGGCGGGATTACCCGGGAAATTGCATCCGTGAGCATCGATGCAAACCGTATCTGGCGGCTAAGCATGGCGGATGTCTCAAGTGATGGGCCATTTTCCGAGTTCGCAGAATATGAGCGTATCCTCACCGTTATTAAAGGCCAGGGCATAACGCTGCAAAGTGATGACGGCAGCATTGATGCTGATCCTTGGGTCCCTGTTCAATTCAGCGGCGCTTTGAAAATCGACGCACATCTCAAATCGGGGCCGTTGACCGACTTGAATCTCATGTTTAATCCCGATTATTGCATAGGGTATGTCACGGCTCTGAATGGGCCGCATAACCAGCCATTGGAATTGACCGACCAGCATATGTTTGCGGTGCATGGTCTGGCGGGTTCTGTGAAGATAAATGAATGTTCTCGGCTTTTGCCCGGTGACACAGCCATCATAGGTTCCGATGATGGGGAGGTGGAACTGGCTGATGGCGATGCAGCGCTGCTGATCAAAATAGATTTGAGCGACCGGGTCAGCCCCGGTTCGTTGATTGTCACCATGCGCTAGTCCGTACTACGTTGGCGTTGCTGCTTGTGTTTTAATCCCGCTGAGGTGGCGACGAATCCGCGTAAGCGGCTGAGTCGTATGAGGCCGTATCCATCAGCGCATCTAACCATTAGCCAGAACTAACGACCTCAATCTGCATGGCATCATCACTGAGTGGTTTCGTGCGGACAATCCACACCACTTCGGCGGCATTTGGAAATGACTGTCCCGCGAGTTCTTCGTGATACAAGCGATGAAGTGCTGCCCGATCATCCATGCCATCGGCAAGGAGGCGAACCAGAAACGACTCGTTTAGTGCAGGTGTCAAAAGCGCCTTTGACTTGGCATCGTTGGCGGTGACGCTGAGCACAACATGAACCGCATCGGGCTTTGGGAATGAACTTGGAAAAGCGGCATAGAGCAGACTTCCCGCGTTGAACATCTGTTCGTGCAGTGATGAGTCTGCGTATTCTTCCCACAGTTTTTCATCAAGCATCTCGGTTGCGGCATTCCGCATTTGTCCGTCTCGAAGGACGTCGTGCATATCGTGTTTTAATACCTGATATGCCGCTTCTGCAGGTTCGTGATCCTGCAAAGACATCAAACACATTTCACGTTTGTCGTCATCGCTCAAACCCGACTGATCACCAAACTCAAGAGCGTCGAGGAGAGATGAATAATGGTCTGTTGTTCGGGCACCCTCTATTTCAAGAATATTCGTAAAACGAAGCACTTCGACATGAAAAGAATTTACCATTCACTGCGACCTTCAAAGTAGAAAAAAGATAAAAGAATGCTTAGAAAATGTTGGTGACCCGGCAGGGCGACCTCAAATTATGTATATCAAACGGCGCGGTTTCCAATTCAGACTAGTATACCAATGCTTGCCCATCTCGGCGTGGATCTGAAGCGGCTGATAGGCTGCCAGACGCATTAACGCGAATAGCACCAACGCTTCCTTTGCCACCCCATGGGCCGACCTCTCGTGCCGGATGCCCGAGGTTTTTAAGGTCTTCAATGACACCGCTGTCGATGCGTGATTCGATGATCAAGTCATTCTCATTATTGTGGGGATACATGGAATCCATCTGCGCTTGGGAATGCGTCCAGCGTGGCGCGTGAATGGCCTCGGTCACTGTATAGTTATGATCATAAATAGCCGATATGTGCTGCATATTGGATTGTACCTGAGTGTCAGCACCCGGTGTGCCGCAGCACATATCGAGCGTTCCGCCATCTTCTGGCGGTGCATTGAAAACCATAACCGGGTTCATCGTATGGCGAACACGTTTCCCCGGCTGCAAACAATCCACATGATCGGCATCCAGGTGCCAATAGTTCATGCGGTTGTTCAACAACATACCTGTGCCAGGGCAAACGGTTTGCGATCCAAAGTTTGAGGACAAACTTTGTAATCCATCGACAGCATTGCCCCAACGATCAACAACACAGTAGTGCGTCGTGTCCGAATGGATTTCCCGTGATTTTACATCAGTGCGACGAAACGATTTCTTTGGATCAATTGGCCGATCTTGGTATGCCCAAGGGTCGCCTGCAGAAACGGCCTCGGCTGCCTGATCCAGGTCGATCAATTGGGCACGATCTGCGGCATATGCTTTTGAGATTAAGCCTTCGATCGGGACATCGACGAAATCAGGATCCGCAAGAAAGGCCTCGCGATCAGCAAACGCCAATTTCTTGGCTTCGACCATTACATGGATTCCTGCGGTCGTGTTTAAGCCAAGTGATGCCATGTCGAAATGTTCGATCAGGTTGAGTCCCTGTAGCAGCGCGTGCCCGGACGAGTTGGGTGGCGCTTCATAAACTGTGCGCCCGCGATACGTGGTCGAAATGGGATCCTGCCAAGCCATGCTGTAACGGGCCAGGTCTTCTTTAGTCAGAATGCCGCCAGCGGTATCGGAAAAATCGATCAGGGCTTTGGCGATGGCCCCCGTATAAAACGCATCACGACCATGTTCTGCAATCAACTGATACGTTTTTGCTAAGTCAGGGTTTCGTCTGATCTCACCAGGGCGGAGAGGGTGCCCGCCCGGTGCAAATATTTCGGCGGATGCGGGAAATTTATGAAGCTGATCACAACTCTGAGCCAATTTATATTGGTAGTGGGTTTGCGGGACACCCGCGAGGCACAATTCAATTGCAGGAGCCACGCATTCGTTAAGAGACAATCGTCCATGACGTTCATGTGCGGACAACAAAGCATCACAAAGACCTGGAACCGAAACGGATAAGATGCCGCTTGTCTCAAGACCATTTTTGAAACGTTCTGGCGTCGCAGCCATCGGTGCGTTGCCGGTCCCATTTGCCACAGCGATGGTGCCGGATTCTTTCATGTGCACCATGATGAAGCCATCCGATGCAATGCCCGACCCTTGTGGTTCGGCGACACCGAGCGCGAAACCAATCGCGACCGCAGCGTCAACGGCATTGCCCCCATTCATCAGGATTCTCATTCCTGCTAGCGAGGAAAGAGGATGATTGGAGACGACCGCCCCTTGTGCGCCCATCCTTACCTGTGCCCATGCATCATTATTCACCGCGCCAGGCGTACCCATCAGAGGTCCCCTATATATTTTGGTTGTTGTTCATGACGTCTTTACGATAACGGGATCGATATTCTGGTGAATCCAGCGAGCCATGGCGGTCATGCGCGCATCTTCGTTACGCTGCCCCATGATCTGCAAGCCGACAGGCATTCCATCAACAGCCATCATCGGTGCAGTCACGACAGGTGCGCCGATCAGCGAACTTGGATAGTTAAACACCGCATCACCCGTTGGTTGGGGCGCTAATGGTTTCCCAGGAATATCGCCCGGCCATAGTGTCGCGGGGCCGGGGCAGGCGAGTGTAATGGCGGCGTCCGCCATTGGTGCCAGTGCCGTATGGCAGGTGCGAATGGTTTCACGTGCCAAGAGCAAGGTATGGTAATCATCGCGGGTCATGGCTTCTGCCTTAGCCAGAACAGCGTGTGTGCGCGCACTGACACCTTCGGGACAGCGATCCACGAGATTGCGTTGGAACCATCGGTTCTCCCAAGCCGTGATCATGCCGCAGACTTTCGTGGCGTTGGCGATGCTCGTCTCAAGGCTTTCAATCCAGGTATGGTCGCCGCGTCTCAGCAGCGTGACACCCGCGCTTTGCAGGTTGTCCATAAGTTGTTCAAACGCCGAAATGGTGTTGGCGTCGAGACCTTCCCACCCTTCTGTTTGTAAGACGATCAATCTTTCGGGGCGGATCGGATGGGGTGTCGTCATCGGTCCCATCAGGCCGGGATGGCCGGGGTCACCACCGGCACGATTGGCGATCTCGATGGCGACTTGCCACATGTCTTCGATACTAGCGGCGTGTGGGCCATGGGTGCTCATGGATGTGGCTTGGCGTTCCCCACGGTGAATAGCGCCTTGGCTGGGTTTAAGGGCGAAATTGCCGCAATACGCTGCCGGGCGAATGATCGAGCCACCGACTTGTGTGCCAATAGCAGCGGGCATCATGGCCGCGCCGACCGCGGCCGCAGACCCTGACGACGATCCACCAGCCGTGCGTGTTGGATCAAACGGATTGGTCGTTGGGCCTGGATGATTGCCACCTAATTCTGCTGTAACGGTTTTGCCAAAAATCACCGCGCCCGCTTGGCGTAAAGCCCAGACGGCGGCGTTGTCGTTCTTTGGGAAATTGCCGTCGAAGGCGACGCAACCCATCTGGGATGGCATGTCCTTGGTCTCGAGCAGATCCTTGATGCCGACGGGCATGCCGTCGATGGTGGAAAGTGGCTTGCCGTCCTGCCAACGTTTGGTGCTGGCCTCTGCGGCGGCACGCGCAGTTTCTTCATTCAGCGACGCAAAGGCTCTCACAACAGGCTCTCGCGCGGCGACCGCCTCTAGGCAACGCTCCAAATAAGCTATGGGTGTATCAGTGCCATCGGCGAAAGCAGCCCGTGCGTCGTGAAAGGTCCGGCCCTTGAATGTCCGAGGGTCATATATGGGGGTCTGATTATCCATGTTTGTGTTTCCTATTGGGTGCTTCTGATGCGCGCCGTCAAAAATTTTGGCACTTGAGACGGCTTATATCGGAGGGGCTGGCTCAGTTGTATTGGATGTTAAGCCGCTTGGCGTTGGTGGTTCAAGCATCTGTCTCTGTCATTGGGTGCTGCTCAACGTCGCTTGGGATTATTAAAAAAAAGTCATGTGCGAAAATCATCTTGTTAGCTGGGCCATGCGTCCCCAAATCGGTGACTGGTGGGACCTATGCCCGATGAGCGGTTGTAGGTCCTATAATGTTAATTTCCGAGAACATCGGACCTAACGCAAAGGGCGTAACATGAATACAAATGAACCGGTATCTCTGAAAAGTATTTGGTACATGATGGCAGGCGGTTGCGCTATTGCTCTCGCACTCGTCTTCGCGGTTTGGGGTGTCCTCGGTATTTTCGTTATCTAGGCCATTTCTGGCCTATGGCCGACGATCACCGAGAAGTTTTTGCACTAACTTAAGAAGTGAATGGTGGGCCCGGCAGGACTCGAACCTGCAACCAGACGGTTATGAGCCGTCGGCTCTAACCAGTTGAGCTACAGGCCCACACGCTCAGGGGTTAGTGCTGAGACACATCTGATAGCGAACACGCTGGCGTCTGTCACGCGCTTCTGCATACGGCGACGATTTTGTGTGTATTTGACTCCCATAAGAGTGGATTCGCGCGCCCTTCATCACAACATATCTAGGACAATGAATAGGAGGGTTTTATGATTCTTTCCCGTCGTCGTCTGCTTCGCAGCCTGGCACTTGGTGCCGTCTTAAGCGTTATTGCCGTCTCTCAAGCCGCTGCCCATCATGGATGGCGCTGGGCCGAAGATGGTGAGTTTGTGATCCGAGGATACATCGTCTCGGCCAAGCTTGGTAATCCGCATGGCCTCGTCACGCTTGATGTGAATGGCGAAGAATGGACCATCGAAGTGGGCCAGCCGTGGCGCAATGATCGCGCGGGCTTAACCAATGACATGTTTGCCAAGGGTGCGGATATGACCGCGCGCGGGCATCGCTCAAAAGATGCAAAAGATCGCCGGGTCAAAGCCGAGCGCCTCGTGTTTGATGGTAAAACCTACGACCTGTATCCAGATCGCGACTAACGTATAGCCGTGCATTAGGCTAATATCGCGGCATGGAACAGATTATCATTGATGGGTTACGTGCGTTATCGGCCTCCACGCCTGCGGCCATGCTGCGCGACTCGTTTTGGGTGTACCCCATCGTTAATGCGGCCCATATCTTTGGGATCGCTCTCGTGGTCGGGGGCATCCTGCCGCTTAACCTCCGCCTGATCGGCTTTATTCGGGGTTATGCCGTAAAGCCATTAGCAAAATTATGTGTACCGATTGCCGCTGTTGGCCTTGGGGTCGCTGTCATCACCGGGCTGATGTTGTTTTCGGTCAAGCCTGTGGATTATGTCCGAACGGATATCTTTTTGGCCAAGATCGGATTGATCATCGCGGCGTGTATCAATATCGCATTGGTGCGTTTCAATGCATCGTGGCGAGAGATTGTTCAGGCGGAAGACAGCATCCTCAACACCAAAGAACCCGATTTCGGCTTGCGGGTAGCGGGTGCGGTTTCGCTGATCGTCTGGATCGCCGTTTTGGTTTTAGGACGCTTTACCGGATACTTTATGTGATCGAAATGGCGGCATTGAGCCGCCACTATGATTAGTAATCCAAGAAGCTGCGGAGTTTCCGGCTGCGTGATGGGTGCTTGAGCTTACGCAGGGCCTTGGCTTCAATCTGCCTGATACGTTCGCGAGTAACCGAGAACTGCTGGCCGACTTCTTCCAAGGTGTGATCGGTGTTCATACCGATCCCAAAGCGCATCCGCAGCACGCGTTCTTCACGTGGCGTCAACGATGCCAGAACGCGCGTTGTGGTTTCGCGCAAGTTCGCCTGAATAGCGGCGTCCAACGGCTGCACCGCCAATTTGTCTTCGATGAAGTCGCCCAGGTGGCTGTCTTCTTCGTCGCCAATCGGCGTTTCCAGGGAAATCGGTTCTTTGGCAATTTTCAGGACTTTGCGCACTTTTTCGAGTGGCATCGACAACTTGGTCGCCAATTCTTCTGGCGTCGGCTCGCGGCCAATTTCGTGCAGCATCTGACGTGACGTCCGCACCAGCTTGTTGATCGTCTCGATCATGTGGACCGGAATACGAATGGTCCGCGCTTGGTCGGCGATGGAACGGGTGATCGCCTGTCTGATCCACCAGGTCGCATACGTTGAGAATTTATAACCGCGGCGATATTCAAACTTATCGACGGCTTTCATCAGGCCGATGTTGCCTTCTTGGATCAAGTCCAAGAACTGGAGGCCCCGGTTGGTGTATTTTTTCGCAATCGAAATCACCAGGCGCAAGTTCGCCTCGATCATTTCTTTTTTGGCTTTTGCGGCTTCGCGCTCGCCTTTTTGCACGATGCTGACGATGCGACGGAACTCACCGATTGGCAAACCCACGGCGGTCGATACGTGGGATACTTCGGCGCGAATTTCATCTGCGTCTTTTTTGTATTTGTCCGCGAAACGCTGCCAGTTTTTGGTAGGCATTTTGGCGCATGCCTTCATCCAGTCCGGATCAATTTCATGACCACGGTACTGTTCAAGGAAATCTTCGCGACGGATGCGTGACGTGTTGGCCAAACGCAAAAGCTTACCTTCGAGGCCAACAAGACGGCGGTTCAGGCCGTACAGTTGATCCATCAATGCTTCGATGCGGTCGTTGTTCAGGTGAACAGCTTCCATCAAATCGATCAGCTCTTCGCGGAGCTTGGCGTAGCGTTTTTCCTGCGAGCTTTTGAACTCACCGGTGCCCTGCATCGCTTCCATCCGAATGATTTGGAGGCGGTGGAATTTTTTATACGTCTTGGCGATGTCTTCGAAAGTTTTGAGGACCTGCGGCGTGAGTTTTAATTCGAGAGCGGCTAACGACAGATTGTTTTCTGCGTCATCATCATCATCGTCATCGTCGTCGGTGCTTTCGCCTTCTTTCTTTTCGCCGTCTTCGCCTTCGGCTTTGTCTTTATCTTTTTCGTCCGTCGGTTTCTCAGCGGGCTTAGCGGGTTCGGCTTTTGCGGGTTCAGGTTTGGCTTCGGCGGGCTTGGCAGCGCCCGCTTTTTCGCCGTCGCTGTTTTCGCCATCGGTATTGTTATTGTTCTTATTTTTTTCTTCTGGTGTTGGCTGACCAGGGCCACCGCCTTGCGTCGCGTCCAAATCGATGATTTCGCGCAGTAGGATTTCTTCGGCGATCAGCGCGTCGTGCCAGCGCACAATCGCCTGGATCGTCAGCGGGCTTTCGCAGATGCCACCGATCATCATGTCGCGACCGGCTTCGATCCGTTTTGCAATGGCGATTTCGCCTTCACGCGAGAGCAGCTCAACCGAGCCCATTTCGCGGAGGTACATGCGAACCGGATCATCGGTTCGACCTAAATCGTTTTCATCGACGTTACCTGCAGCAGAAGACTCTTTTTTCTCTTCGGCTTCGTCGTCGTTGCTGGCGGCTTCTTCTTGTTCTTCGTTTTCGACGACATTGATGCCCATCTCAGAGAGCATGGCCATCGTGTCTTCGATCTGTTCTGAGCTGGCGTCTTCGGGTGGAAGTGCAGCGTTCAGCTCGTCATACGTGACGTAGCCGCGCTCTTTACCCTTGGCGACCATCTTCTTAACGGAAGCCCCCATCGTATCCAGAAGAGGGCTATCAGCCGTTTCTTCGTGGTTTTCCTGCTTTGCCGCTGCTTGTGCTTTAGCCAATTACAAACACCCCTTGCTTCACCGTTACTGTTGCCGTCACGGCGAGTATAAAATTCTATGTCGCTTTCAGCGCTTTGATACGCCCAAAAGCCGTATCCGATGTATCTTCCCCCAACGCCGCTTCAGCCTCAATCTGCTTCAACTCCGTTTCCAGGAATTTATTCGTATACCTCCCTAACGTATCGTTCCAACCAACCAGCGCGTCTTCGGTGCTTTGGTCAGGCCGGGCAAATTTCGCATGCATGTAGACATTTTTACTTAATAATGTCCTCAATACATGTTCGAAGCCCGCTTGTGAGAGGTGGTCCCGGAGTCGACTAGAGTCAAGGTCTTCTGATGCGACCAAGGTGTTTAGGACCTGTTGACGTAAATTGTCAAGGTCGGTGACCGAAAACTCAATCATACCAAGGCGTTCCTCGACCGTGTCAAAAATCTCTGGATGGTTGATCAGGGTCGCCAGCATGATCCGCTCTTGGAGGGTTCCTGGAGATGGAATGTTGGACATTTCAGAGCCCACATCGACCTGCACAGCGCCTTCCATTTTACCGCCCCACTTGTTGCCCCATTTTCCCTTGTTTTTGGTGTATTTTTGACCGCCGCCACCCCTCGTGGTTTGACGATCTGACGTTCCCCATAGCTTTTTCGAGAAAAAGTCAGCGAAATGCGTGCGAAACGTGGGGTCCGAGATATCCCGCGCCCGGTCATCCAGCTTTTGCTGCACATCGGCACGATCTTCTGGGGTATTCGGCATGCGCCCATTGGTAATTTGACGCCAAATCACCTCGGACAAAGGCAGGGCGCTCTCAATTATCTTATCAAACGCGGCTTTGCCCTGTTTTTCGACAAGGCTGTCGGGGTCTTCACCCTTGGGCAGGATTGCAAACCGTAGCGCCTGGCCCGCTTGAATCAGCGGCAGGGCGCGCTCTGCAGACCGTGCCGCCGCACGCTGGCCTGCTGTATCGCCGTCAAAACACAGCACGGGTTCACGGACGACCTTCCATAAGTCGCGCAATTGCTCGTCGGTCAGGGCGGTGCCCAGTGGGGCAACGGCGTTTTCGATCCCGGCGCGCGCCAAGCCAATCACATCCATATAGCCTTCGCAGACGATGATACGCCCCGCTTTGCGGGCGATGGCACCCGCGTGGTTCATGCCATACAGCGAATAGCGCTTTTGGAATAACGGTGTTTCGGGGCTGTTGAGGTATTTGGGTTCGCCGCTGCCGATGATCCGGCCGCCAAAACCGATGACTTCGTTCCGTCGATTTTGGATCGGAAACATCACACGGCCCCGAAACCAATCATAAGGCTCACCATTTTCAGGAACCCGCAGCAGGCCCGCTTCGATCAAAATCTCTTCAGGGACGTCTTCGCGCTTCATTTCCGCGCGCAGTCGACCTCGTGCATCGGGTGCAAAACCCAAACGCCAATGTTTGATCATTTGATCGTTCAGGCCCCGGTTTTTTAGATATTCGAGCGCACCGCGGCCTTCGGGCAGGCGCAGCGATTTTTCAAAAAACAGCGTGGCCATTTCGTTGATATCGGCCATACCCTTGCGGCGTTTGTGGCGTTCTTGATCTTCGGGGGTGTCACGGGGGATTTCGAGGCCCGCTTCGCCGGCCAGTTTCTCAACGGCTTCGGGGAAGGACATACCTTCGACTTCGATTAAGAATGTGAAGATGTCGCCTGAATTCTGGGTCGAAAAACACTTATAAAAGCCTTTGTCTTCAAGGACATGGAACGACGGTGTGCTTTCCTTGGTAAACGGTGACAATCCCCAATGATCGCCGCGCGAGCGCTCTTTGAGCCGCACCGTGCGCCCGATGACATCGACGATAGATACGCGTCGTTTGATCTCGTCTAAAAATTCAGGGCTAAAATTCATGATGGCTCCGGTGATCAACGTCGGGGAGTGTACTCGTGTCCGACGGCGTCACAAAGGGTCACGTGGCAAAGTTATCCACGTGATTTTCCACAGGTAAATGCGAAAACCAAAGAAGCCGCAGTCTAAAGGCAGTCGTTTAGCAGGCGCCCAAGCGATCCTTAACGGCCCCGGACACTTTCGAGAAATCCATGCGACCCGCATAGTTTTCTTTCAAAAAGCCCATGACCTTGCCCATGTCCTTGATGCAATCGGCCTCTTTTTCTTCGATGGCACGATCAATCGCGGCCGACATCTCGTCGGAGGACAATTGCTCTGGCAGGAAGTTCTCGATGCAGGCGATTTCCTCGGCCTCTTGCTGGGCAAGATCCGCGCGACCGCCTTTGGTGTACGCTTCGATGCTATCTCGGCGTTGTTTCACCATCGATTGGAGGAGGCTCAGGATCTCATCTTCCGAGATTCCGTCCGCATTCCCTTTTGAGCGGGCCTGAATATCGCGGTCTTTAAGCGCCGCATTGATCAGCCTGATTGTTGATACTTTCCGGTCCTCTTTGGCCTTCATCGCATCTTTAAGCGTGTCGTTTAGCTGCTGTCGGAGCATGGAATCCTCTCGCTATGTCTGCAGTGTCCGGACGTTAAACCAAAACGATATCAGAAACAACAATGATAAAATCTGTAACCTATTGATAAAAAACAGTATTTTTTATCCACAGGAGAACTTGACGCGGACGCTTGGTTTGCGTAAGTACACGCCATCCGCAACAAATCCGCTGGCCAATATCGTGAATGATCAGGTAGTCACCACTGCACCCAAAAACAAGGGTGCGGAGTCTTTGCACGCGCCGGATGGCGCAACGGCCGTTATTGTACTGGCCGATGGTACCGCAATATGGGGCAAGGGCATAGGCGCCGCAGGCGAAGCCGTCGGCGAGGTTTGCTTCAATACCTCGATGACGGGCTATCAGGAAATCATGACCGACCCCAGCTATGCGGGTCAGATCATTACTTTCACGTTCCCCCATATCGGGAACACGGGTACCAACCCTGAAGATATCGAAACCACAACCCCGGCCGCCCGGGGTTGTATTTTGCGTGCTGACATCACCGATCCTGCCAGCTGGCGTGCCCATCAACATTATGATGACTGGCTCAAGTCTCATAATCTGCCGGGCATCAGCGGAATCGATACCCGTCGCCTGACCCGAAAAATCCGTGATGGTGGTGCCCCGAGCGGTGTGATTTGCCATGCACCGAATGGTCATTTTGATATTCCGGCGCTGATCGCCAAAGCGCGCGATTGGCCGGGCCTTGAAGGCATGGACCTGGCGATCGAAGTCACGACCCGCCAAAACTACACCTGGGACGAAACCGAATGGGCGATTGGCGAAGGTTACGGCAAATTGACCGCGCCCAAGCACAAAGTGGTCGCCATCGATTACGGCATCAAACGCAATATCCTGCGCTGCTTGGCGTCGCACGGCTGTGACGTCACGGTGGTGCCTGCCAACGCCAGCGCCGAAGACATCTTATCGCACAATCCTGATGGTATTTTCCTATCGAACGGTCCGGGCGATCCCGCAGCAACGGGCGAATACGCCGTTCCCGTCCTGCAAACGCTGATCGACAGCGGCAAGCCGATCTTTGGTATTTGCCTCGGCCACCAATTGTTGGCCCGCGCGCTGGGATGTCAGACATCAAAAATGCATCAGGGCCACCGCGGCGGCAACCAGCCAGTCAAAGATTTGGTCACGGGCCGTGTTGAAATCACGAGCCAGAATCACGGCTTTGCCGTCGATGCGACGACATTGCCCGACGGCGTCACCGAAAGCCACGTGTCATTATTCGATGGCTCAAACGAAGGCCTCCGCGTCGAAGGCAAACCGATTTTCTCGATTCAATACCACCCCGAAGCCTCCCCAGGCCCCACCGACAGCCACTATTTGTTTGAGCGGTTTGTTGGGCTGATGGATGGGATTTGAGTAAGTGTTAAAATTCACCCCCTTAACTCATGGCTTATTGGGGGTGCTGCACGACATCTTGGTACGTGGCAAAGGTAAGTGGGTTGGTATCCCCTCGATTGCAGAAAATTTCCCTGTTGAGATATCTGATGACTATGTAAGGACGTCTTTAGATGAACTTCAGAGGAGGCAGTGGGCTGACTACAACTCTGATAAGGATGCGATCTCAATCTCAATCAGAGGAATTAATTACGTTGAAAAACAATTGGACAAAGAAGGAAGCCTACTAGCGGAGTTCTCGGAGCTTAGATACGATTTTTTTGAAAAGCATGGTGGGATTCCGCGAAACAAACACGAGGACAGTACATTCGTTTCTGAAGGTGTGAGTAATTCAAGTAGTGCCGTTGAAAATAATATTCCCGCCGCAGATCGAGAAGTAAGTAAAAAAGATAATATTGAGGCTTGGGATGATTCCGCCAAAGCATTGAATAATGCGATTGAAGGCATTGAGGGCGAAAAGTCTCTCGACAATGAACTGGGGCCGGAGAAGCAAGCACTTTTGGCAGCATTAAAGGCAAGTCGCGAGCTTTTTGAAGACACTAAGATCAAAGTCGATATTGCAATTGCGATGACTTTGGAACCTCTGAAAGTGGCAGCTGATCGTTATAAGGATGTGGCAATTGGCGGGCTTATTGTAAAAGCAATAGATGTTATTACGGACTTCTTGGGGAAAGCCTTGTGATCTACTCAATTTTCACTTCATCCCCGCGCAGGCGGGGATCCACACAGACGGTAGGAATAGACTCCCGCCTACGCGGGAGTGACGGTTTTTGTTTTGCCGGCCTATGCGGGAGTGACGGTTTTTGTTTTGCCGGCCTATGCGGGAGTGACAGTGATTTTGTTGCTCGCCTAAGCGGAAGTGACGTGATGATTACCATGATCAGCGACGGAACGATTAATAATAACGCCAATGGGGCGGCGCTTTGCCAACCGCACCATCCCAAAGCGCCGCGACACTAGGATAAAGAAATAAAATGCCTAAACGTACAGACATATCCTCCATCATGATCATCGGTGCTGGTCCGATTGTTATCGGCCAGGCCTGCGAGTTTGATTACTCTGGCGCGCAAGCGTGTAAGGCGCTGCGCGAAGAGGGCTATCGCGTCATCCTGGTGAATTCCAACCCCGCCACGATCATGACGGACCCAGACATGGCCGATGCGACGTATATCGAGCCGATCACGCCGGAAGTTCTGGAAAAGATCATCGAAAAAGAACGTCCCGATGCGGTGTTGCCGACCATGGGTGGCCAGACGGGCTTGAACGCAGGCATGGCGTTGGAGGAGCGTGGCACGCTCAAGAAATATGGCGTTGAGTTGATCGGGGCCAAGGCTGATGTGATCGCCAAGGCTGAAGACCGGTTGTTGTTCCGCAATGCCATGGACAAGATCGGCCTGGACACGCCACGTTCCGAAGTCTTCACGGCTGAGTACGAGGCCCTCGAAATTCCTGATTCAGCGGGCAACATCAAAGAAGTCACCGTGATTTCAGCCGCGTCGCGCCAAAAAATGATGGAGACGTTAAAGGTCGTTGGCCTGCCTGCCGTTATCCGCCCTGCGTTTACGTTGGGGGGCACGGGTGGCGGTTTTGCGTACACCACCGAAGAGTTCGAGAAGATCGTGTCGTCCGGTGTTCAAGCCTCGCCGATCAATCAGGTCCTGATCGAAGAGAGCATCTTGGGTTGGAAAGAATTTGAGATGGAGGTCGTTCGCGACAACGCGGATAACTGCATCATCATTTGTTCGATTGAAAACGTCGATCCCATGGGTGTGCATACGGGTGACAGTATCACCGTCGCGCCCGCGCTGACGCTGACGGACAAAGAATATCAAATCATGCGCGATGCATCGATTGCCGTGTTGCGTGAAATTGGCGTTGATACCGGCGGCTCAAACGTGCAATTCGCTGTGAACCCAAAAGATGGTCGCCTTGTGGTCATCGAAATGAACCCACGGGTATCGCGCTCGTCCGCCCTGGCATCCAAAGCGACCGGATTCCCGATTGCCAAGATCGCCGCCAAGCTGGCCTGCGGTTACACCTTGGATGAGTTGCAAAACGATATCACGGGTGTGACCCCGGCATCGTTTGAGCCGACCATCGACTATGTTGTCACAAAAATTCCGCGTTTCACGTTCGAGAAATTCCCCGGCACCGAAGCCCTGCTGAACACATCGATGAAATCGGTGGGCGAAGCCATGGCCATGGGCCGTACGTTCGAAGAAAGCCTGCAAAAGGGTCTGCGGTCGATGGAAACGGGCCTGACCGGGATGAACGAGACGGACATTCCAGGTGCCGTTAACCCCGATGGCAGCATCGATATGGATAGCATCAAAGCGATCCTGACCGAGGCGCGACCAGATCGTATTTTGAACACCGCGCAAGCCATGCGCTACGGCATGTCGCTTGAAAAAATCCATGACGCGAGCAAGTTCGATCCGTGGTTCCTTGAGCGAATTAAAAACATCGTCGATACCGAAGAAACCATTCGTGCCAATGGTTTGCCGACCGACGCCCAAGACATGATGCGCCTCAAGAAAATGGGCTTCTCGGATGATCGTTTGGCAGAACTTGTCGGCTCAACCACCAACGAAGTTTCGGCAGCGCGGCGCGCGTTAGATGTCACACCAGTCTATAAACGGGTTGATACCTGTGCGGCCGAATTCGCATCACAAACATCTTACATGTACGGCTGCTATGAAGGTGATGGATTAAACCCGCCTGAGTGCGAGGCCGAGCCAACGGACCGGACCAAAGTCGCGATCTTAGGTGGTGGTCCGAACCGGATCGGGCAGGGGATCGAATTCGATTACTGCTGTGTGCATGCCGCTTATGCACTTAAAGACGCGGGCTATGAAGCGATCATGGTCAACTGCAATCCTGAAACCGTATCGACTGATTACGACACATCTGACCGATTGTACTTTGAGCCATTAACCGCCGAGGACACGATTGAGCTTTTGCGGGTTGAGCAACGCAAGGGTGAGCTAAAGGGTGTCATCGTGCAGCTGGGTGGCCAGACGCCTTTGAAATTGGCGGCGGCGATCCAAGAAGCGGGCATCCCGATTTTGGGGACATCCCCCGATGCGATTGATTTGGCCGAGGACCGCGAACGGTTCCAGGAACTGTTGCAGAAAACGGGACTTCGCCAGCCAAATAATACAATTGCGACCAGCGAGGAAGATACATACGCGTTAGCCGAAAAGATCGGATATCCGGTTGTTGTGCGACCCTCATACGTTTTGGGCGGGCGCGGGATGCAGATCGTGTTCTCACGCGACGCGTTGGAAATGTATTTCCTGATGCTCAAGACGGATTTGAGTGGGCGTCAAATTTTGCAGAATTTGAAAAAAGCGCCGCTCCTGCTCGATAGCTATTTGCAGGACGCCATCGAAGTGGATGTCGATGCGTTGTCAGATGGTGACGATGTTTACGTCGCAGGCATCATGCAGCACATCGAAGAAGCGGGCATTCATTCCGGTGACAGTGCCTGTTCGTTGCCACCGTTTTCATTGTCATCCGATGTGATCGACGAGTTGGAACGCCAAGCTGTTATCTTGGCCAAGGCGCTTGGCGTTGTCGGCCTGATGAACGTGCAGTTCGCCATCAAAGATGATGACATTTATATCCTAGAAGTGAATCCGCGGGCATCACGGACCGTGCCGTTTGTCGCCAAGGCGACGGGCGTGCCAATTGCCAAAGTGGCGGCGCGCTTGATGGCGGGTGAAAAACTGGCCGATTTTGATTTGCCGGATCGCAAACAAATGGATCACGTGGCGGTCAAAGAAGCCGTATTCCCATTCTCTCGTTTCCCCGGTGTCGATACGTTGCTGGGCCCTGAAATGAAATCAACGGGCGAGGTTATGGGTATCGATAAAGATTTCAAACGCGCCTTTGCAAAAAGCCAGTTGGGTGCAGGGATGGTATTGCCGATCTCTGGCACGGTCTTTATCTCGGTGCGTGATCATGACAAAGAAAAAGCCCTACAGGTCGCCAAGCAATTATCGGGGATCGGGTTTTCGGTCGTCGCAACGGGTGGCACGCAGCGCTTTTTGGCTGAGAACGGTGTTGATGCGAAACTCGTCAACAAGGTACTCGAAGGCCGCCCACACTGCGTCGATGCACTGAATAACGGCGATGTGCAGCTGGTGGTGAACACCACGGACGGTGCAAAATCGATTTTGGACAGCTATTCGATCCGTCGAACAGCCCTTGTGAACAACGTTCCGCACTACACAACGATGACCGCAGCCATGGCCGCCGCGGACGCCATCGAAGTAATAAAAGATGTCGGTGGTGCCGGCGGGCTTGAAGTTGCCCCGCTGCAGTCCTATTTTGACACTCAGTATTAGAGATTTCCCGACATAACGGAACGTCTCTGGATCGCTCAACGGTGATCCAAGGGGCGATTTTGTTTTAGGGACAACTAGGAGGGTCGCTTTGCGGCCAGGCTGCGATGGAACGGGTACCAATGACGAAAGAGGGTTTGAACGCCCTCGAAGACGAACTGCGTAGACTGAAATCCGAAGAACGCCCAGCGGTCATTCAGGCCATTGCCTCTGCGCGCGAACATGGTGATCTGTCGGAAAACGCCGAATACCACGCTGCCCGTGAAAAGCAGAGCTTTATCGAAGGCCGCATTGCCGAGCTTGAAGATATTGTCAGCCGTGCCGAAGCCATCGACACATCCGAAATGTCTGGCGAGATTATTCGCTTTGGCGCAACGGTGATGGTTGCTGATGCGGACACCGACGAGGAAACCTCGTATCGGATCGTCGGCGCGATGGAAGCCAGCCTGGAAGACGGCAAAATCTCCGTTACGTCACCGCTGGGTAAAGCGCTGATCGGCAAGACCATCGGCGACGTCATCGAAGTGGCAACCCCCGGTGGTGGTAAATCTTACGAGATTTGCAAAGTTAGCTGGCTATAATACCTAAACTCAAAAAATTGAGTCGTTGATAAGAGTTACTCTTCGGTCTTTGCGTCCGGATCAATAGGCACGCCCGGATTGTTTTTGGATGTCCTGATGGTTTCCAGTGTCGTGACAGTGGAAACATGGGGCGCTGAGGTGATTTGCATCGTTAATTGATCGCGGTGTTCCTTGTCACGGGCAACGACGCGCAGCAGAAAATCACCGCCGCCCCGGATCATGTTGCATTCACGAACTTCGATCCAATCCGCGACCAGAGTTTCAAATTCGCTGAGCACGTCTTGGGCCTGACTGTCCAACCCAACCAGGGCAAAGAACGTTTCCTTATAGCCCAGTTGGGCCCCGTCTACATCAGCATGGTAGCCACGAATGTAGCCCGATTCTTCGAGGGCGCGGACACGGCGAAGGCACGGCGGCGCAGATATGCCGGCACGCTTCGCCAAATCGACGTTTGTAATGCGACCATCATCTTGAAGGTCACGTAATATTCGTAAATCTATCGCGTCGAGCTTTACACGTTGCACGAAATAGCCTCCGCTGTTCGGGGTATGTCGTATCACCAAAAGGGCTTTTCACGCAATATCATTACGTGGTCCATGATGGGATATTTCCATCATTTATACACATTTGCCCACAGTGACGGGCGTTGCGTCGGGCGCGTGATAGCCTTATTTATGTGGGCCTTGCTTCTATGCGTATTGGGAGACTTCCATGTCTGAGACACGCCACTCCAAAGTTTTGATTATTGGCTCCGGTGCTGCCGGGTATACCGCAGCGATTTATGCCGCGCGGGCTAATTTGGAACCCATCATCGTCCGCGGCATGCAGCCGGGCGGACAAATGACGATCACGACCGATGTTGAAAATTACCCGGGCTTTGCCGAAGTTATTCAAGGTCCGTGGTTGATGGAACAGATGTGCGCCCAGGCTGAGTCCGTTGGCACCGTGATGATCGAAGACATGATCATGGAAGTCGACATGGATGCCCGCCCGTTCAAGGCGATCGGCGATAGCGGCACCGTTTATACCGGCGATACGATGATTATCGCGACAGGCGCCAGTGCCCGTTGGCTTGGCCTGGAAAGCGAACAAAAATTCATGGGCTTTGGTGTGTCAGCATGTGCGACCTGCGATGGGTTCTTTTATCGCAACAAACCGGTGGCCGTTATCGGCGGCGGCAATACCGCTGTCGAAGAAGCGCTGTTACTAACCAACTTTGCATCAAAGGTTTACTTGGTGCATCGCCGCGATGAATTGCGGGCCGAAAAAATCATGCAAGAACGGTTGTTCAAGAATGAAAAGATCGAAATGGTCTGGGATTCTGAATTGGCCGAAGTTCTGGGGAGTGAAAACCCACCCGGCGTGACCACGGCACGCCTGAAGAACTTGAAGTCGGGCGAAACGCAGGATCTCGAAGTTGATGGTGTCTTCGTTGCGATTGGTCATGATCCGAACACCAAACTGTTTGTCGGCAAGTTGGACATGTATGAAGATAATTATATCAAGACCGTGCCGGGCACGACGCAAACCAATATTCCCGGCGTGTTTGCCGCAGGTGATGTTCAGGACCGGATTTACCGCCAAGCGGTGACCGCTGCGGGCAGTGGCTGCATGGCCGCACTTGAAGCCGAGCGCTATTTAGCTGAAAACGAAGATCAGGAAGCAGCCGCCGCTGAATAAGCGGCGCGACCGACAGCCGCTGAATAAGCGGCGCGACCGACAGCCGTCAAATAGGTGGCGATAATAGAAAGAGGGACGACGTGGCCGTCGATTGGGATAAACTCAGGATTTTCCACGCCGTCGCCGAAGCGGGCAGTTTTACCCATGCGGGCGAAACGCTCAATCTCAGCCAATCTGCAGTGAGCCGTCAAATCAGTGCGCTCGAACATAGCCTGGGTACACCGTTATTCCATCGTCATGCGCGTGGACTGATTTTGACAGGGCAGGGTGAAACCCTGTTCGACACCGCACACGATGTTTTTACGCAACTCGCCAAGGTGCAAGCGCAACTCGCCGAAAACAAGGAACGTCCGCAAGGTCCCCTCAAGGTCTCTACAACCGTTGCCTTTGGTTCAGTGTTTCTGGCGCCGCGCATGAAAGAATTCGTCAACAGGTATCCCGATATCGACGTGTCACTCGTGCTTGCCGATACAGAACTGGATCTGTCGATGCGCGAAGCCGACGTCGCCATTCGCCTGACCCCGCCAACACAGCCGGATCTGATCCAACGCCACATCCTGACGCTCAGGTACCGTGTCTATGCCGCGCCTGAATATTTGCAGCAATATGGGCTGCCAAAGTCTCCAAAGGATTTGGACAACCACAAAATCGTTGTCTATGGCGACGATGCACGGCCCCCGGCCGAGAATTTGAACTGGCTCCTGTCCGCGGGTCGCAAGGATGACACGCTGCGCCAACCCATTTTGCGGCTGAATTCTATTTATGGAATTTTGCGCGCGGTCCAAAGCGGTTTGGGGGTCGGTGCCTTGCCGGAATATATGGGGCGTGAACTGGGTAATTTGGTTGAAATTCTGCCAGAATTGAAAAGCCCAGCCATCGATATGTTCTTCGTTTACCCCGAAGAATTACGCCAAACCGCACGTATTGTGGCCTTCCGTGATTTTATTTTAGAGAAAATTGCGGCTGAAAAGCCCTGATTTCTAGGCTTTTTCAAGCCATGCGCCTGGCGCATACCTGACTTGTCGGTTTCACTCTGGAACGCATGACTTAAATCTCTATATATCAACCATCAGGTTTGTTGCACCGCAACATATCTTGACTTTTTCGGTTCTCATGATCGCGCTGTAAACGCTGAACACATTGAACCACAAAGTTTCCAGGCGCCCTGCTTGGAATAAGGGACCATTTTTCGGCCCCTTGCGTCTCCCAGACGTGAAGCCTCCCTGTTTAAACTCGCCCCCGGGGTTCGTCCCCGGGGGATTTTTCTTTTCGGGGCGCCTCAGGGGACACACTGGGGGCAAGTATAGCAGTGAGATATTTGGCGAATTAAGAACCTACCGTATTTTAATCAGTAGGCCGTAGGTTCGAACCCTGTAGCGCTTAACAATTAAAAGCGCTGGAATATTGATCAGCCGGGTCAAAAATAAGTAAAAACTGACTATTTTTGACCTAAGGATTTTAGGGCTTTTTTGCTATGGGCGGTCAAAATCCCAAATGTTGGCTTTGCGTTTATGACCTAACCACGTAAGGCAGAGCTGCAAAACTCCGATAATGCGGTACTTACCCACCCCAGTAAGCCGCTAATTCCAATAGCGAGACCCACTAGGGTCGCCGCGAGATATCGCCAAAATCGAAATTTAAACATTGTACCCCCCTCTTAGTTTGCAGTTTTCCCGGAAAAGGTGGGTACAGAAAAAGATCAGGCCGATCGTGAGCGCTGGCCAGAGAATTAGAAACATCAGCACATTGATGAATTCGTAGGTAATCCCGAAAAAGCCCGCGACAAAATACAAAGCCTGGACCGATAGATTAAAAATATTGTCGATCATTTTTTAACCCTCCAAAAAATGGTAACATTCCATTTCTATGGTGGGTTTAAGGTGGAACCGAGGCAAGAACGTGACCATTACAAGACCGTTGCTCAGCAATGATTTCAGCGTGAAAAACGAACAACTTTTGGAATTTTGGCCCACCACAGTTACACCACTAATCGAGCGAGTCTATGAGGCCTTTGTTCTTGATCTAAATGATATCCACGGCTTTCGTCATTGGCTCCGCGTTCTGGTCAACTGGCTGAAACTTAAGAACGCGGAGTAAATTGAGGTTCATGAGATTTCTTGTATTCATATCTCTACCATTTTTACTTTCTGCCTGCGCTGAAAAGGTAGAAACCCTTCATACGTCCGAAAAGGTTGTTCAAACTCGAGTCGAAGAGCGGTTGATTTACGAAAAAACAGAGCGTATCGCGGTCCACGTCAATGCTGAACTCCCGGAAATTCCTCAATCGTTTGATTTCGAGGAGACCACCAAACCAGTGGTGCCGCGCGTTATGCTTCGGGCCACTGAAACTCGAAGAGGCAACTTATTTCAGATAGAAACTTCTGTGATTGAGGCAACGGACTACCGCGCGTCACCCGGCAAAGCAGCAAACGCTGTCTTCGCGCACGCGCTCACTCTCGGATTAGCACTTTTTACCGAGAAAGGTCGTAGCGCACTTGTTGGCGACCCCACAACACTCACTCGATCATTAGAGAGAGAAGGGCTTGTTAAAAAATTGGACGAAATGGCCGAAGAGACTGTCCCAATTGCTTATGAAAAAATAATAATCAACCATGCGGGAGAACAGGTTTTCCAAGCATTTACCGACAGCGAGGGGCGAGCCGACATAAGCTTCGCAGACATTATTCCACAAAATCTCAGATCAACTGATAAGAAGGCGAGGCTATATGTCACTATCCCCAATGTGAATTGGGAGCAGAAAATAACCATAGAGTTGAAACATGAGCACCTTGCCTACGCGAAAGCATTACAGTCTTCGATTGAAGAATTTAAGCATGTTCAAGACCTGCGTCGTGAGAAAGAGATGGAACAAATACGCAAAAAAGAATTAGAGGCGGAAATTAGAAGGGCTCGTGAAAGTGAGGAAGAGTTCAAGCGGCTAACGTTGAACTTAGTCGGGCTAGGCGATATCGAAAGCTTACTAACGAGGTGCGAATCCCTAGGTTTTAAAAGAGGCACCAAAGATATAGGCGAATGTGTTTTAAGGTTATCCTCATGAGATCACTTTTCATATTTTTTGCCACAATCATAATGTTCATACCCTTTGTCACAATAGGAGATGATTTCAAAACCTTTGGTGAGGCGTGTACAAAAATCGGTTTTGCATCGAAATCCAAAGCGCATGCCAACTGTGTATTAACACTTGGGCACCTCTAAAAATACCCGACTGACACAGAGTTGGCCAATATAGGCCCCCGC
>ENA-UOXV01000829-UOXV01000829.1-marine-metagenome-genome-assembly--contig:-NODE-829-length-44452-cov-80.728428_pt1 | contig 44452 bp, 41 predicted proteins | sample MGYA00238165_ERZ766961 | MGnify/ENA primary metagenome ERZ766961 (study PRJEB28924, sample SAMN03173240) | marine metagenome | biome: Marine; feature: Water; material: Subsurface seawater | place: North... | reverse complement strand
AAATATTAATTCTAGGAATAGCATATAAAAAAAATGTTGATGATTTACGTGAATCGGCATCCATTAACTTAATAAAAAAATTACAAAAGGATAAATATAAAAACATTGAATACTCAGATCCACATATAAAAGATACTATTTTGACCAGAGAATTCAGTTTTAACAAGAAAAGTTTAAATTTAAACCCCAGAAATTTAAAAAAATTTGATATTGTAATTTTAATGACAGATCATGATAAGTTTGATTATAAAATGATTTATGCAAACTCACAAAGAATAATAGACTGCAGAGGTAGATACTCTTTGGATCACAAAGTTTATAGAGCGTAAATTGTTAGCCATTATTCAAGCAAGATGTAGCTCGCAAAGATTTGCAAATAAAATTTTAACAATGATTTATGGTAAGCCATTAATTAAGCATGTTATTTCTAGAGTGCAAAAAGCAAAAAAAATTACCATGATTGTTGTGGCGACATCCAAAAATAAATCAGACGATAAGCTAGTAGAATATTTAAAAAAAATTAAAGTCCAATACTATAGGGGGAATTTAAGTAATGTTGCACAAAGAATTGTTGATACCGCAGAATATAAAAAAAAATTATATTTTTTACGTATTAATGGAGATAGCCCATTAATTGATCCAGATATTATTGATAAGGCTATTTCAATATTTGAAAAAAATAAAAATTATGATTTAATATCAAATGTTTTTCCAAGAACTTTTCCAAAAGGTCAGTCTGTCGAAATAATTCGCACAAAAGTTTTAAAAAAGTATTTAAAAAATATGAATAAATTTGATAAAGAGCATGTAACTCAATATTTTTATAAAAATTCAGAGATTTTCTTAATAAAAAATTTTGTAAGTAAAAGAAAAAATAAACTTATTAAAACAGCAATAGATAGTAAAAGAGATTTAGTTAATATCTTAAAAAATATCAAAAAAAATGAATTTGAAAATTATTCAATATTTAAATCATGATTAAAGCAGCAATTATTGGCTCTGGAATTGGCATGAAACACCTCGAGGCAATAGATCAGTATAGAAATTCATCAGTCAAAATTATATGTGAAAAAGATAAAACTAAAATTAAACATTTAAGAAAAAAATTTAAGAATATTAAAATTATATCAGATGAAGAAAAAATATTTTTAGACAAAAGCATCAATCTTGTTTCAATTGCAAGTTATGACGATGATCACTTCAATCAATTAGTTAAATGCATTAAAAACAACAAACATATAATTGTTGAAAAACCAATGTGTTTAAAAATTGAACAATTATTAAAAATAAAAAATTTAATAAAAAAAAAAAAAAAAATAAAAATTATTTCTAATTTAGTCTTAAGAATGAATTCTTTATTTTTAAAATTCAAAGATAATATTGATTATAAGGATATTTTTTATATAGAGGCAGACTATATTTGGGGAAGAAAAGAAAAGCTTTATCAATGGAGATCAAAAATTAAAGATTATTCGCTAACACTAGGTGCTGCTATTCATGTGATAGATTTAGTGATGTGGTTTACAAAAAAAAAACCTATTAGTGTTAGTTCATTTAGCAATAATTTAGCAACCAAAGGAACTAACTTTAAAAATGAAAGTTTTATCGTTTATATCTTTGAGTTTCCAGGTAACGTTATTGTAAAAATTTCTGCAAATGCAGCAGGTGTTTATAATCATTTTCATGAAGTTAAAATTTTTGGAAAAAATAAAACTCTTGTTCATAATTATTTGGGCTCTTACACTTTTACAAAAAAGAATAAAAAGACTGTATTTAATGAACTAAATTATGAATATCCTGATAAAAAAAATAGAAAAAAATTGATTCAAAATTTTATTGATGTATTGATCGATAATAAGATAAAACCTGTTATTACATTAAAAGAACAGTTTGACTTAATGAGTGTTTGTTTTGCCTCTGACAAGTCTCTCAAATTAAAAAAAAAAATTAAAATAAAATATTTATGAAAAGTATAAAATTTAGTAAAACTAATATTATTGATAAAGACATTAAACTTGTTGGGAAAATTATTAAAAGTGGCTGGTTAACTCATGGTAAATTTACAACTGATTTTGAAAATCAATTTAAAAAATATACTAAGTCCAAATATGCTGTCTCTGTATCTAGTTGCACTGCTGGTTTACATTTATCTTGTTTGGCATCTGGATTTAAAAAAGGTGATGAAATAATAGTACCAGCTCAAACACATACAGCAACTGCTCATGCTGTTGAATATACTGGTGCAAGAGCAATATTTGCGGATGTAGATATTTTAACTGGCAATATTTCTTTAGAAAGTATTAAAAAAAATATTACAAAGAAGACCAAAGGAGTAATTATAGTACACATGGCAGGTTATCCATGTGAAGTTGATAAAATTTTAAACTTTTGTAAGAAAAAAAAAATAGTTTTATTGGAAGATTGTGCTCATGCGGTGGGTACTAAATTCAAAAAAAAACATGTAGGAAATTTTGGCATCTCAGGAAGCTTTTCATTCTATCCAACTAAACAAATAACTACTGGTGAAGGAGGTATGGTATTAACAAATGATTATGATTTTTATAAAAAAATAAAAAGTCTTAAGGCTTTTGGAATAGATAAGGATATTAAAGATAGAAAAAAACAAGGCGATTATGACGTTAAATCTCTAGGTTTTAACTATAGAATGACTGATTTTCAAGCTGCCTTAGGTCTTAACCAGATAGTAAAATATACAATCAATTTAAGACAAAGACATATTATTGCAAAAAGGTATATTAAAAATTTTATGAATAATAAAAAGATTAAGCACATGCCATATTCTAAAAATTGCTCATTTTTCATTTTCCAAATCTTTTGTAAAAATAGAGACAAAATATTAAAAGAATTAAAAAATAAAAAGATAGGAGTTAGTGTTCATTATTCTAATGCTCTACCAAAAATGACCTATTATAAAAAAAAATATAATTTGAATATAGGTAAATTTAAAAATGCAGATAGTTATGGTTGTACAAATATTTCTTTACCAGTATACCCAAAGCTAAAGATGACTGAAGTTGACAAAATTTGCAAAACAATAATAGGTTTGATTTAGTTTTTATGAATAAAAAGATATTATTAGTTGGTGGTTGTGGATTCATTGGGCACAATCTTGCACTGCACTTGAAAAAAAAAGGTTTTTCAGTATCTATCACAGATAGTCTCTCTGTAAACAATGTCCTCTCTTTTACAGATAATGACATTAAAAATAAAAAATTATATACATCAATTCTTAACAATAGGATTGAGTTATTAAATAAGAATGAGATTAATTTAATAGTTCAAGATGCTAGAGATTATCATGCAATTTCAAAAGTTTATGGTGATATAGACCCAGATATTATCATTCATCTTGCTGCAGTATCGCATGCCAATAAATCTAACAAAGATCCTCATAGCACATTTGATCATAGCTTTAGAACACTTGAAAATACACTGGATTTTGCAAAAAATAAAAAGGTACATGTAATTTATTTGTCATCAAGCATGGTTTATGGAAATTTTGATTCAAAAGACGTAAATGAGGAAACACTGTGTAAACCAATTGGCATATATGGAACTTTAAAATATTCAGGAGAGCTTTTAGTAAAGGCTTATAACCAGGTATTTGATTTGCCTTATACAATCATTAGGCCATCAGCCCTTTATGGAGAAAGATGTGTTAGCAGAAGAGTGGGGCAAATATTTATTGAAAATGCAATACAAGGGCTGGACATTAGCATTAATGGAGATGGAGAAGAAAAGTTAGATTTTACTTATATAGAAGATTTAATCGAAGGAATCGGACTATGTTGTGAAAAAGAAAAGGCAAAAAATCAAACTTTTAACCTAACATATGGAGATTCAAGAAAAATTAGTGAATTAACGGAGATTTTAAAAAAAGAATTTCCTGACATTAAGATTTATTACAAAAAGAGAGAAGAATTTATGCCAGAAAGAGGAACCCTAGATGTATCGAAAGCAAAAAAACTTCTTGGATATAAACCAATAAATCCCATTGAAACAGGTTATGTTAAATATATCTCATGGTATAAAAAATTTTGGAATAATTTAAAATGAAATCCAGAGTAATTTGATGAAATTAAAAAACTTTAATTTAAAAAAAAAGGTTTTTATAATTGCAGAAGTAGGCAACAATCATGAAGGTAATTTTAGTATAGCTAAAAAATTAGTTCGCCTAGCTGCAAAAGCTGGGGCAGATGCCATTAAATTTCAAACATTTAAAACTGAAAATTTCATTAGAAAAAAAGATATCAATAGATTTAAGCAGTTAAAAAAGTTTGAACTTTCATATGAACAATTTAAGTCTTTAAAAAAGTTAGCTCATATAAAGAAAATTAAATTTATTTCTACTCCATTAGATTTAGAAAGTGCAGATTTTTTGATTAAAAATGCAGATTTAATTAAGATAGCATCTGGTGATAATAATTTTTTTCCACTTATAGAAAAAGTTTTAAAATCTAAAAAATCTATAATTATTTCAACTGGAATGATAAATATCTTGCAAATCAAAGATTTAACAAATTATATATATAAAGTTATTGGTAAGAAATCTGCAGTAAAAAGAATTGCACTATTGCATTGTGTAACAAGCTATCCAGTTGAGGATGAATTTGCCAATTTAAGATCTGTAGAATATTTGATTAAAAACTCTAAGCTAACAATTGGTTATTCAGATCACACTATTGGAAATGAGGCATGTATAGCAGCTGTAGCGATGGGTGCAAAAATAATTGAAAAACATTTTACTATAAATAAAAAATTTTCAAAGTTTAGAGATCATGCTCTTTCAGCAGACTATATAGATTTAAAAAATATAGTTTCTGGAATAAGAAAAGTGGAGAAGCAACTGGGAAGATTTAATAAAGAAATACAAAAACCAGAAAAAAAATTAATCAAAATAGTTAGAAGAGCAGCCTATGCAAATAAAGATATTTTCCCTGGAGAAAAATTAACTACAGAAAATATAAATTTTTTAAGACCAGCTCGGACAGAAAATTTTTTAGAATTAAATAAGATAATAGATAAACAATTAAAAAAAAGAACTACATCAAATAAAATAATAAGATTAAAAAATTTATATTAGTTATGTGTGGTATTGTAGCTGCTATCCTTAGTAAAAAACTTACATCTAAAAAAATTAAGGGTTTGTTAAAATTAATGAAAAGTAGAGGGCCTGATCATCAATCTTATATTAGAATGATTTTTGGTAAAAAAATTATTTATTTGTTTCATTCTAGACTTTCAATAATCGATCTTAAAATAGCCTCAAATCAACCTTTTCAAAAAAAAAATTGTTTAATCATATTTAATGGGGAAATTTACAATTATTTAGAGATAAAAAAAAATTTAGAAAAAAAAGGAGTTAAATTTCAAACCAATTCAGATACCGAGGTATTACTTGAGGCATATCTTTATTGGGGAAAAGATGCCGTTTATAAACTGGAAGGTATGTGGTCTTTTGTAATTTATGATATATTAAGAGAGAATGTTATTATATCACGAGATTTACAAAATGAAAAACCACTTTTTTTTGAAAAAAATAAAAATAATAATAATTTGATATATGGCTCAGAAATTAGATTTATAAATTATTTAAATCCAAAAAAACAAATCGATATTAATGCACCCAAACTTTTAACAAATTTAGTAAAAGGTTATAAATGCTGGTTTGAGTCAAAGGAAACTATATATAATAAAATACAAAATTTTAATTCTTTTAATTTATTAGAAATTACAAAAATAAAAGAAATAAATAAAAAAATCTTGTTTAAAAATTTTACAACTAAAGTAAAAAAAGAAAAAAAATCTAGCTACAAAAATATTAAAAAAGAACTTAGAGAAATAGTTATAGACACAGTACAAAAAACACTCAGATCTGATGTACCATTAGCTTATAGCTTAAGTGGTGGTATAGACTCAAGTCTTATTGTTTCTATATCTAGAAAAATTTTGAATAATAAAGTTAAAACTTATTCGATTATTGATAAAGATCCAAGATATGATGAATCGGAGTTAATAAAAAAAACTTCAAATAAATTAAAATTAAATTCAAAATTTGTAAAAATTAATAATCAAGATCACTTCCAAAGATTAGTTGATTTAACAAATTATTATAAGCATCCGGTTCCAACAATTAATTTTTTATTACAAAGTTATTTAGCTAAAGAGCTCAAAAAAGATGGGGTTAAAATATTATTAAGTGGAAATGGAGCTGATGAATTATTTTCAGGCTATTATCATCATTATATTAATTATTTTCAAAACAATGAAAATTTAGATAATAAAAATTTAGATCTATGGGAAAAAAAAGTTAAACCACACATAAGAAATAATAATTTTAAAGATCTAAATTGTATTATAGATAAAAAAAATTTATTATCGAACTATAATTATTTTCTTAACACTCTAGGAAAAAAAAAAATTTTAAGAATTAGTGATGAAAAAAAATTTACCAATTCTAAATTTAAAAATAGATTATTAAATGAAATGTACGCCGAAACTATCCCGGTTATTACTTTTGCAGAAGATTTAAATTGTATGAAAGAATCAATTGAAAATAGAAATCCGTTTTTAAATATTTCTTTAATAAATTTTGTTTCTAAAATTCCAGAAAACTATTTTATTCAAAATGGATTTACTAAGTTTTTACTTCGAGATACTTTTTCAGATATTTTACCACAAGAAATATCTGAAAATTATAAAAAAAATGGATTTAATTTTTCTTTTAGAACTTTATTTCCTTTAGATGATAATAGAATTATTAAATTTATGGAAAAAAGATCTCCTATATACAACTATGTAAATAAAAAAAAAATTTTAGAGCTATATAATAAAAACTTTTTAAATGATGAAGAAAATAAGTTTGCTTTCTCGTTCTTAACAACTAAAATTTTTTTGGAGCAATTAAATTAATGTTAGATTTTAATACAATTTTTTTTAAACTTAAAATGTTTAAAAATAAATTTATTTATGGAAAAAAATGTTCCATAGAAGGATCTGTAAATATTAACACAAAATATATATCTGGTGGCTATCTAAAAATAGGTAACGGTGTAACTATAAGAAATGATGTAGAGTTACGTATAAAAGATAATTCTTCAATAATTATAGGTGACAATGTTGTTATAGATAATGGTGTAAGACTTTTATCAGCTCAAAATGGAAAATTAATTATTGGAGATGGGACAAAAATTGGAAAAAATTCAATATTTAATGCTGGAGAAGATATAATTATAGGTAATAATTGTTTAATTTCAGGCAATGTATCAATTAATTCTTCTACACATAGCTTTAAAATTAAGAATTCTCTTTATAAAAATCAATATAAACACAAAAAAATACAAATTGGTCAAAATGTTTGGTTGGGTGCAAATGTAATAATATTACCTGGTGTTAGTGTGGGAGAAGATTCTGTTATTGATGCAAATTTAATTATAAATTTTAATGTAGATAAGCTAAATATTATTAAAAATAAACAACAAATTGATAAATCTGAAATTAAAAAAGTATAATTAGCTTTCTATTTTAAATCAAATGTATCTATTGTATGCCGATACGAATTAAGAATTTGTTTTTCTAATGCCTGTTGAAATTTTTTATTATAAAAAGAATCTTTTTTATTTAGATTATAAATATCTTTATGAAACTTTTTATAATCTATATCAGCGTGTGGACTATAATTAGGCATGCCAATTAATATTTTGGTTCTGTTAATATAAATATCTAAATATACGCATAGTAAGTCGTGGATATTTTTTTTTATGGACTTCAATTTTTTTGGGTTCTGGATGCATATAGCAAGTTCCTCAATAGTGTTACATTCATAAGTAAAACCAAGACCATGATATAAAGAGTCACTTGATGTTACACAGGGTATTTTAAGAAAAGGATATTCAAGTCCTGCACTTCCATGTGAAGAAAAAACAAAATCTATAATTTTATGAAGTGATCTTACATTTATCTTATTAGATAAAATTTTTATATTCTTTTCTTTTTTAATTATTGAGTCAAAAAAATATTTTGTTCCATATTTTAATTTATTTTTTTTATCTGAAGGATGTTCTTTTACTATCCAGTTAACATTTTTGTTTTTTTTTATATTTCTTAATAAAAATTTTAACCAACTTAGATTATCTCTAAATAACGACCAAGAGTTAGTAAATACACCGTCTGTTAAATCATTAGCTAAAATAAGTCCTATTGGTTTTTTTTTATCCCATGAAAATTTTTTACATAAGTCGTTTTTTGAAATTATATAACCTTTTTTAAAATGTTTTGCATCGCTGATATCGTTTTCTTTTGAATAGCCATTAATTCTAGAATTCATAATTTTCTTTCCAGATAAAATAATTTTTTTTTTATATTTACTTTTAAATAGATTTCTAATTAATGTTTTAGAAAATTTAGATTTATTTTCAAAACAATCATCAATTGAATTATATTCTCTCAAACTCAAGTGTCGGTTTTGTCCTTCTTTAATATAGCATTGTATTTTATTCTTAAGTGCAAATTGAAAAAGGGAAGAAGATGGATAAAACTGGATTTCATCTTGAATCAAATATTTTATTTTATTCTTTTTAAAAATAGCTTGATAAACTGAAATAGAATTAATAAATTTTAATAAATTATAAAAAATATTGTAATCAACCTCATTATATGTGCCTACTTTTTTAATTCTCAATATGTTGTCGTATACCAACTTTCCTAAAAAAATTTTTTTATATTTTAAATTCAATAACTGATCTATCTTTTTAATCTTTAAAAAAAAGAGCGAAGCCAAATAAAAGTTTTTTATTCTAATATGTAAGTTTGGTTCATCAAGATATATTAAATTTTTAATTTTAAAACTTTTTGCTAGTTGTTTTGCATAATTATCATTTTTATTAATTAATAAAATTAGTTCACTGCTCATTATTTTTCTAAGATGATTTGCTAAAATAATATTTTTAAAAAAATATCCTGGATGATTAATTAAAGATTCTACTAATATTAGATTTTTATTCTTAATTTTATACAATAGTTCATTATTTGATTTTCGAATTTTTTTTAAATAATTATCATTTAGAAATTTATTTTTATTATAATTTAATAATTTTTTTATAATTATTGATACCTCATAATAAAAAAGAACTACCAGCAGAGTTATTAATTTCATAAATTTATTCAATAAGAAATTCACCAAACTTTTTCTTATGGTAACTTGCGAAATATTTTAATAAATAAATTCTTTCCTCTTGATAATGATTTTCAGTTGAAAATGGAGTTTGAAATAATTCTAAATTTTCTTTGTTGTTAATAAAAAATGCATTAACTCCAGTTAAGCTGCACCCCACAAGAGAGTATCCTTTTTTATTAAGCATATTTTCATAAGATTTTAGTGATGCCCCATAATATATATCATTATTCCACATCATTTTATCCTCATTATCTGCAATCCATAAATTGTTTGGGCCAAGTCTTGCATTATATTCTACAGAGATAACTCTTGGCTTAATGGAGTTAATTGCCTTTAAAACATGGTAAGTTTGAAGACCTATATCAATTGATAGAAAATCAATATTTTCATTTTCTTTAAACTCTTTCATCAAATAATCATTTATATTATTTTTATTAATTAACTTATACTTAATTTTTAATTTTTGATTTTCTATTAGTTGAGAAAAATTTTTATCAATTTGCTTTTTCCATTTTTTGTCTCCCTCAAACCATAATCCGCTCCAATTATTTAAAAGTAAATTAGTAGTATTGTTCTCCAAACCATTCTCAACACCCAATTCAATAAATTTTCTATTTTTAATTTTTATCCTATTAAAAATTTCGTTAATAATACCATCCTCATCACCTTGAGAAAAAACACTATAACCATAATTTAAAAGGACTTTTGGATCTTGGTTTTTTTCTTTTTTTTTAATAATTTCAATTAGTTGATTTGAACTAATTTTTAACAAATCTTTTATACCAAGATATTCAGAAATTTTTTGAAAAATATAAATTATTTTTGACACTGGATAAATATATAAATTCGATTATAATTAAAAATCATTTATACGATAGAGTATGTCTCAAAGCAATATCTTAAACTTTAATCAAGAAAAATATTTAGATCTAGCACAAATTTCTCCACTAAAGATTCAAAAAATAGCAGAAACAGTTTATACTCCAAAAAATATTAATGAATGCCATACATTAATTAAATATCTAGCAAGTCAAAAAAAAAAATATTATATTTTAGGAAACATATCAAATTCGATTATATGTCCAGATAAAGGAGATATAATTTCTGTACCAATAGTTTTAACTAAATATTTGAATAAATTCTCAATTGATACAACAAACAAAAAAGCATCAGCAGAATGTGGATTGTGGTTAAGTAAATTTTCAAGGAAAATATCTCATGAATGTTTTGATGGTTTTTCTGGACTTATGGGTTTTCCAGCAACAATAGGTGGTGCAATTTTTATGAACGCAGGTAGTTATGGTCAAGAAATTTCTGATTTTTTAGAAAGTGTAGATTGTGTTAATGAAAAAGGAGTAATTGTTAATTTAAAAAAAAAGGAATTAAATTTTGCTTGGAGAAGTTCAAATTTTCAAAATATATTTAAGCAATATTTTATATTAAGAGCTCATTTTAATTTAAAAAAACAAGATAAAAAAAAAATCATTGATCATCAAAATTTTTGTAAAAATCACAGGATAAGTTTCCAGGAAAAAGGAGGAACTAATTTGGGAAGTACGTTTGCAACAAAATGGATTTACTCAGATATACAAACAGAAAAAATAACTTTTAATATTTCAAGAAAATTTTTTAATGTAGTTTTCAATATTACCCTTTTTTTAAGAATGTATTATATTATACCTTTTTTAACTAAGCATTTTGTTAGATATTGCTTAAAGTTTTTTGATATTAAAATTCCAAATGGAATCAATATTTCCAACAAAAGCCTTAATTGTATTGTAGTAGAATATTCTAAAACTAATTTAGAGGAGTATTTAAGTTTTTTAAATCATTATAAGAATAGGCTTAAACCAAAAAGTGAATTAGAAATTCAGATATTAAATGAAAAAAAAAATTGGAATAATAACTTATCATAATGTTTTAAACTATGGTGCATATCTTCAGGTTTATTCGTTACAAAATTTTTTAGAAAAAAACAATTATGATGTAGAGATTATTAATTATAAAAGTTTAAGATTTTTATTTTTGGAATTTCGTTCATTATTTTCTAAAAATTTTATTAAAAGTTTATGTCAATTAATAAATTATTTAAAATTTTATTATTACAGAAAAAAAATAAAAAAATCTAATTTCTCTTTTAAAAAAAAACAAATATCATATTCAAAATATGATCTAATTATTTTTGGAAGTGATGAAATTTGGAATTATAAAAACCCATTAATTGGATATGATGATGTATATTTTGGGAATAATTGTAAAACGCAAAAAATTTCTTATGCTGTTAGTTTTGGAACTACTAAAAATATTGAAATAAATAAAAATGAAATAGTTGGAAATTTAAAAAATTTTAAATCAATAACTGTTAGAGATTTAAATTCAAAAAAAATTATAGAAAGTTTATTAAAAAAAATGACAGAAATTGTTTTAGATCCAGTTTTTATTTATGATTTTCATGATGAATTAAAACAGAATAATAAATATGAAGATTTAAAAAAACAAATTATTGTATATGGACATCATTTTAAAAATGACGAAATAAATAAAATAATTAATTATGCGAAAGAGAATAATAAAAAACTTATTTCTCTTGGATATTACCATAATTGGTGTGACTATAATTTACCATTTATCAATCCGTTCGAACTTTTAAGTATAATTAAGAATTGTGGCTGTGTTTTCACAAATATGTTCCATGGAGTAGTTTTCTCAATTAAATATAATGTAAATTTTTATTTATTATTTGATCAATATAGAAATAATAAACTTGATTATATAACTCAATTATTTAATTTAAAAAAAATTTCTTATAAAGAGGAATATAATATTCAAAATTTAAATCAAATTAATGATAATGATATTTTAAAAACAAATATATCAAGAAGTAAAAAAATATTATTAGAAAATATAAATGAAATTTTATAATTTTTTTTAAAAGCTTTTTTCTTTTGATCACTATATTTTTAGAAATGCCAAGTTTAGGCCTAGTTACACCTTTTTTTTCTATAATTTTAGATTATCAAGGAAGTCCTTTTCTAATTAATTATGTACAAGTTGGGGATAGAGAGACATTAATTATCATTTCTACCACACTTTTAATTGTAACATATTTATTTAAAAACATTTTGATATATTTATTTAACACAATTTTAAATCAATTTACGACTGATATTAGGATTAGAATTGCCTCAGATATTTATTTTCTAAAGATGAGCACAAATAAATGAATTACAAAATAGATAAATTTTTTAATAGTGGTAATTATAGGTATAAAAAAAGATGAACTTCTATAATAAAATTAAAGATTTTTTAATTCAATTTTTTTTTATAGTAAACTATTTTGGTTTTATTAAATTTATAAAATTAATTTTTTTTCTTATAACTGGAATGATTTTAGAAATAATATCAATTGGTCTAATTATTCCAGTTATTTCCATTTTAAATGATGAAAGATTTTATGACAATTATTTGCAACAGTTGCCTTTTTTATATAATTATTCTCATATTGAAAAAATTAATATCACTTTGATAATTTTATGTTTTGTATTTCTTCTTAAATTTTGTTTTTCATTATTTTTAAATTACCAGCAATATAAATACTCTATGCAACTACAGTCAAATATTTCAAAAGAATTAATATCAAAATATCTTTTAATGCCATATGAAAAATATTTTAAAATAAAAAGTTCAGAAATACTTAGAAATGTTATGATCGATACCAATCGGTTTATTTCAGGTATTATGTTGCCAATGATATATTTAACCACTGAATTTTTTGTTATATTAGGAATTAGTTTAATACTGATTGCGCAAATAGGATTAGGCTCATTATCACTTATTTTTGTATTTGCTTTATTTGGTTCAATTTATATAAATTTTTCAAAAAAAATTATAAGAAGAATGGGGAATTCAAGATCTGATATAGATAAAAGTATAATTAAATTTTCTGGTGAAGCTCTAAAAGGTATTAGAGAAATTAAATTAAATAAAGTTGAAAAATACTTCTTAAATTTTTTTGAAAATATATTTGATAAAAATGCAAAAGTTATGGCTAACTTTTTTACCTTTCAAGCTGCGCCTAGACTAGGCATAGAAGTAATATTGGTCTTTTTTTTAGCAATTACAATGTTCGTTTTTGTTATGAATGATTTTGCGACTTCAAAAATAATTGCAACACTTGGTTTATTTAGTGTTGCTGCAATTAGGTTGATACCCTCAATAAATAAAATAATTACTTCACAACAAAATATAAGATTTAACCATATTGTAATGAAAACCATAACCAATGATTTAAAAGAAGAAAAAAATAAAGCAAATGATAATAAGAATTTACAAAATTTTAAAGATGCAATCGAAATTAAAGATTTAAATTTTTTTTATGAAAAAGATAGGGTGGTACTTAAGAATATTAATTTAAAAATTTTAAAAGGTGAAAGAATTGGAATTGTAGGCAAAACTGGCTCAGGAAAAAGTACCTTAGTGGATATAATCTCAGGTTTAATAACTACATATGATGGAACTATTTTAATTGATAATAAAAAATTTGACCCAAACTATAGTAGATGGGGTAGAGATTTTGCATATGTTTCTCAAAGTTCCTTTCTTTTTAATGAAAGTTTAAAATTTAACATTATTTTTAATGATCCACTTAACTCTGAGCAAATGAGTAAAATTCTTAAGATTGTTGAGATGGATAAATTTATTAATAACTTAAAAGAAAACTTAGATACAATAGTAGGGGAAAATGCTATAAATTTATCAGGAGGTCAAATTCAAAGAATAGGACTTGCCAGAGCTCTTTACAATGAGCCAAAAATATTAATTTTGGATGAAGCTTTTAGTGCCATGGATATTAATACTGAAGCAAAAGTTTTAAATAATATTTTTGAAAGTTATAAAAATATGACTATAATAAATATTGCTCATAAAGGAGAGTCTTTAAATCAATGTGATAGAATATATGATTTAGATGCTAAAAATTTTATAGATGCAAAATAATATTATTTTAAATAAAAATTTAATTCTGGATAAGCATGTTAATCATAAATTTCAAGAAAGTAGGGATGAAAAAGGTAATCTAACATATTTTTCTAGAGACGAACAGATTAAAAAGATTGCAGATTGTTACTTAGTGAATATAAAAAATTCTCTTGGGGACTAAGTAAAAATATCAGAACTACTTAAAATATAAAAATAAATGATATCAAAATATTGGATAGATAGAATAATTAATAATTTTAAAAGGAACTCTTTTATAAATTTTGTTAAATCAATCTTAAATTTTTCTAATAAGATATTCAATCCAAAACATACAGGAGAGTTTCCATTTAAATATCTTTTTTTAAAAAAAAGAAGAGCACTTATGAAGTTTGCAAAAAAAAATCTTGATCAATTAGATGATAATAAGATTCTTAACTTAGGAAATTATATGTTTAATTTATCTAAACTTAATAAAGATTCAATCGTTTATTCATTTGGGGTTGGAACCAGTATAAGCTTTGAAGAAGAGCTAGCTAGAGTTTTCAAATGCAAAGTATATTGTTACGACCCAACATCAATGGCTGTTAATTATATAAAAAATAATAAATATGATGATGATATTATTCACTTTAATCCAACTGGTATTTGGATCAAAGATGGACCAATTAAATTTTTTGCACAAGAAACCAATGATCCAAAAATTATGGGTGGTTCAATTAACAATCTATTTAAGAGTGATAAATTTGAATATTTAGAATGTAAGAAATTAAAAACTTTCATGGGTGAGAATGGTCATAATAAAATAAATCTTTTAAAACTAGATATTGAAGGTGCTGCAATTGAAGTTTTTAAGGATATGATCAATGACCAAATATTCCCAGATCAAGTTATAGCTGAATTTGAATATTCAAATAATGATGATTTTATTGATTTAGATTTTGAAAACTGGTCGAGTGAACTTTTAGAAATAATTAAAGAATTTAAATTAAAAGGCTATAAGTGTTATTATTTGCCAAGATTTACTCATATGGCATTTTCAACCATAGAAATATGCTTTATTAGAAATGACTAAAAAATCTTATTTAGAAATAAAAGATTTTCCATTTAAAAATGGAAAAGAATTAATACGAGAATTAAAAAAAAATAAGATTGTTTTAAGCCCCTGGATTGAAGATATTTTTGAAAAAAAAAAATTCACAAATACTAAAAAGTTTTTACCTTACAAAATATATAAAATTCACCTTAAAAAAGATCTAAATGTAAGTAAACAAATTTACTTAAAAGATGTTTATAAAAAATTAAAAGCTAATGGTTACAATACTATTAAGCCCCATTATGCTATTTATTCAAGGTTATTTATTAAAAATCTAAAAATAGGATCATGGATAAGATATGCAACGCCGATGAATTCCATGATAGATAGAGATGGAATACCGCATTTACCAAAAGCAGGTTTTGCTCTTGGGAAAAATTTTCTGGAAACTTATTGGTCATACCCTAAGGCTGTTTTTCATCCGCATAACATTTTTTTTGTAAGCAAATGATTGAAAAACCAATAATAATTGGAAGAAAAAAATTAAGAAATAGAGTTATTTTAGCCCCTATGTGTCAATATATGGCTAAAAATGGAAAACCAACAGAGTGGCACTATCAACATTTAGGAAGAGCAATTATTTCTGGATTTTCAAAAATAATGATTGAAAGTACCGCAATTAGTTATGATGGTAGAATTACTACAAAAGACTTGTGTTTATACAATAAAAGCCACATGAATTCTTTTAAAAAACTCTTAAAATATTTAAAAGCATTAAACAATATCCCAGTAGGTATACAATTATCTCACGCAGGAAGAAAAGGATCTAGTCAAATACCATGGGTAAAAGGCAATACGCCACTTAAAAAAAATAAATGGCAAACGATTTCTGCATCTAGAATCCAAAAAGACATAGGCTGGCCACTTCCAAAAAAAATTGAAAAAACTAAATTAAAATTGTTAGAAAAAAATTTTTTAGATTCTGCAAAAATGGCTATCAAAGTAGGATTTGATTGTATTGAAATTCACATGGCCCATGGATATTTGTTGCATCAATTTTTTTCACCAATTTCAAATAAAAGAAATGATAATTATGGAGGGAGTTTAGAGAACAGAAGTAGATTTTTAGTTGAAATTTCAAAAAAAATTTATAGAGCTTGCAAAAATAAAAAAATTATTTTAGGTGCAAGAATTACCGGTAAAGATTGGGTAAAAGGAGGAATAGAAGTTAATGATTCTATTTATTTATCAAATCAATTAAAAAAAATTGGCTTTGACTATGTTTGTGTCTCTAGTGGAGGCATAAAAACAAAAACAAATCTAAATGTGAATTCTAAGTATAATATTAATATTGCAAAAAAAATTAAATTAAATACGTCGATACTTACAAGAGTTGCGGGTAATATAGAAAACATATCAGAAGCTAATAATATAATAAAAAAAAATAAAGCTGATTTAGTAGCTTTTGCGAGACCATATTTAAAAAATCCTAATTTTCTATTTAATGAAAGAAAAAAAAATATTAATCTAGATATACCCAAACCATACTTAAGAGGTTTTGTTTTTTAAAAACTTAATAACAATTTTCACTAATTTTTTAGCATCATTCATATTGTGTTTTTGAGAGATAAAGATTGCCCCATTTCTTCCTACAAATATTAGATTTTTCAAAAGATATTTTCTTAAATCTTGAGTATTTGATAAATTTGGATCATAGATCTCCCTTTGTATTTTGTTTAAGATAGTTTTATTTGAAAATATTGGTCTTAGAATCGAATCATAGCTTTGTATTTTAAATTGTATGTTTTTTTTTTCGCAAAAAAAATTAATTTCCCTCTCAATATAATTTGAGATTGTTTGAATATGTTTAAAAATTTTACTTTTATTTTTTTTAATATATTTAAATGTATTTAAGCCAACAATCGAGGAAAACGGATTTCCAGAAAATGTTCCACCAAAAAAAACTTTCTTCTCTAATTTATCTAGTTTCTTGCTTAAATTTTCATCTATGCAGCAAATTCCAATAGGCAATCCCCCACCAAAAATTTTTGCGAAAGTGACTATATCAGGTTTTAAATTCAACTTTTTAAAAACACATAATTGTTTAACTCTTAGACCGGTAATTATTTCATCAAAAATAATATATATTTTATTTTTTTTACAAAAATTATAAATTGTCTGAATATATTTTTCAGACTCTTTACTTGGACAAGAAGCCTGTATTGGTTCTATTATTAATCCTGAGATTTTTTTTTTATTTTTTTTTAATAAATCTATTGATTGCTCTAAATCGTTGTACTTTAGCATGATAACTTCATTTTTGTGAAAACTTGAACCACCCTTTCCAATTATTTGGTTTTTTTTATTTAAATCAAACATAAAATTGTCTACTGATCCGTGCCATGAACCATTTATCATTGCAAATTTTTTTTTATTTGTTACTGCCTTAATTACCCTCAAAGCTCTTATGTTTGCTTCAGATCCTGAATTGCAAAATTGAATATTTGAATAATTTTTAAAACTCTTTTTTATTTCTTTTTTAAATTGTTCGTTATTAAAATTTTTATAAGAATAGTTTGACCCAAAATTTTTTTGATAATTAATTGATGATTTAAATATAGGGTTTGAGTGACCTAGAATCATTGCACCGTTAGACATACAGAAATCTAGATATTTTTTATTTTTAGAATATAAATATTGATTTTTAGCTTTATAGAATTGCAAATCTTTCATTTACTTTTAGAATTATTTTTCTTTATTTATCCAAGCATTAAAATGTTTTTCACCATAAACCATTCCATCAGCATTGCATTGATTGCATGGATTTATGTTTCTATCACCACCTAATAACTTTCTTCTATATTTTGAAAGAATTGGTCCTTTCCAAATATCAAATATGTCAGATTGCATTATATTGCCCATTGTTTGTCTTCTTTGCCAGTCTTGTGGACATAAAAAAACATCACCATTCCAATCTATTAACATCTGATAAGCTGTATAAAAGCATTTAGTCTTTGTATAATTTTTTACATCGGGTTGATTACCAACACTAATTGTTCCAACTCTATTTGTCAGTTTAACTCCATAATCAATTTTATCGCTGTACCATCTATCCCTTAAAATTACAAAATCCTCTGGAATATTTAACTCTTTAATTAGTGCTTTAAACTTTATTACCTGTTCTGGCCCATCATAAAGACTTATGATTAATTTTGTTGCTTTTGACTCAAACAATTTAATTAGAGTTTTTTTATTAACTAAATCACCATTTGTGATAATTTCAACTCCACCAACTACACCAAGTTTATTAATAATTTCATAAAATTCTTTATGTAGCATTGGCTCACCATAACCACATAGACAAAAAGCTCCTTCATAATTAATTTTTTTTAAATCCTCTACAAGTTTATCAATTAATGTCATTGTCATTCTTTGATGTGTATTCGGTGCTATTGATTCATCAGATTTTGGACAAAAAGAACAGGCTCTATTGCAAACGTCAATTAAACTTAATTCAATCCAACTAGGAATAGGAATTCCCTTAAACAACTGAGGAACTCTATCTAGTATAGGTTTTTTTCTATTTATATTTTTTAAAATAGTTTCTTTTGGATCTAAAGGAGGGTTATTATGCCCAATATCACTCATTATAAATTATCCCGCTGGTTAGTTATTTCACTTTTTAATTCATCATATTCTCTCATTTTAATTTTCATAAAATCAACAATAAGGTTTTTTTTCATAGTCATTCCTGATGGTGTTAACATATAAAAGTAGCTAATTTTTTTTTTGTTTTCTTTAAAATTTTTAAATTTTATTAAACCTTTAGTTTTTAATTCTGTTAAACAATAATTTAGTTTTCCTAGACTAAAGCCTAGTTCTTTAGCCAATTCCCTTTGTGTGGCTTTAGGTTTTTTTTCAACTTTTCTTAAAATTTCAAAATGATCTTGTGTATTATTTTTGTTCATTATTTGAACATTATAATGTTCAAGTAATGAACAGTAAAGATTTAATTTTTATTCTAAATTTAGGTGATTTATAATTTGTTCAATACCTGTTTTTGTACTGTCTGTAATGATATTCTCTCTAATATAGCTTTCATAATTGGGTTTACTTGCATTTAACTCTTGAATAAGACTTTCTTTATCATCTAATTTGTAATTTTCTAGGTCATATCTTTTTATATCTAATAATTTTGCATAAAGTTCACATCTTTTATTAATGTATGTACCCAAATAATTTCCATGAAGATTAATAATATTTTTTTTTTGAAGTATTGCTTGAATCACAGAGCTACCTTCGTGATATAAAACTATAAAAGCCTTACTTATAAATTTTTCTGTTTGGTATTTAACACATTCAAATTTTCCATAATCTTTATTTTTAAGAGAAATATTATTTGCTGGATGCAAACATACAATTACTTTTTTTTCATACATAGTTTGCAAATTGTTTAAAAGATTATTCACGTCCTTAAAATATTTTTTTCTATCAATAATATTAATCTTACCATCACGCATTATTCTATCTTCGTGGTCAAAAATAAAACCATCAACAAATACAATATATTCTTCTGAAACTTCAAATCGATTATTAAATAAATTATCATGATGTTTGCTATTTATTTTAATTAAATTTTTATAAAGAGAAAAATTTAACCAAGAAATTTTTTTTTGTATTTTTTTGCTTAAACCTCCGTTAATAGAATTAATTACATAACTACTTGATTCAAAAAAATAATCAATATTTGGTAAGATATTAAATAACACTAAAATTCTCATAATATAATAGTTTAATCTAATATTAAAAAAAATTTTTATTTTTTGAAAAAATGTTCTTTTCTCATAATTAAAATTTTCTGGATTGTAGCCAAGATTACTTATGACAAATATTTTATTTTTTAATCTATTTATTAAAAAGTTAATAAAAAAATATTCTTGGTTAAAAGCTAAACAATACATAAGAGTAAATTTTTCTTTAACCAGAATATTTTTTAGTTCATCAATGTTATTAGGGTTATGGATAATTAGATCTTTATTAATTGAGAGAGGGTCAATTTTTTTTTTCTTTTTTATGATTTCGCTTACATTAATAAGATTTATTTCTCCAAGTATTTTTGCAAAGTGAATTATTGAATGTGAGTTAAAATGTACTGACCTTTCATTAGATAGGTCAATTAATATTGATAATTTTGATTTCATAATTTTTATATAATAATAATACTTATTAATTATACATTTATGTTGTCTATAAATATAAAATAAAAATACATATAAATGAAAATAATATTTGACTACAAAATTTTCTATCAACAAAAAGTAGGTGGTATTTCTAATTATTTTTTTAGCCTAGGAAAAGAAATGATCAAAAATGGAGTAGATGTTAAATTTTTATGCCCATTACATAAAAATAATTATTTAGATAAAATTGCTCCATATAACAAAAAAGGTTTTAAAATTCTTTTTCCATCTAAATTTACAAAAATTGTTGAATTAGTTAATCAAAAAGTTTCTAATTATTATTTCAATAAAAGTTCACCAGACATTATTCATAATACGTATTATTCCAATATAGAAAATAAAAATAAATCTGTATGCACGGTGTATGATATGATTAATGAAAGATTTAGCTATTTATTCAAAAACTCAGATCAAATTACAGAAATAAAAAAAAACACAATTATGAATTGTGACCATGTTTTTTGTATTTCAGAAAAAACAAAACAAGATTTAATTGATTTGTTTAAAATTGAAGAAAAAAAAATATCTGTAACTTTATTGGCATCATCGTTTGAAACGAATGAATTCAAAAATATAAAAAATAAAATTTATGAAAATCATTTATTATTCGTGGGTAGCAGATATGGATATAAAAATTTTGAAGGACTTATTAAGGCTTATTCACACTCGAGTTTTTTGAAAAATAATTTCAAAATTATTGCGTACGGTGGAGAAAAAAAAGGTAAAGAGGATCTCAACATTATGAAAAAAAATAATGTTAATCAAGAAAATATAATATATTTAAATGATTCAGATATTGAAATTTCAAAATTATATCAAAATGTTTCAGCTTTAATTTACCCATCTTTTTATGAGGGGTTTGGACTGCCAATACTTGAGGCTATGCAATTAGGTTGTCCAGTAATTTCAAGTAATGGTGGTTCCTTAGAAGAAGTGGGAGGAGATAAGTTATTTTATTTTGACCCCACAAGTACAGAAAGTATCAAATATACAATTGAAAAAGTTTTAGATTCACAACAAACTATGCAAGATTTAATTAACTATGGTTTTTTAAGATCAAAAGAATTTTCTTGGTCAAAATGTGCACAGGAAACTTTATCAGTATATAATAAAATTAGATGAATGAGATGTTAATAAAGGTATCTATAATTGTAGTTTCATTAAATACAAAAATAGATTTTCTTGAAACTATTGAATCTATTAAAAGACAAACTTATAAAAACTATGAAACAATTGTTATAGATGGAAAAAGTAATGATGGAACAGTTGATGAGATTAATAAAATAAAAGACAACCTTTCTAATTTTATTATTGAAAAAGATACTGGAATTTATGATGCTATGAATAAAGGAATAGCATTAGCAAAAGGAGAGTGGATAATATTCCTAAATTCAGGAGATATATTTTTTGACGATTTTACGTTAGAGAAGATATTTAATGAAGAATTGTCAAACAAAGATGTAGTTTTTGGAAATACTGTCATTAAAAATGAAAAATATAAGTATATATCAATTGGTAAAAATTTTGACCTAGACACTATTGTTATGCCATTTTGCCATCAATCTTCTTTATTAAAAAGTAGTTTTTTAAAGAAAAACCCTTTTAATTTAGACTTTGAACTTTCTTCTGATTTTAATCTATTTTACCTCTGCTGTTTATTAAAAAAAACTTTTCATCAGCTGAATATACCACTTACAATAGTGAAAAGTGGAGGCATAGCAGATAATAAAAGACAACAAGTGTACAGTGAAAACATATCAATTATGAAAATGCATAATAAAATAAAAAATATACTTAAAATTTACATATTAAAATTTTTTCAATCGTTTAAAGATCTTTTTAAATTATTAATTCCACAATGGTTAATAAATATTTTGCTAAAAATGAAATATAATAAAAAAATTATTTAATGATTATATTGGGATTAAATGCTTATCATGGAGATGCAGCAGCATGCATATTTAAGGATGGTAAACTCATTGCTGCCGTAGAAGAAGAGAGATTTACAAGAATTAAACATTCTGCAGGATTTCCAGTTAATTCTATTAAATTCTGTTTAGAGTTTTGTAATATAAGCTTATCTAGTGTTGACCATATAGCAATTAATAGAAATCCTAATCAAAAAATTATTCCAAAATTATTATATGCTGCTAGTAATGTTTTTAAAATAAAATTTTTTAAAGATCGATTATTAAACTTAAAAAAAATTCATTCTTTAAAAAATGAATTTTTAAATCATTTTAAAGAAACACCAAAAGCTGAAATTCATAACATAGATCATCATAGCGCACACATAGCAGGATCTGTTTTCTTTTCTGGATTTAAAGATTCTAACTTTTTGTCAGTAGATGGGTTTGGTGATTTTGCCAGTACTGTTTCAGGATTTTATGATGGAAAAAAAATTATAAAATATGATGAGGTCTTATTTCCACATTCTTTGGGTTTATTTTATACAGCTATCACACAATATTTGGGATTTATGAAATATGGAGATGAGTACAAAGTAATGGGATTGGCCTCATACGGAGAGCCAATATATATTGATAAAATAAATCAACTTTTTATAAAAAAAAATTTATTTAGTTTAAATTTAGATTATTTTCTACATCATACTGGAAATGTTGAAATGACCTGGTTAACTGGTGAGCCAAAAATTGGTAAAGTTTTTAGTAATAAATTAATTGAGTTGTTGGGACCCGCAAGAAATAATAAAGAAAAAGTTGAAAAATTTCATATGGATATAGCTGCCTCTGCTCAAAAAGCTTATGAAGAAATCTTTTTTGATATGGCAAACAATTTGTATAAAAAAAATAAAAATGACCACCTATGTCTTTCTGGTGGCTGTGCAATGAATTCTGTTGCAAATGGAAAAATTTATGAAAGAACAAAATATAAGAAGGTCTATATCCAGGCTGCACCAGGAGATTCTGGTGGCGCTGTAGGAGCGGCAAGTATTGTTCTTAGAAACAAGAATAGTGATATAGAACAATTGAATGACAATCCGTATCTTGGTCCAAGTTATTCCTTAGATTATATTTCTGAAGTACTCGCTAAAAATGAAAAGATATTAAGTAGTAAATTAATTAAGGTAAGTAGCTATGATAACAAGGATGATCTATTAAAATTAACTGCCGATTTATTATCTAAAGAAAAAATAGTAGGGTTTTTTCAAGGAAGAATGGAGTGGGGACCACGTGCACTAGGAAATAGGTCTATTCTAGCCGATCCTAGAAATAAAAATATTAGAGAAATTTTAAATTTAAAAATAAAAAGAAGAGAAAATTTTAGACCTTTTGCCCCATCCATTTTAAAAGAAACTGTTAATGATTGGTTTGAAAAAGATGATGATGTTCCATTTATGTCTAAAGTATTAAAGATTAAGAATGAAAAGAGGTCTGCAATTCCAGCAGTAACGCACGTTGATGGTACGGGGCGACTTCAAACAGTATCTAAAGACCTGAATCATGATTATTATAAATTGATAAGTTTCTTTAATGAAATAACTGGAATACCAATTTTATTAAATACATCCTTTAATGAAAATGAACCAATAGTTTGTAACCCTGAGCAAGCACTGGATTGTTTCTTAAGAACAAAAATGGATGTCTTAGTGCTTGAAAATTATATTTTGATAAGAAAATAAAATAATGCCAATTTTTATAGACCTAGTTGATAATTTTCCATTTTTTGGAGTTTTATTTGCTATTATTTTGCTTTCGGGAATATATCAAATTGGAAATTATGTTTTACATTTTTATTCTATAAATAAAATATTTAGTGCTATTTCAAATGTTGATTGTCAAAAGATATTTGTAGGAATAAATGTAGTTTTATTTTTATTATATCCAATTGTTTTATTTTTAGACTCTTCAAAATTTATAATCAAAAATTTAACTATTTTAATCTTTTTTATAGGTTTAATAAAACTACTAATTTTAGTTAATAATTATAAATTTTTTTATAAGAATATTAGTATAGACCGAAAACACTTGGATGAATATTTACTATATTTAATTATCTTTAGTTTATTTTTATTGTCTTTAGCTCCAAATACTCATGCAGACTCACTAGACTATCATTTTACTGCAGCGAAACACATCATTGAATATGGAACTCTTTCAACTGATTTAACACATTTTCATTCAAGGCTGGTTGGGTCTGGGGAAATAATAATTGCAATGGGTCTTGTTTTTGGGTCTGAACAATTTGGAAGCTTGGTCCAATTTTCAGGTTTAATTAGTCTGTTTGGAATTTTTTTAAAATTTAAGCATAAAAATAATTATATATTTATGTTATTGATTTTAACTTCGCCGGTAGTACTTTTTTTATCATCTACATCCAAACCCCAACTTTTTCATATTTGTGCCTCAGCTGTTGCACTGTCACTATGTCTATTTGATAGAAAAGTAATATTTAATAGAAAAAATGAAATTATTAAGTGTGGTATAATTCTATTTATTTTATTTATATCCTATCAGGTAAAGTTTTCATTTATTTTAAGCACATTCTTGATAGGATTAATAGTTTTTTATAAATCGATTAAAAAAAAAATATATATTGAGTTTTTTTTAATAGTTGCAGGTTTATTTGTATTAATCTATTTACCACCAATTTTTTGGAAGATTAAATACTTTGGTGGAAATGTAATAGAGTATTTATATTCCCCATTACCAATTTCCATACCTGGAATGATTGAATTTAAACACTATTTAACTAGTGTTGGAGCGCATCATAATTTATTAAATATTATTATTCCTAGAAACTTAGGTGAGTTTACAAATTCTTTAGGTGTAGGAGTTTTTTTTATTTTTTTAGTTAATTACAAAAAAAATAATGATGCAAAAATTATATTAATATTAATATTTATATTTATAATTACCTCATTAAATTTAGGACAGATAACAGCTCGATTCTTCTTAGAACCCTTTTACTGGACTATGGTTTCTTGTATATATTTTGGAACATGGAAAAATTTTAAATTATTTAATATTCTTTGTAAGGCTCAAGTTGTCTTAATAATCCCTATGATTTTTTATGGAATAATATTCTTATCCTCTGGATCCTTAACATCAAACATGAAGCATGATGTACTAAAAAAAAATGCGAATGGTTATTCACTATTTAAATGGTCAAATAGTATTATTTCTGAATCTGAACCGATAATTTCTACACACAGATCTATATCTTACGGAAAGAGTAAAACGATACCCATTGATTTTATTATATTTAATGTGGCATCAGATAATAATAATATATTAATAGAAGAAATAAAAAGAATTAACCCTAAGTATTTTTTAGATTATGGGTCAAAGCCTGTGAAAAATGAAACTTTAAAAAATTGTATTGGGGCGCTGTTACAAGAAAAGAAAAAAGTTGGTATTCATGCTACTAGAAATCCTTTCAATAGATCTGTATCTTATAACGGATATATATATGAATTTAATGCTAACCTGTTACCAGGCTGTTTATCAAAAAAATAAAAACCTTTTTGGATATTATTAATGATTATTTATTTCATCTCACTATTACTGCTTAATTATGTTTTATTGAATTTTAATAATACTATTGCATATAAGCTAAACATATTTGATAGTCCTGATAAATTAAGAAAATTTCATAAAGAAAAAACACCTATTACAGGAGGTATAATTATTTTTATTAATATATTTTTTTTTTATTTATTTAATTATTTTGGTTTTTTTGACAATATGAATTTGTTTAATGATAAATTGGAACTTAATGTTTTTATCTTTTCTTGCTTTTTAATATTTTTACTTGGTTTTGTGGATGATAAAATAAATATTTCTGCAAATAAGAAATTTTTAATTTTATTAATTATTTTAATACCAACAATTGTATTTCAGGATTTTTTAGTAATAGAAAACATAAAGCTTAGTTTTTCTGAAAAACAATTTAATATAGATGGAATAGGTTTTTTTTGGTCATTGTTATGCTTATTACTTTTTATTAATGCTCTGAATATGTTTGATGGAATAAACTTACAAGTTGGAATTTACTCGTTGATAATATCTATATTTTTTGTTTTCAAAAATTATTATTTAGTTCTATTTATAACATTAATAGTTTCGATTATTTTTTTCTTAATATTAAATTCAAAAAATAAATCTTTTTTAGGTGATGGCGGGAGCTATCTATTAGCTTATATTTTTGGTTATTTTTTTATTAAATTATATAATGAAAGCGATCTTTTAAATGCTGATAAAATTGTTTTGTTCATGATAATTCCTGGTTTAGATTTAATGAGATTATTTACAGTTAGAATAATTGCTGGTAAAAACCCCTTTTCATCAGACAGAAATCACCTACATCATTTATTATTAAAGAAATTTTCTTCATTAAAAACAGTTATTGCAACTCAAGCATTGATTATATTGCCGTTACTACTCAGCTTTATATATAATGAGATAGCTATTCTTTTATTAATTTCTTTAACTGTTTATTCGGTTATTATAATTAAATTAAGATAATTTTTTTTTTTTAAGAACTACATAGTAGTATTGAAAATTATTAACAAAAAAATTATTAAACATTTTTTCAAAACAAAATAGCAATTTGAACATATATTTTCCAAAAAAGTTATCAGGAAAAATCATTTTTTGATGTTGTGCTGAAAAAGATCTCCAGCAGTGAAATTTAATATCTGCAATATTATTAAATTGGTTCCACCACTTTTTTGAGTGGCAAAAAAAATAAATTTTTTGTTTTTGTGTATTTCTATATTTAATAATTTTTTTAAATCTATTGATTATTGTGTCTGGGTTACTGTAGACAATTATAACAGGACAGTTTTTTTTTGTGATCTTTAATAATTTTAGGACTGCTTTTTTCTGGTTATTTTTGTGAATATGATAAATAGTATGAAGACTAATTGAGCAATCAAAAAAATTTTTCTTAAATCTTACTTTAAAAAAATCATTACAATAAAATTTTCCTTTAGATTTTAATTTTTTTTTAGCTTGATTAATTGCTTCCCAAGAAAAGTCAACACAATGTCTAAAATTATAGTTTTTAGAATATTTAAGGTATTCCTTATATTGGATTGGTCCGGACGCAAAATCAAGAATATTAACTCCTCCTTTGGGGATATGATTCATTAACTTAAGTCTACATTTTTTAATGTATTCTTTTGAGTTTAATCTCAAATCTTCAAACAAATTTGCATCCGTACTAATATTGTTTTTTAATTTCCAACCACTTTGATTGTAGAATTTATTAACCTCTTTAATTAAGTTTTTTGACATGATATAATTTTTTAAATTTCAATTATGAATATCTTGCATATTACAGATGAATTAACAAAAAAAAATTATAGTATTTCATCATTAATTTTTTATTTGACGGAATATATAGAAAATAAAAATCAAATAAGACATAATATTCTTTCAACTTACCTTGAGAGAGACACCTTTAATGATAAAAATAATATAATATTAATAAAAACAAATTCTTTTTTAAATTGTTATAAAAATGTTTCTAATATTAAAGACATAATAAAAAATCATGAATATGTCCATATCCACGGTATTTGGAGGTGGATACACTTTATATCAATTTTTCATTGTGCAAGATTGTCTATTCCTTTTTTTATACACCCACATGGAATGTTGCTCAATGCAGCACTAAAGAATAAAGGTTTTTTTAATTATTTTATGAAAAAAATTTTACTAAAACTCTATAGTTTTTTTTTAAGAAAAAGAATTAATTTTATCTCAATTACAAAACAGGAAAGTGAGTCTATAAACTTTTTTTTTAAGAATACGTCAATACATCTTATTCCAAATCCTGTTCCATTTTTAATCAATCAAGATCCAATAAAGATAGAAAAAGTATTTATTTTCTTTGGAAGGTTGCATCCCATCAAAAACTTAGAATTAATGATAGAGGCCTTCACAGAAGCTAACTTAGGTGATGACTGGAAACTTGATATTTATGGAATAAAAGATGATAAAAAATATCATAAAAAATTAATTTTAATGATTGAGGGAAGAAAAAATATTTTTATTAAAAAGCCAGTTTTTGGTTTGGAAAAACAAAAAATAATATCATCATCTTGGGCAAACATTTTATTATCTAAAAGTGAAGTTTTGAGTTTATCTGTACTTGAATCTGCCAGTTTAGAGCTTCCTAGTTTGGTTAATGAAGATATTGCAATTGATGAATTTACTAAAAATGAAGGTGTTGTAACAACAACAGAAATAAAATCAATTTCAAAAAATATTAAAGAAATATCTAATTGGTCTCTTAAACTAAGAATTAAAAAAGGAAAAAAGTTGAAAGAATTTATTAATCTTAATTATTCGATAGAATCTTTGTATAAAAAATATTATTATCTTTATGATAACAAAAGATAAAAATTGATTTATCAATCAATAAAATTTTTTTTATCTATAATAAAAAAAAGTTTGATAATATTATATTAACATTAAATGATTACAAAGAATTCTAAAATTTTCATAGCAGGTCATAATGGTTTAGTTGGCAATGCGGTTTATCGAAAGTTAAAATCTAAAAATTATAAACGATTGATAGTTGAGAATAAAAAAAAATTAGATTTACTAGATATCAAAAAAGTGGATAATTTTTTTAAAAAAAAAAAACCTGATTTTCTAATTATGTGTGCTGCTAAAGTTGGTGGCATATTAGAAAATAAAAATTATCAACTAGATTTTTTACTAAATAATATTAACATTCAGAATAATTTATTATTAGCAGCAAAAAAATATAATGTAAAAAGAATAATTTTCTTAGGCTCTTCATGTATATATCCAAAAAACTCAAAGACACCTATTACTGAAGAATGTTTAATGACAGGAAAATTAGAAAAAACTAATGAAGCGTATGCAATAGCAAAGATAGCTGGTATAAAACATTGCTCGATATTATTTGAAAAATTTGATCAAGATATAGTTTGTTTAATGCCAACAAATATTTATGGAATAAACGATAATTTTGATATTGGATCCAGCCATGTAATTCCTGGATTAATTTCTAAATTTATAGAAGCTAAAAAAAATAAAAAAAATATTGTAGTTTGGGGGACAGGAAAAGCAGTAAGAGAATTTTTATATGTTGATGATTTAGCCAATGCTATATTAAAAATGTTATCTATTAAAAGGGATAACATTAAAAAAATTTCAACAAACAAGCTTCCAATATTTAATATTGGAAGTAATGAGTCAATTTCGATTAAAAGTTTAGCTTATAAAATAAAAAAAATAATTAAGTTTAAGTATAAAATTGTATTTGATAAAAGCTACCCAGATGGGACTATGAACAAAAATTTAGACAGTAGAAAAATAAAAAAAACAAACTGGAAACCAAAAACTAAACTTAATACTGGGTTGGCTAAAGTAATTAAAGCAAGACAAAAATTACTTAGATATTAAATTATGTTTGATTATAGAAATTTACTTTTAAAATGAGAGTTTTTATTATATTTATAAAAAATCTAGAATTATAAATTAAAGTTAAACATGAAAAAAAAAGCATTAATATTTGGTGTCACTGGTCAAGATGGCTCTTATTTGTCTGAATTATTAATAAAAAAAAATTACGATGTTCATGCTGTTAAAAGAAGGTCGTCTTCGTTAAACACTGAGAGAATAGACCATTTATATAAACACAAAAATTTTTTTTTACATTATGGTGACTTAACTGATGCTATTTCTGTGAATAGGTTAATAAATTTGGTTAAACCTAATGAAATTTATAATTTAGGTGCACAATCACATGTAGCAGTATCTTTTGTAATCCCAAATTATACAGCTAATGTTGACGCGTTAGGGTGCTTAAATATATTAGAAGCAATAAAATCATTAAATTTAATTAATAAAGTTAAATTCTACCAAGCAGGAACATCAGAAATGTTTGGTAAAGTTATGGAGATACCACAAACAGAAAAAACCCCCTTTTATCCAAGAAGTCCATATGGTGTAGCAAAAGTCTTTTCACATTGGATGACTATAAATTACAGAGAATCTTATAATATGTTTGCATGTAATGGAATTCTTTTTAATCATGAAAGTCCTAGACGAGGAGAAACATTTGTAACTAGAAAAATTACTATTGGGTTGAGTAAAATTAAACTGGGATTAGAAAAAAAACTAGTATTAGGAAATATAAATTCAAAAAGAGATTGGGGTCATGCTCAAGATTTTGTAGAAGCACAATGGTTAATTTTACAGCAAAAAAAACCTGATGATTATGTAATAGCAACTGGAGAGCAACATAGCGTTAAGGAATTTATTAATATAGCTGCTAAATATTTAGATATGAGAATTTATTGGAAAGGAAGTGGAATAAAAGAAAAAGGTTTTAATGAAAATGGCAAAGTAATAATTGAATGTAGCAAAAAATATTTCAGACCTGCTGAAGTAGAAACATTGTTGGGAAATCCAAAAAAAGCTAGAAAGTTATTAAAATGGAAACCTAAAATTACCTTTAAAAAATTAGTATCTGAAATGGTAGAAAGTGATTTTTCTAAATTAGAAAAATTATTAAGATTTAATTGAATAATAAAATAAAAGTTTCAATAATTACCCCAACGTTTAATAGTGGGAGCACTATATCTAGCAACTTAGAATCGGTCTTTAAACAAAGCTACAAAAATTGGGAACTTATTATTGTAGATAATTTATCGCAAGATCAAACATTAAATATAATTAAAAGGTATGATAAAAAAAAAATAAGAGTGTTTTCAGGAAAAGACAGAGGTATTTATGATGCCATAAACAAGGGGATAAAAACTGCCCAAGGCAGTATAATCTCTATTTTACATTCTGACGATTTTTATTACAACAAATCATCATTATTAAATATTGTTAATACTTTTAATCAGTCTCAGGTAGATGTTGTGTATGGAAATTTAATTTATGTAAAAAAGCGTAATACTAATAATATTTTAAGATTTTGGAAGAGTAGACAATTTAAAAAAGGCGATTTTAATAAAGGGTGGAGCCCAGCACATCCAAGCTTTTTTGTTAAAAAAAAAATATATAAAAAATTAGGTAATTATAGGATTAATATGGGTAATGCATCTGATTTTGAATTGATGTACCGTTTTTTAGAAAAAAATGATGTTAAAAATAAATATATTAATAAAACTTTAGTAACAATGAGATATGGAGGCTCTTCTAACAAGACTATTTATAATATATTAAGTCAAAACTTACGTATTATTAGGGTTTTAAATATAAATTTTAATATTTTAAAGCTTTGCAATTTTTTATTTTCAAAACTCTTTGAAAGATTGAGTCAATTTATTAAAAGACCCAATAAAAAATAGAATGATGAATATAAAATTTAATAGAACAAATTATAAAGTTTCAATCATTCTTCTTATGTTTTTGCCAGCTGCTTTAGTGGCTGGCCCATTTCCATCAGAAATTATAATTAATTTCTTATGGATAGCTTTTCTCTACGATGTTATAAAAAATAAAAAATTTGATGTTTTTAAAAATTTTATTTTTTTATATTTTCTTCTATTTTTTTTATATTTATTTATTATTGCAGCTAGTTCTGAAATCTTTGAAGAAATTGCCCTAAATGTAGTATTTTATTTTAGATTTATATTATTAGCTTTTGCTATTTGTGAAATTATAAAAAGTAATGAAAATAATCTAAAGCTATTATATATATCTCTATCATTAACAATATTTATTGTTGTTATTGATGGTTATGTTCAATTTTTATTTGAAAAAAATACTTTAGGATTTGTAAAATATAGAGTTGATAGAATATCTGGTTATTTCAAAGAGGATTTAATCTTAGGTAGTTACTTATTTAGAATATTACCACTATTGATAGGTTTAACCCTTCTATTTCAAAAAAAATTAAAGCACTTTACATATTTCAACTTTTTATTAATTATATCATCGTCAATACTAGTTTTCTTATCTGGAGAAAGGGCCTCTTTTATTTTGCTATCTTTGGCTTTGATAATTATCTTAATACAAATAAATATAACAAATAAGATTAAATTATTAATTTCAATTTTTACACTATCTACTTTAATATTTATTTTTAACTCTAATAATATTATTTTTGATAGATATATTAATCAGTTAAAAGCACATATTTTCTCTATTAAAACAAAGGAATTTCTACCTAACTATCTCCCAATGTTTGATACAGCATATAAGATGTTTAATGAGAAAAAGTTTATAGGATTTGGGCCCAAATCTTTTAGATACTATTGCTCAGATAAGCGTTTTGTAACATACTTTCCTCAGACAAAAAAGATAGACAACACATCAATTACAATAACAAATTCGTGGAAAGAACTTAGAAGATTAGAAGTTAATAAAATATTAGTCAAAGTTGGGGATATTATTGAAAAAGGAGATAGTTTGTTTTCTTACTATTATTCCAATGATGATAAAATTAATTATTATTTATCAGACAAAGAAGGTAAAATAATATCAATTAATGATAAATCGACATATATCCAGTATTCAGAATTTGCAAAAATTAATCCACTTAATTCACCTAACGTAATAATTAAAAAAATTAATTCATGTAATACTCACCCACATAATATTTATGTACAATTATTAGCAGAAACAGGCATAATTGGTTTTATATTTATATTTACAATTTTTTGCTATGTTGGGTTTTTAATATTAAGAAATATTATTAATATTATATTTTACAACAAACGTAGTATGAATGGTCTTGAGATTTCTATGCTAGCATGCTTTTTCAGTATTCTTTGGCCATTATCAACTAGTGGCAACTTTTTTAATAACTGGATGAATATAATTAGCTTTTTTCCACTAGGTTTTTATTTATATATTAACAAATCAAAGGTAAAGGACATATAATAAATTAAAATGAAATTATCTATTATCATACCTTGTTTTAATGAAGAGAAAACCATTGAACAGGTAGTGAATAAAGTTTTAAAATTTAAGACTTTAGAAAAAGAAATACTTATAATTGATGATTGCTCAGTTGATAATTCAAGGGAGATTATAAAAAAAATTTCTAATTTAAACACTTCAGTAAAATGTTTTTTTCAAGATAAAAACCTGGGAAAAGGAAGTGCCATAAGAAAAGGTTTTGAAGTAGCTACAGGAGATATTTTGTTAATACAAGATGCTGATTTAGAATATGACCCCTCTGATTATGATAAGTTAATTCTACCCTTTTTAGAAGCAGATGCGGATGTCGTTTATGGATCAAGATTTCTTGGTGGCAAATATGTCAGGCTCCATTTTTTTTGGCATTATGTTGCAAACAAAATTTTGACATTAACAACCAATATAGTAACAAATTTAAATATGACGGACATGGAAACTGGGTATAAACTTTTTAAAAAAAAAACAATAGAATCCATAACTCTAAAAGAAAATTCATTCAGTATTGAGCCAGAAATAACAGTTAAGTTAGCAAAAAAAGGTTATTCATTTTATGAAGTTCCAATTTCATACAAAGGAAGATCCTATCAAGAAGGAAAAAAAATAACACTTAAAGACGCATTCATAGCAATTTATTGCATTATAAAATATAGGTTTTTTGATTAGTTGTTATTTAAGAAGAATATATCAAATCCTAAAATTTTAGTTTTATAAATCTTTTTTTGCAACATATGCGTGCAAGGAGATTTAGAATACATGCACTCTTCCCCATTACTATAATTGTAAAGAAATTTATTATTTTTGTCATAAATTGATTCAAATGTTTTTTGTATATTTTTTTCATTATTTTTTAACGTGTATATTCTGGGCCATGGATGGCCATCATAATATTTGTCATAATCTTTAAAAATTCTAGTATAATTTTTTCCCATTGAACCTATAAAAAAAATTATTATTAAAACCCAAAAAATAGTTGAATTAATTTTATCTAAATTTCTAAATTGAAAAAAAATTAATAGAAAAATTGCAATTATGAATGTAGCTAAAAATGACATTCCAAATCTATAGACTGGAAAATAAAAAAACCAATATGCCGAACAAACAAAGGAAAATATTGTTATTAGGATTAAATTATAATCAATTTTCTTGATGTTATTTTGATAATTATTATGGGATTTTATTAATATATATGGAGTGATAAATATTAATATAAAAATTAACAAGGGTAATAATTTTTCTTGAATTTTTTTAAAATGATTTTTTTTCCAAGTTTCAAGCCAATTAAAATTAGCATTATATTCTTTATATGTTAGCTTGTTATCCCCTACTTGATCAGGAAAACCTTTGGCCCAAGCCTCTCCTTCATTAGAGGCTAAGTTAACCACATTTTCATTATAATAATTCAAGCTTTTTATACATATATTTTTAACTGGAAATATTAAGCATCCACTAATTAGTATGTTTTTTAAAATCCATATTGAAATTAAAATAAAACATAAAATTATTCTTTTATTTTTTATAATTTTAAATTTTTCTTTATTAAGTATGAATAAAAATAATGGAATTAGAAGAACAATCACCATGAATGGCTTTAGTGTAAATAAAAAAATTGAAATTAAAGTAATTTTATAAAAAGTATGACTATTCACCTGTTTTAGATCAGGGATATTTAAAAAAAATATTACTAAAATAAAAAAATATATATGAGAAGGAACATCATTTCCATAATTGCTATATCTGTTAAAAGAATATAAAGAAAAAATTATTATTAAAAAGCTAATTAGAATTAATGTGACCTCTTTTTTATCTAAATTTTTTTTAAATTCACTTAATATAAATAGTAGATAAAAAGAAAAAATAGATGCTAATGGGGAATTTATAAACTCAGTTTTAAATGTATAATTGTTGTATAAAGCTGAAATATACTGCATTATAGAAGTATGCCCAAATCTATAGTGAATATTAGTTAGTCCAATAATTATCTTATTTTCATTTAATATACTTACATAGGGCAAGTGATAAAGTCCCGCATCTGGTCTGTTAGTATTGGACATTACTAATATTGAAAATGATATAAATGACAAAAAGAATATTATGTAAAATAATTCTATTTTTTTTTGTGATTTAATTAAATGAGTAATAAAATAAATTACAGATACCCATAAAAAAATAGATCCAACAACTTTGTTTAGTGGAATAAAAAAATTTATTATTAGTGATAAAAAACCTGAAAAAATAAAACCAAAGATACCTATCTCATAATAATTAATTCTTTTAATATCCTCTTTAAAAAATGCTTGATTGAATATTAAGCCATAACTTAGCATTATTACAGAACTTGCTAAGCAACTAAAAATAATATTAATCATAGATAAAACTTATTTATTTTATATATATACTATTAATTTAAATAAAATGAAAAATCTTATAATTATTACCGGTGGTGCAGGTTTTGTTGGAACAAATCTGTTAAAATATCTTTTAAAAAAAACGCAATATCAAATTATTAGCTATGACAATTATTCAAGTGGGTCAAAAAAAAACCACATTAAAGATAAAAGAGTAAAATATTTAACAGCTGATACAAAAAAAATTTCAGAAATTCTAAATAAAAAGAAAAAAAATATTATTGCACTATTTCATTTTGGAGAATTTTCGAGAATATACCAAAGCTTTTTGAAAATAGATGAGTGTTTTGAGTCTAACTCAATAGGAACAAATGCTGTTTTTAATTTCTGTATGAAAAATAAAATTAAGCTCATCTACTCTGCAACATCTGCAACATTAGGGAATGGTGGTAATGATAAAAATTTATCTCCTTATGCTTTCACAAAATCTAAAAATCTAGAAATGTTAAATAATTTAAAGAAGTGGTTTAATTTTAAATTTGAAATTATCTATTTTTATAATGTTTATGGACCACATCAAATTTGTCATGGTGATATGGCAACAGTAATAGGTATTTTTGAAGAGCATTATAAAAAAAATAAACCCTTACCAATTGTAAAGCCAGGAACACAATCTAGAAGATTTACTCATATAGAAGATACAGTCAAAGTTTGCTATTCTGCTTGGAAGTTAAATAAATTGAGACATTACAGTATATCTAGTAAAGAAAGTTTTAGTATAATAGATGTAGCAAAGCTTTTTAAAAGTAAGACAAAATATTTACCCAAGAGACTGGGTGAAAGATATTCCTCATCACTAGTAAATATAAATTTGTCTAATCGAGTTATTAAAATTTTTGGAAAAATAAAACTTAAAGAATACATAAAAAATTTCAAAAACACCTTATAAATTAACTTATTTCCTTGTTTACAATATTTTTTAATTAGGTATAACACTCTCGCCGGTGATTATTGCGAAGGGGTTATACCCGATCCCATTCCGAACTCGGAAGTCAAGCCCTTCAGCGCCAATGGTACTTTGTCTTAAGACACGGAAGAGTAGGACATTGCCGGCTATAAAAAAATATTATGAAAATTAAAAGTTCTTTAAAATCACTAAAAAAAAGAGACCTTAATTCTAAGCTAGTTAGAAGAAGAGGAAGAGTTTACATAATTAATAAAACAAACCCAAAATTTAAAGCAAGACAGAAGTAGTTTTTATGGACAATCAAGACCATAAGAATACCTGGAATAACTTCACAAAGTTTGTGTTGTGGGGAACTGTCGCTGTTATAGGTGTTTTAGTTTTAATGGCAATATTCTTGCTGTAGAGTTCTCCTATGAGAATTGCTTCAATTTTAGAAAATCAAAATATTGAAAAAAGAATTGCTATTACTCCTGAGATTGCAAAAAAATATATAGCTCTTGGTTTTCAAATTACATTAGTTGAAAAATATGGTGAGCATCTAGGTTTTAAGGATAGTGACTACAAAGAGTTAGGTGTTGAAATTTCTACTGACGAAACACAAATATTAAGTAAAGCTAATATTATTATTCAGTTAGGATTACTATCTGATGAAAATCTTTCAAATTTAAAAGAAAACCAAACGCTTATTGGAGTATTTAATCCTTATAATAATAAAGAAAAAATAGAAAATTTGTCTAAAAAAAATATAAATGTTTTTTCTTTAGAAATGTTACCAAGAATAACTAGAGCTCAATCAATGGATATTCTTTCCTCACAAGCTAACCTTGCTGGTTACAAGGCAGTAATAGAGTCATTTGCAAATTTTGAAAAAGCAATACCAATGATGATGACAGCAGCTGGCACCATTCCAGCGGCAAAAGTATTAGTGGTGGGGGCAGGTGTGGCAGGCCTTCAAGCAATTGCTACAGCAAAAAGAATGGGTGCAATAGTTTTTGCAACAGATGTAAGAATGGCCTCAAAAGAACAAGTTGAAAGTTTAGGTGGAAAATTTTTAACAGTTGAAGGATCTGAAAATCTTGAGACTGAGGGTGGCTATGCAAAAGAAGCTTCTGAAGAATTTAAAAAAAAACAAGAGGATCTTCTGGCAGAAACATTAAAAAAAATTGATATTGTAATATGCACTGCTTTAATTCCAGGCAAAAAAGCTCCATTAATTATTAAAGGTTCTATGATTGATAATATGAATTCTGGATCAGTTATTTATGACTTAGCTGCAGTTCAGGGTGGAAATGCAGAATTTACTGAAGTTGATAAAGTTGTAGTTAAAAATGGAGTAAAGATTATGGGTGAAACAAATATTTTAAATAAGCTTCCTGTTTCGTCCTCAAACTTATATTCAAAAAATGTATTTAATTTTGTATCCAATTTATATGATAAAGAAAATAAAAAGATTGATATCAATTTAGAGGATGAGATAATCAATAAAACATTAATTAAATAGATTTATGGAAATAGACCCTTTTATATTTAGATTAAGTATATTCATTTTATCAATTTTTATTGGATATTATGTGGTGTGGAGTGTAACACCTTCTTTGCATACGCCATTAATGTCAGTTACTAATGCAATATCGTCAGTAATTATTGTAGGTGCTATAATTGCAGGTTTAGCTGGTAGTTCAAATAATGTTTTTACAATCTCTAACATTCTTGGTTTTTTAGCAATATCTCTTGCTGCCATTAATATATTTGGAGGATTTTTAGTCACTCAAAGAATGCTTCAAATGTATAAAAAAAAGAAAAAGGATAAATAATTATGTCAGCAAATTTATCAGCAATATTTTATTTAGTTTCCGGGGTTTTATTTATCTTAGCGTTAAGAGGTCTTTCATCGCCAGAAACATCAAGACAGGGTAATTTTTTTGGAATTTTGGGTATGGTGATAGCTATCACTGTTACATTTTTATCGGTTGGAAATTTTTCTAGTGGACTAATTTATGTATTAATTTTTTTACTAGTAGGTGGTCTTATAGGGGCATTCATAGCTTACAAAATACCAATGACAGCTATGCCAGAATTAGTAGCAGGTTTTCACAGCTTAGTTGGTTTATCAGCAGTTTTTGTCGCAATCTCAGCTTTCTTAAATCCAGAGGCATTCAATTTAGGATCGGTAGGTGCTATCAAGCTTGCAAGTTTAATTGAAATGTCAATTGGAGCTGCGGTCGGGGCCATAACATTTTCAGGCTCAATAATTGCTTTTTTAAAACTTCAAGGAATAATGTCAGGGTCACCAATTACTTTTAAGGGACAGCATTTTCTTAATGCTTTATTGTTAATTTCAATTCTAGTTTTAACTTACTTATTATGTTCATCCCAGTCCTCTAATTTCTTTTGGATATTAATTGCAGTTTCATTTTTAATAGGATTTTTATTAATTATCCCAATTGGTGGAGCAGATATGCCTGTGGTGATTTCAATGTTAAATTCATACTCTGGCTGGGCTGCTGCAGGAATTGGTTTTACTTTAGAAAATACTGCATTAATTATAACAGGTGCTCTTGTTGGATCTTCTGGTGCAATATTATCTTATATAATGTGTAAAGGCATGAACCGTTCATTCTTTAATGTAATTTTAGGAGGATTTGGCGCAACAGAACAATCTGCATCAACTAGAAATAAAGAACAAAGACCAGTTAAAAGTGGTAATGCAGAGGACGCAGCCTTTTTAATGAAAAATGCGTCATCTGTTATAATTGTACCAGGTTATGGTATGGCAGTAGCCCAAGCACAACATGCATTAAGAGAGATGGTAGATACATTAAAAAAAAATGATATTAAAGTTACTTATGCAATTCACCCTGTTGCAGGAAGAATGCCGGGGCATATGAACGTATTATTAGCTGAAGCCAATGTTCCCTATGATGAAGTTTTTGAACTTGAAGAAATTAATAATGATTTTGCTAACGCAGATGTTGCATTTGTAATTGGGGCAAATGATGTAACAAATCCAGTTGCAAAAACAGACCCACAAAGTCCAATCTATGGAATGCCAGTACTAGATGTTGAAAAATGTAAATCAGTACTATTTGTAAAGAGAAGTTTATCTCCTGGATATGCTGGAATTGATAATGAATTATTTTATAAAGATAATACTCTAATGTTATTTGCAGATGCAAAAAAAATGACTGAGGATATAACTAAAAACCTTTAAAAATTAATGACAACAAAAATATTTTGTGACATTGCAGAATTAGATTTAATAAAGAAGTTCAATAAGAAAAAAATAGTTAAAGGTTTTACGACTAATCCTAGCTTAATGAGAAAAGCAGGAGCAAAAGATTACAAATCCTATTCAAAGAAAATATTAAAAATTTGTAATAATAAACCTGTTTCATTAGAGGTATTCGCAGATGACCATAAAGCAATGAAGCAACAAGCTCTTCAGATTAATACCTGGGGAAAGAATGTTTACGTAAAAGTTCCAGTTGCTAATTCTAAAGGTGTTTTTATGGGTAAAATTATTAAAGAACTTAATAATTTAAATATTAAACTTAATATCACAGCAGTTTATAGTGCAAAACAAACAGAAAAAATTCTAAAATTAATTAATAAAAAGACCAAAGTTATAATTTCAATATTCGCTGGTAGAGCAGGGGATACTGGTAAAGATCCAGTTCCAGAATTTAAAAAAAGCATAACAATGGCAAAAAAATTTAAAAATGTAGAGATACTTTGGGCAAGTGTTAGAGAACCCTATAATTACTTACAAGCAAAGCAATTGGGTTGTCATATTATAACTATTCCACCAACAACTATTGAAAAAATTGAAAATTTTGGGAAAACATTTGATCAACTTTCCAAGGAAACTGTTAAAGCTTTTTTGGTTGATAGCAAAAAATCTAAATTTAAAATTTAGGTTAGGTTTTTAATAATTAAGGAATTTTCCAAATAATTCAAAAATTTTAATTTTAGAAAAAGTTGGATGAAGAGACCAAAAAAGTAAAACAACAGAGAATGTATTAGAAACCTTATTTGATACATCTTTTAAATTTTTTAAATTTACACACAGTAAAAAAATTAGAGATGTGTAACCCATCGTAGAAATTCTTATTATATTTTTGCCTGCTACCTCTGGCCCAGCTAAAAAAGGCTGAGACACAAATAGGATCAATAAAATAATAAAAAAAATATTTTTTTCATTTACTATTAAGAAAACTTTTTTCTTTAGAAGCAGGGTGATTATAATAATGAGTAAAAGACCAAAACTTAAAAGTGGTAAAAATAAAAACTTTATAAATTTCAAAATATCAAAATCTTTTTGAAAAAAATCTAATAGACCAAAAAATTGTGAATTATAAAACTCATTAACATTAGATAATTCTAAGTATTGTTGAGAAATCAAATAGTTGGTTATCAATAATAAAAAAGAAAAAATGATTTTTTTAAAATCAATAAACTCATTTTTATAGGGTAGAGTCAAACTAAAAATTAACGTCAAGATTATAAGTACAGAGGTTTGTCTAGAAATAATTGCAAGAAATAAAGCTGTATAAAAAAAAATATTTTTTTTATTTAAAAAACTTAAAAAAAGAAGACTGATTGATATTGTAAAAACAAGATCATTAAGCATTATAGGATTAGATAATGAGTACCTAATAATATAAGGGTTTAGTAAAAATAAAGAAAAAAATAAAAAACTATTATTTTTCTGAGTGCTTATTTTGTTTATAATTTTGTAGTTAATTACAACAAGAATTGAGACTGCAAAATAAGTAAATAATTGAAAAATATAAAAACTATTTGTGCTTAATAAGTTACTTATGAAACCAACTATGTAAGAAATTAAAAATCTCTCCCCATGGATGTAATTTTGTGACCCACTTAAAAGGTTCATTCCATCTGGATAAGAATTAGCAATATGTAAGTAGTAATAACTAGAGCTTGCAGACGTATTTATATCATGCTCACCATAGTAAGCGTTTGTGATTATTAAAAATATTATTAATAAAAACAGTTTTAGTTTGTTAGAGTGAGCAATATTTGTCATTTAATGTACTCAAAGATATTTATCATTAAAAATTGATATTATAAATCTTAAAAAGGTATAAATATAAATAAAATTTTATTTAACTAAAAAAATATATAAAATATAACAAATAAATCATGATATTAGTAACTGGCACTGGTGGATTAATTGGAAACTCAGTCTCTAGTTTCTTTTTAAAAAAAAATTTTGATGTAATTGGTATTGATAACAATCAAAGAAAAAAATTCTTTGGAAAAAATGGAAATATAGAAAAAAATATAATTCAACTTAAAAAAAATAAAAAATTTAAACATAAATTTATTGATATTTTAGACAAACAGAAACTAGAGAATATATTTAAAAAACATAAATTCAATTTGATTGTTCATGCTGCAGCTCAACCCTCACATGACTGGTCAGCTACAAATCCAAATTTAGATTTTCACACAAATGCAGTGGGCACATTAAATATTCTTGAATGTGTCAGAAAATATAACTCAAATGCAATCGTTATTTATCTAAGCACAAATAAAGTTTATGGAGATCTGGTAAACAATTTTGAATATAAAGAATTGAAAACAAGATATGAGATAAAAAATAAATATAAAGATGGATTTGACGAAAGTATAAATATTGATAATTCAAAACATAGTCCATTTGGAGTGTCTAAATTATCGGGAGATTTATTAGTTCAGGAATACGGGAAATATTTTGGAATAAGAACTTGCTGTCTAAGAGCAGGTTGTCTTACAGGCGAAACCCACGCAGGAGTAGAATTGCATGGTTTTTTATCTTATCTTTTTAAATCTGCATATTATAAAAAAAAATACTACATTTATGGTTATAAGGGTAAACAAGTTAGAGATAATTTAAGTTCATTTGATGTATCAACAATTATATGGGAACTATATTGCAAACCATCAATGCCTGGCGAGGTTTTCAATATTGGTGGAGGAAGAGAGTCAAATGTTTCAGTCTTAGAGGCAATCAATAAATGTGAAGTAATCACAAAAAATAAATTTAATTTTAAATTTGTAAATATTGAAAGATCAGGAGATCATAAATTTTGGATTACTAATATGAAAAAATTTAAAACAAGATATCCTAAATGGAAAATCAAATATAGTATAAATGATATACTTCTTCAAATGTTAGATTATGAAAATTTTAGAACTTCCTATAAATAATTATTACTTGAAATCAAGTATCACTTTTTTTAGAGAAAAGTTTAAAAAAAGATTTGATTTTATTAGAAAAAAAAAATTCTTATTTATTGAAATTTCAAATTTTTTAAATAATTGCATCAATAATTCAAAAAATACTTATATTTTTTGCGCTGGCAACTCAATAATCGCAAAAAATATTTTGTCTAATAAAATTTATGTTCAAGAAATAGATGAAAAATATAAAATAAAACATAATGATAACATTTTTTATAGAGATGAAGTGTCTCATGAAGAAATTGCTTCCTGTGATACAATTATTATTGCTGATATTGAACATCAAGCCAATCCAACATCAAACTTAATAAAGTTATCTCAGATGGCAAATGATGATACAAAAATTATAGTTTTATCAAAAAACATGATCTGGATGATGTTAATAAAGATTCTAAAATTTTTTTTTGATTTTTCTCCTTTAAAAAATAATTTTTTGCCTTCTTCATATCTTAATAATTTATTCACAACTTGTAATTTAGAAGTTATAAGAAATGAAAAAATTATTGCATTACCAGTTAAAGTTCCAATGTTAACAAATTTTGTTAATAAATTATTTCGATTACCTTTGTTAAATTTGTTTTGCTTAAAAAATATAACAGTTTTAAAAAAAGTAAATCAAGATTTTAAAAAAAAAAATAATTTAGGAGTTTCATTTATTGTACCATGTAAAAATGAAGAAGATAATATTAGATTATTTGAAAAAGAAATAAGTCTATCTAATAGAAACTATGAATATCTATTTGGGAATGATAATTCTACAGATGATACTTCAAATGAAATTAATAAATTAAAAAAAAAATTAAATGAAAATAAAATAATCAAATATGATGGACCCGGTATATGTAAATCTGAAAATGTTTATAAAGGGATTGAAAATGCATCTGGTGATATAATAGTTGTTTATGATGCTGATTTAACTGTTAGTTTTGAAGATATTGAATTTTCATTAGATATATTAAAAAGTACAAATGCTGACTTTATAAATTGTACAAGAATGATTTATCCCCAAAAAGATGGAGCAATGAAATTTTTTAATTTTATCGGAAATGGTTTTTTTGCAGGGTTGTTTGGCATTCTATTTAAAAGAAAAATAACAGATACTTTATGTGGTACAAAAATCTTTTATAAAAAAGATTGGAAAAATATTAAAAAAGATGTTTCAAAGTGGGGTGCTAAAGATCTTTGGGGTGATTTTGATTTATTAATTGGTGCCTATAAAAATAATTTAAAAATAACTGAAGTTCCAGTGACTTATTTTGAAAGAAAAGAAAATGAAACAAAAATGAACTCACTTATTCCTAATGCATCACGGATGCTCTTTATTGTTTTCGCTGCATATTATAAACTTAGATTAGAAAAATAAGTGTAAGCAGCGCAGTAATATTTCTCAGAGAACATTTAAAAATTAAAATAATAAATCATAACCATTATTGTGTTCAATTTCTGTATCTTAGTCCGAACATATTGAGCATAGATTTTTTTTGAACGTTATCTAAATCAAGAATGTACTATTGGAATTGGTTGCGGGGGACGGATTTGAACCGCCGACCTTCAGGTTATGAGCCTG
>ENA-UOXV01000828-UOXV01000828.1-marine-metagenome-genome-assembly--contig:-NODE-828-length-44483-cov-6.384870_pt1 | contig 44483 bp, 46 predicted proteins | sample MGYA00238165_ERZ766961 | MGnify/ENA primary metagenome ERZ766961 (study PRJEB28924, sample SAMN03173240) | marine metagenome | biome: Marine; feature: Water; material: Subsurface seawater | place: North... | reverse complement strand
AAAATCATGATTATGCAGGCCTATTTTAAATGGAACCTATCCACCATTAAAGTAGCCTGCAGACCCATGCATTAAGAATTAAAGACGCTTAATGGATGGGGAACAGTTCTCAAATGAAGTTAAGTGTCATGGAGGCACGAAAAAAATGAAATGCGGCGTATGTGATGAACCCATTACACAACCAATAGGAGTAGAACGTTTAACAGAGCAAATAGTAGTCTGGCTTAAAGAAGAAGCACCAGTCTATATTCCAAAAATTATGGACCTACACAATTGCTTTGCATCCTACCCTAGAGCACATACCTGTCTTTTCAATGACTCCAAAATGACAGTCTGTTCGCATTGCGTAGTAAAAGAAGCCTTTGAACTGCTCGAAAACATCACGTACAAGCAAAAAGAAGCCTTTTTACGTCAATTTACATATGAAATCTACAATGTCGACGGTATAACGCTTTCTAACGACGTAGATCTCCAGTGGAAATGAAGGGGTGTAGTTCCCCCACTTTTTCTTTTCATTTCATCCCAAACCCCCAAGATCAAACCACACAAGCGAAGTTCCACAGGAAATGGGGGGGCACATATAACTGCAGGAAACACATATTTAAAAAGAAGCATTTATAAACCTTTAAAAAAGAACTTCAATTATATCAAGTAGGAGATAACAAAATATGGTAAAAAAAGAAGTAACTAAGAAAGCACCTGCAAAAAAGGCAGCTATCAAAAAAGCACCTATCAAGAAGGCAGTTACAAAGGATGTAGCTGTAAAAAAGAGTGAAGTCACCAAAAAAACTCCAAAACGAGACATTACTGTAGTAAACATCGTAGTTTCTACCTCATTAGAACACGAAATTCCTCTCGAACGTATGGCAGCGACCCTGTCAAACACCGAGTATAATCCAGAACAATTCCCTGGACTAGTTATTAGAATCAAGGAACCTAAGACCTCCGCACTGATCTTTTCATCAGGTAAAGTAGTCTGTACAGGCGCACGATCTATGGACAAAGTATACCTATCCATCAAAAAGATCATTAAAAGCCTTGAAAAAATCAATGTTAAAATCAAAATTGAGCCAATCGTTAAAATCCAAAACATCGTTGCTTCAGGTAGCGTAGGAATGGATCTAAACCTTAATGTGCTTGCAATGAAACTCGATAACACAGAATACGAACCAGAACAGTTCCCTGGCCTTGTATACAAACTTCCAGCAGCAAAAGCAACCTTCTTACTCTTCAGTAACGGTAAAATTGTATGTACCGGTACAAAGTCAGAAGCTGAAGTACACATTGCGCTTGAAAAACTTATTGAACAACTTGAAAAAGTTGTACCAAAAAAGAATAAGAAATAAATTTTTTATTTTATTATCATACAGCACTAAAAGATAATATTCAAAAATCATCCGATTTTTGTTTTACTTTTTTTACTCTTCGGGGGGAGAGATTAACTTATGGATGCAGCAAAACAAATACAGAAAGTAGGAGAATTTCTAGACCTAAAACGTTCAGATGTTGAAGAAGCTATTAGAAGAAAGCAAGGGTTCATCAACGTAAAGTTCCCCGAAATTCTTGCATTCGATCCAGACCTTGCAGAAGAATTCTTAGAAAAACCTGATGACATGATGCAAGCTGCAGAACTTGCTATAAAGCAAATGGAAGACGTAAAAAAATTCTACGTCAGAGTCTCAGACCTTCCAGATGTTGCAAGTGTTAAAATTAAAAATGTACGTTCCGAACACCTTGGTAAATTTATACACCTCGACGGAATCGTAAGACAAAAATCAGACGTAAGACCTCAAATGACTTTAGTAAAGTTTGAATGTCCTGCATGTGGTAATGTTCATTCAATAACGCAAACTGATGAAAAATACAAAGAACCTCAACGTTGTGGATGTGGATTTAAAGGAAAATTCAAAGAACTAGATAAGACGCTAGTCGACGTGCAAAGAATTGTACTCGAAGAAAATCCAGAAAAACTCGAAGGTGGAGAACAGCCAAAACGTATTAACCTATTTCTCAAAGAAGACCTTGTATCGCCAATCTCAGATAAAAAAACAAATCCAGGTGCTGCAATCATTGTATCAGGAGTACTCAAGGAAATACCAGTAACATCAAGAGCAGGTACGCAAACAACAAGATTCGATCTCATTGTTGAAGCAAATCACGTAAAACCAAAACAAGTTACATTTGCTGACCTTAAAATAACAGAAGAAGAAATTGAACAAATAAAAGAATTATCAAGAGATCCACAATTAATTGAGAAGCTAGTAGAATCCATTGCACCATCATTATACGGTCATGACCTAATCAAAAAAGCAGTACTCCTCCAACTATTTGGTGGTGTTCATAAAAAAAGAAGTGACGGTGTAATAACAAGAGGTGATATGCACATTCTCCTAATCGGTGACCCTGGTGCAGGTAAATCCCAGTTACTTAAACGTGCAAATGTTGTAGCTCCAAAAGCAAGATACGTATCAGGTAAAGGTGCATCAGGTGCAGGTCTTACAGCAGCAGTTGTTAAAGATGAGTTCCTCGGAGGATGGTCTTTAGAAGCAGGAGCATTAGTTCTTGCAAGTGACGGTATCTGTTGTATTGATGAGCTAGATAAAATGACTCCAGAAGATAGGTCCGCAATGCACGAAGCATTAGAGCAGCAAACAATCTCCATTTCCAAAGCAAATATTCAAGCAACACTCACCTGTAGAACCACAGTACTTGCAGCAGCAAATCCTAAATTTGGAAGGTTCGACCCATATCAACCAATCGTAACACAAATTGATTTACCACCACCATTAATCTCCAGGTTCGATCTTATCTTTCCAGTAAGAGATTTACCTAATGAAGAAACAGATGACAAGTTAGCCATGCACATTCTTCAACTTCACCAAAATCCACATCAAGAAGAACCAGAAGTTTCAACAGATCTCCTAAGAAAATACATCTCCTACGCAAAGCAATTTAATCCAGTATTAACAGACGGCGCAATTGATGAAATCAAAAGATACTATGTAGATATTCGAAATAGAAATAATGGAGAAGACGGACATAAATCTGTTCCAATAACAGCAAGGCAGCTCGAAGCATTAGTACGTATGAGTGAGGCGTTTGCAAGATTAAAGCTTACTGAGACTGTATCACGAAAAGAAGCAAAGGAAGCCGTTGAATTGCTTCACACATGCCTTCTTCAAGTTGGTGTTGATCCAGAAACTGGAAGAATTGACACAGACATCATCAACACAGGAATTTCAACATCACAGCGTGGAAAAATAATGTATGTAAAAGAAGTAATTACGCAACTGACTGAAAAATTTAAAGATGCCATTCCAATGGAAGAAATCATCAAAGCATGTGCAGAGCAAGACATTGACCAAGAAACAACAGAAACAACTATTCAAAAATTAAAACGAGCTGGAGACATCTTTGAACCAAAACCAGGTAAGATCCAAAAACTATGAGAGAAACAGCGTATAAAATCAGAATCAAAACCATCCTTGAACACGCGTACGTAAAACAAGAAGGATGGGATCCAAATTACATTGACCTAAATGGGCATAAAGTTTCTAGAGTAAATGTTATTGGAACAATCACATCAAAAGAAAATAACTCATACCTTCTAGACGATGGAACTGCTTCCATCACCCTAAGAACATTTAATGATGTAAACATTGATGTTGAAATTGGAAAAATCTATCTTGTTATCGCGCGCCCAAGAGAGTACGAAGGAAGTAGATATCTTGTTCCTGAAATTGCAAGAGAATTAAATGATCCTACCTGGGTACAACTCAGAGAAAAAGAACTCTTTAACCCAGAAAAAGAACAAAAGAAAGAACTTCCAAAAAAAGAAGAAGTTAAAAAAGAAGAGCCTCAAGCAAATGTAGACATTCTTGAACTTATTAAAAGATTAGACAAAGGAAGCGGCGTTAGTGTTGAAGCCATTTCTAAAAAAGCAACCGATTGCGACAAGACAATTAAACAACTTTTAGAACAAGGAGAAATCTTTGAAATCAAACCAGGAATAGTAAAATTACTATAATAATTTCTCAATACCTTCTTGTATTATTGGAGATGCAATAAATTCAGTAGTTATTATATATGCACTAAGAATCATCCCAGAATAAATTCCGCCCTTTATTAAATCACAAGCAGGTTCCATCACAGAGCCCAATACCTTAGAGCAAGGTGAAAAAGAGGACTCATCCCGCCGCATCCACCCAACCGTATTTGATCCAGGACAGAGCATCCACCATGCTCTTGCAGGAGACATTGAGTAATTTCTAATTATATGATTTGCAACGCCAAAGTGTTGATCTTCTACCATCACAGAATAATAGTCACTTAGAATATAAATATTACCTACCTAAAAGAAAATAGGTGTTATACCGACTTCTATGAATGCTGCAACAATTAAAAAGATTACAGCAACACCAAGAACAGCAAAAGAATCTTTCATTACACGTCTAAAATGAGGTGTAGAATAGTGCACCATTGCAACACTAACCAAACCACCAGAGATACCACCAATGAAATATGCTGCCATTTCAGGGATCCCGTGAATTAAATAACGAGCAAGCCCCGTGCCTACTGCAGTAAAATATGAAGCAGCGCCAATCGCTCCTGCAGCAAGTAACTTATCATGAAGTAAATCACGAATAAACGTACCAGCGGCAGCACCAACAACCGATGCGTTCCATGTTAATATGAAAATTGCTCCAGCACCATAAAAGAATGAAAAGAAGATCGCAAAGAAAAGTACCTTCAGATTGTTACCTAAAATAAACCAAAATGAACCATTATTAAAAAAATTACCAGTAAATTGTGAATTCACTACATCAATTGCATTAAGTTGAGATGAAAAAACACTATTGGATAAATCTCCCGGGAGAAAAACAAACCAAAGTGTGAAACTCACTACAAAACCCAAAAATAAAAACATCAAAAAACTAAGTGCTTTAGCATGTTCTTGGAGTAAACGCTTCTCACTACGAAGTTTAATATCTTTCTTCCCCTCATAATACAGGAGTTTGTACATAAGAGCAGTACATGCAAGGACAGTCAAAAAAACCATTACAAGTGATACCTGTTCTGCCGAAAATATGAAAATTGCTAGAAAAATAGCAATAGATGAGTAAAGTAATCCTAGGAAAAACGCTTCCCACGGCTCTTTTTCCGCCTTTGCTGCACTGATGAGTGATTCTAGAACCATTAATTTCTAATGCCACAAGAGTTTATATATTTTTCCATAATGCTTTCATGAGAAAAAAAAACTCTCTACTTGCAGTATTGATCACAATTAGACCCCACTTTAGATAAACATAGTAAATGATTCGACCAAAGCTTTATAAAACGTAAAAGGATGCCATAACTAATGGATTATGCAGAATTACTAAAAAAAGCAAGAGATGAAATGCCTTCAGTAGTATCTGAACGTGAGCGTTTTGAAATTCCTAAAGTAAAAGGACATCTTGAAGGGAATAAAACAGTAATATCTAATCTTAAAAAAATTGCAACTGCATTTCAAAGACCATCAGATACCATATACAGATATCTACTCAAAGAACTTGCAGCCCCAGGAATTATGGACAGAGGACGAATTATCTTCAAAGCTAAAATTGCTGCTTCTAAAATTAACGAAAAGATTAAAAAATTCGCTACAGAATACGTATTTTGTGCTGAATGTGGAAAAGCAGACACCTCACTTGAAAAAGAAGGACCTGCAACATTTCTTAAGTGTCAAGCATGCGGCGCTAAATATCACGTTAAATCACGATGATTATTGTAAAACACCCAGACCACGAGAATAGACTTCACTTAATCATTTATGATACAAATCTAAAAGGAAAAGTTCTTGATGATGGTGAAAAAATTCTTGATCTCTCTTCAAAATTCTATGAAGGAAGCGATGTACAAGAAGAACAAATTATTAATTACTTCCCCATGGCATTCTTTATACAAGCAATTGGAAAAGAAGCAGTAAAGTTACTGCAAAAATACGAAAAAGCAGAAACATTTGAAGAAATTGATGGTATTCCATATATGTTTTTAATGCGTTAACACCAATTACCAAGGCCTGCTTGAATCTCTTTCTCACGGCCAAACACCTGATCAACTCTCATTTGCGTAATCTCAAGTGTTTCTTTCAAATACGGGTCTAAATCATACTTGTTTGCAAGGTCAATTGATGGCCCTAAATACTTAATCACAGACCCCTCTGCAATAGTAAATAAAATTTTACCTCCGCACTCTTGACACTTACCGACCAAAGGAGGACGACGATATTTTTGATTACACGCAACACATCTAAAACCCTGCATACTAAACTTACGTAAATTTCCTTTAATGTCACGAATGAAATGTTTCTCAATAACTAAACGAGCAACATCACACGTATCAACAGCATCAACTTGCTCTGCTATTTTCATCTGACCTTCAAGTTTCTCACGCATAGAAGGAAGTGTTTTGTAAGCGCTACAAAGAACACCTGCATTAATATCATCTGTATCGTGAGTAAAACCAATCCCCTCATACTGACTTGGTGAATTCACACGAGTACCAAGTTGTTCAATCTTAACTTCCCATGGTTGTTTGTACGCAAGAGCAGCTTCATAAAATTCCTTAGGATACTTAAACAAAACATCCAGACCATGAACCATGTCATCAACCTCAGAAGGTACTAATTTAGCGGTAAGTACGAGTGGAGCATCCATTGTACGACTACCAATTCTGTCAGGCAAATACTGCCTAGAAAAATTCAGTAATGAATCAAGTAGTAAAGAAACAGATGCTTCATCCCCATCACAATCACGCCTAAGTGCTGCATGCCATAGTGGATGTGCAAAACAAGAAGCCGTTTTAGAAAATCCAATTATTCTTCCAATCATGCCTGCAGAAATATGAGGAGCAAGACCAACCACTAAAGATCCAACAACATCAGAAGGTTGTTTGAACTTGTAATATTTTTTTTGCTCATAAAACTTCACAAGCAGCTCATCAATGAAATTACCCACCCTAAATAACACTTCATTAGCAGGTTCATCATCTCCATTTTTATGCCCAGGTAAAATAATATCTTGTGGGCGAAGCTCAATTACTTGGTCAACTGATGTGAGTTCTGCACCATGAATGTCCTTTTTATAACCAAGTTCAAATAACCTCTCAATAGGCGTACCAACCTCATGTGCTTTGAAGTGAGTAATTGGAAGCTCTGTCATATCGTAACGACAACTACCATCTTTGTTTACATACACATCATGTTTAGCACGGATTATTCCTTTCATTAAATGCTCTGGGATGTGATCTTTATTACTTGTTTTTTTAAGACCTTTAATTAAATCAGGATATACACTAGTCTTAAGTTGTTTCAAACAATCATAAAACTCTTTCTTAATATCTAGTTTAATACGTTTATAACGTATTTTCTCTCCCTTGTAATTTTCAAATTCAAGTGGCTCATTTAACGTGCCCTCCTCATCTCTGGAATGAATTGTTTCAACACCATCCTTATCTTTGTACATTGCAAAATTAGAGGTCACTTTTCCTGCAATTAATGCTGCTTGAAATGACTTCATCCTTCCACCTTCCTCACCTATAGGGAAAAGGCAATGAGGGCTTCCATTCATCTTTCTCATCTTTGCTTTTTCAGGACGGCCCATACGAGCCCCAATAAAGGTACCAGACTTATCTTTAATAGTAACGGTTGAAATCTTTGGGATTATTTCCATTATGTCCTCTTCAGAAGATTCAATAACTGCAAGTATATCTTTAGGACTCTTCTTATCTAAACCAAGCATACAAAGAAATGGGTATGCATACTCATCTTCAATAACCAAGAACTCACCATTGACATACAAGTGGGGCATACCAATTCTCTCTAAAGATTTCATAACTGATTCTGAGAAAGGGATGATTATTTTCGTAGGTGTTTTTTCTGCTTCAACAGTCGCTTTATCAACAGCCTGTACTAAATCAATCAATCCTTTTTTTTCAATACCTTTCCAATGCATAGTATATCTTGGATGAAGGGGAACATTTGCTTCCTGCGCAAGCTGAACTGCCTCTATACATGTTGGACGATTGTGAAGTGGATCTTTAATCCAAGCAGGATTTATATTTGGAACATCCTCGACATCAAGAGCCCACCACTCTGCGCAATATCCTGAAGGAACTAATGAATGTCCGTTCTCACTAAAATCTCCATAGTTAAATAAAATATCACCTAAAAATAAAATCCTGTCCATTGAGTCAAATAATTCTTTTGCTTGCTCAAGTGATTCAATAAAAACAACATTGCCATTCTCTAATTTAATAACTGGCCCGTTTATTGTATCACACGATGTCATGGATGCGGCCTTACCTGGTCTTTCTAGTTTTAATTGAGTACCTACCGCAATATATTTTTGTAGTAAATACATTGTTGCGGGATGAATTGCAGATGCACTATACCCTGAGGTTCTAGCTCTGCCATAACGAAGTCTAAAACCACCAAAGCGAAGAGGGTGTGTTAAAATTGGACGACCTGCAACTAAATCAGCAATAAATACACCGTTTGGAGCAATTTTGGGTTTTTCGCCACCATCATCCTTATCAGAAGAACCAGCTGCTGCTTTTTTTGCTTTTTGAAGTTTAACAAACTCACCCATCCAAGACCAGTCAAGATCCATCTCATCATTCCATTTATCAAGACGTTTCAATAACTTAGGAGCCTTTAGTGCAATCATAGACATAACCAAACACATTCCTCCACGAATTTTATTACTCTCAACACGCGGAAGATCTTTGTAATTACTTACATCAATTTTCTCAGTAGGATCGCCAGCAACTTCAACAGGAATGTGTCTTATTAAAAATTCAACCTCATCATCACTTGGATGGTACTGTAAATTAGTAATACGATCATGATAATCATTGAGTTCAGTTGAATAACGTTTTACTTCATTCTCATCTGGATCATATGGAGCATACCCCATCTTTTTCCTAACAAAATCTGCAATGAGAACGCAAACACTAGCCCCCGTTCCACCAGCCCCACGAATAGGACCTGAAAATCGAACAGAAAAGTATTCGTTGCCATCACGTGTCTTTTTCAAATCAAGACCAATGAACCCCTCCAGAGGAGCAGCAACAATACCAAGGGTGTGATATGCAAAACCAGTACGAATTCCAACTTCCATGGCTTCTTTCTTATCTTTAAACTTACAAAATTTTTCTTTTGCAACTTCTTCAGCAATTACTAATGCAACACGCCAATCAAGAACACCATATTTTTTTTCAAGTTCAAACATTCTATCCGTAACACCGCTACCAATTAATTGTTGAGCTGCAGCAGAAATTAGACCCTCTACACGCTCAACCATGTTTTTTGCAAGAGGACTATCAACACGATCTTCAGGATCATAGCCTTTTTTACGAGCAGCTCCCGCTACTTCATATTCCTTTACAACTCGTTTTTCAACAGATGCAAAGTATTCGCTCATTTCTGGTGATTCTTGTTCTGGATTCATATTAAAATTTCAAAATCTTTACTTTTCTTGTCTTCAAATGTACAATTGGCACCCTTCCTGGCTCTGGATCATGACCTACTTTCATTTGAAATGATGTTGCTTTTTGCCAGCAACTACCACAAATTAATGTAACATTATTATAATTAGCAACAGCCGTATAATGTATATGTCCCGTTACAAAAAAATCTGGAACTGTTTTAATTACAAGAGGGTCCTCATCTCTATCAGGGATATATGGAACAGAAGTGTGAGATGGTGCAACATGGCGCCTCTTTAGTAAAAATTTCATAAGCAAATCTGCCCTATGATACCCACCTTGATTTCTAATGGAATCTACATTTGAAACATAATAATCAAAACTATACCCATGATACATGAGTACATCAAAACCAGGAAATGTTTCAGTTTTGTGCATTTTAATTCGAGCAGGGTTTGAGACAACTGTAACATTCTCTATTTCATACAAATCCGGTGCAAGTTCTTTTGAAATAGGGGGTTGCGGTTCTGCAAGACGCATAGCATCATGATTTCCACTACACACAACCACTTGAATACGCTTAGGTATTTTTGCAATAAATCGTGCAGCTTCCTTGTATTGTTCTTTCGCACTCATATGTGTTAACTCTTTTTCTTGGCCCGGATAAATCCCAATACCTTCAATAATATCACCCATAATATACAAATATTTTACTTTTGAGATCATATCACCATGAGCAGTCTCAATATCCCCATTTAACCAAGATAAGAATTTGTCAAATTTTTCTGGAAGAAAATCAATACTACCTACATGTAAATCGGAAATAAAAATTGCATATACATCATCTGGACACTTTTTAAGTTCTTTATGTAGCGGAACATCTGGCCAAATAACCTCATCCCCAAAAACAATCTCTTCCTTATTTGTTCCTGTAATTCCAATCACCTCATCAAACACAAGGTCCTTACATTGATCAATAAGTTCTTTTTTATCTTTGTTAATCAGAACACGTATCTTCGCAGTTGGGTCTTCAATTGTAAGCATCATGTGACCATTCTTTGTCTCTGCCTTATCAGTTACCAAACCAGTAAATGCAACCTTCTCTGAATCTTTCTTAGATAAAATTCTACTAATACTAAGTGTTCGAGAAAGTTCAGGTCTTGCCTTCAAAATTTTACTAATTGCCTTATGTCTGTGATGCATATATTGAACAAAATCATTTACTGATTTTTTATGGTGAAACTCTTTTTGATAATTAAACAATACTTCAATCCCCGTAGATTCTTTGGGAGGAGCAAATAGTTTATCAACATCTTTTTCACCATCACCAATTCTTGCTCTCACTACCTCTAATTGATCCTCAGAAAACATCTTAATTCTATCAAGTGTTTCACCGTTCACAAAGATGCCCTGTTTAACAAGGTCTTGTACAACATTTTTTTGTAATGCGTCGCTTGTCATTTATCCTGAAATCATTGTTGATAATAATTTTTTAATTTTTGGTAATGTACTCTCTGGAATAGAAAGTGAAATTTCTCTTGTCCGACCATATCTTCCTTTGGAAATTACTCGAGCATAGATAATACCGAGCATATCAAATTCACCGATAATATCACTAATACGTCTTTGAGTAAGTGGTCGCAGACCTGTCTGGTCACAAATTCGTTTGTATACTTCATATACCTCACCAGTAAACACGCGTTCCTTTCTATTGGAACAAACTTCAATAATAGCATAAAGTGCGATTTGGTGCTGCTTTGGTTGTGTTTCAACAAGCTCATAGATTTTATCTTTCTCTATTTTTGATTCTGCCTCATCTAAATGTTTAATTACAATTTGAGTTTCACCTTTTCTCTCACAAAGTTCACCAGCAACTCTAAGTAAATCAAGTGCGCGACGGGCATCTCCATGTTCACGGGCAGCATATGCTGCGCATTTCTCAATTACACCATCTGCTAAAATTCCTTCCTTAAATGCGTGTACTGAACGTTCACGTAATATATCTTGTAATTGAATTGCGTTATAGGGTGGGAAAAGAAGTTCCTCTTCAGATAAACTACTTTTAACCCTTGAATCTAAATATGTAGTAAATTGTGTATCATTACTAATACCAACGAGACTAATTTGTGCTTTTACAAGCTCACTATTCATACGAGTAAGATTGTAGAGTAACTCATCACCTATTTTTTGTACTAATTGATCTATTTCATCAAGAACAAGTAATATGAGTTGTTCTTTCTTATCAATTTCTTGAAAAAAATGTTTATACACTTCTTCGGTAGGAAGACCTGTTGCAGGAATATCTTTCCCAAGATCCCTTGTAAGTTGAGCAATTAATCTATATTCCGTATCTGCAACTTTTTTAAGCTTACAATTAACATACAAAATCTCCATAGGAACATTACGTTTCTTAGCAAGAGCACTAAGCTCAGATGCAACACGTTTTACAGTTAGTGTTTTTCCAGTTCCTGTCTTACCGTAAATAAATAGATTAGAAGGTTTATCCCCTCTTAGTGTTGGTGCCAATATACGGGCAACCTCTTCCATCTGTATGTCCCTGTGAGGGACGTCATCTGGTGTATATGATGATTGAAGGGTCATCTTGTTCATAAAGATAGGTTCTGCCTTCAGATATTTTTCAAAAAAATTAGTTACTTTCATTGTGTTCCCCCACACCCCAATTTCACATGGAAACCTATTTTGGTTTTGCAGAGTGTAACACACGAAAAAACGTATTTAAATTAGTATCTTCTCCAATCTCTATTTCATATCACTTACTTTAAACTTATTTTATTCTTCTTTTTTTTCTTTCTCCTTTCTTCTTTATACTCTATTATATATTTATTTACCATATTGCAAATAATAATAATAATAATAATAATATATAGAAAATAATCATTTCAAAATAGATTTTAGAGAAACTACTTCAAACCCTTGAATTATTCAAAGAGAGCAATTTCTTCATTTCTCAACCAACTTTGATAAAACAATCTCCATATGCAATCAGGGTGTCAGGGGGAAACATAGGTAGTATGGGTAGGTACAGGAAAAGAAGTTTTTTATCACTGGACAATAGTTATTTCAAGGAACCTTTATAAACCAAATACAGTTAATACATTAAATGATCTCAAAATCAATGCTAGGCAAGCTAAAGGAATTTGGCTTAAACAGTTATGAAGCAAAAACCTGGGCGGCTCTTCTACTAAAAGGAACCGCTACAGCAGGTAGTTTAAGTGAAATCGCAGGTGTTCCAAGATCTCGTTGTTATGATGTTCTTGAAAGCTTAGAAAAGCGCGGTTTCATTATTGCAAAAATAGGAAGACCAATCAAATATATTGCTGTATCTCCTGAACAAGCAATTGAAAGACTAAAAGAACAGTTGCGTAAAAACAGTGAAGAACAAATAGCAATGATTGATGAGATGAAAAATGCAGAAATAATGCATGAATTAAACAAATTACACACATCCGGTATGGAAGGCATAAAACCAGAAGAACTTACAGGCGTGCTACGACACGAAAAGAATATCTATAACCACCTATCCTCAATGATCAGAACATCAGTAAACGAAGTATTAATCAGTTCTGATGCTAATTCACTTAATGAAAAAAGTTATTTCATCAAAGACGCTATGAAAAATCTCGAAAAGAAACCTAAAATCAGAATTCTGACAGATGCACCATTAAGTAAAGAAGCAATGGCTCTCTTAAAACCACTTGCAGAAATTAAAACAGTAAGTACAGTAAGCAAATTTTGTATTACTGACAAAGCAGCTGCTCTATTTCTAACACAACATGTCGATGCAATGAATGAATCAGCAATTTGGGTTAATTCAGCTCACATGGTAAAAGGACTTCATGATTTATTTGAAGCAAAATGGATGAGTTCTTAGGAATTCACTATGACTCTTTATTCTTTAATAACTACACAAAGAATACCTCTCATTCTACCTTCTCAATTACATGTAGCAAACCCAAAAGATCCTAATGAATATAGAGGAAGATTTGTAGAAGAATGTGTGAAAAATCACTTAAGACACTGTGGAGCACAATTACATACTGATTTTCCATGTGAAGCAGGGGCCGTACAATTTACTCAAAATAGCTTTGATATCCATGCAACTGCAGAAAAAGGTGAAATTACCTATGATGCACTTGCAGAATTTGAACAAAATCCTTTTGCAATAGAGATAAAATCGGGAAGTCTAAATGGATATGAATCAAAAATACCAGTAGTACTTGATTATGCAACAAGATATTTCGGAAGAGAAACACCATTGCTATTATTTTTCTCAAGAAAAAGTCATTTAAAACAAGACGCTCAAAGAATACAACGTAAATTCGGTAATCTTGTACAATGTATTGATCTTGGATATACAAGAAGGCAATTAGCAAAAGCAATACAGACTCATAAGGAGCAAATAAAATGAGTGATCTAAAAACACCTTTAGTATTTACTTGTACAAATGAATCTCTTTCTGCAATAATTAAAGGACTAGAACCAAAACCATCAGATCACATTTTAGCAATAGCAGGATCAGGAGATCAAGCATTTGCACTACTGGAATACGGTTGCAGAGTAACTGCTATAGATTTCAGTGAAGAACAAATACGCTTCATTTCAAGACAACGTCAAAGGATTAAACAAAATAGAGTGAGATTCTTATCAGAAGAAAAAGAAAGTGAGTTTGAAGCAGCAAACCCCTATTATAGTATGACAATTCGTGAGTCAAGAGCAGCGTACTTCAATGAAAGAAGAGTAGCAAGAATTGCAGATAGTTTACATAATCTTTCACTTCGCCATGACAGTATATCAAGAATAACTGGAACATTCAATAAAATGTATCTTTCAAATGCATCAATACCGCAAGGAATAATTTTTCACCAAGCACCAAAAGGAACAATAGCATACCAAGCAGGAACAATTCATCAAGCACAAGAAGAACGGGCGACAAGTACAACGTTATCTCAAGCAGGATTCAGAAGAGATCAAGGTAAAGAACTACAATTATACAAGATTTGTTTAGATTCTGGCTTCAATCAAAGACCAAAACTACACCAAAAACAATAAAACCCCCTTATAAACATTTTATTCTCTATAAAATAGACATTCTAAACGAAAGATTTTTAAACCCCTTTTCTAATAAGCATATCACAATGGGGAGGTGGATGTTAAATGGCTCTTGAACTAACTGGAATTATTCTTGCAATTATTCTTGCTACGCTCGCGGCTATCGTTTATTCATTACGTGTTATGGTCCTACTTGAAAGAAGAATTTCAAGAATTGATCTTAATGTTGAACGTGTAGCCGAAAGAATTCTAACTGAAGAAGCTAGAATCGAACGTGCGTTAAATATCAAGCCTTTAGCTTCTCGTGCAAAAAAATCAACTAAGAAGAAGGCTTCTGTAAAGAAGACTGCTGCAAAGAAGACAAGCACGAAGAAAAAGGCAACAAAAAAACGTAGGTAATTTTTTTTTCTTTACCATTTTTTTTCTAAATATCTTAAAATTAATTTATACTCAGATATTTACTTAATTAATTCTTCAAACAATAAACCTTTAATAGAAATGTCATCAGTTGAAATTGCGAAGTTTTTCCCTGTTGGCTTCAAATCTTCTAAACTAAAAAAATACCAAGGCACCTTAGGAAATTTAACAGCAACCCAAGCTTCCGAACCAAAAATCTCACAAAAAAATCGAAGACCATCAATTTCTTCTGCAGTAAAATACTTGCGAGATTCCTTTGTTATCTTAACTTCAATAGCAAGCTTTCGAAGAGGTGTTCCAGCAATGATATCAGGACTTGGATACCGTGAAGACCCACTGCCAGCAATTCTATGAGCAGACCAATCATTATCCCAAAATAAACTAATAAGATCTCTCTCAGCAACAGTTCCTTTTCGTTTAGCCCAGCGTTGATGTGCCATGGAAGTACTAGAATGAGATACTATCTAAATCTTTTGGCACAATAGAAGAAGAGAATACCTGCGTTGCATCTTCTAAAACAATCTTTGGATTAGGATACCGAGAACTTAAATGAATTAAAAATAACTTACCAACGCCGCTTTTTTTTGCAATAGTAGCAGCCTGTTTTGCCGTCATGTGTTTATACAGCCTAGCTTGATCCTCAAGATCAGAAGCAAATGAAGATTCACTTACTAAAACATCACATCCTTTAGCAATTTTTAGATTATTTTTATTATCGAGCGTATCAGCAATATAACCAAATTTCTTACCTACGACAAGGTCAGTAATATCTTTTGCTTTTACTTTCTTTTTATCAACAGTAACATCTTCACCGCGTTGAATTTTTCCAAGTAAAGGACCTTCTTTAAGTCCAGCTTTTTTTGCTTTCTTCATATCAATTCGGCGTCTATCTTTTTCAACAAATCGAAATCCCATAGCTCGGATCGTGTGATCGAGTTCATATGCTTCAAGAGAGAACTCTTTAGCGTCATAAAACACACCTTCACCAACTTCAGTAACCGTAATTTTCATCTCACGGTGGCTAGGGAATGCCTTACTCATAAATTCAAATTGTTTTTTAATCCCTTTAGGACCAAAAACCTTAATCTCGGTTCCCTCAGAAAGATTATCTAATGTATCAAGTAAACCAGGTAAACCAAGTACATGATCACCATGCCAATGACTAATACAAATAATATTGATTTTTGTTGGCTTAATTTTAGCCTTGCGGAACTGACGTTGCGTACCTTCACCACAATCAAACAATACACCTGCACCATTGTGCTGTAAGAACAAAGCAGTGTGGTTTCTCTTAGCTGTTGGGATCATACTAGCCGTCCCTAAAAACGTCAATTCCATAAGTAAATCGAAGCATCCAATCTTTTTAAGCCTTTGGGACACTTTTACCCAAAACCTTTTAAAACCACTCCCCCCTAAGAAACCCATGCCAAAAAAAGATCCATTAAAGACAATTTTTGCAAGAGAACGTATTCTCACAGCTCCAAATGATGAAGCAAGAGAACTCTTTAATGCAGGCAGATTTGGTAGCCTTCTAGATGATGGAAAAGTTCAACTCTCATTGCTCGAAGCTCTATACTTACTAGAAAAAGAAAAAATCGTAATTTTCGATGGAAGAAAAAAACAACTCACATACGAAGAACTACTTAACAAAGCAAGACGCTTTGAAAAAAATTTCTGGATAAGATATACTGCATTCAAAGACCTAAGAGACAGAGGATATATTGTAAAAACCGCTCTTAAATTCGGAGCAGACTTTAGAGTATACGACCGAGGTATAAAGCCTGGTGAAGACCACGCTAAATGGATCATATATCCTGTATACGAAGGCGAATCACTTACATGGTATGAATTCTCAGCAAAAAATAGAGTAGCACACTCAACAAGAAAACGACTCATGATAGCAGCAGTAGATGACGAAGGCGACGTTACCTACTGGGAAGTAAAATGGGTAAGGCCATAGTAAAACATAGTCAGATCAAGCACAGCGCAGATTGACCTTGGTGTGAAGTGACAACGCACTTCCTATGGTAGTAAAATAGGTAAGTCCATAACCATAAAATACATTATTTATCAACTCATTTAAAACATTCTCCTTCATCGAAATACATTTAAACCAAGAATTGAGTAAAATAACATGCGTGATAGAATTCTCGAGTACATAAAAAAGAAAGGTCCAGTTGTACCAATCGATGTAGCCCAAGAGCTCAGAATAGACTCAGTAATCGCATCAGCATTCCTCTCAGAATGTCTCTCATCAAAAGCACTTCTTCTCTCACATCTCAAAGTAGGAACATCTAAAGTGTACTATCTACCAGAGCAAAGAGAAATGCTTGAACAGTTCACATCTGGGCTTCACCCAAGAGAAAAAGAAGCATATGAAATACTAAAACAAAAGCGTGTTCTTAGAGAATCCACCTTGCCTCCACCAACAAGAGTTGCAATAAGAGACATAAAAGATTTTGCAGTTCCTCTTGAAGTAACATTTCCAGACAGGAAAGAAATTTTTTGGCGCTGGTACCAAGTAAGTAATGAAGAAGCATCTGCAATAATTAAAACGCTCATGGTAGTAGCAAAACCTGCGCCACAAGCAGCACCAGTTCGAGTACCGCCGATTGCAGCAACGCCTGCTCCGCAAGTAGAGCAAACACCTATTCGAAAACCTGTAGCGCCACCAGTAAAACAAGAAGAAGCAGCAGTTGCTCTAGTTCAAACACCCGTAGTAGAACCAATAAAAGAAAATCCAATTCCAGCACCAGTAAAAGAAGTTACAAAACCAACTCCTGTGCCTACTCCAGTTCAAACACCTGCAGTAGAACCAATAAAAGAAAATCCAATTCCAGCGCCAGTAAAAGAAGCTGCAAAACCAACAAAAATCGCAGCACCCAAAAAAGCGCAGCAAACACTTGCAAATGAGGAAGTTCTTATCGATGATCCATTCGTTGATGAAGTAAAAGAATACTTCGTAAAAGAAAATATAGAAGTGCGTAAAACAGAACTCATCAAAACAAAAACAGAAGCATATTTCACAATCGCACTTCCAACCCCATTTGGTGATATGGAATTCTTTGTAAATGCAAAAAACAAGAAACGACTAAATGAAGCAGATCTCATCGGCGCGTATGCTCAAGGATCCATTAAGAAACTTCCAGCAATTCTTTTAGCTAAAGGTGAATTAACCAAAAAAGCACAAGAGCAACTTGATAAAGAACTCAAAGGACTTATCTTCTCGAAATTCTAATCATTAAAATTATAAGAATAGTAACTATTGCCAAAATAAGTAGTAAAGGTAGCAATATGCTTCCTTTCTCCCCCACATCATAAGAACGGGTATATCCTTTTCCAGCAATAATTATCGCATCCTCACCAGCAAAAGAAGGAACAACCAAAGCAAAGGAATCAACTACTAAAACCCCTCCTAAACTAACATCACCAGAAGTCCCATCTAGAAATTCTACAAAAGGAGGAACAAAGCTCGTTGAATAAAGTACCACACCATCAGCCATAACTTCAACAGTAGCATCTCCACTTTCGGCTTTTCGATCAGGGTAATATCCAAACCCTTCTACCCTTTCATGAAGAACAATTTCTCCCTCTTCATAAGAAAGATCAAGAACACTAATAGGACCTGGAACAGCAAAACTAATAGGAATGATAAATAAAAAGATCAGCAAAATAAATCCAAAGAATCTCATGAGTATACCTCAAGCTTATCTCTAAGCACTTTTTCATTAACAGGGCCGTATACATCCCCGCCAGCTCGCGTGTAATAACCCATAATACTATTCTCAGTGGGGCTATTATAGCTACTAAGGCTACAACCAGGGTAACAACCAGTCCCAGCAATACCGGACCATTTGTCACATGGGACTTCAGCACAATTAGGAGAATTTTCAACAACATCAACACGACGTGAGTACGTTGCAGAATCTACATATTCATCAGTTAACTTACCAAAACCGTGACCAAATTCATGTGCAACAACAAGCATTGAAGAATCAGCAGTATTAACCTTAAGTAAATTTCCAATACTGCTACTTCTAATAAATTCTCCACCAGCAAGTCTATTTATATCTGCAAGTAAAAATACATAATCATGAGGACAAGAAGCAGCAACCTTATGCAGCTGCGTTACATCACACTTGATATATTGTGTAGGTAAATATGAGATGGAGCACACATCAACCTCTTCATCAACAACGTAGACATTGTACGCATCTGTATAGGAAGCATACGGTTCAAGATCTAAGAAAATCCCATCAAAGTATCTTCCCACATCAGATCTAAATTCACTAACAGTCTCATAACCATAATTCAAAAACACAAGGTCGAGTTTATCTTCCCCCTTATAGATCAGCGACCCACAAGAACTAGGAACAACATCTTGCTCCGTAACTGCACTAATTTCAACACTCCCTCCCTTGCTCTCCAAGTTCAGATTTAATTTATTTTTTTCAACGCTAACACATAGTGGGTTATTAATTGTAGAAAAACCCTTTATTTGCAGCGGAACAAAAACCTCTCTTGGTTCAAAAAAAACAGTAGCACCTATATCAAAATTCTTTTGCGCTTCAACTTCAGGAAATGAATACAGATCATACACATCATCATTAGCAGAAAAACACACTTGCCGTATAGTTGGGGGCATTGCAAGAGAAAACCGATCTCTGCTCCCAATTGGTCTCTTATTTATAACGGAGATATGATTTTCAAGAGAATTGACAAAAGAATGGTATTCAATAGTTTCAATAGCTTCAGTACTACTCCCCGCCTTATAGAGAACAACCGCAAGAACGCCGCCAATAATAAGCAGCATAAATACCAAAACAATACCCATTTGTCCTTTCATCTAATTCGGCTCATTTAAACATATTTAAACCTTCTCACAATCCAGTAATTAATAGTAATAAAACATATATATCAACAGAGTAAAGATAAACTATGGGTGTAAAACTAAAAGAACTCGTAGAAGTAAGAGAAATTACGATTTCAGATCTAAAAGGAAAAACCCTTGTAATAGACGCATTCAATATGCTCTACCAATTTCTAAGTTCCATACGTTCAAGAGACGGAGAATTATTAACCGACAGCAAGGGAAATGTCACCTCTCACCTAATTGGACTATTTAGTAGACTCACATCATTTCTAGAAGCAGGGATAACACCTGTTTTCATATTTGATGGAGCCCCACCAAAACTTAAAGAAAAAGAACGAGAACGAAGAAGACTTCTAAAAGAAGCTGCAGCCGCAAAATACCAAATTGCAGTAGAAGAAGACGACCAAGCTTCAATGAAAAAATTCGGGTCAAGAACTACTAAACTCACATCAGAAATGATTGAAGACTCAAAAATACTTCTTGAAGCGCTAGGAATTACTCACTTAACAGCACCATCAGAAGGGGAAGCTGAAGCAGCTGAACTTGTAAAGCAAGCAAAAGCATACGCATCAGTAAGTCAAGATTTCGACTCATTACTATTCGGGTGCCCACTTCTTGTAAGAAACCTCTCAATTGCTGGGAGAAGGAAAAAAATCCATGGCATAGGAACAATTGCAGTAAAACCAGAAATGATTTCACTCTCAAAAGTACTTAACGAATTACAAATTGATCAAGACGGACTCATTGCACTAGGAATGCTCGTAGGCACAGATTTTAATATGGGCGGCATAAAAGGAATTGGTCCTAAAAAAGCACTCAAACTCGTACAAAAATATAAAGAAAATTATGAAGGACTATTCAAAGATGTCAAATGGAATGAAAGTTTTGATATCGAATGGACAGAAGTATTCTATTTATTTAAAAAAATGAAAGTAAATTCTAATGTAGAGTTCCAAGAACGTGAACTAGATACAAAAAAAGTATTGGAGTTTCTCGTCGATGAAAGAGAATTTTCAGTAGAGCGCGTACAAATTTCATTAGATAAGCTTAAAAAGGTCGAAAAGCAAAGAGAACAGAAAGGGCTTGGAGACTTCATGTAATGATTCCGTGGTATGTATACATCATAATTGCTTCTGCTTGTGCATCTATAACAAGCATCTATAGAAAGAAAACTCTCTTTACGGTCCACGCATTGGAATTTACAAGTTTTCGTGCAATCACAACATTAGTTCTCGTAGGCATTACTGGTTTTTTTGTAGATCTCACAATAGAGCCAACACAAGCAATGTTCATATTCATTCTTGCAGCACTTACGACACTTGGAATAATAACAAGAAACCATGTAGTAAGACATGCAGATCTCTCGGTAGTAGCTCCATTAGGAGGAATAATGAATTTCTTTGTACTACTACTCGCAATAGTATATCTTAAAGAAATACCAAGCGCAACTAAATTCATCGGTCTGAGTATTACTGTAATAGGAATACTTGTACTCCAATACCAAACAAGCCTCAAAGAAACAGTTCATAGTATAACAAAAAAGAAAGTGTTTAGACAATTCATATTTGCACTCATCCTTTTCGCAATTTCAACAGTGGGAGTAAGACAAGTGCTCCTAACATTATCACCATTTACCTTGTTATTCTATTTTTGGCTCTTCATTGGAATTCAAACACTTCTCATAGAGGTAATCTTCTTTGGGCTTGGTGATCTTAAAGATTTTAAAAAAGAAGGAAAGAAAATAATATTCATAAGCATCTTCATGTACATCTTCAATTTACTCATGTACATAGGGATGTCATTTCCAGAAGCACAAGTAGCATTAACAAGAACCCTATCAGGGATAGGAACTGTGTTTGTAACCTTTGCAGGTGGAAGACTCTTTAATGAGGGTCATCTTCTTAAAAAGACAATTGCATCTATTATTATCGTACTCGGATCAATGCTCATCATACTATAGACAAGAACATGAAACAACAAAAATCAAAAGATTTTGGCATTCATAATTGGAGACAATCATGAAACTAAAACTATACCTACAACAACACTTACCAGAGAAGATACATCCGTATCTTTCTAACGCCTTCGATACAGTCGGAGACATATTGATCTTCAACAAAATTACAGAAGAATTAATTCCATATGAAAAGAAAATAGGGAAATTAACGCTTCAGCATCTCAAGCACATCAATGTCGTATGTAAAAAAGCAGGCAAGTACCAAGGAACATACCGAACACCCGTGCTAAGAATACTTGCAGGGAAAAGAAGAAAAGAAACCATTCACAAAGAAAACGGAGTACGACTAAAACTACATGCTCAAAATACGTACTTCTCAACAAGAACTGCAACCGAAAGGCTCAGAGTTGCAAATCTGATTAAAAAAGGAGAAAGTATTCTAGTAATGTTCTCAGGCATAGCTCCCTTCCCCCTAGTAATAGAAAAACACAGTGATGCAAAAGAAATAGTGGGAGTAGAAATCAATCCACACGCTCACAAATATGCAATGGAAAATCTCACATTAAACAAATCAAAGACAATCACGCTCTATAATGAAGACGTAAGAAAACAACTCCCAAAAATAAAACAAACATTCGACCGCATCATCATGCCACTGCCAAAAATGGCAATTGACTTCTTAGACGTAGCATTAACAAAATCACATAAGGGAACGACCATACACCTCTACGCATTTGTAATAGAAGATGAAATAGATGCATTCAAAAAAAGAATTAAAGAAATATGTAAAGAAAGCAAGAAAAAGTGTAGAATTCAAAATATAGAAAAATGTGGACAATACGCCCCAAAAGAGTTCAGACTATCTTTTGACATCAAAATTCTCTAAAAAGATCCAAATCCTCAACTTTAAATAGTAAAATATCACTCTAAGTGCATGAACTCCGATATTGCAACAACCTACAAAGAAGTACTTCATTTTTGGCTTGAAGAACTAACGTCCAAAGATCACTATACAAAAAACCTAGAACTTGATAAGAAGATCACAGATAAATTCAAGGATCTTTACAGTAAGGCAGTGATTGGAGAAATAGATTCATGGACCAATGAGCCAGAATCATGTCTTGCGTATATTATTATTCTAGACCAATTCTCAAGAAATATGTTTAGAGACAATCCTCTCATGTATGCAGCAGATCCCTTAGCTCTTGATGCAGTCAAAAAAGCAATAGAAAAAGGATTTGACAAGCAAGTAGAAAAAGGAAGAAGTTTCTTCTATCTCCCACTTATGCATTCTGAAAAAATAGAAGATCAAGAAGAATGTATTAAACAATTCGAGATATTGTCAGAGGGAAAAGAAGGGGGAACTGAGTATGCAGTAAAGCACAGAGATATCATTAAGCAATTTGGAAGATTCCCGCATAGAAATAAAATACTTTCAAGAGAATCAACACCAGAAGAAATAGAGTTTCCAAAGACGCCAGGAAGCTCATTTTAGTTTAGCCCTCTACATTATCATAAAAACGACTAAATCCAGGTAGTTTTATATAGCCATCAGCCATTCTAAAGATGCGCGATGATTAAGTGAACACCTTTTGACGCAAGAATGATGAAATTGAGTAACTGATGAGCGCATTTTTAGTCTTTTCTTGAAAATCTTTTTTAACCAACATCTACTTACTTTCTATATCTGGACTATCTCGCCCACTCACAAAAAATCAAACAACAAATTCTATCTAGTCAAAGTGTAATGGGAAGAATAAATTCATTCTATGATGATAGGAGAAGCGCAGATAGAATTGGGAGTGGAACTATGAACTCAGTGTTTCGAATGGGACAATTAGAATCTGGAATTTGGGTTGCACTCAGAGAGATGAGAAATTCCATGTGGTACGGTCATGCTGAACCATACATACATGCATACGAATCATATTGCGGATTAGCAGAACACTATGCAAGAGAAGAGTGCAGAGTTCCAGAATTCTGTATTGGGGTATCATCAGGTGAAGCAACTGCGTTACTTGTAGAAGATCTCATAGCAGGTGGAGAAAGAGAAATTCATCTTCCTTCAAAATCAATATGGGGTACCTTTCAAGATACAGGAGAAAGAGTCTACATTGATTTAGATCACTACAATACACGACCTGAAGAAATAAGATTCATGTCAGAAGAAGCAAGAATAAATCTATAAAAACTTATTTTCTTCAATTAGGTCGACTAGCAAACTTACCAATTACCATAGCCATAATAATAAGCAAACCAGTAAGCAAAGGAGAGTAAATAACAGCAAGACCTGCAATGAAAGCCAAGAAGGTAGCAGTAATACCAATCATACCACTCATCTTATAGACAATATAAACAGTAATTACTAACAATATTGAAGGTAAAATTCTAAATACAAAATTAATCCAAGGGTCGCTTGAACCAACAATATCAGCAAAGAGAGTAATGACTTCGTCTTGTGGACTAACACCTATAGCAATCCAAATACCTTCTAAGAATCCAAAACTGATAATCAGTTCTCTAAGACTAAGACCAGAGTCGCTACCCATCTATCCAAACATGTGCGGCGTTTCTTCTGATTCCTTTCGACGAACTTTTTCAATTGCTTGCATAAAGTCATCATGTGATACTTTCTTTTTATTTTCTCTAATAGCAAAGTATCCAGCTTCAGTACATACTGATTTAATCTCAGCACCACTCATTCCTTCTAATTCATCAGTAATTATATCAATCTTCAATTTAGCGGTTTTCATAGCTTTAGAATGCACATTGAAAATCTGTGCAATTGCTTTTTTATCGGGAAGACCAACTTCAATCAACCTATCTAATCGACCAGGACGTGTTATTGCAGGATCAAGAATATCAATCCTGTTAGTACATCCAATGATTTTTACATTATCTAGATTATCAAAACCGTCAATCTCAGCAAGAAGCTGCATAAACGTACGCTGAACTTCTCTCTCACCAGAGGTTCCAAGTTCAACTCGAGCAGCTGCAATAGCATCTATCTCGTCAATGAAAATAATAGTTGGTGCTTTCTCACGAGCAAGTGTAAATAAATCTTTAACTAATTTAGCTCCTTCACCAATAAATTTCTGAACAAGTTCACTACCAACAAGCTCAATAAAGGTAGAATTCGTACTATTTGCAACAGCCTTAGCAAGCAGGGTTTTACCAGTGCCAGGTTCTCCATGTAGTAAAATTCCTTTAGGAGGTTGAATACCAATCTCCTTGAATAGTTTAGGTTTAAGTAAAGGAAGTTCAATGACTTCTTGAACTTCTAATTTTTGATCTTCAAGACCACCAATTTCTTTCCAAGAAAGAGTTGGTTTATCCATAATAACAAATTTTTCAACATCGAATTTCTTTTGACTAATATCGTGCTTTCGCACAATGTTTAAGTTTCTTTGTTCAACTAAAACAAAATCACCTGAGCGAAGTTTACCAATTTCGTCAGAGACATTTACAACAAATTCATTACCATTAGGTACTTTGATTACAATTTCTTCCGTAAGAACATCTTTCACTTCACAAACCATTAATGGTGTGCTCTTAAGCATATCAAGTTGATTCTTAAGTTGTTGAACAGTATCTCGTAGTAGTTTATTCTCCATCTCGAATTGTTGAACGGTAGGTTCGTACGAGAAGGACTTCTCAGAAGTCTCATTGCCATCAGCCATAGATAAAAATAACATTTTATACTTTATATGCTTTTTGCATACTATAGTGTACAAAATCTTTATTAATTGTACATACAAAACAAAACCATGGATCAAAGAATAGAAAAATTAGCACAAATTTTAACGAATTATTCAATAAAAATCAAAGAAGGTGACCAAATCATCATTGATTACGGAATTGCTGCGCAAGAATTAGCACTTGCATGTTACAAGCACGTTCTAAAATTAGGCGCAATACCAAATATGCGTGTATCCATTCCAGGAGAGGAAGTTGCATTCTATGAATTTGCATCTGAAAAGCAATTACAAACAGCTCCATTAACCATCGAATACGAAGCAAAAAATGCTAACGGCATCATAAGACTCGTAGCTCCAGAAAATACTAAAGAACTCACAAGTACAGACCCACATAAAATGGGGATGAGAAGAAAAACTATTTTTCCAATTAAAGAAATCATGCTTGAAAAAAACAATTGGGTATTATTCTATTTCCCAACACTAGCATTAGCGCAAGATGCAGAAATGTCGCTAGAAGAATTTGAAAACTTTGTATATGACGCATGCCTTGTAGATTGGAAAGCCGAAGAAGAACGTCAAGAAAAATTAAAGCAAGCACTTGACGCAGGAAAACAAGCAAGAATCGTTGCTAAAAACACTGACATTACATTCAGTATCGATGGCAGACAAGGAATTAAATGCTGTGGAAAAAGAAATATGCCTGATGGTGAAGTATTCATAGCGCCTGTTGAAGATACAACAGAAGGACATATTGAATATTCATTTCCTGCAATGTATGGTGGAAGAGAAGTTTCAGGTGTTAAACTCACATTCAAAAACGGTAAAGTAATTGAAGCAACCGCAGAAAAAAATGAAGAATTTCTAAAAGAAATGATTGCACTTGATGAAGGCGCATCAAAGCTTGGAGAATTCGGAGTTGCAACAAACTTCAACATACAAAGACATGTTAAACAAATTCTGTTCGATGAAAAAATTGGAGGCTCAATCCATTTAGCATTAGGTATGGCATACAAAGAAGGAAATGGACAAAATGAATCCAGTCTGCATTGGGACATGATCCTTGATTTAAGGCAGGGTGGGTACGTAGAAATCGACGGAAAGAAAATCCTCGAAGACGGCACATTCCTACTCTAGAAACCCCATATCAGAAAATCGATAGCTTTAAATATCATGCGGCTTTTATGTAACTTGTTAAAATGGACGAGGAAAAAACTTTTTCAAAGGACTTAATCGGCAAGACTGTCGTAAGTAAGAATGGTAAAACATACGGTCTAGTGGCAGATCTAGAATTTGAAACAAGATCTGGTGAACTCATTCATATTATTCTAAAAAATCCTACTGCTAACGCAGAAAAGCTAGAGCTTGAAAAGGATGAAAATGGTGCACTTAAAGTTCCATTCTCTGCAGTAATTGCTATTGGCGATTTTCTGGTAGTATCTGAAGAAGATATTATTTAGATAAATACATTTTTTATTCTTGATGTTTTTAATAGATAATTAGGATTCTATTGAATGATAAAATTATATTTTATGAAAAGAGATAATCTTTTTATACAGTGAGTGTAATGAAGAACTATGAAAGAGCACACTATTTGGATTGAGAAATATAGGCCCAAAACCTTTGAAGATATGAAAGGTCAAGAAGCTACTGTTAATAGGATTCAAGCGCTCGTAAAAAAGCAAAATCTTCCACATCTATTATTCACAGGTCCAGCAGGAGTTGGAAAAACCACTCTGGCAAATGTTGTAGCAAAAGAATTATTCGGTGACTCATGGAGAGCTAATTTCTTAGAGTTAAATGCATCTGACGAAAGAGGAATTGATGTTGTAAGACATAAAGTAAAAGACTTCGCAAGAACAAGAGGCATGGGTGACATCCCTTTCAAAATAATTTACCTTGATGAATCTGACGCACTAACAAAAGAGGCGCAGCAAGCACTAAGAAGAACCATGGAGAACTACACAAATAACTGTAGATTCATTCTGGCAGCTAATTACTCATCTAAAATAATTGATCCAATTCAATCACGTTGCGCTGTCTTTAGATTCAAACCACTTGACAAAGAACAAGTGTATGAACTAATTGATGTCATTGCAGAAAAAGAATCTCTCAATGTTGGTGAAGAAGCAAAAGACGCACTATTCCAAATCAGTATGGGCGACTGTAGGAAGCTTGAGAATACCATGCAAAGTTGCGCATCACTTAATGCAACAATTACTGCAGAAATGGTATTTGACGTATCATCATTTGCAAAACCTGCAGAACTAAAAACAGTGCTTACACTCGCAAGAGAAGGCAAGTTTGAACAAGCTCGTTCAGAAATGCTTTCTGTTATGTTAAAATACGGTCTTTCTGGAATAGACATGATCAAACAAATTCAACAAGAAATATGGAACCTTGACCTTGATGATAAGAAAAAAGTGGATCTTATTGACAAATGTGGTGAAATAGAATTTAGACTTGTTGAAGGAAGTGATGAGTTTATTCAATTAGAAGCTCTGCTTGCTAAAATCATGGTCGCTTAAATAATTTTACAGGTGTAACTGATCTAAAAAAAGTTTCTCTAAAATATTTTTGTACATCTCTATTATTTTGCTTAACATATGTTTCATTAAGTGAATTTCTAAACTCAACGCAAACCTTAGGATCTTTATCAAAAAAAACTAGGGCAATAGATTGAAAGTAATTAATATTTTTCAAATACATTAACATATTTTCTTCAGTTGCTTGAACAATCATTGGATAAGCAATACTATACTCTGTTGTATTTCCAAGAAGTTTACTTGTTGGAGCAGATTGTTCAAAATAGAGCTTAGCAGTTTTTACTTCTCTAACACCATTCCCAATATCAAAAAATCGTGGCTTACATTCTGCAGCAATCAGTGTATACTTGCCTGTCTGTGAGTGCCTTTGCCTTGAAACAAGAACTGCGTCAATATATCCTCTCGTCTTCCCATACGTATGGAGTACCTCTGTATCAACAAGAGAAAAACCTTTCTTTACCATTGCAGCAATGTATTCCTTAACGAGAAGGGCATGTTTATGGTCTTTTGGATCTCTTTCCACACAGTCTAGAAATGTGAGACTTTTTAATCATTTCTGTTTACCTATCCATTTCTTCTTAACAAACCCTAAAGTAAGTGTGCTTAAGAAAAAACCAAGAGCAGGAACAGCACTTTCACAAAAGGTTTAGGTAAACCAGCAGAAAAAAAGAACAATACAATCACAACAAACCGTTTATGTTAAAAAAGACCTCGTCTAACAAAGGAAGTTTCCCACGCCTTGTCTAATTCAACGCGTTTATTTCTCTCTTTCAGAGTATGTATTTCGAGTTCGATTGCCATAGAAAAATAAAATAAAGAAAAAAAAGAAACCTATTCGGATTTCCGAATGGTTACAGATGTTGATGTACTATCTTCAACAGCGTATGCAAGATCGATTTTAGCCGTTCTTTCAAAGTCGCTATTAGAGTCTACTTCTTGTGTACATCTAACGGTAAAGGTTCCGCTTCTTAATGTTACAAGACCAGAGGTATCTGTTCCTTCTCTAAGGCCAGTACACTTAAGTCCATCGAGACCGGTATCCACATCTACGAATACAACATTCTCTTCAGAACGCTCATCAAGACATTCACTTTCAGGTCTATATAAATCAATGGAAGTATCTGCTTGTTGAATTACAAATTGGAATTCAATTTTATCTCTGCCTGCTGACTTTTGTAGGAAACTGGAAACTCTTACTGGGCCTGCAGAACTATCGATTGCTTTATTTTCATTAACGGTACAAACTTTACTTGTATCATCAGTAACATCACTAGTAATACATAGATCTGCAATAGCCTGTGTACCGTATTCGTAACAAACATTTGCAATAATTGGTCTATTTATTTGTGAACCAACGATTTCATCTACATAACTAACGCCGCTAATGAGTACGTATTCAGTATCACCTTCGATTCTCTCACTAGTGGTAGAATCTTTTTCTGCACCTTCAAGGTCTGAATCAATACCGTCTACTCTAAAAATAGAATCAGTAACACCAAATTCATCAGGACTAATCCCTTGGATTTGAACAATTACTTCATCTGCTAAAACTGTGTATTCACCTACGTTGTCTAGTTTTATTTCTAGTTCAAAGTCAAATTCGTCTTTATCAAAAATCTCACTTGGTGGTGCTCCTGGAGAGAAACTAATATCTAATCCACTAGATCCACCTAAAAAGGTAGACTGTGAGCCTCCTGTTGAGCTATCGCCCCCACTACATCCTACTAGCGCAAGGCTTAGGATAACTAAAATTGGTAATATATATTTCATCGTCATTCTCCTCATTCAATCCGTTTAATTGTGATACGTTTTGAAACTGAATCTTTGTAATTATACGTAACTCTTATACCAAGAGACGTAAGGTATGCTGGGTTATTCACATCAACATCGCCAGTACATGTAAGTGTTCCAACTCCATTAACAAGTCTGATCTCGCCAGTTGAGTCAGCACTACAGGTAAGTGGAATATTTCCAATTGAAGCTCCTTGAAATGCAACAATGTCTTTTTCTCTTCTATCAATGTTAAGGCAGTCAGATCCTCTAAAGACATCTCCTGTACCAACATTTTGAAGTCTCATAGTGAATCGTGTTTTACCTTTCAAAGCCTCTTGCGTTACAGATGTAATTGCAACTGGAGCGCCTTGCCCACCTGCGCCGCTAGCCCCAGAAGGTCTACAAGAATCATCATCATCTTTAGTAGGATCAGGGTCTACACAAATATCAAGACCAGCAACAGTTTCATATTCATAACAAGCAGTTACTCGAATATCTTGAGGAAGGCTATCAGTATCATCATAGATTTGAACACCAAAGTCAAGATCTACGATTTCAAATCCACCTTCAGGATTGGTTACTGTTTTTTTATCAAGAACATTAACAGTTATATCATTAACACCTGTTAAAAGTGTATCATCAAAACCTGAGAAAAACAAGCTAACATCAAGGTCATCTCTATCTAAAGGATGAGCACCTCTGTTACGTACTTCTAGAGCAAGGGAGTAAACTTCACCTGCATAAATTGTATCTGGTGGACTGTTTTGAATAAAGTCAACAGTGACTCCTTGCGTTCCACTTTTCCAATTAGTACCATCTCCACTACCACTACTACCACCAGTACACCCTACCAGAAGTAGCATGCTGAGGACAAAAACAACATATCCAGCTTTCATACACCTCTAAAACCGGCAATTTCGTATTTAAACTTTTTGGTTCTGAAAAAGGACATTGTCTGCTCTTTTTCTGTTTAAGAACACAAAAAGTGTTTTTATTACTAAAAAAGGAAGATTATCAAAGAATGTTACTAAAAGAAGAATATTAAACAGTATTAATGATTAGTTTTTGTTCGATTTCAGTTTGAACACCGTATTCAAGCGTCATAGTAAGTGAAGTAAGATATGCAAGCTCACTTGTCTTAATTGGTTGTCCATTACAAACAATGTCTCCACGAGTGTAGTATTCATTACCTTCCTGAGCATCGCTCGTCTTTAACTGAGCTTTATTACAGGTAAGGTGAGTTTGCCCTAAGAATATTTTACTCGTATCAATGAGTCCAATGTCAGCTTTACTAACACCAAAAGCAGAACAGGGACCTTTTTCACCAAGAATAATGTCTTTATTATAAATCCAGTTTTTAGTAACTTTGTCAATTTCAAAAATGACTCTTGGAGTAACGCTATCTTCGGAAGTAGGAATCATAAGCATTTCAATTCGCTTAACAGCAACAGGAGCTCCCTGTCCTGATCCAAATGAAAGAACTTGTGATGATCGTTTCTGACACTCTCTAGGCTTATTTGTTTCCTCACCTAAAATATCAGGATCAACACAAATAGGCGTTGCAAAAACAGTTTTATAAGGATAACAAGCCTGCGCTCGAATAGTAGTATCAATTTTTTCAGTTGCAATAACGTCTTCAGCGGTAGTAGTTACAAAAATAGTATCTTTTTGACCCACAGATCTTAAAGTAGTTCTCTTTCCTTCTAAAGAACGAGTATATGATGAAACAAATTCAGAAAATAAATTACGTTCAGCACCAATATCAATCTTAACTTCAGTAATGTCTTCAGCCCCTTTATTCGTGATATCAAGACCAATGGCTACAGACTGTCCTTCATACACTTCACTTGGTGGAGCCTGAGAAATAAAGTTCAATATTAAACCATCTTTTCCTACATGAGGATTATATTCAGTAGGTGTAGACGCACCGCACCCTACAAGAAAGAGTACACAAATAATAGGAAAAATCCATTTCATACTGTTTTTTTTACAATTCATCTTCATAAACGTTTCTATCTTTAAGGCGCAGTTTCAGTGCTATCAGTAGAAGCAACTTGTTGGTTTACACATACTTGACCTTGAAGCAAAATCCTGTCTTCACCAAGGCCACACTCTTTAGGGCATGTACATCCATCTTGAGAGCTACATGTCTTACCACATTCAAGGGTAACAAATCTCTCTTTAATGAGCGTAAGGGTTACGGTTTCTCTTGCTCTGTATTTGTAGTCTGCAATCACTTGAAATGATTCTTCCGTAACATCAAAATTCAAATCAAGTACTTCATGAGAAAGTTCCATGAGGCATGAAAAGTCTTGACTTTTTTTAGGAGGAACAACAACATTACTTAAACTAAATGCATCATCATTCGTTGAGGAAAGACATGTCTTACCGCTGCATGTTGGGAGTCCTTGACATTTCAAAGGTGTAATTCCTTCTGGAAAAACAATAGCCAAATGATCAATGCCTTGGATAGTCCCTTTTCCATTGTTGAATAAAGAAAAGCTTAGTGATCGTGTATTGAGTGCGGATGTATCTGAATTGTCACTGTCGTAGATCTGTAGTGGACCTGAATATTGATCGAACTTAATATCAACAGGGCCTGGTGTAAATTTAGGTTCATAATTACCAAATCTAAATCCTTGAGATTCTAGTTCATTTCTCTTAGATGAGGTAACAAAAGGAACTTTGTAGTATCCAGCACTCATGAATTGAAATTCAGCATTCAAAGATACTGATACATCTTTTTTAGGAGAATCACCTTCAATTTTTATCTCTCCAAAGTCACAACCAACATCAAGTGTTGCATCATTTACAACAGAGAAAGGAAGAACAAATTCTTTCTGACCGTTTATAGTAACATGCGCAGCTTGTTGGTCTGCACACCAGATCTTCACATTCCTATCTTTAACAAAAGGAACACCAAGACCTTCAGCAATAGACGAATCTAAATCAGCACCAGTAACAGTTCCAACTAAATAGATTCCTTGACCTGGATAAAATTCTTTGTTCTGGCTTTTAACAAAAGCAGCAGTAAGCCCAAGGTTACGTGCTGAATCAACCGATCCTTCGAACACAGTTTGTTGACCCGAGAGTATGGCAAATTGACTATTATATTTACCCATAATGGAATCTTTCAAAGAAACAACTTTCCCAATCATCTTATTGAAAAATCCTTCACTTCTTCCCTCAGTTGTAAAAAACTCTTGTATACCTAGAAATTGATCACGTGCAGACTCAGCAACACTGGGACTAAGAATAGCTCCAATTAAACCAACCATAAAAAGAAATACTAGGATAATGATCCACTTACTGTGTTTACCATTTAAGAAAATACTGATTTTTTGATGTTTCTCTACATTTGGTGACTTATTTTTACCTGTAACAAAATGCATGATGTACTTAAACCAAACGGCAACTGCGCCAATAGTATAGAGTGGTAGTAAATCAACATAAGGAATCATTTCACCCCAGCCAAGTAGCTTACCTACTCCTTGATAATAAACACCTAATTTCTTTTCTAAAATTTTGTTGAATCCAATATTTAGGAAAAATTCAAGGAGATTTGCAATGCCACCTGTAGCACCATCTGCTGCAAGATCGATCCAATCGTATGCAATCATAACTACAGTCCAAATAAGTATACTAAAGAAACCAGGATCACTATCATGACTACCAGAATCAGTAGTGAAAGGATGATTGTGGTCAGGTTCAGGCGCCTTTGGATGAGAAGCTACTTGAGCTGCCCTAAAATTTTGTTCTGCGGCTCTCTCGCCAAACTGTGCAGCACGTTCTTGTGATCGAGCAATGTTCTGAGAACCGGCATTACCGCTAGACATTCTTCTAGAAATATCATTGCCAACAGAATTAACTTTTTCTCTTGCATAATTTTTTGCTTCTTCTTTAGCTGTCTCTTTTGCAACATCAACAGCTACTTTTGCGGTTTCTTTTCCAACTTTAGACAAAGCATTACCTAAACCCATGCTTAATCCTCTCTGTCAATTTCTATTTTAATTTCAAGAATGTCAACAATTTCTTCGGTTTCTAATCGAACAACATTGTTATCTTCTCGTAAGAATTCATCAATATTCCGTGTATATTCTTCATCTCGTGTGAAGACACCAACAAAATCACCGTTGATATTTACTTTAATGTCAGTGTAATGATCGTCAGGAACTAGGAATCTCATAGTCATATTAGCAAAGTAATCATTGCCATCAATATCATCCCAATCATCTTCATCAATATTGAAGTAATAGGTAGGGTATTGTTTTTCTTTTAGTTCTGTAGTAACTAGGATTCTATCAACCAGATAGCTTCCTTTATTTGTAGTGAAGGTTACATCATTTGAGCCACTTACAACAAGCGCAGGGTCAAGTTCAATTCTGTTTACTGCGCCGCAATCAGGAACGCCGCTAAAGACAACTTTACCATTTAAACCAATATCTAAAATACCTACTTCGCCATCAAAGCACTCGGGAACATACCTAAGTCTTGCTTGGTCTAGATTATTTCTAGAATCTTGAACGTGGAAAGTATTCAAACCACGTTGCCTTGAAATATCGGTAATGTCTGCTAAAATGACTAAATCTTGAATAGCATAATCATTACTACTCCAAAATTTAATTCCTACACTAGAACTAAAGAAAGTTAATTTATTGGCACCATCTCTAAGAAGTTCTTTTGGAAGCGTAACTGCATCAACACTATAAGAAGCAATAGGACTCTCATAAATACTCTCACCATTAAGTAAAATACTTAGTTCGCCCTCTCTTCGAGGAGCATTGAAAGATAGTAATGCATTATTAATTAAGTCAAGGTCATCAATATCAAAGGTAATATTCTTAGATCGCTTAGTAAACCATCCATTTTTTACAACAAAAGGATTTTCTTTTCGAAGCTCCTGAGCTTCAGTAGTTTCAAAAATAGTAATTGATGGCAGAGTATATTCATAGTTATCTCGTCCTTCAGGTGTTAGTTGACCTGGGCTTTCATCTAAAATAATATCTGCATCAGCTCGATCGCGTCGATCTCTGTCTCTATCACGATCATTACTGTTACTAGAATAATCACTAAAAGGATCATCTCCCTCTAAAAGCTCATCTCTGAAATCTGCAGGGATGAAAAGTACGTATAAAATGATCATTAGAGTGATAATAAAGATAAGAACCGCTACAGGGCCAGCATCTTGCCCTTTCTTGTTAAGATTAGAAGGAGTGTACATATAGATTAAAACTCGTTAATTTTATATATAAATCTTTCTATGTACAAGATAGTATGAAAAAAGAATTTTTTGACGCTAAGAAAGGGAAAGCAACCCTGAGGATTGAAAGCCTGGATGATTTATGGTACTTAAGTCAATTAATAGACCCTCGTGATTTTATTAGAGCGAAAAGTTATCGTAAAATCAAGCTATCTGGTGACGCAGAAAAGGCAAAAGTAGTAAAAAAGCCCGTAATGCTTACTATTGACGTAATAAAAGTTGAATTTTCTAAAGAAGCAGATGCACTTCGCATTAATGGAACCGTAGTAGATGGAGATGACGATATACCATCAGGGTCGCACCATGCAATTTCGCTAGAAGTTGGCACGCAGCTTATCCTGCAGAAAGAAACATGGCTTTCCTATCAAATTCAAAGACTAAAAGAGTCAACACAGCACAAACAATCTCCTATTCTTATCACGCTAATGGACAGGGAAAAAGTCATATTTGCAATAACTAAAAAATACGGACCTGAAATTGTAGGAACGCTGCAAGGTGATGTTCAAAAGAAAGATGATAGAACACAGTCAAAAGGAACATTCTATGATGAAATTATCAAAATTATGACAGAATACAAAGCGCGCTACAAGGCAGATCATATTGTTCTTGCAAGCCCAGCATTCTTCAAAGACGACTTATACAAAAAAATCAACGATCAAGGAATTAAAAAATCAATAGTTCTAGCAACCTGCTATAGTGTGGATGGATCCTCAATCAGAGAAATTTTACAAAGACCAGAAGTACAAAATGTTCTGCAAGAAGAGAAAACAACTGCAGAAACAAAAATAGTTGAAGAACTTCTCAAAGAAATAAGTATTGATGGTAAAGCAGCCTATGGGTTTGAACAAGTAAAGGAAGCAGCAAATGCAGGATCAATTAGATCACTGTTAGTTACAGATCAACTAATTAAAGACAAAAGAGGAGATGAAACATTCACTCAGCTTGAAGAAGTAATGAAACTTGTAGATAACATGAAAGGGCACATTCACATTATTAGTATCGACCATGAAAGCGGTAAAAAACTTCACGGTCTTGGCGGCATTGCTGCAATTCTTAGATACTAAACCCATAATTACATCGCTATAAATTTAAATACCGTTCTTAACTACGGAAGAGTAACCAAGCGTAACATATTTATAGTAGTAATAAAAATATTACAACTACAGTATTTCACTGGGGGGAATATAATAATGATCGTTAAAGAAGAATTTTTGAGTAAATTGCGAAGGTATTTCGCGTTAAATCTATATGAAGTAAGAATATGGACAGCACTTCTATCAAGAGGAGTTTCAACAGCAGGAGAATTATCTGACATTGCAAACGTACCACGTTCACGAAGTTACGACGTATTAGAAACACTTGAGAAAAAAGGATTCATTATCACAAAGATTGGAAAACCAATCAAATATATCGCAGTATCCCCTGACGAAGTAGTGGATAGAGTAAAAATTAATCTCAAGAAAGATTCTGATGAAAGAATGAAAAGACTTGAAACACTCAAAACTACTGACGTACTAAAAGAATTAAATGATCTACACACAAGAGGAATTAGTGTTGTTGAACCTTCTGAACTTTCAGGTTCACTGAAAGGAAGACACAACCTATACAACCACCTTGAGTTGACCATTAGAAATGCGGAAGAATCTGTAACTATTCTAACCACAACAGAAGGACTTATGCGAAAAGCAGAAGGACTTAAACCTACCTTTGAACGTCTTAAAAAACGAGGTGTTAAAGTACGAATTGCAGCTCCAGTAACTGCTGACTGCAAACAAGTACTCAAAGAACTCGGAAATCTTGCAGAAGTAAGGAACACTGACATGAAAGGAAGATTTGCAATTGTTGACGGAAAAGAAATTATCTTTATGGTGCTTGGTGATAAAGAAGTGCATCCTACTTATGATGTAGGTATTTGGGTAAGCACACCATTCTTTGCTCAGGCTATGGAGTCCATGTTCGAAAGCAACTGGGCAACCATGAAACAAATAAAATAGAATGGATAAGAATGACATTTTTGCCATTGTTTTAATTATTCTTGGGATAATTGAATTATTTTTTTCTTTTAAGAAAATTTTACTCTTCCATATATTGTATGTAGTAGCAACATTTGGTGGTGCAGCATATTTTCATTTAAAGAGACCAGTGAAATAACTTTCACAGTTCATTCTTTAATTTAATTTTTTTGAATCATTCTATTTTGATCCATACTCGAAATGCATTTAAATTATCTTAATTACCCACTATCATGGGATTCGAAATTGAGAAAAAATACCTTCTTCATGAAGACGGACAAAATCATGTAACGGCAGCTATGCAAGAAAAATTCAGCTCACCCGATCACCTTCGAGACATTGTGCTAAGAGAAGGATCAAAAATTCGTCAAGGATACCTACCAATAGAACAAGGCATGGAAATTGCTAGTATAATTGGTTTAAATATTGATTTCAAACCAACAGAAGCAAGACTTCGTGATAAATCAGGTTCTTTCTATCTAACACTCAAATCTGAAGGCAGATTAACGCGTCATGAATCACCTGATGCAGAAGTAAGTCCAGTAATTTTTGAGTTATACTGGCCATATGCAAAAAGACGAGTAGAAAAAGTTCGCTTAGAGGAAAATGTAGCAGGATCCAACACAGAAATAGATGTATACATGGCTCGAAATTTAATCATTGCAGAAGTTGAAGTAGCAACTAAAGAAATCGCAACTAGATTAGTTCCATTGGGCCTGGATGTAACTGATGATTCAAGATACAAAAATGCTGCTCTAGCAGAATTCCCTAGTGAGAAAAAATAATTCTTACTGGAGGTCCCTGTTGTGGTAAAAGTGACACCATAGATTACATAAAACTACTCCAATATCCAACTATTCCTGAATCAGCAAGAATAATAATTACAAGAGAACAAGAACTTGGCGGTAGTGTTCTACCGTGGGGAAAGTTTTTAAAATTTCAACTAGAAGTATTACATGCATCATTAGAAGCAGAAAAATCACTCGGAAAGTGGGGAACTACGTTTTTAGATAGAGGAATTCCAGATGCAATTGCTTATTGTGTTCAGCAAGGACTTCAGCCACCAACACCTTTAAGGGATGCAGTAAAAAGTAGAGATTACAAAGGAGTATTTGTACTCGATCCACTTCCATATCAAAAAGATGCTGCAAGAAAAGAAGAAGAAGATGAAGGAAAACGATTACATGAGCAATTAATTGAAACATATCGCAACCTTGGTTTACATCCAATTTCAATTCCTGTTGATATATCCAAACCAAAAGATGAATCAATTAGAAACAGAGCGCACCATGTACTTCAAGAAATGTATAGAATAAAGTAAAAAAGTGTATTGTTTTTTTAACTTAATATTTATTTCTCAACATCTAAGAATACAGAATTACCTACATTGTTTGTAGCAACAACTAATTCAACAACATAAGGAACTCTCTTTTGAAAATGCAGTTCCTTTCCATTTACACGATACGTATCAGTAGAACCATTGCCACTTAAGGTAACATATTTCATATCTTGCTTTGAAGAAAATCTAAGATCAAAATTCGTATTACCGTTTTCTATAGTAATTGAAGCATTACTAAAACCAACCGGATCAAGTCGAGTAAGGTCTGCTTGAACACTAAAAGGCAAAGGATGAAGTCCTTCAATAACATTAGTTTTCTTACCACCTTCAAGAATGTGCATATCAACACTCGTATCAGGTTTATATTCGGCAACAATTACTGGACTTCGCATACTCTCTGTGAGATCAGGTCCACTTTCACTTCCAGTACCATTATGATTATGTATAGATCCTACGAGAGTATACTGTTTTCCATTTCCTGAAAAACCATTCATACCAGGAACAAAAACTGCTTCTCCCTTAAGTTTCATATCACAGATGTCTTGAAATTGATCCACCTGTTCTTTACTAGCCGATCCATTTCTCATACCACTAAGAACCCCTAGCATATAATCCTTGTGACCTTTTTTCATAGGGCCCATCCAGCTATTCAAAAATCGCTTTGTATGTTTCACATCAAGATCATCGCCTTTTCCTTTAACCAAATCAGTAATTGAAGAAGTATACAAAGCCTCAAATTCAAGAGGACTCATTACAATAAAATCATCGTCGCCAGCCTGATAAATAAGTAACGCACCTTCTGCATCCTTTTCAACCAAGGGCGTCTGCCAATGAGCAAGACTAGTCATACCAATCATTCCCTTCTTAGCTGCATTATTAAAGAAGGATTGTTGCAGTTGAATATATTCAGCGTTAAGTTTTTCCGTAATAGTTTTACCTTCAAAAGAGAGCATTTTTTCAATATCACTTGCACGTTGTTCTAAGCGAACATGTGGAACTTGCTCTTTCTGAAAAACATCAACAAAATCTTCCAAAGGTCCACCTAGAGCTTGCGCTCCAATAAGAAGTCCAATAAGTCCAGAATAGATGCTTTTCATGAGAAAAAGGACCCTAATAGTCTATAAATAGCTTTGGGGTATTATCTGAGAAATCTAACAATGAGGATCAATGACAAAGAGATTGCCTTCTTCATCCGTTCTTACATCGCCAGGAATACACATCATCTCAAACTTCCAATATTCATCAAGCACATCCATATCAAAATCGCCAGAACTCAGATTTGGTCTTTCAAACTCATGTGGATAAAATCTCATAACAATACTATCTTCATTACCAAAATAAGTAACTCCTGGTTTAATGTGAGAAAAGTCTTCTAGCTCACTTGCGAGCCGTCCATATTTTATAGGATCTCTATAATCTGTTTTTTGACCTTTCTTTTCTAGATAAACTTCATTTCCATGAATAATTTTGGTAAATATATTTTCATACCTTGTACCTCCATCTTTCACCAACCAAAATTCTCTATGAGTTTCATTCAAAAGAACATCTGAAATAAATCCAGGACAGCTATCTAGTAAAGCAATCCCTTCCGGAGTACAGTGATAACCACATCGCATTGTGAGATCCATGAAATGGAGTAAATTAACCCATATTAAATAGCTACCTGTTCTAAACACTTTATTTTTCAATTACTTTTACCTTAAAGAAAATAGGAAATAATATCAACATAGCTAAAAGAAAACTCACCATTTGAACTGAAACTAATTTGTTCTTAACACCAACATAAAAAAAAATAGTAATACAAAAAAACCCAGAAAGAAGCTCATAATCTCTTTTTTCCATATCACGAATCATATACACCTAGGGGAACCCATTTATGTAAGTCTTATCTCTCTATTATTAAACTTTTTAAAGCCCATTATCCTCTCAAAGCCATGGATATCCAAAAAATAGCCCTATCTCTTCATCCACTCGAAAGAAAGGTAGTTCCAGCTCTAAAATCACACAAAATTCTAGAAGAAATAATGGATCATACTGGCCTGCAAGAAGTAGAAGTAACAAGAGCGCTACAATGGTTAGAGAACAAAGAAGCACTAAAAATCATCAAAACTGAATCTGAAACTATTAATCTAGGTAAAAATGGGCTCCAATATGCAAAAGAAGGACTTCCTGAAAGAAGACTTTCAGCAGAACTCAAAGATCGAGACAAATCTATTCAAGAACTCACATTCGTAACTAAAGAAGAAGCAGGAATTTCTATTGGTCAATTAAAGAAAGCTGGCGTAATTTCCATGAATCAAGGAAAACTACACTTAGAAAAAGAACTGGCTGAATCATTAGAAGAAAAGTTCATCAAAAAATCATTCCCTCTAGAATTAGATGCACTAGAAGCACAAGAAAAATTAGCTGTTGCAAATCTAAGAAAGAGAAAAGATATCCTAGTTGTTGACAAAATAAAACATCTTAGTATTGAACTCACTGACATAGGAAAAGAACTTACCTGTTGTCAAATAAAAGATGATGTATTAGAACGTCTAACTCCTCACATGATTAGAACAGGTGAGTGGAAAGGTAAAACATTCAGACCATATGATGTAAAGATCAATGTTCCTAAAATCTCAGGTGGGAAAAGACATTTCGTAAGAGAAGCACTTGACTACTCAAAGCAAGTATGGCTAGATATGGGTTTTGAAGAAATGAAAGGTAACATGGTTCAGCAAAGTTTCTGGAACTTCGATGCACTATTCACTCCGCAAGACCATCCTGTAAGAGAAATGCAAGATACATTCTTCCTAAACAGTGAAGGTAAGCTACCTGACAAGAAGATAGTACAAGCAATCAAAGACGTACATGAAAATGGCGTAGAAGGAAGCACAGGATGGGGCGGCAAATGGGATGAAGAAAAATCAAAGCAAAATGTCCTAAGGACTCATACAACAGTTCTTTCCGCAAAAACATTATCACAATTAAAAGAAGAAGATATGCCAAAGAAATTCTTCGCTCTAGGAAAATGTTTCAGAAACGAAGCACTAGATTGGTCGCATTTATTCGAATTCAATCAAACAGAAGGGATCGTAGTAGATCCAGATGCAACATTTGAAAATCTTTTGGGATATTTAAAACAGTTTTTCAAGAAAATGGGATTCGAAAAAGCAAGGTTTAGGCCAGCATACTTCCCATACACAGAACCTAGTGTAGAAGTTGACGTATGGCATCCAGTTCATAGCAAATGGCTTGAAATTGGTGGCGCAGGAATCCTAAGACCTGAAGTAGTAGTACCGCTTGTTGGAAAAGACATTCCAGTACTCGCTTGGGGCCCAGGAATTGACAGACTCATCTTAGATTTCCATAAAATTAACGATATTAGAGAATTATATACAAATAACGTAGATGACTTACGTAGCAAAAAGTCATGGGTGAAATAAATGCCAAACATCATAATAAGTAAAGCAGTCCTAGAGGAAAAATTAGGTAAATCATTTTCAGATGAAGAACTCAAAGATAGAATAGCTATGCTTGGAACAGACCTTGATGGTATCGAAGGAGATAACATCGAAGTAGAAATTTTCCCAAATAGACCAGACCTACTTTCAGAACAAGGATTCAGTAGAGCCCTATCTTCATTCATGGATATCAAAACAGGACTATCAACATTTGATGTACTTGAAAGCGACTATAAGGTAATTGTAGACAAATCAGTTACTATGCGCCCATACACAGCATGTGCTGTAGTAAAAAATCTCACCCTCACAGATGCAAGCATTAAAGAATTAATGAACATTCAAGAAAAGCTTGCAACAACACACGGAAGACGAAGAAAGAAATCCGCATATGGAATATATCCATTAGAAAATATTCATTTTCCAGTAAACTACATTGCAAAAGATCCATCAACAATTATGTTTCATCCACTAGGCATGGAAACTACAATTAAGGCATCAGCTGTAGAAGAATTACATCCAAAAGGACGTGAATACAAAGAAGTTGCAAAAGGATGGACAAAATATCCGTTCTTCATAGATGCAAAAGAAAACATCATGTGTATGCTTCCTTATACCAACTCTCACGATACTGGTAAAGTAGACTCCTCAACAAAAGATGTATTCATTGAATGTTCAGGAACTGACTTAGACAACGTAAAAGTTGCACTCAATATCCTAACGACAACACTCTCAGATATGGGTGGTGTTATCCACTCAGTTGAAGTACAATACGATAAAGAATCAATAATAACACCAGAACTAGTACCAACTGGATGGGATATTGATATAGATTACATTAACAAGCGTTTAGGATTAACCCTGAGCGAAAAAGAATTCCAAAAACTCTTTGCAAGAATGGGTCATGAATACAAAGAAGGAACCATTCTCGTACCAGCATATAGAGCAGACATCATGCATCAAGTAGATTTTATTGAAGAAATTGCAATTGCATATGGATATGAAAACTTTAATGCAGTAATTCCAAACGTGAACACTGTTGCAAAAGAAGATGACCTTGAAATAAGAAAAAGAAAGATTGCAAACATCCTAGCAGGGCTTGGCATGTTAGAAACAGAAACATACAATCTAACTAATGCAAACAACCAAAACGAAAAGATGCTTACAGACATCAATCTAATCACTCTCAAAAGCGCAGTAAATACTGAATACGATGTACTTCGTGCATGGATAACTCCATCACTCATGGAAGTACTCAATAATAATAGAAGCTCAGAGTATCCACAAAAGGTATTCGGTATTGGACGTGTATTCAAAGAAGGCGACACAGAAACTGGCGTTCTAGAACAAGAACGTCTAGCAATCACCATCTGTGATGAGCAAGCAGACTTTACTAACATCAAACAAACCTTCGACTATCTTATGAGAATGCTTGACATAGAATACACTATGGCAGAAACTGAGCACCCATCATTTATACCAGGCAGAGTAGCAAGAGTTACTGTTAATGATAAAGAAGTAGCATATATTGGAGAAATGCACCCACAAGTATTAAACAATTGGGGAATAGAATATCCAGTAGGCGTACTTGAATTAAATCTTTCTGAGATGTTTAACCTATGACTTAAATAAAATGTATATTCTTTGATTGTGATGGAGTAATCGACTTACCTGAAGGCGTGTATTCAGTTAGGTTTGCAGAAGAAAATGGAGTATCACAAGAAGAATTACTCTCTTTCTTTACAGGGCCCTTCAAAGACTGCCTGATTGGAAAAGCTGATACAAAAGAAGAAATGAAACCATTTCTAGATCGTTGGGGCTATGCAAAAGACATCAATCAATACTTTCATGACTGGCATACCTATGAAGACAAACCTGATGAAGAAATCCTAGAAGACATTCAACATTTAAGAAAAAAAGGAATTCTCTGCATCGTAGCAACCAATCAAGAACACTACAGAACACAGTATCTTAAAGAAAAAATGAATTTCTCAACTCTTTTTGACGCAGTATACTCATCATCAGACATTGGAATATTGAAACACGACAGAGCATGCATGGAGGCACTCTACAAAAAAGCTCAAGAATTCAAACCATTAGATAAAGATGAAATCCTCTTTATTGATGATGATCAAAAAAACATAGATTCAGCAATTGGATTTGGATTTAGAGGATTATTCTACAGAGAACGAAAAGACTTCGAATCATTACCTCAAATAAAGGAACTTATGCAAGGCAGATGACCATAACAATCAATAATTATATCTCAGGTGAATTTGAACAATTAAAAGAAGTTCTAGTTTCTTCTGGTGTTTATTATGAAGACACAGATAAAGAGGAACACATTGAAGCAAAATTAGAACATGATCCTAATTCAATAATTGTAGCAAGAGATGAAGGGAACATTATCGGGACTGTATTTACAATATATGATCCGTGGAATCCTTTTATTTTTCATCTAGGGGTAAAAACAGAGTATGAAAAAAAAGGCATAGGAAGTATGCTAATGCAAGAAGCAGAAAAAAGAATATTAGAAAGAGGATGTCCAGAAATGACGATCTTTGTTACAGAAGGAAACGAAAAGGTTCATCAATTTTATCAAAAGAGAGGGTGGAGAGTAATATACAATGTTG
>ENA-UOXV01000825-UOXV01000825.1-marine-metagenome-genome-assembly--contig:-NODE-825-length-44533-cov-6.858582_pt1 | contig 44533 bp, 42 predicted proteins | sample MGYA00238165_ERZ766961 | MGnify/ENA primary metagenome ERZ766961 (study PRJEB28924, sample SAMN03173240) | marine metagenome | biome: Marine; feature: Water; material: Subsurface seawater | place: North... | reverse complement strand
CCACCGGTCGCGGCCACGATGGCGGCGGCGTTCTCGAAGGATTTGCGGGTCACGATATCGCGCGGGCGCAGCTGGGTTTTCACCAGCTCCATCACCGCCTTGCCACTGGCAACGGCATATTCGTCGCGGTTCTCGTACACGGCGGGCGCGCCAGCGGAATGCGGCAGCGCCAGACCAATGGCCTCAGACACACAAGCCATGGTGTTGGCCGTGAACTGACCGCCACAAGCACCGGCGGACGGGCAGGCAATACATTCGAGTTCCAGCAGGTCTTCGTCCGACATGGTCCCGGCTGCGTTCGCACCGACAGCCTCAAACACGTCGATGATGGTGACGTCTTTGCCCTTGAAGTGACCCGGCAGGATCGAGCCGCCATACATGAAGACAGACGGCACGTTGAGGCGCAGCATCGCCATCATCAGTCCCGGCAGAGACTTGTCACAGCCAGCCAGACCAACAATCGCGTCATAGGAATGGCCGCGGACGGTCAACTCGGTGGAATCTGCAATGACTTCCCGGCTGACCAGCGAAGAGCGCATGCCGTCATGGCCCATGGCGATGCCGTCGGTCACGGTGATCGTCGTGAACTCACGCGGCGTGCCGCCAGCTTCACGCACACCCGCTTTGGCGGCCTGTGCCTGACGTGACAGCGCGATATTGCACGGCGCGGCCTCGTTCCAGGTTGTAACGACGCCGACGAAGGGCTGTTTGATCTCTTCGTCGGTCATGCCCATGGCGTAGTAGAACGCGCGATGAGGTGCGCTCGTATTGCCGATCGAAACATGCCGGCTCGGCAGTTTCGATTTGTCCCATTCTCCGCCAGGTGTATTTCCGTCCATTTCGTCTTCCTTCCCCGATTTCGGGTTTCTGCATGCGTGATTGTTACCGTCGAGCATACGCCTGCGACAAACCACTGACCAGATTGATGAAGACGCAAATGTTACAGCACAGGTCCGCGTCTCAGTATCCTTCGAGACGGCGCTCTGCGCCTCCTCAGGATGAGGACGGTGAATACTGCATAATCCTCATCCTGAGGAGCGAGCAAAGCGAGCATCTCGAAGGATGCTGGGACAGGCTGAACACCTATTCTGCGGCGTGCTTGCCGATGGTCCAGCCCTTGTCGCCAAGCACCCGCTCACCGATTTCCCGCATATCGTCTTCCAATTCGGTCGCCATGCTGTCGTTCCAGCGGTTCAGAAACCCGTAGAACGCCACGACGGCATTGATTTCCACGATCTCGGCATCGGTGAAGTGCTCGCGCAGTCGGGTGATGTGCTCCTCGGTGACAAGATTTGGCAAGGACGCCGCGCATTGGGCGAATTCCAGCGCCACGCGCTCGGCGTCCGAGAAAATCGGGTTGGTCTCGTATTCCCAGACCACGGCCACCTTGGCTTCATCGGTGTCGTATCCCGGCCGCATGGCATTGGAGGCCGTGTGGGACATGCAGTACTGACACCCGGCGGTTTTACTGGCGATATTCCCGACCAGGGCTTTCAGCCCCAGACTGACATTGCCGTATTCCTGAAATGTGGCCGCAGCCAGTTCGACGAAGGCTTTGAAGATCGGCGGACGGTGCGCCATCGTCAGCTGCGCATTGGTCACAAACCCCATCCGGTCATCAGAGCGCTCGAAGTAGTCCTCGAGCTCCGGCAGGTCTTCGCGTTTGAGAGCGGGGATATGGGGCATGGTCCGGTCTCCGGTTAAATTGGAACACCAAAGCCTATCAGGCTGCGCTCAAGCGCTCCAACGCACTTTGGAGCTTCTTCTTTGCAGCATGTGCATCCCTGCGACGCTCGTGCTGCTCCTCAACCACTGCATCGGGCGCCTTGGCGAGGAAAGCCTCGTTTGCCAGCTTTTTATCATAACCGGTGATTTCCTTGGCCAGCTTGTCGATCTCTTTCGACAGGCGCGCGCGTTCGGCATCCAGATCGATGATAACGGCAAGCGGTAGGGCGAGAGTGGCTTCGCCCAACACGGTCTGCACCGCGCCGGCGGGAAGCTCGGCATCAATGAGAATTTCTTCGATACGCGCCATGCTTTTGATCTGACCTTCATTGGCCGTAAGACGTGCCTTTGTCTGATCGGATGCGCCGCGCAGGATCGCGGGAATGCGTGCACCGGCGGGCACGTTCAGTTCACTGCGCACCGTGCGGACTTCCGAAATGAAACGCACCGCCCAGTCGAGCTCGGCCTTGGCGTCCTCATTGATCGGGGCAATATCATCGGCTGGCCATTCGGCGTGGATCAGCATGCTCTTGCCGTCACCAAAGGAACTCCAGAGCTCTTCGGTGATGAAAGGCATGATCGGATGCAAGATTTTTAGGATCTGCTGCAGCACCCAGCCTGCCGTGGCGCGGGTTTCAGCCTTCGCGGCTTCGTCGTCGCCTTGCAGGATCGGTTTGGCGAATTCGACATACCAGTCACAGAAGGTATGCCAGGTGAACTGGTAGATGCCCGCAGCAGCCTGATCGAAACGATATTCTTCGAGCGCCTTGTTCACGGTTGTGGTCGCTTCAGCGACACCACCGGTAATCCACTTGTTCAGCGTGAGTTCGACACCCGCGGGATCAAAATCAGCCGGCGCGCTGCATTCGTTGATCTGACAGAAGCGCGCAACATTCCAGAGCTTGGTCCCGAAGTTCCGATAGCCCTGCACGCGTGATGTCGCCAGCTTGATGTCCCGGCCCATGGCGGCCATGGCCGTCAGGGTGAAACGCAGCGCATCGGCCCCGTACTCGTCGACGATCTCGAGCGGGTCCATAACGTTGCCCTTGGACTTGGACATCTTGGCGCCTTTCTCGTCCCGGACGAGCGCGTGGATATAGACATCGGCAAACGGCACCTGTGGCTTGCCGTCCTCGTCTTCCATGAAATGCAGGCCCATCATCATCATCCGGGCGACCCAGAAGAAGATGATGTCAAAACCGGTCACGAGAACGCTAGTCGGGTAGTAGCGATCGACTTCGGGCGCTTCGTCGGGCCAGCCAAGGGTGGAGAACGGCCAAAGCGCTGACGAAAACCATGTGTCGAGCACATCGGGGTCCCGGTTCAGCACTTCGTCCTTGCCGTAATGGGCATGCGCGGCCACAGCGGCTTCTTCCTCGCTTTCGGCCACGAAGACTTCGCCATCGGGTCCGTACCAGGCGGGGATCTGATGTCCCCACCAGAGCTGCCGTGAAATGCACCAGGGCTGAATGTTGCGCAGCCATTCGAAATAGGTTTTCGACCAGTTCTCGGGCACGAAACGGGTTTCGCCGCTTTCGACCGCCTTGATCGCGGGCTGCGCAAGGGTCTCGGCATCGACATACCACTGATCCGTCAGCCATGGCTCGATCACCACGTCGGAGCGATCCCCGAACGGAATCATATGTTTGTGGGGCTCGATCTCGGCAAGCAAACCACGTGCTTCCATATCGGCAACAATGGCCTTGCGTGCCTCAAAGCGATCGAGCCCGTTGTACTTGGCAATCGCGGCATCAGGATCGGCCCATTTGCTGGCGCTGGTGTCTGCACGAAACTCATCTGTGTCGATCACCACATTGGCTGACGCATCGAGTACATTGATCATGCCCAGGTCGCCGCGTTTACCAACTTCAAAATCATTGAAGTCATGGGCTGGCGTGATCTTCACCGCACCGGATCCCTGCTCGGGGTCGGCGTAGTCATCCGCGACGATTTTCAGACGTCTACCGGCAATCGGCAGGATCGCGTATTTGCCAATGATATCCGTATAGCGCTCGTCTTCGGGATGCACGGCCACGCCGGTATCCCCCAGCATGGTTTCCGGACGTGTGGTCGCGACCGTGATGAAACGGTCTTCTTCGCCTTCGATGGGATAGCGGAAATACCAGAGGTTTCCGTCGGTCTCTTTCTGCACCACTTCGAGATCGGAAATTGCGGTGTGCAGCTTCGGGTCCCAGTTGACCAGACGCTTGTCCTTGTAGATCAGCCCCTGCTTGTGGAGCGCCACGAACACTTTCAGCACGGCCTTGGACAGGCCTTCATCCATGGTGAAACGTTCGCGCGACCAGTCACAGGACGCACCCAGACGTTTGAGCTGGTTCAGGATCGTCCCACCGGATTCTCCTTTCCACTCCCAGACTTTCTCCAGAAAATCTTCACGGCCAATCAGGTTCTCGTCGCGATCTTCGAGACGACGTCCGCGGTCCAACTTGATGCCCTGTTCACCCAACTGGCGCTCGACCACCATCTGGGTGGCGATGCCGGCATGGTCGAGGCCCGGCTGCCAGAGGACGTCATATCCCTGCATGCGGCGCCAGCGGATCAGCAGGTCCTGCAATGTGTTGTTGAGGGCGTGCCCCATATGCAGGCTGCCGGTCACGTTCGGCGGCGGAATGACGATCGTGTAGGTCGCGTTTTCGGTGCGGCCACATGCGAATGCACCGGTCTCTTCCCAGTGCTCGTAAAGCCGCCCTTCGATATCTGCCGGAGCGTATGTTTTTTCGAGTGTCGTCATCACTTTGAACCGAGATTCGCGTTGTGCAGACACAATTGACTGCGCCGCCGCACGGTTTAGCGAAGCGCACGCCCGGCGGCTAGACCTTTACCGCTTTGCAATCAGGAAAACCTGAGATCCGTCGCCCTATTTTTTTGCGCGATCAGCGATCCGTTCGACTTCTTCGCGCACGATGCGCTCAACCATGTCAGGCAAATTCGTGTCGAGCCATTCCTTGAGAATGGGGCGAAGTAATTCCTTCGTCAGTTCTTCAAGAGTCTTTTCACCATTCCCCACGAGCGCCGTTGCAGCGAGAGCCGCCGTCAATCCTGACATCGTGGCAACGCTGACTTCCTCGACCTCATCGGACACCAATTTGTCATCGTCGACATCGTCATCAATGACTTCGATTTCCGGCTCTTCTTCGGCAACTGGCTCGGGTTCCGGATCGGGCTCAGGTTCCGGCTCGGGTTCTGGCTCGGGTTCTGGTTCGGGCTCGGGCTCGGGTTCCGGCTCAGATACTTCCTCGATCTCGTCATCGAGTGCATCTGTCAGCTCAAGAATGTCGTCATCACCATCGTCCATGAGGGGCTCGGAGACGGCTTCCGGTTCGGTCTCGACGTTATCTGCGTCAGCCTCAACAGGTTCCGGTGCATCCTCACCATCAGCGATCTCTTCGCCATCTTCCGAAATGATTCGGCGGATGGACGCGAGTATCTCTTCCATCGAGGGTTCTTGTTGATCGGTGTTAGAATCGCTCATGGCGCCTATGACCGCAGAAAATGGTTAATGTTAACTAAACCGACCGTAGAAAACGGATCGAGTCAATGCGAGGGGAAAATTGGCGAAACGGTACTATTGCAAGACCTTAGCGACTTTTATTGGTTCCGGTCGTAAAGGATGTCTCCACCGAAAAGTTGATCTTCAACTTCGTCGAAGTTGCGCGTCGGATCATACAGATCAACCGACAACCCAAGATCAACAGCCGTCAGGCGACCTGTTGATGAAAGCACCTGATACCCGGCCACAATGAGGTCGCGCTGGGCACGCACCAGGCTTACCCTCGCATCGAGCAATTCCTGCTCCGCATCAAGAACATCAAGAACGGTGCGGGAACCGACCTGAGCTTCCTGCTGAACACCGTCGAAGGCAATCTGCTGTGCGTCCACGCTGGCCTGCAGCGAGGTAATTCGAGCACGTGCTGAAACCAAGTCCGCCCAACTCGAGCGCGCCTGTTCCTGTGCCTCACGAATTTGCTCCGAGAAATCCAGCATTTGTTGATTGGCATTGTGCTTGGCTTCACGGATACGGGAATAAACCTCCCCGGACTGATAGAGCGGCACCGTCAGATTCAGCGTTACCGATTTTTCATCAGCCACCACATCGGAACCCAGGACGTCCTTACTCCTCTGAACCTCACCATCCAGTGTCAGAGTTGGCAGAAGCTCACCAGACGTAAGATCTATTGCATCCCGCGCGGCACGTTCTGTGAAATCGGCCGCGACAACACTAGGATTGTTGGTGCGCGCCAGTTCGACCGCCTCCTCTTCGTTGGCCGGCAGTCCCGGCGGCAACTCAGGCGCATCCAGAGCCCCCGGTGCACGCCCGACAACCCCAACATAACTGGCAATCGACGTGTCGAGCGTTCCCTTTGCAGCGGTTTCATCGGCCACCGCCGTCGCGAGACGGCTGTCGGCCTGCGCGGTGTCGGTACGCGTCAACTCGCCAACTTCAAAACGATCACGCGTTGCACTCTGCTGTTGGGTCAGAACCCGAACATTGTTGCGGCGCAAGTCAAGAATAGCGCGGTCACGCTTGACGTTCATGAAGGCTGTAACTGCCTCAAGCAGAACAGACTGCTCGCTCGTAATCAGATTTGCTCGACCAGCGGCGACCTGATTGCGTGACTGATCGGTCTGGGCAATCGTCCGGAGACCGCGGAACAGATTCTGAGAAACCGACAGCCCTATCGTCTGCGGCTGATCTGTATTGTCCAGAGTTACACCGGTCGAAAATTCACGCTCCCGTTTCCGAAATCCATAAGAGCCGTCCACTTGCACATTCGGACGCCAGTTTGCCAATGCCTGCGGAACTGACTCATCCGTGCCGCGCAACCCGGCGCGCGAAGCCGCCAGCTCCGGGTTTGTGTCGTATGTCAGCGAAAGTGCTTCCTGAAGACTTTCTGCGTGGACTTCGACCGCAGAGAATCCGAAAACAGCCATCAGAGCAATGGCGCTGGCGCCATATTTGAAAGTCATAGGAATTGATCTCTCACAAACATTCAAGACATTGAGTCCCATAGGATTTCTCCGCTTGGTGCTCACCGGGCAAACCTGCCCGAGTGCTCGGCCAAATGCAAACTCAGAATACGAAAGCGGCTTCCTTCGCAAACCCCGGCAACGCAGGCGTACCGGCATCAAATAATGGCCGCAGCGACAGGCCATCACCGCTTCGTGTCATCAGATTGGCGCGGCCGAGAATTCCGTCTTCCTGCCCCCCGATGACCGCCACCATCCGACCATTCGGCGCCAGCTGGCGAACAATATCGTCGGGCACCTCGTCAATCGCGCCACAAATAAAAATCACGTCATAGGGCGCCTGTTCCGCAAAACCGCGCGCCAGAGGGCCTTCGACCACAGCCACATTGTCGATCCCCAGATGGTTGATCACCATTGAGGATTGCTCCGCAAGCGCCGAGGAACTCTCCACGGCCACCACAGGACCAGCCAGCCGCCCGATCAAGGCCGCGTCGTAACCCGTCGCAGAGCCAATCACGAGAACAGAATCTGCTTCCGTCAACTCAAGTGACTGAACCAATCGGGCAAGAACCACGGGCTCCATGAGGTGACGCCCCTCGGACACCTCGATATCTTCATCAATGTAGGCAATCCCCTGACGTGATTTGTCGACAAACATCTCCCGGGGGAGTGTCGACATCACGTCCAGAAGGCGTGAATCTGTGACCTTGGTGGGACGCAACTGCCCATCGACCATATTTTGGCGTGCCGTATCGAATTCGCTCATCGATCAACCGTCCTGCGGGTTTGCGGAATCAATGTCTGACTTATAGGCCAGCGCCCATAACAAAGACAATCACATCAGAAACCTTTCCAGGGGGTTTCAATCCGTTCGATTATCTGGGATATGAAGCGCCGTCGCATCGACCCGCATCCGGATGGCCCGGTGGCAGAGTGGTGATGCAGAGGACTGCAAATCCTTGTATGCCGGTTCGATTCCGGCCCGGGCCTCCAATGCCGGCGCTATCAGCGCAGGTCAAACCAAGGCGTTTCAGCGACAACCCAGCGATCGATAGTGGAAACCGCTAGTCAACGCGGACCAGCAACTTGCCGGTGTTTTTCCCCTCATAGAGCATTTCAATCCCGCCGCGTGCAGCTTCCGCACCTTCGAGAATGTGCTCATTCTGCGCCACTTTGCCGTCACGCACCCAAGTCGCGAGTTGGTCGATGGCTTCGGGGAAACGTTCTTTGAAATCGAAAACCAAAAGGCCCTGCATGCGCGCCCGCGCCACCATCAACTGACGGTGGACCCGGGGGCCGACGGGAATTGGGTCCCAATCGGTCAGGGAGACAGTGCCGCAAACCGTGATACGTGCGCCGTGCGCCAACTGAGTCATAACGGTGTCGCTGATCGGACCGCAGGTGTTGTCAAAGTAGCAATCGACACCGTCCGGGCAGGCCTGCTTGAGCGCCGCGCCCAAATCCCCCGTGCGGTAGTTGATCGCCGCATCGTAGCCAAAGCTCTCTTTGCAAAGATCGACCTTCTCGTCGCTGCCCGTGATGCCGACGGTCCGGCACCCCTTGAGCTTGGCAATCTGGCCCACAGCGGACCCAACAGCACCCGCTGCTGTGGAGACAACAACCGTGTCCCCTTCTTTGGGTTCGCAAATGTCGAGTAAGCCGAAATAGGCGGTCACGCCGTTCAGCCCCAGAATGCCCAGCGCCAGCGAAGACGGCAGATCGGTGTTGGTGAACCTGCCTTGCACATTGCTGCCGTCGCTCACGGCAAAGCGTTGCCAGCCCAGCAAGCCGGACACGATTTCCCCTTCGGAAAATTCCGGATTACGGCTCGCCACCACCTCTCCGACCGCAAATGACCGCATGGCTGTGCCCAGTTCAACGGGAGGCATGTAATTCGGTGCATCATTCGTCCAACCGCGCATCGCAGGATCAATTGACCAGTACTCAGTCTTGATCAGGATTTCGCCGTCATTGAGTTCCGGCACGGCGCATTCATCGACCGTGAAATGCTCTGCCGTGGGAACACCCTTGGGTCGGCTCGACAAAATGACGCGGCGGTTTGTCAGGTTTGGACTCATCAGATGATCCCTCTTATGAACGCAGTCACTTGGTAGCTTGGCGTGTCACGCTACGCGTTGACCGTCAACATGATGCGCCCGAAATGCTTGTTGGCCGCGGCACGCTCCAGCGCAGCAGCAGCCTCTGAAATGTCGAAGGTGCTGTCGATCGGCATCCTGAAGACACCGGCCTCCATGGCACCCCAAAGGTCAGCCTTGGCACTTCGGAACACTTCGGCGTGTTCCTCGAGCGAGCGTGTGCGGCCCGTCGTGCCGATATAGGTCAGGCGACGTTCGGCCAGCATGTTGAAATCAAACTCGGCTTTCTCGCCGCCAAGGCGGCCGACATTGATGATCCGGCCATGAATCTTTGTGGCCGACATGGTCTGATTGAAAATGCTGCCCGAAATTTGATCGATCGCCAGATCAACACCCTTCCCGTCCGTCGCATCGAGCACCTGATCCACCCAATTCGGGTCACTGGAATCGAGCGCCAGGTCAGCACCAAACTCCGACAGTCGTGCACGCCGTTCGGCGTTGGTTGATGTCCCGATCACAAGATTGGCGCCCAAATGCTTACCCATCTGCATGCCCATGATGCCAACGCCTGTGCTGGCGCCCTGGATCAAAATCGACTGGCCGGGCTTGAACTCACCATTGGTGACGATGGCATCATGCATCGTCAGAAAAGCTGATGAGTATGAGCCACCCAGAATAAGATCCATGCCATCGGGGACCGGCAATGTCCGGCGGTAATCCGCCAAGGCATATTCCGCCCAGCCCGCCGCGCCGACGGCCATAACGCGATCTCCGCGGGAAACACCGCTCACCTCGGAACCAACTTCGACGACCTCACCACAACACGCCGCGCCCATGACCTTCGCTGCGCCGCCGACATGGCCATAGTTCTTGCCCTGAGTGGTCAGCAAATCCGACCTGTTCACGCTGCAACTTGCGACTTTCACCAGCACTTGTGTCGGCTTCACTTCGGGCCGGTCCACTTCAGCGAGCGTGACACCGTCTTCGGTCAGTATGACGGCCTGCATTTTGTTGTCTGACATGATTTGCGTTCCTTACGAGGTCCGCTGCTATTTGGAAGCGCGGACCTAATTGGTTTTATCTATTTAACTCGAACCGTAATTCCGATTCTGTCTCTACCGCAATAATTACTAAGAATTTTGGGGTCCGACAAACGAGTATTGTTGCGTTTTCACACAAGGATATTTAATCTGAATTGGCTATGTATGATTTGCCGCCATTGAACGGATTGCGCGCCTTTGAAGCTGCCGCCCGCAATCTCAGCTTTGCCAAAGCTGCCGAAGAACTGCATGTCACGCCAGCTGCAATCAGCTATCAAATTCGGTCTCTCGAGAACACATTAAAGGTCAAACTGTTCCGTCGACTCAACAGGGCCATCGTTCTGACCGAAGCTGGTGCCCTGATGTATCCCGGCGTGAAGAACAGCTTTGAAGGTCTGCGCCGCGCGGTCGATCGGATCGAAGATTCGGCACGCACCGACAATGTCGTGATCGCAACCATCTCACCCCATATGGCGGCCAAATGGCTGGTCCCGCGCCTGACATTGTTCATCGAGCGTCATCCTGAAATTGACCTGCGTATTGCTGCCAGCAACACAACAGTCGATCTGACAACGGACAAGGCAGATATCGCAATTCGCTACAATCTCGGGAACAACGACGGTCTGGTGGCCGAAAAATTGATGGATGAAGCTGTCACCCCAATGTGCAGTCCTGCTTTGTACCATGGAGATCAACCGATACGAACGCCGGGCGATTTGCGCCACCACACATTGATCCATGATGAAACCTTGATTCGGCACTGGCCGGGCAGCTCGGGCTGGTCGGAATGGCTGGCTCTCGCAGGAGTACCGGAATTTGATTACAGCGCAGGGTTACATTTCGACCATTCCGATCATTGCGTCGATGCGGCAATCGCGGGTTCTGGTGTCGTATTGGGACGCAGATCAATGTCCAGCCGTGATCTTGAGCAAGGTCGTTTGATCGCACCCTTCGATCTTGATCTCCCGTTTCGCGGCGGCATTTACAGCGTGACAACTCCGGTAAAGGCAGCGAACCCGAATGTTCAGGCGTTCCGGAGATGGCTGCGCGAAGAAGCTTCCGGAATGGAGCTAAACAGTCCGCGTAGCTGAACTGCCATATTTTGCATCTGGCCTGTACCCGCGTAGATTGCGCCAAAGAACATTATTCAAACTAGCGAGACGTCAGGAAGATCATGACTCAGACCTTCAACCGCGCAACCGACGACGTGGGTAATATTGTCAGTCTTGAACATGTGAATGTCTGTGTCCCCGACCAGTCCCTCGCAACATCCTTTTATATTTCCGCTCTTGGCCTGACCCGTGACCCCTTCATGATGACCGGCGTTGATAATATGTGGGCCAATATCGGGTTGAGCCAGTTCCATTTGCCAACGCGTGGGACCCATGTCCTGCGCGGCTATACGGGTCTGGTCATGCCATGGTTTGATTCCCTGCCCGCGCGGCTAAAGGCCGCTGCGCGCCTGCTGGAAGGCACGCAATTCACCTTCAAGCAGCACAACGCCTTCATCGACGTCACCTGCCCCTGGGGCAACCGCATTCGGTGCCATCCGGTCAGTCCGGAATTTGGAGCGATGACTGTGGGGATGCCCTATGTCGTGCTCGATGTGCCGACCGGCGCAGCGGCGCCCATTGCGGCGTTCTATTCCTCGATGCTTGGTGCCTCAACAGACGTGACCACGTTCAGTGGCGCACCCGCCGCCCAAGTCACCGTGGGTGCCGACCAGAAACTCTATTTCCGCGAAACGCAGAACGCGTTGCCGGCGTTTGATGGCCACCACATCCAGATCTACATCTCAGACTTCTCCGGGCCCCATGCGCGGTTGCTGGAACGAAATCTGATCACGGAAGAATCCGACGCGCATCAGTATCGGTTCGAGGACATTCTGAATCTGGACACAGGCGAGAAAATCTTCGCCCTGGAACACGAAGTGCGCAGTCTGCGCCATCCGCTGTATGCCCGGCCGCTGATCAACCGGAACCCGGCCCAGATGATATCAACCTATGTTCCCGGACAGGACGCGCTTTACCACAATCGCTAGCAATGGTGTGGCCCGCGCGCCAATTTGTGTAACATCGCCAAATAACAACAATGAATACGGGGAGCATTGCTATGCACATCATCGATTTGAGTCGTGAAATTCATCACCGGGCCCCTGCCCATCCATCCCACCCTCCCGTCGTGGTCACGGTGTGGAACGATCATTCGGAGATCAAACGCGCCGGCAAAACCGAGTTCACATCCAAATCGCTTTCGATCTCCCTGAGCGATCACTCCTGCACGCATGTGGACGCACCGGTTCACTTCAATCCTGATCCCAACGCCGCATCGATCGATGAAGTTCCGCTGGAGAATTTCTACACCGAAGCGATCTGCCTCGACCTTGCCCCTGCCCCGCGCAAACACGAAGCGACGGTCGCCGAAATGGAAGCGGCGCTTGCGGCATCCGGTGAAACCATCAAACCCGGCGACACCGTAATGATCCATATGGGCATCCACAACGAACTCTATGGTTCCCCGGCCTATGTCCACGACTTCCCGGGACTTTCCGTGGAGGCCGTTCATTGGCTCGCCGATCACAAAATTACGATGTTCGGAGTCGAAGCCGTCAGTCCGGCACCAGAGGGTGAGCCGAACTATCTGGCGCATCTGGCCTGCGCTGAACGCGGCATAACCCATATGGAATGCCTTATGAATCTCGACAAGCTGGTCGGGAAAGGCCGTTTCCGCTTCGCCGGCTTCCCCCTGAAGATCAAGGGTGGAACCGCCAGTCCGATCCGGGCGGTCGCGATCTTCGAAGACTGAGAAAGCAGAAACGACAAGACGCCTATTGCGAATTGGGCGGGGTTTGATATAACCGCGCGCTCTATTCCGGTGTAGCTCAGTTGGTAGAGCAGCTGACTGTTAATCAGCGGGTCACAGGTTCGAGTCCTGTCGCCGGAGCCAAGAATTCCAGAGGGTTTCCAGCTAATGCCGGAAACCCTCTAATTTTGTCGGCACGGGTTTCAACCGAGGGGACCGGGATCGGTGTTCCCGGAAACGAAATCGGGCCAGCAGATGTCTCCGCCGGCCCGCTCGATTTTGGCGATTTATGTCTGCTTCTAAAGCGTGGCCGTATGGCGATATTCCAGCGGGAATAATGAAGCGTTGCCAATCTTGAGCAACCGGAATTGCGGTGAATCCAAAGAAATCACAATCAAACATATCATAGCGTGTGCCAGGATATCCGCACTGTCATACACCGAGATCATCAAGGGCCTGTCCTCACACAAGCGTGACGGACAGCAACGGGACAGACTATGAAATTGGCGGCCAAGCAGCGGGTCTCAGATTGATGGACCGACCTATACGTTATTGGGCCTGGGCGCCCCAACAACTCGGCTGGTGGATCGCTGTTCTGTTCATGATCGGGTCGTCCTTGTTCGCTCTCGGATCCGCTTTGTTCCTGGCAAAGTTAAGTCACGCGTTCCTGCTCGACAGCATCTTCTTCACCGGTTCCCTCTTCTTCACATCCGCCGCGTTTTGCCAGTTCCAACAGGCGCGCAATACATCCCGGACCGCATTCTGGTCCACCTTCAGCCAATTTATCGGCACCTTGATGTTCAACATGAACACCTTCGATGCCTTTTTTAACCTTGGCTGGTTCGCGCAGGATCTGCTGGTCTGGACGCCGAACATACTGGGATCAATCCTGTTTCAGATATCGGGAAGTCTGGCGTTGATTGAAATTTGCAAGCGCTGGTGGTGCTGGAACATTCGCCAGCTCACATGGTGGATCGGTGCCATCAATTTTGCGGGATGTGTGGCATTCCTCGTTTCGGCGATACTGGCATTCACGCCACCCGCACCAACGAACGCGCTCATCATCAACTGGGCCACGACCTTCACCCTGATTGGAGCCATATGTTTTTTCGCAGGGGCGTTTCTGATCTGGAGCACTCTGGATCGAAAGAGTGATTAACCGCCACCGTCCATCACCATTTGGACCGGATTGACAAGTCAAACATTTCAAGTTTGGGCGAATAATATACTCGGTGTATCGCGCAAAAATGGTAAGATAGTGCTCAGCACACGTCGCCGGAAACGGCGGTACTCTTATCGGGTTTTCTCATGAAGCAATTCTCAGGGCCAATGCGCGCGCGCAGTACATTGCGCGCGGAAGTTATTGGCGAAATCCGCGGCCACGTTCTCGACCTTGGGCTTGCCTACTGGGAATCCAAAGTTATCGACGGACGTATACCTTCACGCAGTGATATTGATCCCCTCGACATTCCCGAGCTCCTGCCTCAGATCATCCTGTTGGATGTTAGCCAGATCCCATGGGATTTCCGATTTCGGTTGATTGGCACAAATGTCGTCTATCACCTTACGGAGGACTGGACGGGCTCCTGGTTCAGCAAGATCGGACATATGGCGGCGCCCAGCAACATCTTCACCGCCTGTGTCGACGTTGCGAGTTCACTGCAGCCCCTCAGAAATCAAACGCCCTATGTCGGTCCGCATGCGAATTTCATTTCGTCGGACGACGTCATCTTGCCGCTTTCTGACGACGGCAAGACCGTCGACAAGCTTCTGGTTTTCGTCGAGTATTTTCGGAAGAGTTAGCCCGAGCCCCCGCTCAGTTATCTGAATATGGGCCTTGGCCCAAACCTGGCTGCACCGCATAGTCTTTGATGTGCGCTCCATTTTTATTTTATATGTTTGACTTTGACGGCTTTCGTTGCATTCACCGCGCGTGCAAGGGCTGCAGACCCCGTTCCCGTCGACCTCGAACTCGCAGTTGACGCATCGGCAAGCATTGAAGCCCGCAAAGCTGCCTTGTAACGCACCGGCTACATATCTGCACTCAAAGACAGGCGCGTTTTGGAGCGGATCGCGAAAGGGTCGTTCGTCCGATTGCTGTCGCTTATGTGGAATGAGCTGGGTCGCAGCAAACGATTGTCGACTGGGGCATTATCGAAGATGCGCCAACCGCCGAAGCCCTTGCGGTCAGATTGCGCGGTCAGACTTGCCCCAGCTCGCGCGCATGCCGGCGAACGCGCTCCCTGTGCAGGATGTAGATTCCGCTGGCCGCGATGATGCCCGCCCCAACGAACGTCCATAAATCGGGAAAATCCCCAAAGAAAGTCAGCCCGAATATCGTCGCCCAGATCAGTTCGGTATAAGCGAACGGCGCGACGAGCGGAGCTTCGGCTCTTTGGTAGGCCAGAATGATCGCCCAGTGCCCCAGTCCACCCATGAAGCCCGCACCAAGAAGCATCAGCCACTGGATCAGTGACGGCGTTTGCCAGAAGAAGGGCACGATTGCAGACATTAGGATCGCCCCGACAACCGCTGTATAGAACACAGACGTGATCGGATCGGTGCGATGACTGATCAGTCGGGTGACGATCTGGTAGGCCGCATGAAGCATTGTGACAACAATCGGCAGGATCACGGCGACTTCGAACAAGCCGCCACCGGGTCGAACAATGACCAGCATCCCCACCAGACCCACAAAAACTGCGATCCAGCGTCGTATCCCCACATGTTCGCCCAGAAACGGGACCGACAAGGCGGTGATCAGCAAAGGCGCGATAAAGGTAATCGCAATGACATCTGCCAGCGGCATGAACCCCAATGCGGTGAACATGCACGCCGTTGCTGACAGCACCAACACCGAGCGAAGAATCTGCAATCCCTTGTCGGACCCGGAGAGCAATGTCGGGATGCGCCTTGGAAAGATCAGCAACACCAGCAAAAAATGGAAGAAATACCGCCCCCAGATGATCTCCACGAGGGGAAGTTCCTGAACCCGCAATTCCTTCACAAATGTGTTCATCGTCGCAAAACATGCGACCGCGAAACACATCATCAGGACGCCCCGAATGGGCGCGTCAGACGGACGAGATGGGCTGGATGACATCGTGAATTCGGACCAGACTATGCAGATGTTTCAGGTTTGCGGGAACAACGCTGGCTCCCCTCACCCCAAGTGGACAAACTAGGCCCAAGACCCAACCAAAGGAAAGACAGATGACCAAGGACTACCAAGCCATCGCGGATGTCCAGGACAAGCGCGCGGCCGATTTGTTCCGCGCGGCTCCTGAAATCATGCGCGGCCACCGGACAGTCACTCAGGCAGCACAGTCGCCCAAAGCTCTGGACGTGAAGACGACCGAACTTATGGCGCTCGCCATCGCCATCGTTCAGCGTTGTGAGGGTTGCGTTGTCTTTCACACCAAACAATCTGTCTCTCACGGGGCCACCCGGGAGGAACTTTGCGATGCGATCGCCGTCGCGGTTGAGATGGGTGGCGGACCGGCGACTGTCTATGGCGCCGATGCTCTCGCCGCATTTGACGCCTTCAGTGGGTAGCGCGCGAGGTCAACAGATCGGATTGCGACGACTCAACATCTGTTGATACGGCTAGCATATGTTTAGATCCCACATGAAATGTCACGTGCTCTGCTTCGCCCTGGTATCAGGTTTGGCCCTGACCGGCTGTACACAGGGGGCCAAATTGCAGCCGACCTCTTCGGCCGCACCGAGCGGGATTGAAAAAAGCTTTTCGCTGCTGACGGATATTCCGATCCCGCCGAACTCAACACTTGATGTCGAGCGTTCGCTGATCCTGGGGGATCTGGATCGCTGGACCGGGCGCATCATCCTCAATGTCGGACAGGGTGCCCCGCAGACCTTTGCCATCTACCAGACTGAAATGACCAACTTCGGGTGGGAACCCATCATGAGTGTGCAGGCCGAAGTCAGCGTTCTGTCATTCACACGTGGTGAACGAGCCGCCACGGTTCAGATCGAAAACCGCACCCTTGGTGGCAGCACCGTCTCTGTGACCGTTGCACCGCGCCAGTCAGGTCCGGTCCCGGGTGCGGCCCCGCCGGCACCGGCCCGCTAGTTTCCAGCCAAACCACTGAGGCGGCGCGTCGCCCAGGTTGAAACCAAAACCGCACACGAGAAGACAATCGCGCCGATCTGGATGTCTGCGCTCGACAATAAACGTCCATCCGCGACAAGAACGATCAGCGCGATAACGAACACATCAAGCATCGACCATTTTGACATTGCAGCAAGCCAGCCAATTACCGGGCGGGCGTAAGCACCTGTGGAATCCAGAAAGAACCAGAGTGCCAAGCCTGTCAGAATTTTCACGATCGGAAAGGCGACGGAGAACAGGAACGTAATCACAAACAGAAACCAGTCCCCTCCTTCGAGAAACTTCCAGACGCTTTCGAGAAGAGAAAAATCCGTCGCAAGAAACATCGAGCGGATCGTGATTGCAGGCAGAATAAGCCCTGCAATCAGGGCGACGAGTGATGCAAAGAGAACCAGACCCAACAGCCGGTCAATCCCGGTTGCGCGACGCGAAAGCGGGCCAGACATGGCATCTCTCATTGGCTGTATCTCCGTTTGAACTCTCTCAGACAACAGATTTGCCCGGTTTCAAGAGCGCTTGGCAAGCTGATGACTTGGCAACACACCGGGCGCGGTTGCGGCATTTGTCCTGTTTGTATGGACCAAAGCGTTAGTCGCGTCGGGGTGAAAGCGCCTGTTCCTCGACCCGGATACGCCAGGCCAGAACAAGCGCATTTGCAACACCGAACACAACGGCCAGCTCCCAAGCGCCCGCGATCAGCGGCACGACAATCAGTTCGGCTTCCACAATCAGGTAATTGGGGTGTCGTACGATCCGGAATGGGCCGCGTTTAACCAGTGGCTTCCCGGGCACCGTGATCACACGCGTGGTCCAGTAGCGCCCCAGTGATGTCAGCACCCAGACACGCCCCAACTGGAGCGCGATGAATACCACCAGCAAGATGGGATTGATGATCGCGTCAGCGGAAATAAAAACGACCAGACTGACAAGCCATGCCGTGTGCAGGGCAACGATAACAGGATAGTGCCCCGCACCATGTTCAACCGCGCCTTCCGCCATCAGACGTTTGGTGTTGATCCGTGCGATTACCAGTTCAATGAGGCGCTGAACAACAATCAGTGCAACCAGCAAATACCAGATGCTCATGACGCCTCCAGCAACGCGAAGGTTGCGGTGAAGCCGGGCCCCAGCGCCGACATCAGCCAGTGCCCGGGCTCGTTATCTTTCAGGGTTTCCTCCAGAACAAACATCGCAGTTGCCGCGGACATATTTCCATTGTTGCGCAACACATCACGGGCGGTTTTCAGCCCGCCCTCGGGCAACTCATAGAGCTGCTCGAGCGCATCAAGAACTTTCGCACCTCCGGGGTGACAGGCATGGCGCCGAATATCACCGACCTTCAGCCCCTGCCCGGCCAGGAACGCCTTCGCGGGCTCCCCGAGCTTCGTGCGCACCAGATGCGGGATATCCCGCGAAAAGAGCACGCCCAAACCGTCGTCCCCTATTTCCCAGCCCATCACGTCGAGGGAATCGTCCCAGGTATGTTCACCCCATGCTTTCACAGCCGGTCCGTCCATGTTGCAGCCCAGCAGTGCCCCTGCCGCGCCATCACCAAAGAGTGCCGTTGCGATAATATTGCTCTTGGATGTGTCGTTGACCCGAAACGTCAGGCCACACAGCTCGACCACCAGAAACAACACGCAGCTGTCAGGTCGCGTCATCGCCAATTGGGCGGCGCGGGCCAACCCGGTCACACCGCCGCCGCAACCAAGTCCGAAGATCGGCAATCGCTGAACGTCGCGGCGAAACGGCAATTTCTCCAGCAACAATGCATCAAGGCTTGGCGTTGCGATTCCTGTTGTCGAGACAACAACAAGGCCATCAACATCACCGGCAGTGATCCCGGCTTGGGCAAACAGTTTCTCAGACACCTCGGCAAGCAATTCCACAGCGTTCTCGATGAACAGGTCGTTGCGTTCAGAGAAAGGATGCTTCTGTGAATACCATTCTATGGGCACACAGGAATGGCGCGTTTCAATCGCAGCATTCCTATATGCGTCGGTAAAGCGTTCAAAGCCCGGCACATCGGGTGCGAACATTTCACGGGAGCGTTCAACGACCTCGTTCTGGTCGAGTACATAAGGCGGAAACGCAGTCGCAACCGCGCCAATACGAGCTTTGGGTAACATCAAACATCCTTGTTAGCTGCGGCACGTGTGCGCGCCAACGCACGTTCACGGAGAGCGATATAAGTTGCACTGGCAAATATCATGAAACCGCCGATCCATGTGTAAAGAGTTGGAAATTCGCCAAAAATCAGAACACCGAATGCGGCGGCCCAAATTAATTTGAAGAAATCCATGGGCATCACAACTGCCGCATCGCCAAGCCGCAAAGCCTGCGTCAAGGTCAGATGTGCTGTGGTCCCCATCACGCCCATTACGAGCAGGATCCCGAGTTGTTCCCATGTTGGCCAAACCCAGACAAACAGCGCAGGCACAAGTGCGATCGGAGACATCAACAGAACCATATAGGTAACGATGGTTGGGGTACTGTCACGTTTGCCCAGTGTCTTGATGACGATCAGAATCACCGCCCAAATCGCTGACGACACCAGAACAAGTATTGGTCCCGTCCCCACATCCACGAAACCGGGACGGATAATGACCAGCGTGCCCGCAAATCCGAATATCAGCGCGGCCCAACGACGCCATCGAATGGTCTCACCCAGTGCAATCACCGCCAGCACGGTGGCAAATAAGGGGGCGGTAAATGCGAGCGCGTTGGCTGTCGCCAGCGGGGTCATGGACAGACCGAGAAAGAACAGCATCATCGCGGCCACATGGCCAAACGAACGAATGCCATGCACCTTGAGCTGATCGGTTTTAAGAATCCCCCAGCCATATTTGAGCAACAAGACCACAACAACAGGGGCGCCGAAGAAAGTTCGGAAAAAGCCGATTTCAAACGGGTGCAGGCCGTCTTCGGCAAGGTGACGGATCATCGTGTGCATCGTGACGATGAGCACCGTTGTGACAAGCATCCAGCCCATGCCCTGAAGGTTATGGGATAGCCATACGGGTCTGCGGTTTTCAGGACGGGTCAAACAAGGGCTCCGGACATGGGCATTGGTTGTGCAGCCCCATCGATTGGCCCACAATGTGCCAAATGAATGGTTAGAATCTCAGGAGAGAAGCACAATGATTACGGCACTTGTACAGTTCAAAGTCAAAGACGGCACCACTCAGGAAGAGGTGTTTGCGAACATGAACAAAGCAGCCCCCAAATTTGATGGCATGCCGGGTCTCCTTCGCAAGAATTTCATATTCGATGGTGACCGCGGTGTCGGCGGTGGCGTTTACACTTGGGAAAGTCTGGAAGCCGCCCAAAAGGTCTATGCGGATGGCGGGCCCTGGAAAACAGCGATCCAGACCATGTACGGTGTCGACCCCGAAATCACGATCTTCGAGACACCAGTTGTCGTCGACAACGAACACAACTAGTCCAGCATGACCGCGACCAAGAAAGCCGTCCAGTTCTCACGAACGGGAAACCCGGCTGATGTTGTCGAGTATATCGACATGGAAACGGCCCCAGTGGGCGATGATGATGCGTTGATCGACGTTGAAGCCGCAGCGATCAATCCCTCCCACTTGTTGACGCTTTCCGGATCCTACGGCGTCCAACCCGAACTTCCCGCCGTACCGGGTGCCGAAGGCATTGGAATCATCGGTGAAGTGGGGAAAAACGTCACCAATGTGAAAGTTGGCGACCGCGTCATGATTCCACCCTACTCCGGCACATGGCGCCAACAGGTGGTGGTCAAGGCTTCCGACATCGCCGTCATGTTCCCGGAGGAAGGCGACCCGGTGCAGATGGCCATGATCATGGCCAATCCACCAACCGCGTGGCTGCTCCTCAAGAGCGTCGTTGACCTTGAACCGGGAGACTGGGTCATTCAGAACGCCGGGAACTCGGCCGTTGGTCAATACGTGATGCAGCTTGCCGGTATTTATGGTTTGAAAACCGTCAACGTGGTGCGACGCGAGGGCTTGGAAGACTTCGTGACCGCCGCCGGTGGCGATGTTTGTGCCGTCGATGGACCTGATCTGGGCGAACGCGTCAAGGCAGCGACAGGCGGAGCGCCCATCAAACTGGCGATCGACGCTGTCGCCGGTGAAGCCACCCAGCATCTTGCAGACTGTCTGGCCGATGGCGGCACAATCGCCAATTATGGCCTGCTGTCCAAGCAACCGTGTCAGGTTTGGCCCGATGACATCATATTTCGCGAAATTACCCTGACCGGGGTCTGGCTCACGCTTTGGCTGCGCAAATACTCAACGCCCGAAGAGCGCCATGCTGTCTATAGCGAACTTGCCGGGTATATCGCCGAGGGGCGCATGCATGCTGCAGTTGAGGCCACCTATCCACTTTCGCAGATCAAGGAAGCGGTCACCCATGCCGCACGCGGTGAACGAAACGGTAAAGTAATCCTGTTGCCCAATTCCGAAGGCTGACATGTGTCGCCTTAAATTCGCTTTCGTTGCTGCACTTCTGTTGTGGGCAACAACACCTGCCCTGGCACAGTCGAGTGACCGGCATATCTCCGAAGCCTTCCCCAAAGGGGCGAAGCAAATTGCGACTGGTGAATTCCGGGACGGCGATCCCGCCCACACAGGATCAGGTCAACTCAAAATACTGGTCGCCCCAGATGGACGAACAATCCTCCGATTGGAAAATCTAAAGGTCAAACCTGGTCCGGATCTCTACGTTTATCTCGCAAAAGACCCAGACCCCCTGTTTCCCGAAGACGTGACCGCAGCATTCGTCTCACTGGGAGACCTCAAGGGGCAGACGGGGAACCAGAACTACGTCGTTCCCAAGGACATCGACTTGTCAGACTGGCGTAGTGTCGCCGTGTGGTGTGAGGCCTATAAGGTGCTGTTTGCGGTTGCGACGATCGAGCCAAACTAGCGCCCGAGTGCCCGATCTATGGGTTCAACCAATCGATTGAACCTCGCGGCAATCCATCCTGTCGGTTTGGACCAGTTCAACACTGTAAAAAGCAGCAAGAACGGCAGCATTGTTAAGGCCGCCAGCACGAGACGTGTGGTCGCGCCCAAATTAAACCGTGTTGGCCACCACATGCCAAACTGCAACACCGCATAAACGCTCAAACCGACAAACGCAGCAACGAACAGCGCAAACACAGCCATCAGGACCGCGCGCGCCGCTCGAAGCATCGCCATGCGCATGATTTAGAGACCGAAGCCTAGAACTTCTCCACCCAGGGGCGCAGTTCGAGTTCCCAAGCCCACGCACTACGGTGCTGTCGGTGAAATTGCAAATAACTCTCGGCAATCGCATCGGCGCTGAGCATACCGTCGTCGCCTCGGCCAGCAGCGCGCTCATCGCCGGATTTCTTTTCGATACCGCCATCAATCACGAAATGACCGATATGGATGTTCTGGGGGTGCAACTCGCGCGCCATCGATTGAGCAAGGCCACGCAGGCCGAACTTGCCGATCGCGAAGGAAGACGAGTTCGGATAGCCCTTCACACTGGCAGAAGCACCCGTAAAGAGAATTGTGCCGTTCCCGCGCTTCAGCATGAGTTCCGCAGCCTTCTGGGCCACGACGAAACCGCCATAGCAGGTGATCAGAACCGCATTTTTAACAGCTTCCCGGTCCAGTTCGGTGATCGGGCCGCGCGCACGCGCACTCGGGTTGTAAACCACCAGATTGGGGACGCCTTTTTCAGCCACAACGGCATCATACAAGGCATCAACCGAAGCTTCATCGATCACGTCACAGGCATAAGCCGTGGCGCCCGTTTCAGCGCACAGGTCAGCCAGTTTGTCCGGATTTCGTGCCGCAACTGCAACGTCCATCCCCTGTTGTGCACAAAGCCGTGTCAGAGACGCACTTAACCCCTCACCCGCTCCCACAATCAGTGCAAGTTCCTTGTCCGCCATAACGAACTTTCCCCTAATCAAGAATTCATACGATTTTCATTGTTTGAAGATAGACCATTTTCACGATAATTCACGCCCCTGTCACAAGAGTTTGCCAATCTGTGGCTTGCTAAGCCGAAGCCTGTTCGACAGAATCCCCCTATGAGCGATACCACCGTTTCTTCCAGTTTCCTTAGCCGTACCCGAGGCTTGCTGCGGCGGGCCTTGCGCGATGTCGTGGACAGCGCGAGCAGTCTCACAGCGCGCGGCGCACTTTCGGTAGACCCAGATCTTCCCGACGATGATCTGGCGCGTTTACAACAGCAAATAGATGCCAGCCTTTCAGGCCGTGGTGGCGAAGCGTCAGCCCGCTCCAACGCGAGCGAGCTCGCCCGCTGCTATCTGGATCTTAATGATGAGGGCCGCCTGCGCTTTCTGCGGTTGCTACACTTCGAGTACGGCATTGAGCCAACGAACCTGAACACCGCTATGGACGCCGTTCGGGACGCCACAGACGACCCCGCTGCCTTTGGCAAAGCCATCACTGCGTTGCGCGGGCGACTTGAATCCCCTCGGATGAAACTATTTCGTCAGTTCAATGGCTTGGAGCACGGAATCAAATTTTTGGTTGACCTTCGGGCAGACCTGATTGGGCTTCTGCGCGACAACCCTGAACTGCGCCCACTCGATGCTGATCTTAAATTTTTGTTGTCCACCTGGTTTGACGCCGGATTCCTCGTCCTGCACCGCATCACGTGGGCTGCGCCGGCTGACCTTCTGGAAAAATTGATCGCATATGAAGCTGTCCACGAGATTCGCTCGTGGAACGACATGAAGAACAGACTGGAATCGGACCGCCGCTTCTTTGCGTTTTTTCATCCGTCGATGCCCGATGAACCGCTTATCTTCGTCGAAGTCGCTCTGGTCAACGGCATTGCCAAAAATGTTCAGGCACTTCTTGATGAAGCGGCACCGATCGAGGACCCGGAGCAGGCTGATACAGCGATCTTCTACTCGATTTCCAATGCCCAGCGCGGTCTGTCTGGTGTCAGCTTTGGGGATTTCCTGATCAAACAGGTGGTCGAGCGCCTTTCGGCACGCCTTCCAAATGTCAAAACCTTTGCAACACTCTCGCCGATTCCGGGTTTCCGCCGTTGGCTGGACGATAGGATTGCAGACGGGGCTGAGTTGCTCAATCACGAACAGGAAGCTTCACTACAGGCGGTCGCTGGCGATGTCGCTGAAGGCGAATCAGTCCTGCAGAACTTGCTGAACCGCCCGAACTGGCACCATGACCCGGCAATCACCGAAGCACTTCAGCCCATTGTGACCCATCTGGTTGCGGGATACCTGCTGTATCAGCGCCGCGAAGCGACAGGTACCGCCCTGGATCCGGTCGCGCATTTCCATCTGAGCAACGGCGCACGCGTCGAGCGCATCAACTGGCTGGGCGATATGTCAGAAAAAGGCTTCGCACAATCTGCTGGAATGATGGTGAACTACCTCTACGACAAGTCCAAGATTGAGCAAAACCACGAAGCCTATGTGAGCGGCAGTGAAATTCCCGCTTCAAGTGTAGTACGCAACCTCCTTTAACCAGACTGCACGCGCGGAGAACGCCATGATCGAAGAGATCATCGATATCGCCACCGATGACGGTGCGATGGAAACCTTCATTTGCCGACCTGAGCGCAACGGGCCCTACCCAGCGGTACTGATGCTCATGGATGCGCCAGGCATCCGCGAAGAGCTTTATGAAATGGCGCGACGGGTGGCGACGACTGGCTACTGTGTCCTGCTTCCCAATCTTTATTATCGCGCCGGGCGGGATACAAAATTTGGGCCAGACGTCCTGACCAAGGAAAGCGCGGAATGGACGCGGATGCGGGAAATCCGGACAGCACTGATGATTCCCCCGGTCATGGATGATGTCCGGGCCATGATTTCCTTCGTTGATGATCGCCCTGAATTCGCACGCCCGGGACCCCTTGGAGTCCATGGCTATTGCATGAGTGGCCCTTTCGCCTTGGCAGCCGCCGCTCGCTATCCCGACCGTATTGCTGCCGCCGCATCCTTCTACGGCACCTGGATCGTGTCTGATGCCGAGGAAAGCCCCCACCTCAATCTCGCGAAAATCAAAGGCGAAGCTTACATTTCATGTGCAGAAATCGATGACCTGGCACCCTTACCGATGGTCGCGGAACTCCAGACATTGTTCGATGCTGCGGGCACACGTGGTGAGATCGAAATTCACCCCGGTGTCCATCACGGCTTCGCATTTCCGCAACGGTCCATCTATGACAAACCGGCTGCCGAGCGTCACTGGGAGCGTCTTCTGGACCTCTACAGGCGAAACCTCACCTGATCAGCTGGGTCTATCACCCTTGATGGTGACCCGGTTGCCTTTTCGCTCGGCGGGCCAGTAGTCCCAAAGTGCACGATGCATGGCGCAGCGATTGTCCCAAAAGGCCATATCGTTCTTTTCCCAGCGAAACCTGATCTGAAAGTCCACATGTTCGGCATGGGCAAGCAACAGTGCGAGGATGGCTGAACTTTCGTCCGGCGCGAGCTCTGCTATCCCCGTTGTAAATGCCCGATTGACATAAAGAGCCTTGCGCCCGGTTTCCGGATGGGTGCGCGCGATGGGATGGCGCGCCGAAGGATAGACCTTGCCCTCATCCTCCATGCCACGATCAGAATAACGCCCCCGATAGACATGTTCGCTTTCATGCACACCATGGAGCCCATCAAGCATCTCGCGCATCGGTTCTGACAAAGTTTCCCAGGCCGCATAGCTGTCTGCAAACATCGTGTCACCGCCGCATTCGGGCAGAATATGTATCTGCAGCATGGTGCCAAGCGGGGGCACCTCATCGCAGGACACATCCGAGTGCCAGAACTCGCCATTCGCGATCTTTGACTTTGCATGCGCGTGGATTTCAAAGATTTCCGGATAACCGTCCATGCCGGGCGCGGCAGGATGGAAATGCAGCTCGCCAAACATCTTGGCAATTTCTATATGTGTTGCCGGTGGAATTTCTGACTGTTCCTTGAAGAACAGGATCTGATTGTCGAGGAAGGCGTGGTGCACTTCTTCGAACTGCTCTTCGTTCAATCCTTCAGCAAGGTCGATCCCACGGATTTCGGCGCCCAAATTCGGGGCAAAGGGCCGCACCTCGATATGTCGATAGTTCCGCTTATCGCGTTCACGCACGCGTTTGGTGACGACATCCGACATCTCTCAGGTCCTTTCCTGTTTCACCCAAACCCTAAGCCGTGTGTCGCTTGTGCTCAACGATTGAGCGCGCGCCAGACTTTCTCGGACGTTGCCGGCATATCAAAATCCACCCTTGCGCCGCAGGTCGCCAGAGCATCCTCGAGCGCATTCATGATGGCGGGCAACGCACCCACGATCCCCGCCTCGCCAATGCCCTTGACCCCCAGCGGGTTCGCTGGTGACGGGACTTCGTGAAAATCGACATTCATATGTGGCTGATCGACCGCGCGGGGCATCGTGTAGTCCATGAACGATCCAGTCAGAAGCTGACCTGTTTCCCGATCGAAAACGATTTGTTCCATCAGCGCCTGCCCAATTCCCTGCACAACGCCGCCATGGACCTGACCGTGTACAATAGGCGGATTGATGACGGTCCCGCAGTCATCGACAGCGGAATAGCTTTCAACCCTCACCACACCGGTGTCAGGATCAATCTCCAGCTCGCAGATATGACATCCGTTGGGGAAATACTGCTCGGGCGCATCGAACTCTTCGGCAGAGTCGAGACTGTTGGGGACACCAGCGATCTGCAGTGTCCTAACCTGAGCAGATAGATCGAGAAGCGAAACCTCACGATCCGTACCGGTGACGCGGAACATGCCCGAAACGAACTCAATATCGGCTTCAGATGCTTCAAGAAGGTGGGCGGCCGCCAATCGCCCTTTTTCGATCACCGCATCACAGGTCAGCGCGATTGCCGAACCGGCCATGGTCATCGAACGTGAGGCAATCGTCGCAATACCAAGCGGTGCGATATCGCTGTCACCCTGACGCAGATTGACCGCGTCGAACGGAAGCCCCAGCCGGTCCGCGATCACCTGGACAAAACTCGTTTCGTGACCCTGGCCCTGGCTTTGGGTCGCCACCACAAGGTCCACAGAGCCGTCTTCGCAAAACTCAACCCTGGCACCTTCATGCGGGAAGCCGCCGATGCACTCCAGATAGGATGCAATACCGCGACCACGGATTTTCCCCGCCTTCTCGCTTTCAACGCGGCGGGCCGCAAAGCCATCCCAATCCGACAAGGCGATCGTCTTGTCGAGAACGGTCTCGAACTCACCGGAATCATAAACACGATCAACCGGCGTTGCATAAGGCATCAGGTCAGGCGAGATCATATTCCGGCGTCGCAGCGCAATCGGATCGTGTCCGGTTTCCCGCGCTGCCTGATCCACCAAGCGTTCCACAATATAGGAGGCCTGCTCACGTCCTGCCCCGCGGTACGGCCCCACAGAGTTGGTGTGTGTGAGAACAAGACGCACATCGATATCAATCACGGGTGTCTGATAAACCAGCGCCAGACCATTGGGCATGTTGCGCAGCGGCATCCCGGTTCCGTTGCAGGCATAATAAGCCCCCATGGCGTCATCGACCGCGACGCGAAGCGCAAGAAAATTACCCGCTTCATCAAGCGCAAGCGAGGCCTCGATCCGCGCGTCACGGGCATGTGGATCACCCAGAAAGTGTTCTGATCGCGTCCCGGTCCATTTCACCGGACGATCAAGCGCGCGCGCTGCAAACAAAATCGCAATATCTTCGGGCAATGGTTGCTCTTTGGCACCAAATCCACCGCCGACATCACCCGACAACACGCGCATCTGCGTGCGTGGAATGTCAAATACCTGTTCACACAGAATTTCCATGAAGTACTGCACACCCTGACTAGAGGCCACGAGGGTGAAGCGCTCCGATTCCCCATCCCAGCTTGCAAGGCTTGTCCGGGGTTCCATCGGGGTCGCGACAATGCGGTTGTTGATGAGAGACAGATGAGAAACATGGGATGCTTTGCTGAAGGCATCGTCAGCTGCCTGCCGATCACCGCGGTGCCAGACCTGCCCAATGTTACCCGGTGCGTCTTCCCAAACCTCGGGTGCGCCCGGCGCAATTGCGTCGGCGATCGTCACCGCCGCAGGTAATTCGTCGATCTCCAGAGTGACCAGATCTGCTGCACCCCGCGCCTGACCGAGGGTCTCTGCGACCACCATGACGACGGCCTCTCCGACATGGCGTACCTTGCCCTGCGCCAGTCCGGGGCGCGGTGTGTGCAAAGGTCGTGCTGACTGGATTTGAGCCGACTGGTACTTGGGCCAGCGGGCCACGATATGGCCGATTCCCGCGGCAGCAAGATCATCTCCCGTAAAAACATCGACAACCCCAGCTGCGGCGGACGCGGCCGCAAGGTTGACGTTCCGGATGATGCCATGGGCAACAGGTGATCTGACGAATGCCGCATAGAGCTGTCCCTGCTGGCTGACATCATCTGCAAAGCGCCCCTGCCCGGTCAGAAGTCTGACATCTTCGCGCCGCCGGACCGGCTGGGCGATACCGTGAGAACCATTCATGTCGTGATACCACCTGCTTTGGGTAAGGCCGTGCCGGCAGTTCGCACAAACCGGCGGATGACCTTGGTTTCGAAGAGATCGACCTTCTCATAAGGGTCGTTTGCCGTGATCGCCTCGGCTTCAGCGCGGTCCGATGCCTCAATAATCCAAACACTACCGTTCATTTCACCATCATCGTTCATCGTCGGGCCAGCAAAATAAAGTGTGTCACCGAGACCCTCGGCAAATTCCATATGCGCGGGGCGCGTTGCCATCCGCAGTTCGTGGACGCCGGGTTTGTCGACGCGATGGATGAAGTAAAGCACTTGTTCCTCCTGATTGCTCAAACCTCGTTGCTCATGAGAACAATCTGGTTTCAAATTATCTATATCTGGAATCGATGATGCCGGGCATTTTTAGCGTGTCCCATATCAATCTGCAGGAACGATCAGACAATGAGCGCGCGCAACATCGACCGACTGATCGACATTATGGCGCGCTTGCGCGACCCGGAGAATGGTTGCCCTTGGGATGTGAAGCAGGACTTCGCATCTATCGCGCGCTACACCGTCGAGGAAGCCTATGAGGTTGCCGATGCCATTGAGCGTGATGACCGATCTGCGCTGCGCGAGGAACTCGGCGATTTGCTGCTTCAGGTCGTCTTTCACGCACGTATGGCTGAAGAAGAAGAATCCTTTGATTTCGAGGATGTCGCCGGCGCGATCGCCGATAAACTTGTCCGTCGACATCCCCATGTTTTCGACAAGGAAAACCATAGCTCCGAGGAAAGCCTGCGGGACGCCTGGGAAACCCTGAAAGCTAAAGAACGCGCCGAAAAAGCTTCAAGCCGTGGCGAGAATGCGAGCGTGCTCGACGATGTGCCGGTCGGCTTTCCGGCCCTCACCCGGGCTGAAAAACTTCAAAAGCGTGCCGCACGTGTGGGATTTGACTGGGACACCATCGCGCCAGTTTTGGCAAAGCTTGAAGAAGAGATCGCCGAACTCAAAGAAGAGATGCAACAGGGCGGCAGTCCCGAACGCCTGTCCGACGAAATGGGAGATGTCCTGTTCTCTTCTGTCAATCTCGCACGACACCTGAAGATCGACCCCGAATTCGCGTTGCGCGGAACCAATACCAAGTTTGAAACCCGGTTCCGGCATGTTGAAGCCTCCCTGAGAAATGACGGCATTCTTTGGGGGGAAGTTGGAATTGATGAATACGAGCGACGCTGGCAAGCCGCGAAGACCGATAAAGTTTGAGACGAATAATTCGGTTCAACTATCTAAAATTGCTACCGAAACTCGGCCCCAAAGTCTTCAGGTCCGCTACCCTTCTCTACGATAGACATACTTGGGATTGCCCACGCGTGTGTCAGAAATCGGGAGAGATACTGCATGGACACGATCGCGCTCGACGCCACCTCCGATAAACCGAACCCTCTCACGTTGCTGAACGATGCACGTTCGGCCGTTCGTGTTGGGCAATATGATCAGGCAGAACAAGCCTGCCAAACTATCGTTGATGAACATCCAGACCAGTCGGATGCCTGGTTCCTGATGGGCATTGCCGCCCTGCGAGGTGGAAAGACAGATCTTGCCATTCCTCATCTTCGACGTGCTGTTGAGATGCGTCGCGGTTATGCCCCATATCGACTTGCACTGGGGCAGGCTCTTATGAAAACAGGTGACGCCGAACGGGCACTCACGCATTTCCAGAACGCCCTGATCCTGACACCGCTTTCCCACGAGGCGGCCCTCGGGATATCCACGACCCTTCGACAACTCGGGCGCACCGAAGAATCCGCAACCTGCCAAAAACACGCACTTTCACTATTGAGACGGCACGTGGCCGGGCGGTTTTTTGATCGATTGGATATGAAGAGAGTTCGCTGGACGGAACGCCTCACGAATATCACCAGATCCAGCCATACCCGTGACTACAAGGTGGCCATGAAGCTTGCCCAACGCCTTGAATGCAAAGGTCAGCATATTTCCGCATATAACGAATTTTCTCATGCAAATGGCCTGACGCCAGATGCCGCCGGACCTTTGCATGCGATGGGACGCCTGGCCTTCGAGGCAGAAAATTTTATCCTGTCCGAGGCCCACCTGAAGGATGCTCATACATTGGCGCCACGCAACCCTGATATCCGATGCGACTACGGGCGAACGCTCAGCCGGATGGCACGCCATGACGATGCGTTGCGTTATCTCGAGGCACTGCACGCAGAAGCACCGGAAAACCTTCGATACCTGCTGTCGCTCGGCTGGGCACGTTACCGGGCCGGGCAAAGCCAGCGCGCCATCTCGGACTTCGATGTGGTGCTGGAGCAATTTCCCCGGTCTGTGGAGGCCCATTATGGGCGGGCCCGTGCACTGGTCGATGCCGGCCAGGTCAACGAAGCAAAGCTCTGGTTTCACCGCACCATATTGCTTGCGCCTGATCATGCCGGAGCATTGCGCGAACTTGGCAACCTCAAAGACCTAAACCCTGCGGATGCAGCATTTGAAGCGCTGACAGGTGCGCTTGCCAACCCGGATGTTCTGGCAACACGACGGTCCGTGCTCGAAATGGCGGCGGGCGCTGCCCATATCAACTGCAACTCTCACAAGGCCGGGTTTGCCCATTATCGGCGCGGGAACCTGCTCAAGGATGTCGCATTCGATATCGAGACCTATCGCGGTTTTGTCGATCGGCTGATCACCACCTTCGATGAAGAACACTTCAAGAGAACCACAGCCAACGGTAGTGACACCGACATCCCCGTTTTTGTGATCGGAATGCCGCGCTCCGGGACATCCCTCGTTGAGCAAATTCTCGCCAGTCATTCCCTTGTCCACGGCGCCGGTGAGCGTGAGAACGTGCTCCAGCTTGCCGATCATCTGGGACGGCTGGTGAATGACAGCCGCGCCTATCCCGATTGTTTGGATAGCCTCACATCCGAGCACTTACAGCAAATCGCAGAGGATTTTCTGCGCGACCTTCGCCATACCGACCCAAAGGCCATGCGGATTGTCGATAAGATGCCCGGCAACTTCCATCATATCGGTCTGATCGCCAGCCTGTTTCCCAAGGCTCAGATCATTCACTGTCAGCGCGATCCGCGGGACACCTGTCTGTCGATCTTCTTTGGAGATTTCGCTGGCAGTCATCCCTACTCTTATGACCTTAACAATCTTGGACTTTATTACCGCGAGTACGAACGCCTGATGGCGCACTGGCACAGGGTCCTGCCCGGCCGCATTCTGGATGTTGCTTATGAAAGCGTCGTGGAGGATCAGGAAAACTGGTCGCGCAAGATGCTTTCATTCTGCGGCCTCGACTGGGAATCAGCCTGCCTTGAGTTCCACAAGACGCAGCGCAATGTACGGACGCGCAGCAATGTGCAGGTTCGGCAACCGATCTACCGTTCTTCGCTCGCGCGCTGGAAATCTTACGAGGATGAATTGCAGCCGTTGCTTGATGGTCTGGAGGGACGCACCAGCATCGACTAGTCGTTGGCCAACAGGTGAACCAGACTGGATGTATCCCAACGCGCCCCCCCACGGGCCTGTACCTGCGCATAGAACTGATCAATCAACGCCGTTGTCGGCAGGCGCGCGTTACTGCGTTCTGCCTCGGCAAGACAAATCCCCAGATCCTTGCGCATCCAGTCGACGGCGAAACCATAGTCAAACTTACCTTCGACCATGGTTTCCCAGCGATTTTCCATCTGCCAGCTTTGCGCCGCGCCCTTGGAAATCGTCCCGATCACCTTCTCCATATCCAGCCCCGCCTTCATGCCGAAATTCATAGCCTCTGAAAGCCCCTGAACAACGCCGGCGATACAAATCTGATTGACCATCTTTGCCAACTGCCCTGAGCCAGCCGGGCCGATCAGTGTGCAGGCTTGTGAATAGGCATCGATCACTGGTGCGGCGCGATCAAAAATCGCCTGCTCGCCACCAACCATAACCGTCAAAGCACCATTTTCTGCTCCGGCTTGCCCGCCAGATACAGGGGCATCAAGGAAACCGATGCCCGCTTCGGCGCAGATCGCCGCGAGTTCACGGGCGAGGTCGGCAGATGCGGTGGTGTGATCCACCAGAATCGATCCCTTGGTCATGCCCGCCAGCACGCCATCGTCACCGAGAACAACACTGCGCACATCGTCGTCATTGCCCACGCAGACAAAGACGATATCGCAACCATTGGCGGCTTCACGTGGTGTCGCAAAGGCTGCGCCTGCATGCGCGCCCGCCCATTTCTCTGCCTTTGCCGCCGTCCGGTTGTAGACGGCCACGTCATGTCCGGATTTTCCGAGATATCCGGCCATTGGGTAGCCCATGACGCCCAGGCCTATGAATGCGGTTTTCATCGTTTCGGACATGACATCCCCCTTCGTTATCTATGCGCCCTTGTGATCGAGGACGTCGCGTATGTTGTGCCACATCTCAGGGCTCTCCGCCGTGAGCAAGTCGCCGCTTGGGTGAGCCAGATCATAAACACCGTGATCGAGCAGCCCACTGAAGCCCCCAGCCTCGCGGACAAGGAAGCTGCCTGCCGCATGATCCCAGGGCAAAAGTTTCGTGTAAGCCGAAAATGACCGTTCACCCGAGAGGATCAGGACATACTCGTGGCCGGCGCAATTGGGCCGGTAAATCTGCTGGATGATATCGGTCCGTTTTTCAGCGCGCTCAAACAAATACCGTGCGGCGGTCCCGATCACTTCATCTTTTCGCTTCCGTTCATTCAATCGGACCGGATTTCCGTCAAACAGAACACCTTCGCCACGGCTTCCCGTCACCGTGGTGCCCAACACAGGCTCGTAGACCCAGCCTGAGATGACATCTCCCCGATACACAAGCGCAATCAGAATGGCGAAGGTCTCGCGCCCATGGGCGAAATTCCATGTTCCGTCGATGGGGTCGATGACCCAAACCGGATCTTCACCGGCCAACCGACTGAACAGATCCTTGTCAGCAAATACAGCTTCCTCACCCACGACAACGCTGCCCGGCAAAAGGTCAGGGAGCCGAGCTGTCAGCCATTTTTCGGTTTCGATATCGGCAATTGTGACAAGCTCTCCACCATCCTTCTCATCAATCTCACCCTCCTGCAGCGACTGGAAACGCGGCATGATTATATCTGCAGCGGCAGCTCTCATGAGCTCAACCACATGCTCGGAATTAATGTTTAGAATGCTCACTTGTCCTGACCGGGTTTTTGCTGCCGCTTTTGCAAACGCGCAAGGTCACGGGGGGCCAATCGGACGGTGACGCGGCTTTGCAGACCATCATCCTCACGTGACAACACTTCGCCCTTCTCATAAAGCCAAGCCATCATGGCACCGTCACTCAATGGAACATCCACATCTGTCACGGAATCTGACTCCGCAAGCGCGGCGTCTATAACCGACAGCAATTCAGCACAACCATCACCGTTTAGCGCAGAGGCAACCACAAGGTTGGGCTCACGCCGTGCGCGTTCGGTCATAGCATCCCGGTCGTCGGGTGATAGCAAGTCGGTCTTGTTCAAAATCTCAATCTGCACCGGCATCTTGGTATCGCCGTCCGCATCGTCTTCGCCCTGTCGGTCTACGAGCAGGTTTTTGAGAATTTGTTCGACATCTTGCCCCTGGGCCTCGGTGTCAGGGTCGGCAATATCTCTCACATGCAGAACAATGTCGGCGGCAACGACCTCTTCCAAAGTGGCGCGAAACGCCGCCACAAGATCATGGGGGAGTTCAGATATGAAACCGACCGTATCGGACAGGATCGCCGTGCGCCCCGAAGGGAGCACGAGGCTCCGCATTGTCGGATCAAGCGTGGCAAACAGCATATCCTCAGCAAACACTTCAGCAAGCGTGAGACGATTGAAGAGTGTCGATTTTCCCGCATTCGTATATCCAACGAGTGCGATCAATGGATAGGGCACACGCTCGCGAGCCTGACGGTGAAGGCCACGTGTTCGGCGGACCTGCTCCAGTTCGCGCTTCAGGCGTGAAATTCTTTCGTCAATCATCCGACGATCGAGTTCGATCTGGCTCTCACCCGGACCACCGACAAAACCAAATCCGCCACGCTGGCGTTCCAGATGGGTCCAGGAACGGACAAGTCGACTGCGCTGGTAGGTCAGAGCGGCCAACTCCACCTGAAGTTGCCCTTCACGCGTGCGTGCGCGTTCTCCGAAAATCTCGAGAATCAGACCCGTTCGGTCGATAACCTTGCAAGACCACTCGCGTTCCAGGTTTCGTTGCTGAACCGGCGACAAAGGACCACCAACAACAACCAGACCGGCCTCTTCAGCCTCAATACGGTCATGGACTTCGTCCACCACGCCTTGACCAAAAAGGGTTGCAGGCCGAGGCCTGTTCAACGCCACGACACGCGAACTCACGACATCAAGTGAAATCGCCCGGGCAAGACCCACGGTCTCCTCCAGGAGGATTTCGGGGTCCCGCTCGCCACGGGCTTCTGAAGCGCGTTCTCGCAACACCGGTTGCAGCACTATGGTGCGTGTCGGTTCTTTCCCGACCCGGTGGCTGGATTGGTTATCGTTGTGACCCAAGACGAATGGTTACTCAGCCGCCTCGGCATCCACGTCGTCGTCAAATTCAGTTTCCGGCTCGAACAACTGAACAGGCAATGACGGCATAACCGTCGAAATTGCATGCTTGTAAACCAGCTGCGAATGCGCGTCGCGACGTAGCAGGACACAAAAATTGTCAAACCACGTCACAACACCCTGCAGTTTCACGCCATTGACGAGAAAAACTGTAACCGGTGTCTTCTGTTTTCGAATGTGGTTCAGGAACACGTCCTGAACATTCTGTGACCGTTCTGCAGCCATCTTATTACCTCAGCTTTGTTCTTGTGTTGGTTGTATTATGCGCTGTTCAAGTTTGTAACGTAGCGTATCGCTATGCTCTCTAATTATAACCTATACGTTGGACTGATGCGTTTGGATTTCCAGTCTATTTTGTTGAAATTATTCAATATTTCGGCCCAATCAGGAAAATTTTGGATAATCCGACATAAATTCCACATAACGCGCATGCAACGCGGTGCTTAGTGACCCTGGTTCGCCGTTTGCGATAACCCGATCATCAATTTTCGTGACCGGCGTCACAAAATGAGAGGAATTGCTCAGGAATGCTTCTCGGGCTGCATAAGTTTCCTCGCGCGTAAACTTTCGTTCTTCAAACGGAATATCCAGCTCTTCGGCAAGCTTGATGATTTCCTGACGCGTAATTCCGCGCAAGATATCGTGGCTCGCCGGGCGGGTCAAAAGGGTTCCATCACCGGTGATGATCCATGCGTTCGAAGACGTTCCTTCAGTGATGAAGCCATCCGTATCGTACATCCAGGCCTCATATGCACCCGCGGCAGCCGCCGCCTGTTTCCCCAATACATTGGGGAGCAACGAGATCGATTTAATGTCACGGCGCGTCCAGCGCATATCCTCGATCGTAATCACGTCCACGCCATTGTCGCGCATCTCATCGGGATACTCGGGCACCGGCCGAACAGTCATCACGACAGACGAGCGACCATTGCGCGGAAATTTATGATCGCGCGGCGCCACGCCCCTGGTGACCTGTATATAAAGCAGCCCCGTTGCATATCGGTTTTGACGCACCACTTCCCGCATTGCGATGCGCAGGGCAGACCGGCCCATCGGCCAGGCCATATCGAGTTCACGCAATGACCGGTCGAGCCGGTCAAGATGTGGTTCCTCGTCAATGAGGCGATGGCGAAACAAGTGAATGACTTCGTAAACGCCGTCGGCAAACTGATAGCCACGATCTTCAACATGCACGACAGCATCGCGATGATCGACATAGGCCCCGTTCACATAAGCTATGCGTGGCAAAACACACTCCTGACAGTCACGCGCATCTGGCGGCCTAGAAAAATTCCAATTTTACCGCAAACATACGCTCGACCTTGCGGACAGCGTCCTTGGTTGCGAAGAGAATAACGCTATCCCCAACATTGATCACGGTATCCTTGTCGACCATCAGAACCTGATCATCCCGAACAATAGACGCCACGATGACGCCCGCGGGCAGCTTGGCATCCTGAATAGGCTTGCCAACAAGACTGGAAGTCTCGAGTGCTTCGGCTTCGATCACTTCGCCAAAGTTCTCGCCAATGGAATGCACCGAACGAATGCGTCCGCGGCGGATCACCTGAAGAATTGTTGAAACTGTGATGACCCGTGGGTTAACCACCACGTCGATACCCAGCGGCGCCAGCAATGGATTGTAGGTATTGCTGTTGACCAGGGTCACGGCGCGTTCTGCGCCGTACCGTTTGGCGAGCAAGGACGCCAGAATATTCACTTCATCATCGTTGGTTACGGCAACAACGGTGCTGGCTTTGTTGATGTTGGCTTCGCTCAGAATATCGGGATCGAGTGCGTCCCCGTGAATTACCGTCGTCTTTGACAGAAGCTGTGCCGCGGCCTGAGCCTGATCCTTGTCCAACTCAATCAGGCGCGCCGTCACGCCGGAGAATTGCTCCTCGATATCCTGCGCCAAACTCAAACCGATATTGCCACCTCCAATGATGACGACCCGTCGCGCTTCTTGCTCATCATGGCCGAAAGCAGCCATGGCGCGCGGCACATGCTCGCCATCAATGACGATGTACACTTCATCATTCACCTCGAGATGATCATCACCGGTCGGCACGATAGGCTTGCCTTCCCGAATGATTCCGATGATCGACAGACGCAGGTCCGGAAAGAGCGTCGTGAGCTGGCGAAGCGGAGTATCCAGGATCGGACAGTTTTCTTCGCACCGAACACCAATCAGCCTCAGCTTGTTCTTGGCCAGCGGAATCATCTCGAAAGATCCGGGAACCGTGAAGCGTCGCCCAATGGCGCGTGCCACTTCGATCTCAGGTGAAATAATGACGTCAATCGGCATGTGATCGCGCGAAAACAAATCAGCCCAGATGGGATTGCGATAGCTTTGCGCCCGTACGCGCGCAATCTTCATCGGAACGTCAAACAGCGAATGCGCCACCTGACAGGCGATCATGTTCACTTCATCGGCAAAGGTCACCGCAACAATCATATCGGCGTCTCGCGCACCCGCGGCTTCCAGCACGTCGGGGTGCGAAGCAAAACCCACCATTGTCGTGACATCAAGGGTGTCACGTATACGGCGGATCAATTCGGGGCTCTGGTCAATGACAGTGACATCGACGCGCTCCGAGGCCAGTTCGCGCGCGATACTGGAGCCAACCTGGCCACCACCACAAATTATCGCTTTCATGAATTCATCCCGCTTTTCGGTCCCACGCTGGAGTTCGCATCGGCTTCGAACGCAAAAATTTTAAATTATTCCGAACTTTTCATCATTGGCCCCTGCACCCCAAGCGATTTCAGCTTGCGATGTAGTGCTGACCGTTCCATCCCGACGAAAGTTGCGGTCTTGGAGATATTACCACCGAACCGGTTGACCTGTGCTTCCAGATATTGACGTTCAAACTCCTCGCGGGCGTCGCGTAAGGACAGGCTCAGGAATTCCGTCTGCCCTGCCCCTTGCAGGGCGCGAGGTGTTTTTTCTATCAGTTCGGGCGGCAACATATCCGACCGGATTAGCTGATGCGGATCTGATGGCGCCATAATCAATAGCCACTCGATCACATTACGAAGTTGCCGCACATTGCCGGGCCAGTCATGGGATTGCAGCGCCGTCATTGCATCGGGGCCGATACGACGAACTGGCAACCCACCCATATCTGCAGCCCGTCGCATAAAGTGATCTGCCAGCTTTGGAATGTCCTCACGGCGATCGGCCAGATCAGGAACTTCGAGCGGCACCACGTTCAGGCGATAAAATAAATCTTCGCGAAACCGGCCAGCCCTGATTTCATCCTGAAGATCACGCGTCGTAGTGGCCACAACGCGGACATCAACAGCAATCTTGCGACTTCCCCCAACGGGTTCAAATGTCTGCTCCTGAAGAACCCGAACAATCTTGCCCTGAGTTTCCATCGGCATGTCGCCGATTTCATCGAATACCAGCGTGCCGTTATGGGCTTGCTCGAACAATCCGATCTTGCGCCCTTCCTGGTCAGAGGCACGTGCGGCTTCAACTCCGAACAGTTCGGATTCCATCCGTTCCGGAGCCATCGCCGCACAATTCACAATCACGAATGGCTGATCAACGCGCAGTGACTGTTCATGAAGCATACGCGCGGCAACTTCCTTGCCAGCCCCCGCCGGACCTTTGATCAAAACCCGACTTCCTGTGGGTGCAACTTTACCAACGGCCTGCCGCAACTGAACCATGGACGTAGATTCCCCGACCAACTCCGTTTCGGGGCCCGCGCGCATACGCAATTCGCGGTTCTCACGACGCAGTCTGGACGCCTCAATGGCACGGCTGACGATCAAAATCAGGCGGTCTGTTTTGAATGGCTTTTCAATGTAATCGTAGGCACCGACCTTGATCGCCTGCACCGCCGTTTCGATTGATCCGTGCCCGCTGATCATGACAACGGGGACTTCCGGGTGCTCGCGCCGAAGAATATGGAGCAGTTCCATCCCGTCGATCCGGCTGCCTTCAAGCCAGATATCAAGAATCACAAGGCTCGGCCGGCGTGCGGCAACCTCTTCGACAGCAGCTTCTGCGCTGCCGGCCTCTCGGGTTTCATACCCCTCATCTTCGAGAACACCGGATATAAGCATCCGGATATCGTCCTCGTCATCGACAATGAGAATATCTTCAGCCATTGGCGTGCTCTACACCCCGCAATTCACGGGGAAGCGAAATCGCGACCATGGCACCGGGCTGACCGTCGCGATCGCCAAGTCTCAAAGTTCCCCCATGCTGCTCAATAATACGGGCAACAATGGCAAGACCAAGGCCGGTTCCTTTTGTACGGGTGGTCACATAGGGCTCCGTCAAACGCTCACGTTCCTTCACGGGCAATCCGCGCCCATTGTCTTCCACAACAATCGACGCGTTATCGCCTGATTCGATCAAACGCATCGATATCCAGCCCTGTGCTTCATCGTCACCCGAACGCCCCTGAATTGCATCGACAGCGTTTTGCAACAAATTGGTCAGCGCCTGCGACATCAATCCGGCGTCAAAAGTGCTCAACATTCCCTCTTTCGGGAAGTCAGTCTCAAACGTGATCTCCCGATGTGCCTGCTGCTGGAGGAATACCGCTTCACGACAAATTTTGGCCAAATCACCCGATGTCAGCACCGGGTTGGGCATCCGCGCAAAGGAGGAAAACTCATCAACCATTCGCCCGATATCGCCAACCTGGCGAACGATTGTGTCGGTGCACTGTGCAAAGGTCTCGGGATCACTTTTGATCTCACCCAGATATTTGCGTTTGAGCCGTTCTGCTGAAAGCTGGATCGGGGTCAGCGGATTCTTGATCTCATGCGCAATCCGGCGCGCAACATCGGCCCAGGCCGCCGTGCGCTGCGCGGACTGGAGTTCCGTGACGTCATCAAATGTCACCACAAACCCGATGACGTCATCTTGCGCATCCCGCTCAGCACCAATACGAACCCGCAGCACCCGGACGCCTTCATGTGTTTCCACACTGATCTCATCCTCGACCAAACGGCTGGGATCAGCCGTTGCAAGCGCCACCGAAGACGCAAACTCGGGAATCACCTCCGCCAATGGGCGCCCCATAAGTTCTTCCAGTCCAACATCGAGCAATGCCGTTGCCGGACGGTTCGGTAAATTGACGCGCCCCGAACGATCAAGACCGATGACGCCGGCCGATACCCCGGCGAGCACAGCCTCGGTGAACCGACGCCGATCATCGAGCTGCCGGTTGGCTTCCGTCAGCTCGCCACGCTGTTCGTCAAGCTGGCGTGTCATGCGATTGAACGCGCGCGTCAAGATCCCGATCTCATCATCCGATCGCGACGCTTCCTCCAAGCGCACGCCCAAATTACCAGACCGCACCATCTCAGTCGCATGGACGAGTTTGGCAATGTGACGTGAAAGACGGTTGGCAAACCCCAGCCCAACCCCGACCGCCGTCAGGAGCAACAGAAGCGTGACGATGACGAAAATCGCCGCAAGCTCCAGCTCCAACCGTGATCGGCGGCTTTCGGCCTGCGCATATTCGCTGGCCGCGCGTTTGGTGGTTTCGCGATAGCGCAGAACATTGGGATCGATAAACCGGCCCAGATACAGAAAAGCCTGAGGTCGTGTGTTCAGTCCGATCAACGCGCGCACACGGTCTTCGTTTTCGCTTGTCAGCACCACCGGTTGTCCGCCTGCGGCATCTGCAACAGCAAGTGTCGGGGGCAAGTCGAACAAGAGCGAAGACGTAAATCCCGCGCGGGCAACGACCCGACCATTTCTGTCAAAAATTACAGCACCAGGCACGGAGCGCTTTTCAGCGGCATCTTCGATAATTTCGCGGGCGCGCTGGGCATCGACAGCCAGACCCGGCCAAACATTGTTGAGTTCCTCCGCCATTGCCATGGCATCCGAACGAATCGTTTGCCTGTGTTCGTTCAGATAGGCCTCTGACACGAGAACCGAGCTTTCAACGGCAGTTCTCACCCGTTCGCTGAACCAACTCTCGATGACAAGATTGAAAAACAGCGCAGCCAGAACTGCGATGAGGATGGCAGGCGTTATTGCAACGACCGAAAACAAACCAACGAGGCGGACATGAAGGCGCGCACCAGCCAGCCCGGCGCGCCGTTGCGCCCACATCCTGACCAAACCAAGACTTACGGCTGCTCCCAAAGCCAGGACAAGGCTCAGATCGATCACCAACAAGACGAACAGGGCATTTTCGCCCAGGCCGTAGGTTGTGTTGCCAGTTAGCGCGAAAAAGGTCGCGAAACCGGCGGCAACGGCACAAATCATCAGAGCGATTGCGATCCGACGCCCAACACCTGCACGCTGCCCCCACGACAATGCACCCCGGAACAATCCAGATTTACGCACGACCGATCCGCCCGAAAACTCAGATGGAGAATCAGAAGTCACATAGAGCCCACGGCTCTCTGGCTTTTTGGGAGTTATCTCGTCGCTCATCAGATGCTCGATAACATATGTGCGATTCTTTGTCCGACCCCATTGAGAGCCTCGAACACCGCACTGGAGGCTATTTTACGCCCCGCACCACATCAATGTCTAACTCGCGGATTTTCTTGCGTAACGTATTGCGGTTCAGTCCCAGCAAGGTTGCTGCCTGAACCTGGTTACCGCGCGTGGCCTCTAAGGAAAGGCTGATGAGCGGCCGCTCCATTTCATGCAGGATGCGACCATACAAACCAGCTGCGGGCAATCCATCCCGGTGAGCCGAGAAATATGTCCGAAGATGGCGATCAATCGCATCGGAGAGCGATTCTTCGTCGGCTTGAGCTTCGGCAGCTGACCCCGGCGATGAATGCGCAAGTTCAGCCTCAATCGTTTCCAGGCTGATCACATCCTGACTGTACAGCGCCGTCAGGCGCTGCACGAGGTTTTCAAGTTCGCGGACGTTCCCCGGCCAACGATAGTCCTGCAGGCGCCCCATCGCTTCAGGGACAAAGCTTTTGGTCGGCATGCCGTCGGTCTCTGCCCGGGACAGGAAATGTGCAACGAGTTCTGGAATGTCCTCGGAACGCTCTCTCAGCGGTGGAATCCGCAACGGAACAACATTCAGGCGGTAATATAGATCTTCGCGAAACAACCCCTGACGAACAGCTGTTCGCAGATCGCGATGGGTCGCCGCGATGATCCGGACATTGGTTGATATAGGGGTTCGCCCGCCGACCGTGGTGTACTCGCCTTCCTGCAAGACGCGCAACAGCCGCGTTTGTGCTTCGATCGGCATGTCACCAATCTCATCAAGGAACAGCGAACCACCTTCGGCCTGCTCAAACCGGCCTGCATAGCGGTTGGTGGCACCGGTGAAAGCGCCTTTTTCATGGCCAAACAATTCGCTTTCGATCAACTCCCGCGGAATCGCGGCCATATTTATCGCAACAAAAGGTCCAAACCGCCGTTTGCCATAGTCATGCAGCGCGCGCGCAACGAGTTCCTTGCCGGTACCAGACTCTCCGGTGACCATGACGGTCAGATCAGTATTCATCAATCGCGCAAGCACCCGGTAGATGTCCTGCATCGCCGCTGAACGTCCGATTAGCGGCAGCGCTTCTTCTTCGGGTTCGAATTGCGGAGATACCGTGTCTCGTTTGGTATCTTTTTCCGCCAAAGCACGCTGGACAACCTCGACCACTTCCTTCAGGTCGAAGGGTTTGGGCAAGTACTCAAAGGCACCACGTTCGGTCGCGCGGACCGCTGTCAGCAGCGTGTTCTGGGCACTCATCACAATAATTCGAAGGTCAGGACGAATCTTGCGAATGCGCGGAATCAGATCGAGACCATTCTCGTCGGGCATCACGACATCCGTGATGACAAGATCACCCTCCCCATCCGAAACCCAACGCCATAAATTGGCTGCGGTCCCTGTGGTCCGAACATCGTGACCAATCCGCCCCAGTGCTTGGCTCAGTACAGTGCGGATGCTGCGGTCATCATCGGCAATCAGAATTGTTGCGGCTCTCATGAGGATTGGCCTTCAGGGCTGAGGTCGACGGGCAGCATGACCTTGAAGGCCGCACCACGGTCATCGTTTTCGAGATCAATGACACCGCCGTGGTCGCCAACAAGCTTGGCCACAAGGGCCAATCCAAGGCCCGTGCCATTCTTTTTGGTCGTCACAAACGGATCGAAAAGGAAAGGTTGAACATCTTCCGGAACGCCCGCGCCATTGTCACGGACCGTGATCTCTATGGGCAGATCAACACGCTCACCGCTGCCCGGTATCGCCAGGCGCAGACCGTGTCGATACCGGGTTTCCAGCGATATCTCTCCGCTATTGGCCGGTACGGCTTCGGACGCATTCTTGATCAGGTTCATAAATATCTGGATCAGTTGATCCCGGTTGCCATGGACCATCGGCAAGGACGGGTCGAAAGACGCGTTAAACGTGACATTTCGTCCAAAACCGTTCTCAGCGACCTTTTTGACCCGATCGAGCACTTCATGAATGTTCACTGCAGAACGCTCAGGGAGGCGTTCATCAGAAAAGGCTTCCATGCGATTGACCAAAGCCACAATCCGGTCTGCTTCATCGCAGATCAGCTGGGTCAACTCGCGCTCACCTTCATCTGCGCCGTCCTCAAGCAACTGCGCCGCGCCACGAATACCTGAAAGCGGATTTTTGACTTCATGGGCCAGCATCGACGCCATCGCTGTGACTGAGCGCGCTGCGCCGCGATGTACCAACTGGCGATCGATATGTTGTGCCAGCGTCTGTTCATGCAGGCTGAGGACAACTGTGCCTGATCTATCAAAGCCCGGCTGAACCTGAACTGAGACTTCCCGTTCCTCAATCCGCGGACCATCCAGCCGAACATTGCGTTCAGCATAACTCGCACTTTCAGCGCGGGACTTATCAATCATAAAAAACAAAGGGTTATCAGGCGACACGAATTCACCAAGTGAACGACCAATCAAGGTCGGCGAACTCATCCCGAACATCTGTTCAGCCGCATAATTTACGTAACGGATTTCGTGACCTTCTCCGACAGCGATCACCGCATCAGTGAGCAAGTTAAGGATCGCAGCAGGATCTGGCCCGTTATCGTCATCCAAAAGAGCGGTATTGCTCAAAGTCACCATCAGATCGCCGCCGCTGTTAGCTCGCGGAACCGCGCCAACTCACGCGAAATCACCGCTGGATCAAGGGTATTGTTCACCACATTTCGAAATTCGGCCGCCCCGGGCACCCCGGTCAGATACCAGCCAATGTGCTTGCGGGCATTCCGGATCCCGGTATTTGCGCCATAGAGGCTCATCATTTCCTCAAGGTGTTCTCGCATAATGCTCCAGCGCTCAAGAATATCAGGCTCGTCCCGAACCACGCCTGTCGCAAAATAATGTGCCACATCTCCGGGAAACCAAGGTTTTCCCTGGGCAGCGCGTCCGATCATGACCGCATCCGCCCCGGTGACCCGGAGGCAATTCGCGGCATCCTCGTGCGAGCGAATATCGCCATTGGCCACAAGCGGGATCGATACCGCGTCCTTTACGCCTGCAATGAAATTCCAGTCGGCCGTCCCTGTATAGAAGTCACATCGCGTCCGGCCATGGACAGTCAGCATCTGCACCCCGACGTCTTCAGCAATACGGGCGAGCTCAACGCCATTCCGACTGTTTTCATCCCATCCGGTGCGCATTTTGACGCTGACAGGAACGCCGGCGGCCGCGACGACC
>ENA-UOXV01000818-UOXV01000818.1-marine-metagenome-genome-assembly--contig:-NODE-818-length-44698-cov-15.650897_pt1 | contig 44698 bp, 28 predicted proteins | sample MGYA00238165_ERZ766961 | MGnify/ENA primary metagenome ERZ766961 (study PRJEB28924, sample SAMN03173240) | marine metagenome | biome: Marine; feature: Water; material: Subsurface seawater | place: North... | reverse complement strand
AGAGAGAGAAAAGATGGGAGGATTCCTGCGACGAATCCAAGACGTGGACCTTCGGGAGAAAATCGTCCTCGTGCGAGTGGACCATAACGTGACGATGATTGAGTCGAAGAAAGGCGACGGTTTAACCGTCATTTCCGACGCGTTCCGGGTGGAAAGTTCGATACCGACCTTATACGCGATAATCGAACGAGGCGGGAGGCCGATTTTGATGACGCACGTGAACCGACCGAGAGATAAAAAGACGAAGAAAATCACGATGGATGAGAAAAGAGACGGGACCAAGGCGATTGCGAGATATTTGAGCGAGAAACTCGGGTGCGTGTTTGCGAGTCCGAGAGTTGCGGAGAAGACGGACAAGGCGGGAGAAGAAGAAGAGGACGACGGCGGGATCGAAATGTCGCAATTTTTTAAAGACGGAACGATGCAAACGATGATTGCGGATTTGAAAGCGCGAAGGATTGGCGGGATATACATGCCGAACGTGAGATGGTTTAGCGGCGAAGAGAGAGGCGGGGAGGAATGCGGCGCGCGATTGGCGAGGGAGATGGCGAACATGGCGGACGTGTTCGTGAACGACGCGTTCGGGTCGTGGCAGCCGCACGTGAGCACGTTTGATGTGGCAAAGTTGTTGCCGAGTTACGCCGGGTTGTTGATGCAGAGAGAGTTGGACGCGATGAGGAGAGTTTTGGAACCGGTTCGACCGTTTGTGGCGGTCGTCGCGGGATCGAAAGTGAACACGAAGATTGGGACGTTGATCAACGTGGCGAAAAAATGCGACGCGTTGATTCTAGGTGGAGTGATTTATAACGCGTATTTATCGGCGAAGTATGGAGTGAAAATCAAAGGCGTGGACGAGGAGGACGTGGAGTTAGCGAGGACGCATTTAGTGAACGCGGAAGAGGTGCAAGAGAAACTTTTGGAGTTGCCGACGTTGGTCGAATCGAAAGAAATAGACGGATGCGGATGCGTGCCGGTCGATGGGAGGTGCACAACCATGCCGAAAGAGTACGACGCCATTCGCTTGGTGCACGTAAAAGACATGAAGCCTGGGAATGAATACTCATTCATCAACGATGTCGCTTCGATTTCGTACTCAGACGAGAAGATTGTCCAGGCGGTGAGAACGGCAAAGACGATTTTAGTCAATGCGGTTATGGGATACACTTCGAAAGGCTTTCACGAAGGCACCGTTGGGCTAGACGAGCTCATTCACAACAACACAGATAGTTCATCGCCGGCGAACGTCTTTTTTGGCGGTGGTGATACTCTCCAAGAGTTCAAATCCTTATCGCCGGGAAGTTATCTCAACGCTCTGGAAAATCCTCAAACGTATTTGTTCACCGGAGGCGGGACGGTGTTGAAAGTCATCGAAGTAGGCGAGGCTGGAAAGTTAGACATTGTTCGAGTCTTGACCGAAGAGGAGGACGAAGACGAAAGAATACAAGACAAAAATAAAACGTCGTCGCTCACCGACGCGGATTTATACGACGACGACGACGACGTCGACGAAAAGCGAGAAGATCGAAAGGGAGATAAAGAAAACGTCCTCGTCGCGAAAATAAAACAACCCGAATGCAACGCCGACCGCGTAAACTGCGATTGCTCGGATCTCAACGCGCACTACCCGCACCAGCGCTTGTAATTATAAAATAATTTGTATCATCATCAATTTTTGTGTGCGCGTGTTATTCTCGTTTGTGTTATTCGTATTCGAGAGTAACATTCGTTAAAAGCTTCTCTCTCATCACATCTCTCGAGACTTCTTTCGCTTCACATTTTTTGCCGCAACGGCTGCGTTCGACGTATGATTTTAAAAGAGGAAAAGGACCCCCTTTCTTTCGACGACGACGACGACGAAGACAAAGACAAAGCGCCGTCGCCGTTACCAGCGGTGATAAGCAGTTACCCGGAGGAAGACCCGAACGATTCGGACTTGTACGAGATCGAAGGCTACCCGGTCGACGCGGAACCGATTTCTTTGGATTTTTGCGAGAAGTTGCTCCTCGTTGGCCGTTACCGACAGAGCGGCGTGATGGCGTATACGATTTATAAAACGCATCAAAAAGGAAAATACGCGTCCGCGTTTCCAGAACGAGAGAAAGGAAGAAACGTGAATGTCGTCAGCATGGCAGTTTGGATCCAGTGTAAGTTCAAAACGACCGGATTGACGACGATAGAGGAAGATTTAAGGGTGTTGTGTGAGGATGGATTTTTAGAGGCGAAACGAGGAGGAGGAGGAAGACGATTCGGACGACGACGGGAGGAGAAGGAGGAGGAGGAAGAAAAAGAAGAGGAAGAAGAAGAAGCGCGAAAAAGAGAAAGAGCGGCGCACGACGAAGTCGGGATCGAGTTTAACAACGAGAGCGAGCGGATGGTTCTGGACAAATGTCCGAGAGTTTTACGATTGCTTTGGGCGAAATTGAAGTGGGAGGAAGACGCGGACGCGCCACCGGATTTGACTTTGGCCGAGCAAAGCGAGCGGAGAAGGAAGGAATATCTCGACGCTGGCGATTTGGAAACGAGGAGGAGGAACAGAGGAGAAGAACAAGTGAAAGAGGTGGAGAGAGTTTTGTTGAAGTACGTGTTGAGTTACGACGAGGAAGGGAGGAAGGTTGACTTCGACGAGGATGATGATGATGAAGAAGAAGAAGATAAAGAAGAAGAAGAAAACGTGGACGTCTGCGGCGGCGAAAGAGAGAGTAAAAAAGTGCCCGTCACGGATCAAGCGTCGTGGCTGTACGCCGTGGAAATTCTCGCCAGAGAAAGGAGTGCGCCCGAATACGCTCAGGAGTGGATAGAGAAACGGTACGAGCGTGGTGGTTGCAGTCGAGAGGCGTACGAGTGCATATCGAGGGACATCGGGGACGTGATCGAGCCGAAGATTGTCAATGTGCGGGTATCATATAACGGAGGGAACGTGAAGACAGAGCAGATTGTGACGAGGAAAAGCGATGGGAAAAAGATTATGCGACGGGTGCAGACAGATAAGAAGCCAACGCCGAAAGATGTGTATTATCTTCACGAGGAAGAGGAGAGGAAGAAGAAAAAGGAGAAAAAGACGACGGGAAACAAAGTAACGGCGAAACAAGAACCATCAATGCAAACGCGCTCGAAACCATCGCGCCTGACCACCCCACCGTCGTCCTCGTTTTACGAAATGATTAAAGCGGAAGTGAACTACAGTTCGGCAGGACTTCCTATCAAAATAGCATCCGGTGTTGCCATCCTTGGCGTGGGATACTCGATTCTTACCGAAACGTATCGTCTTTTTCGCAGAGTAGGAGGAAAGAGATAAATCACGCACACAGGTAGCACACACATTAGATTTGGAAAGTAGAGGGTATGTTATTGCTTTTAGAGCGGCTGCGCAGTAGTTAATTTAAGCACGATTTTGAAAAAGAGAAATGAAATGTTTATCTTCAAATTTTTATAGGAACTTTTGCATTAATAACTTTTGCTTCAATAATATTTAAATATGTTCCTTCTCAACTAAAGGCGCAAAATTCTATGAACTTTTTTAGTTCATATTCGCCCAGGCCGGATACTTGGACATCGGCGCAGCCGCACCTTGCGCGGTGAACGCCGCGGCGGTGAAACCGACAATGATCAAAGTCAAAACCCAACCAGCGACGGTCTTCATCAAGATGAACCAGTTAATACCGCCAACACCTTCCAAGCAGGCGACGCCGACAGTGGCACCGACTTGGCAGTGAGTCGTGGACAACGGCCAGCCGAGACGAGAACCCATGATAATAACCATGGCGGCGCCGAGCTCGATGCAAATACCTCTGGACGGGGTCATTTTGCAAATCTTGCCGCCCAAGGCGTGCAAGATCTTGTAACCGTACAAGGCCAAACCAATCACGATACCGAACGCACCCAAAGACAAGATCCAGTAGGAATCATCGCCCATCGGCATCTTCTTCTTCACGCCACCAGCTTTGTAAATGGTGACGATAGCGGCGAACGGACCGACAGAGTTGGCGACGTCATTCGCGCCGTGGGAGAAGGCATCTAAGCAAGCAGTTAAAACTTGCAACGGTCTCAACGCCAATTCGGTCTTTTCGTCGAAGACTTCGGCGTTGGCGTGGATCGCGGCAACAATTTCATCTTCAGCCGCCAACTGCTCGTTGTCGTGGTTCAAAGAAATAGCCAAGTGATCTGCGACGGCGTAGTACATTCTTGCCGGGATGCCAAAGACACCTTTTTGGATCACTCTCGGTTGCTTTTCCGGGAAGTCGGACGGCTTCTTGAACATGCCCGAACCAACACCGCCACCTTCGGCTCTTTCCAATTGAATTCGCTCCCATTCGGCTTCAATCTTTTTGAACAAGATCGGGTTAACGACAAGGAAGGCAATGAGGCCGACGCCGCCGCCCATACCAAACGCCCAGGCCATGCACTCATTGATCGACATGGTGTCCAATTCCAAAAACTTAGCGCCTTTGTAGACGATGAAGAAGGTGTTGATAACGACGGTTACCATCGACATGACCGGGAACAAGTATCTCGCAAGGTTGTAGGAGTTCGCTTGTCTCAACACCAAAGTTCTGATCACCAAAAACAAGGCAAACGCGAAAGCGCCGGAAACAATCGGAGAGAGCAACCACGAGCAGACAATCGCGGCAACACCTTTAACGTACGGAAATTCGTCAACTTTTTTTGACCAGATGACGCACTTTTGACCTCTGGTGACCAAAGTCATGCCAATCATGCCGCCGACGCAAGAGTGCGTCGTCGAAACCGGCATCTCCAAATACGACGCCAACATCAACCAAATACTCGTCGCGGCCAACACGCACATGCAACCGTACATCATAATTGCCGGATCGTTGGTAAAGCATTTGTAATCCGCGATCCCTTTACGGATCGCCTCGGTCACGTGAGAACCCATAAATAAGGCGCCCGTGAATTCGCACACGGCGGCGAGCATAATCGCCATCTTAATCGACACCGCGCCGGAGCCGACCGAGGTCGCGAACGCGTTCGCGACATCGTTCGCGCCGATGCCAAACGCCGTGCAAAAGCAGAGCAAAGCGCCGAGGACGACAACTGTTGTTGTTGTTGTTGAAAGAGAAAGAGAAAGAGTTGGTGGTTAGTTTTTTTTCGTGAAAAAATTTTGCCTTTTTCTGGCTGAAATTTCAAGCCGCCGCCAAAAAATATTCCTTTTTGGGTCTGGAATATTCCTCTCGTGCTGGCTTTATATTCCTCAACAGACGCGTTTCTCTCTCTCTCTCTCTCTCGATTTTGATCGATTAAAGCATATCAAACGAGAGAGAGACGGTGGCAGTGCATCGTCGCTGTTCTTCTGAGAGGCGTTGTTTTATGCTCGCGGTGGCGTGCGGCGCGCGAGGTGCGAACGCATCGTCGATAACGAGAGAATCCCGAGACGCATTGGAAAAGTTCTCGAGGATAAAAAAAGAAAGAAGAGAATATAAAACAAAAGAAGAAGAAGACGCACTCCATTCGAAATCGTGCAAGTGGTCGTTGTTCGCGGTGAAGTCGAAGGACAACAAGTGACGACCAGCCGTGGTTAACGCGTCAGTGGAGGACATTTTGTATGTGTGTGTATGTATATATGCTTTGGGAATATATGTTCACAGAGTGACGACTTTGAAAACGCGTTTGAATTTTTAAACGAAAATCTCCGTGGCTGATATTTTTTGCTTTTTGCTTTTTTTCAACCACCCGGATTTTTGCTTTTTTTCAAAACAACCCACCGACCGTAAATGTTGTGTGTTCTTGTTTCTGTTGGGGCTGCTTTCTTTTTATAGAGGAGGGAGGATGCATTCAGAGTTAATATAGTATATGTGCTCGAGATCTGTGGTATACGAGGAGTTGGTGTTGGCTTTTTATTACACGAAATACGCCTAAACGCGAGGAGGCGCCGTTGAAACGTAAAGGTACTATTACTCGTGCTACCTAGTAGATATTACCGCGCGTAATTAGAAGTCGTGGGAGTTGTTATCGTTGTCGTTGTATTCGTCGACGCGCGTTTGGTCGTGTACACTTTACTCGCGCCGCGACGTTTGGAATGCGTCCACTTTCCAGATTTACTCCCATAAACGCTCCACCGTTGGTTCAACCAAATGCACCCGTATTTGCACGCAAACATCCGCCTTTGACGTAACTCGATGATGAAACAGAAATAGATGTTCAAAATCATCGGTATTATGGCGTACACGGAGAGTATCGAGGAGACGCAGGTTGGATTTAAAATCTCTCCGAGGATGACCATGCACGCGTGGCGTTCGGCTCGAATAGGCCATAACGCCGAGGACATGCGGAACATGACTACTTTCAAAACGATCAACACCGGCATGATGACATTTTCGAGCTGTTTATTACCAGATGGCAAGAAACTGAGCAAAATTCTTGACACTACGTTAATCGCTTCTCGGTGTCGCACATAAAATTTCGGGTTGAAGTAGTTCATATAACACAACGCCGGGAGCGTGCAAATCGCCACAAACTTTTTGAACAACTGAGTACAAGTAGACGGGAAGAAGATGATACCAAACAACTGATTCGCGCGATAAAATCGCACGTAAGCGATGAATATTGCCAATGAGTAGAACAAGTGCACGAACAAATCAGTTGAGATCTTCTCCGTTGAATCTTCGTGAACGTAAAGCTTTTCCATTTCCGGTTCGTCGAAAGATAAAATCGCCAAACCTGCTACGTAATCAGCCAATCGATGCCACGCGTTTTGAACTTGGGTGATTCGTGCACGTGCTGCGGTTTCGATATGAATCGCACAAGTCGACAATTTCATCCTTATCCTACTTTTTCGTCGATGAGGCAAAAAGCAATCATTCAAAAAAGAATCTGCGCATCGCGGAGGACTTCCGTCTTCTCTCGACTGGAACTCGCTCGATCCACGAACTTCCTTTTTCTCATTATTCTCTTCTTCTTCTTTATTCGCGCGCGCCGTGGGTCTATTCAGCGCATTCATCCTTTCGCGCCGAATGTGCGAAAAGTGTCGGTCGCAAACTTCTCGAACGACGTGATCGCAAGAGGAAAGCACCATCGCGAGCTCTAAAGAAAGACGCACGCCTTCATTGTTTTCTTCCAATAATACATCGATGTCGCCTTCGTCGGTATCCGCGACTGGGGCAGTCGTGATGAAAGCAAAGTCTGTAAATTTCGATGATTTTGCGATATCTTTAACAAAATTTGTTTTCATATCGTCAATGATACCCGACGAATTGCCGCACACTTCTTCGTAAGCGTCCGTCCAGCACGACAACGCGTCTTGCGTAAAAAGGCGATGTTTCATAGCAATCGAGGTCAAATATTGGTCTACGATAGCTTTCGAAACGTTCCAAAACACATTCAGTGCACTTTGCACGCAGCGCTGCACGTATACGTGTTGCAAACTGCCTCGTAGTTCATGCCCGGATGAGATATCTCTCGACGTCTCGCCCTTTGAATTTTTCAGCGTGAAGAAAGCGCGCACGTTTTCCTCTCCCAATAAAAAGAGTTCCAAGACCAGCGGCGAGGAATGCGCGAATACGTCCGATGAAGCCACGTGTAACGCGCATTCTTTCGATCCGTTAGGTAGAGTGACCATTGTTGTAGCACTTCCGAATATATCGGAATCACCACCATGAATAATAACCATCTTGACGAGATTCGATGAGCCCGATAGAGAGGCGCTGTGGAGGTACGTCTTACACATCGTCGCCAGAGCTGTGTGCGCTTTTCTCGAGAGCTGAAATTCTTCGAGCGCGCGTTTTTGTGCCTCGAATAAACGCTCGGCGGTATACGAGAAGCTATTCCGCAACGACCACGACGTGATATCCTTTACCATTTCCCGAAACATCGGTCGTTCAAAGCTTTCAGAGCGAAAGTCTTCGGCAAAAATCGTCTCGAGGTGCGTTCGAAGGGACCGAGCCACTCTCGGACTCAAGGAATGCACCTCCGTGATGAACGATTGAATCTCATCCGCAACTTTTTCGTCTGGCGTCAAAATTGTCGTGAACCGATCATACGCGGGCTTGCCAACCAGATCTGGATGCGTTGAATCTTCATCGCTCCAGACGAGATCGACGGAGAGAACGCCCTCCGCGTAATCTTGCGGCACCGAAAAACATAACACCGAACTATCGCTTCCGACTCGGCGCAAAGACTTCACATCCTTCAGAATTTGACCGTTAATCCGCACGTGTGCGACCACGTTCTCCGCGATATTGCTTATGCGAAACAAATTGCCTTTGTTTTCATGCTGTTGATGTCCTTTCTTATGATTATTAATTGTGTTCTTCTTTTTATTCCTACTCGGATTGGTACAAATCACGAACGGAGCGTTCCATGGCGCTTCCAAACTTCTTCCGAAAGAAATCATTTTTGTGTTTTTTTCATCCGAAACTGTCCATTTTCCGTTCTTTCGAGTCGCCGTTTGGTTCCGAAACGTGACGCTGGCGTCGACGTCGTCCAAAGTTCGATCTGCGTCGACGACTTTTTGGGCAAGTTCTCGCGCGTTTATTTCTACGCTCGACCCCCCATTCTTCAGGCGCACTATGTCTGGAAATACGGCATCCACGGTAAGTTTAGTGCATCCCGGCTCAGCGCAAACGCGAATATGCGCGGCATCTTTAAAGATCTGACGAATTCCGTTACCAACTGCGGGAGAGATATCCGCCGGCGTACGATTTGAAATTTTAATCTCTGCGCGAGAGACGTGCGCGTCGGGGAAGTTGGTCATTTTGTCCGCGTACAATTTTTGTTGCTGTTGCTGTCGTTCGAAGAAATCGTCTACGTCGCCAGAATACGTATCGCTGCTAATCTCTTCCAAATGTTTTCTTGCTCCCTCTTGCACGATGTTAAAGTCGCCTCCCGAGCTTTCCCCTTCCGCATCTTTACGTAAGTTCGTTCTGCTCCGATTTTGTAACTTCCCCGTCGTAAAGTCGTAAGAGAAGAGTCCAAGAAGGTTACTTTGCGGACGAATTGGTTCTCCTGCGCTATCAAAATCGTTTAAGTACGCGTCGTCGTGCTCTTCCATGTCTGGAAACGCAAAGTCGAGAACATCAAAACCGCGCACGGTGCTTTGCCCTTTTTGTTGTCCCTGTTGTTGGTGTTGTTCATGATGATTTTGCTCTTGTCGCTGATACTTGTGGTGCTTCGTGTTGTCGTTGTTTCCATACGTATTCGAATCATCGCTGGGTTCTTTCCTAATTAACGAGGTGCTTTTCGAATTGCTCGTATTTGAGTTCCTTTGCTGTTGTTCTCCTTGCTCCAGCTGGTCTTGCCGCTGCGAAAGCTTCGTCGTCGTCGGATTACTTTTGGCCTGCGCGATCAACGCGTCCAACGGCACGTGCTGCTGATACCCTTCGTCATTTCTGTTGAATGACGTCATTTCGCTTCTATCTGCATTCAACGCACTTCTTTTCGCCATCGCTGCCATCATCGAAGACCCTACCCCGTTGACGCCGTTCGGCGCTCGCACTTTCGCCAACTTTGACAGCGAGAGCGCGCACGCCCTCCTCTTATCTTTAAACTCCTCGATCGAGTGAAACCTCGTGCACTTTTGGCAAAACCTTTGCAACATTCCTTCGTGAAAGACCTCGTCCATTTTCAAATGCATCTCGCACACTTTCGATCGTTTCCCGTACACGCGCTCGCACATCATTTCGCACTTGTCCACGCGACAGCGGACGAGTTTGTCCTTGATGTTCGCGACGGAAGAGGACGACACTTTCGCGCTTCCATTTGCAGAAGAGCCGCCCCCATTTCTATTTTTATTATTATTATTCCTCCTCGTCTCTCTCTTTCCGTCTTCATTCGACGCGACGACGGTGATATTTTTTCCTTTTTGCTGCTGCCCAATCAAAAACCTCCTCTCGTCCGCTTCTTTCTCCCTCGCGCCTCTCGAGACACCCACGAAGAGCGGGTTGTTCTTCGTGGTGTTGAGGTCAAACAGCGACAACTTCTCCTCGTCGTCGTCGTCGTCGAGACGTTGTTTCTCCCGTTGTTTCTCGTCCGCTCTTCCAAACGCGGAGGAAGAGGAGGATAATTTTTTCTCCTCCTCCTCCTCCTCGGGGATCCCCCACTCTTCTTCACCCCCGGAGGAAAACGAATCCATCTCGTGCTTCATTCGTCCGACGCAGTGCACTTGGTCCCACTCGTACTCGTCCACCTCCCAGGAAGGCGAGGAAGAGCCTTCATTCTTCTTCGTCTTTGTCTTCTTCTTCTTCTTCTTCGAGTGAAGGTGGTTTTGAAGGAGGAGCGTTGCCATCTCGTCCTCCATTTTTGTGTTGCGTTGGTGGAACGACGAGAGTTGGAAAATGACGTAAAACTGGGGGGGGCTTAGAGAAAAAAGAAATATCGAGGCCTTTTGGGACGTGTCGTCCAATTAAATTCAAGCTCTACGTAAACCCTAGTATAGGACAACGCGCTCCTCGTTCTCCTCTTTCTTCCTTTTCGTCGTCAGATTTTTATTCACACGAGAGAACACAAAAGCACAGATATGGCTGCGAACAACGCTTCCGCTGCGCATTCGCGCGGTTGGTATTCTCATCACCACTCGGTTAAAAGCGCGAGGACGACGACGAGGACGACGACGACGTGTTCTTCGTGTTCTTTGTCTTCTTCTTCTTCTGCCACACAAACCACCGGTGTGAGAAGACGACGAGGAGAAATCATCATCGTCCCGAACGCCATCATCCAACGAAAAGCCGGCTCGAACTATTCCGAAACGTCCGTCCAGTTTTGGAAATACCAAGGCCTCGGGAACGACTTTATTCTCGTGGACAATCGAGAGTCGGACGTGCCGAAAATCTCTCCCGAGCGCGCGGCGTTGTTGTGCGATAGGAATTTCGGCATCGGGGCGGACGGGGTGATTCTTGCGATGCCGTCGCCGGATCCCGCTAAGTTTGATTACAAGATGACCATATACAACTCGGACGGCTCGGAACCGGAGATGTGCGGGAACGGCATTCGATGTTTAGCGAGATTTGTCGCCGATTTGGATAAAGATCAGAGAGGGAAGAAATACAACGTGTCTACTTTAGCCGGGTTGATTGTGCCAGAAGTGCGAGAGGATGGTCAAGTGGCGGTGGATATGGGGACGCCGATTTTAAACGCTTCGAACGTGCCGTCGACGTTGAAAGATTGCGAAAGGTCGCACGAGATGACCGTGGACGGGGAGAAGTGGTTAGCCAACGCGGTAGGTATGGGAAATCCACACTGCGTCGTTTATAAAAAAGCGAACGGGGAGATGATTTCGGACGTGTACGGATTAGACTTGCCGAAAATAGGCCCGATTTTCGAAAAGCACGAAACGTTCCCGGCGAAAACAAACACCGAGTTTGTTCAAGTCGTGGACAAAGGACGGGTCAAAATGCGCGTCTGGGAACGCGGGGCCGGGTGCACTTTAGCCTGTGGCACCGGCGCGTGCGCAACCGTCGTCGCCGGGGTCATCGAAGGCCACGTCGACCGAAAGTGCGTCGTCGAGTTACCCGGTGGGCCTTTGGAAATCGAATGGAGAGAAATAGACGACAAAATCATCATGACTGGTCCAGCCGAGCCGACGTTTGAAGGGACCACCGCGTTAGGCGTTTAATACTACCGATACTACTCGTACCCTCGCAGAAAGGGAGTAAACTTTCGCGCGTTCGCTCTCTTCGCCACGTCCAAGCAAACACCACATCCAAATCGTCAGAACACGCAAGCGCTTCAAATACCCCACACAGAACACAGAACGTCGCTCACTTCCACGCGTCAACAGCACGCATCGAAACGCAATAAGTATAGCGATGACATCGTCTGTCTGTATTTTTCGACCATCGCAGCGTTGTGTTTTGAGTCATCATCAAAGCCCGTCCACGTCTGTCTCTTCGCGGATATCTTTTCCCCGTCGTCCGCATCCTCTTCGTCGGAAACAAAACGTTTTGTACGCCTCCTCGAACAATAACAGCGAGAGCAACAACGCTCGAGAAGAAGAAGAAGAAAAAGACAAAGACAAAGTGCAACAAATAGACATCCGCGACGAGGCGTCGTTGGCGAAAATCGGTCTGAAATGGAACGAGGACTACACGGAACTTTTAGACGTGAAAACAGGGAAACCTTTAGACGATTTTGAGGAGATGCAAAAAAAGCAACAAGAGGCGACGCGGTTCGACATCGCGGTTCGAGCCATGCGAGGAGAGTTTACGAAAGCGAAAGGGAAGACGGAAGGGGAAGTGTACGGAGAAATTATGGACACGTTGACGAACTACCCGGTGGTGTATACGTTTCAAGCGTCGGCGAAGGTGAGCGAAGAACACGACGTGTTGCGACTCAGGCGACAAATCAAAGAGACGGTGGAAACAAGGTGTAAACGAGAAGCGATAGAGGTGGAGATTAAACCGAGAGGAAAGAAGTTTCACTCTTTTTGGGTGAAGATTAGCGTTTCGGATAGCTGCGAAGTGAGCGAGTGCATAGATTTATTGAAGAATTTGCACGAAGTTGTGACCTGTTGTTAACGCGACGAAGACGCGTCTGGTACTGTTTAGCCTCTCATTATCTAGGTAGCTGCGCGATGAATATGCGATGCACGTGTGAACATCTAGGACTAAAAACTAACTAACTAACTAACTGATATGCGCATATCTTCTTTGTCTCTGCTACTACTCGGAATCCGAATCCTGACCTAACGTCGCCGCGTACGCGTCTAAACGGCGATTCTCTTCCTCTTCGGTTTCTTTCTTTTCTATATTTTTCAATCCAATAAACTTCTCGACTCCGTTCCACATTTCAGCTTTGAGTTGTTTCCCACCGAACCATCGATTGTGCATGAGCTGTAAACACGCGTCCGCACCTTCCGGCTCTTTGAATCGAACGGTTACGACGCCGTTGGCGTTGACGTACGCGTTTTCAACTTTTCCGCACTTTACTCGGCATTCCTCGGCGACGTCTTCTTTCAGCTCGTCCGAAAACGTCTGCGCGTTTAAACCGTCTTTCCTCGCTTCTTCTAAATCATTTTCGTCGTAGATGTTTCGAAGCACGACCATGGTTTTCGTCGGGTCGTGCTCGTCGTCGAATCCGTCCCATCCGAGTTGCCTTTCCGCTTTGCGTTTCAAAAGCGCCGCGTTTTTACGAATCTCTTCTTTTGAAACGTGCGCGTATTTATCTATCGCGCTCGTCGTTCCTTTCTTTGCGTTTACGTTGCCGATGTTGCCGTTGCTCTCGTTTTTGTTCGCGTCGTTCTCTTCTCCGGCACCTCTACCTTTACTCTTGCTAAAATCCGCCTCGGTCACTTTCACCTCCTCGCCGACCAACTCGAACTTCGCGCCGTCCAAAACCGTCAACGCCAACTCCACGCTCGGCCTCAACAAATACGTCACCAGCGCGTTCCCACTGAACACGTTCTTCCCTTCCTCCTCGTACAGTTTAATTTTCGGCATCAACGTCGCCGGGTCTCGCTTAATCTGTCCGCACTTGCTAAAAAACTTCTCCACGCGTTCAACCGTCGCGTCGCGAGGCAAGTTTTCGCAATACACCGACGTCGTTGCATTCGTCTTTGTATTCGCCTTCGTTTGTTTCTGCTTCTTGCTCTTGTTCTGTTGTTGTTGCTCTCGTTTTCGTTTCACCGCTTCGATGTCAATCTCCGGTTTCTTTCTCTCGCTCTTGGTGTTGTTGGTGTTGTTCTTCTTCTCGTTAAAACTTTTCTTAAACGAAGGAGGAGGCAAAACTTTCTCGTTTGAATCGTCCTCGGGACAGAACGTCATCTCGCGCACGTCGAACCCATCACCAGCACCACCGTTTCCGTTTCCTTCTTCGTTCATCTCCCTCGGTTTATATCTTTTCTCTTCTTCGCTCCAATCGTACGTCGTCCCGTCGTCGTCCACGAACGTCTGTTCTCTCTTTTCCTCCAATTCGTCTTCTTCTTTAACGCATTCCTTCTCCGCTTTCGCCACTTCTTCGAAGAAATCTCCCAAAACATCCTCCTTCTCCTTTGTTTCTTCTTCTTCTTCTTCTTCTCCTCCTCCCGTCATTGTTATTTCAACGAAGGGCTTTTATTAAAGCTCTGAAGAAAGCGCGCGCAAAAGCGTTTTCTCTCGAAGAGATTTTTGGCCTTCTTTATGTTTAGGGTGTACAACCCTACCCGCCGCCGGTCCTTTCCGAAAGAAATCTTCGTTCGCGCATTTCTTCTCACTTTGAAGCACTCAACTGAGCTGCTCAAAACAGAGAGAGAAAGGAAAGAAGTTCGTTCCAGACGAAGAAGAAGAAGAAGAAGAGAAGCAAATGAAAGGTCGTGATAAGAAGAATGCGAGAAGAAATGATGGGAAAAAAGAAGCGTGGATGGACGACGACATCGAACTCGCGAACAAAACGGTCCAGCAGAAATCGTCGAAATCTTTCGTCCGCTTGGACAAGGAGAGCTCGGACGAGGACGAAGACGAGAGCGAGAGCGAGGACGAGGAGGAAGCTCTGATGGACGTGTCGTCGTCTGAATCGTCGGATGAAGAATCGTCGGATGATGAAGAGGAAGAAGAAGAGGAAGAAGAAGAGTTTTTGGAAGACTCGGAAGACGACGAGGCTGGTTTGTTACGAGCGATGAAGGCGCAGAAGAAAAAATTGGAATACGCGCGACTGAGGAATCGCGCGGAACATTCCGACGATTCAGACGAGGAAAAGGATTCCGAGGAAGAAGACGACGTTGGCGTGAGAGGGAAGAGGAAGCAGGATTTCTACGGCGACGAGGAGATTGATCACGAAGACGCGGAAGAGGAGGAGGATAGGAAGGACGAGGAAGCCGCCGCGAGGGCGGCGCAGAAGCAAAGAGCGGGGAAGATGCGGCTAGGAGATTTCGGATTGGAGGATGAAGAAGACGATTCCGAAGAGGAAGCGTCGTCGAGTTCTGAAGAAGAAGAAGAAGAAGAAGATTCGGAGGAGATGACTTTACAGCAGAAAGCGCAGAGAAGTAAGTTGGGCGCCAAGAAGACGCCGTTGGAGGAGGAGGAGGAAGAGGAAAAAGGAAAGCAGAAAAAGAAAAAGAGATCAAAGACGAGCGATGGAGGTAGTGGCGGCGTAGTCGTTGAAGCGTTGGACGACGACGAAAAGCGCGCTAAACGCGAGAAGTTAGAAAACGCATCCGCGAACGCCGACGAGGCGGAGGAAGTGAGAGCGTTGGCGGAGGAGTTGCAAAAAACGCTCGCCGAAGTCGAAACCAACGTCGAACCGATCGTGAAATCCGCAAAAAGAGGCGAATACTTAACCGAGGAAGGCATCTCGTATTTAGATACCAAGTACATGCTCCTCTTGAGTTATTGCGTGAATCTCACGTTTTATTTGTTGATGAAATCGGAAGGAAAATCGATTAAAGATCACCCGGTGGTGATGAGATTAGTCGAGATTCGTTCGTACATCGAAAAGCTTCGACCGATCGATAAGAAGTTGCACTATCAGGTATGTTTTCTCCTTATTTGTTTGTTTCCTCGTTCGTGTGTGTGCATGCAGCGTGCAAAAATATATATATCACGCTAATATGTTATCGCGGTGATGAAAAATGCTTCACAGCATGTCCTGAAAACGTTCCGCTTACCGCGGCACGCCCATGAAGGCTTTTTATTGAACATCTAAGGGACTGAGCGATATTACATACGTGCTAGAATCACGCGTGGCGATGCGTTGTTTTTACGTCGACTTTTATCGCATTCATCGATCGATTACACAAACAAACTAACGAACGAATTCTATTCTTTGTCTCGAACAAAACGCAGATTGAAAAACTCCTCAAAGTCGTCAACGAAGACGGCGCCGCAGGCGGCGATAACCTTCAGTTCAAACCGAATCCGTCCGCTTTGGTCGGACGCGGTGAAGGCGCAGAAGGAGAAGACGAGGAAGGAGACGGCAAATATCGTCCGCCGAAGATGTTACCGACGACCATGGAACAAGACGAAGATGGAAAGGAGAAATCGAACAAGGAAAAAAGACGAGAGAAGGAACAAAGGCGACGCGCGCAAAGATCTTCGCTCATCAAGGTACGTACGATTTTGTTTATTCTTCTTGCGTATTTTTATTTCTCGACATCGCGATCTTCTTTTTCTCGCACTTTTGCCCCCGGGACCTGCTATTTATCAGGTGTTCTCGGGCTTCCTAAAGATGCGTATAGCCAAACGTACTAAGTCTTGGGCAGTGGTATCACCGTGTCCGTGGCGGTACTTCAATCAAGAAGTGGACATTTTCTTTTCTCTCTTACGTTTTCATTCGATGCGATCATCACATTTGCGAACGCATATACTCACGAGCGTCTTAATATATAATACTCATGTAACAATCAATCAATACAGGAACTCGCGCACGAACTCGGCGAAGACCCGGAAGAAATTCAAGACGGCGAAGCGAACGACCGCAACGCGTTTGTCAAGAGAGAACACGCACGCATGGAAGCTCGCGCGAGAATTGAGGAAGATTTGTTTACGCGAGTTCCGTTGACGAAACAGGAACGCAAGCGACAAAATGCAACGACGAGAAACATCAGCTCTATCGCGGCGATTGGTGACTTTGGCGACGACGTTGCGGATTTAGTAGAACGTGCGCAAGAGCTGGACGAATTACCGTCCAACGATAGGAAACGAAGATTAGTAGATGTCGTCCAAGATGGCAACAGGTCCGTGCCAATTGGCATGAGATCTGGGAGAAGAGACACGGGAGAGGAAGACGTGCCGTTACGCGACACGCTCGGGGTACGTTTGTTCTTGCTTGATTTTATCGCATCGTTTTTCCTAACAATTTCGGCATCATCATATCGAAGCTTCGATAAGTCTTTCCCGTGGTTTATCGTTGTCAAATTTGATGCTAAAATAATCACCGAATGAAGTATTTATACTTCACGGGGTGCAGCTTGACCGTTTCGATGTTTACCTAGTCTTCTTTTCGGTCTCGACGCGCTGGACATTCACCGTTTTCCTTCGCTGCCTTTCCACGCGCAAAAATTATTTTGCGAATGCCTCGAACTCATCGCTGACGTTTTTTATTTCTTTCCTCGCCTTCTCATCACACAGGAACGCCGACAAAAATACGAAAAAGGTGCACTTCGCCATCACGAACGACACGAACACGCAATGCGAGAGCACGAAGACGCCATGCGTGCACGACCGAACGAACCTCGAAGAGATTTGGGCGCCAACGAGGAGTACGACTTGGCGCTTTCCCACCGCGACCGCAAGCGTTTGGAGAAACAGCAAAAATACACGCGCGAACAACGCATGGCAGTGGCACCCGAAGACGACGCCGAAGGACGACGCGAAATAGGTGGCAAAATTATGTCTAACAGAGGTTTAACTCCGCACAGATCGAAGGATATGAAGAACCCGAGAGTGAGATTAAAGAACAAGTTTGCCAAGGCGGTGGTGAGAAGAAAAGGCACGGTGAGAGACATGAAAGTTGGAGCGACAACCTACGGCGGCGAAGAGACTGGCGTCAAAACGTCCGTCATCAAATCGAGAAAGCTTTAACGCATATATATTTGTTTATTATATTAATTGTGCTATTACAAAATGCATTACTTATTGTCCTAAAATAATCCCCTCGCTTCTCTTTTGGAGCTTTTCGACGACTTGCGTCATGTTCCCGATCGTCTCCAAAGTTGCCTTATACATCGTCTCCGGCGGTTGCTCATCAAAAACCACCAAACACCCGCTCCCTTGATCTAATATACCCTCAAATTTCCCGTCCAAAATCATTTGACTCAACTTACTCTCCACCGCCAGCGTCGGCAACTCGATCAACTCGGCTATTCTCGCAATTTCCACTCGCGAATATGGCTCGATCAATCGAAACAAGTTTTGTTCCATCAAATCGTCCTTCAACTTACCCAAATGGTTCGCCACGATTGGATCGTTATCCAAAAACTCTCTATAATCTCTCAAAACTCTCTCCAAATCTTTCAAACTCCTCGAAATGTACGCCTCGGCTACCGCTTTCATGGCATCCAACGACTCCTCGCCGGCGAATTTCAACCCGCTTTTACTCGCCACTAAAGTCTTCACGTCGCCGGCGTTCCCGCTCATAATTTTACACATCAACATGTACTTCAACGCAACGACGGTTTCTTTCTTGTACGTCGCGTCGTCCAAATTCGTCAACTGCTCGAACGCCTCGAAAAAATACGAATATCCAGTCTTGTAATCCTTCTCTTCGGCGTGTAAAATACCGCTTTGCAAATCGATGCCGCACTGCGCGCTCGGCGGCACGTAAATCGACCCGGCATTCGTCCTACTCGCGGTCAAAGCCGCTTTCGCTTTGGCCAAATCGTTCAACGCGTAGTGAATCTTCGACTCTAGCAAGTGTATATCCACCAACAAAAGCTTATCGTCCAACTTTTTCACCTCTCTGGCTAAACTCGAAATCATCCTCAGCGAATCCGTATACCGCCGGCTTTTCAAATACAACGCCGCGAGCCGCAACTCCACCCTGTGCCTCAAAAACGTCCTCTTCTCTTTCTTACTCCACGCGATTTGCTCTTTACACAGCTCCACTTGCAAGTCGTCGAACCCTTCCAGCGACGCGAACACATCGATCAAATTCCTCACAATCTTCGCCGTCTTCGCTTTCGGCATTTGCTCGAACAGTGGTTTCAACTCATCCACTAAAAGTTTAATCGCGTTCGCGTCGTTGTTTTTCGCGTACACGCGCGAGACCGCGTCGATGGCTTGCTCTTTAATTTTCGTCTCCTCGTTCATCTCCGTCGTCGTCTTTTTCTTCTTCTTCTTTTCCTCCTCCTCCTCCTCTGAACCCGTGGAGGAAAATATCACCAAACGGTACTGCTCGATCGCTTTTTTCCCGTTTTGGTCAGACTTTTCCAGATCTCTCGCGAGTTGAAACTGCGCTCGCATGTCTTCCAAAAGCGAAGAAGACATTATTATTATAGTAGTATTATTATTAAAAAGAAAGAAAGATCCAGACAGAGAGAGAGAAACTGCACGGAGTGACGTTCAAAGTGTTTTTATGTTCACGTTTAATAAGGCGTCGGTTTTTAGTATAAAGAGCGATGATGAGATTGCGTTCCACCCTTCCTCGCTTCCTTCCTTCTTTTGCAAAATTAGGGTTGGACACCCTAAGCACTTCAGTGCGTGTTTTTTTTTCTCCTTTTTTTCTTTCCTTCAAAAGTTTTGGAGTTTTTGGGGGTGGTCGTTGACTGCACTTCTTAAACGACACAAAGCGCACGCGAGAGAGTCCCCGAGAGAGAGAGAGAAGAGAGTTTTTGAGGAAGAAGAGGAGGAGAAAGAAGTCAAATGACAGACGTGGCATCGACGTCGTCATTGAATGCGATGTTGAATAATACGAGTAGTAATAGTAATAGTAATAATAGTAAGAAAAAAGTGGTTCCGGTGCGACAATACCTCGACGAGTCCGTCGTCCCGTGCTTGCGAGAGGCGATGAAAGAGCTCGTGAAAGTTCGACCGGAAGATCCGCACGAGTTTCTAGCCAAGTATTTGATGAAACACAATCCAAATCAGCAACAGCAGCATCAACAGCAGCAGCAGCAGACGACGACGACGGGGCAGAAAATGAGCAGCATTTTAGAGAACAACAACGCGAGCGAGAGAGCGGCGGAGAAGAGCAACGATAAAGCGACCGAAGTGGAAGAGAGAAAAGGAGAAGAAGAAGTCCAAGAAGAGAAGAAAAATGAAGGAGAGGCGTAGATATTGTAACCGCTATCCGTTTTGCTTGTACAACACAGTATTAGTAATACACGTCTCGCTCGCTCGCGTTCGTTTGGTCAACCGCGCGAGATATACTCCAGGGCGCGTTGACTTTTCTCTCTCGCTTTTTCAGCGCTAGCTATTTTCCACGTCTAACCCCCTCACTCGTGTGTCGTGAGTCGATGTCAACTGCCTGTCTTTCAACCCTCGTTTCGTTCGCTCCGTTTGCTGGAAATGAGTTCGGTCTTTACACAAAAATGGCGCGTATTTCGGTGGGGTAGTATTCGAGAGATTTTTCTTTCTCGCATCCACGTCGCGAGAGTCTATCAGCGCGTCGTAATTTGGACAGTGGAACCACACGAGACTTAATCTGCTTTCTTCTTCTTCTTCTTCTTCTTCTTCTTCTTCTTCTTCATTGTTGCTATTCCTATTAAGAATGACTCTGTGTCTCGTGCTCTTATACTCTCCGTTCGTCCACGCCATGAGAACGTCGCCAACGTTGACCAACATCGCGTTCGGAACCTTAGGAACGTCAATCCAACGACTTTCTCCCCGCGCACCTCCTTCTTCTTCTTCTATTAAAATCTGTAACCCATTTGGACCACGCTCGTCGTCAAAAAATAAACACGTAAAATCCGTCGGGTCAGTGTGTGCTCGTACGAGTAAAGTATCGTCCTCGTCCTCCTCCTTCTTCTTCAGCGTTCTTTTCGCGCGACTCACGTCGTAGCGCAACGCGACTAAATTCGTCACGTGTTTCCTCGATCTCTCCACGAAATACTCCAACTCCTCTTCTTTCATGTTCAAACTCATCGCAAATACTCGCAGCAATTGCTCCGAAAACCGCTCCATTTCTCGATATAAACTCGAATACGCCTCTTCGAACGCGTCTTCTTCACCTTTCTCTCGTGTGACTCGAAAAACATTTCGAGGAAACGTATTCTCGCAGTCAAAAAACAACGACCGATTCGGATCGTAATACGGATCGTTTGACCGTTCGTAGCTTTCCAAGAGTCTCCCGCAGCTAAACTTCTCGTGAAACTCTGGTTTTCTCACCGCGTTTTCCGTGCCATTGATCGGGACGTATCCTTTTTTCAACGAGAAACATCTCATCTTCGTTTCCACATCGCGTGAAAAGAACGCGTCGCATACTTTACGCGCTCGTCTCGCCTTTTCGAGAACAGAAGGAACGCCCGTGGCGTAGAAGAACCCGGAACGTGCGCACGCTTGATGCAGTTTTTTAGAGAGGCTTTCGGAAGAGGAGGAGGAAAAATCTAGGATTGGTACGTCCTCTTCGTCATTCATTCGGTCGTTTTGTGTGCGGTATTTCCCAACATGTAGGAAGTAGTTATTCTCAAAAATATGTGTACAGCGTTGAAGTAAAACAAAGAGAAATGTCAAAACCTTATTAACGCCGATCGGTTTTCCCGTTCCCTCTTTTACCGGAGAACAAGTGTTTTGGCATTTTGGTGACGATAACTCTGTCGCCTTCGCCCGAGCGCGCTTTTTTACTCGATTTCCTTTGCGCCAAATCGGCTAAGCGTTGCGCTTTGATGTTCGCTTCGGCGTTTTTGAGACCGGAACCGCTCGCGGGCGTTTGGGCGACTCTTTTGGCGACGGATTTGGAACGCGAGCGCGAGGAGTGGGTTCGTTTTTTCTCCACGCCTTCCATGTCTTCGTCCACGTCGCCGTCTCCTCCTTCTTGGAATCGAGAGGAGGACCGTTCGCGTTTTCGGCCTCTCGATTGACTTCGCGCTCTTTCCACCGCCTTGTCCGCGTCTAATCCCATACTCTCTAACGAGTCTTTCATGTTTCTCGTCGTGCGTTTGCCTTCCGGGTCCGCTTTCGAGGCTGGAATCTTCGACGAGTTCCCGGCGACGGATTTCTTCCGTCGGTGTTCCGCGACTAACTTTTTCCTTCTCAGTTTGATTTCTCCCAACAATTGTTTTTCTTCCTCCGTCAACGGCGCTTCCTTCGGTTCTCTCAAATGCGCTTCGGCCTCCCATTGTTTCTCCAACTCCTCCTCTTCGCGTTCCAGCTCGGCTAACTTGGCCTCGATTTCCGGGTCGATGAAATCCGCCACGTTTTTCCCGTTGTAAATTTCCGGAACGACGTCGTACTTCCACTCGTCGTTCGCTAACAAATAGTGCTTGTTGAAATCGGCGGAGTAAACACCCGCGCCGCCGTTTTGCTCTTGTAAATCTTTTTCTGTGATGATTTTCTCACCTCTCGCTTTTCTCGCTTTCATTTCTTCCAAATTCGCCGGTATCGACGGCGGCCTAGACTTTGAATCTCTCGCTTTCGGTTGCGCCACGTGCAATCGATTTAAAATATCCCCCGCTCTTCGACCGGCTAACTTTTGTTCCACGCGCATCGCCAACAAACGATCGCAGCACAAATTCTTCACGTCTGCGACGCCATCTTCGCTCAGCGTGGACATCGTCGGTAACTGTTGGTGCTCGCCGTCGTCCTCACCGAGCTGCAACGTCGAAGGTCCCGCGACAAACTTCCTCATGTCCTCCAACAACTCTCTGTCCGACTCTTTCAATTCTTCTACTTTCGCCACGTCTGTTTTATTCAAAGCCACCACCAACGGTTTATTCGCGAACAAAGGCGCGATGGAGTGAAATAAATCCGACTGTTGCTTAATAGTAAACCCACACTGCTCGGAAATATCTACGACGTACAAAACCACGGCGCGTAAATGCGCCAAAGCGGTGATCGATTGCATCTCGATCGTGTTCCTCTCGTCCAAAGGTCGATCTAAAATCCCCGGGGTATCCAAAACCTGCCACCTCAAATACTTATAATCCGTGTGCCCGACGTATATACTTTTCGTCGTAAACGCGTACGGCTGCACCTCCACGTCCGCTCTGGTCACTTTATTCATAAACGACGACTTGCCGACGTTCGGATACCCGCACACCAAGATCGTCCGCGTGTTCGGATCGATCGACGGCAATCTCGACATGTGCTGTCTCACTTGCTCTAAATACGCTAAGCTCGCCGCGTGCTTCTTCATCATCGTGCACATCCTCCCCATCGCGGCTCTTTTCAGTTGTTTGCATCTGTACAGTGAATCCCCGTACTTTAAAAGCTTCACGTAATCTTTGCTAATTTTATCGATTATATTTCTCGCCGTGTTCAACTGCCCCAACGCTAATTTGTAGTGATCCTTATCGTACAAAACGTTCAACAAATCCGAATAAAACGGGTGCACGTCGTCCACTCGAGGGAAATCCTCCAATATTCTCGATAACTTCTCGTGCCAACTTTGCTGAGTATATTTCACTTTCCTCATGTAAAACTGTCGAATTCTCGTGATGGCGTAGCCTCGGTGGATGACCGTCGGTGTTTGTCTCTGCGTTTTGGAGAGGACGATGTCGATGAAATCTTTCGCCGTGGGGACCGTGGCGATCTTTTTGAAGTTATACTGAGACATATTTTTGCTCGCTGTCGTCTGAGCGCAAGAACTCCTCCTCTTCTTCTTCTTCGGACGATGATATCAGCTCAATACTCGAGACAATACTATTTTGTGCGTTCTGCGCGCGTGTTTATTATAGTGCAAACACTTCAAAGCCGCCGCCAAAGAGTTTTTTCCGTCGGTTTTTTTGACATTTTTTTTTCAGCTGAGTGTTTAGGGTTTATTTAGAACCCTAAATCATTGGCACGAGAACATTTTATTCCTTTTTGTACCGGGGAAGTGTTTAGATTTATATTCCTTTTCCTTCTGTGGTGCTGTATCTGTTACGAGTACGAGCACTCTAAACGCTTGAAAGTAAGATCGACAAAAGAAGAGGCTACACGAGATGACAGAGACGAACAAGAAAATTCGGGTCGGGATCAACGGATTCGGCCGCATTGGACGCTTGGCGTTTCGATTGGCGTTTGAGAGCGACGATTCGCGTTTGGAATTTGTGCACGTGAACGAAGGCGTCGGGAGCGGGGAGTCCTCGGCGTATCTCGCGAACTGGGACAGCGTGCACGGACCGTGGCGAGGATTTAACGCGGAGTTCGACGAGAAGACGGAGACGATGACGGTGGTGAAAGAAAAAGATGGTTCGAAGACGACGACGGTCATGACGTATTCGCAAAAGATGTCCCCAGGGGAAGTGGATTGGAAATCGAAGGGAATAGATATGGTATTAGAGTGTTCGGGGGAGTTTTTGACGAGAGAGAAGTTGCAGGCGTATTTCGACCAAGGCGTGAAGAAAGTCGTCGTCAGTGCGCCGGTAAAAGATGCGAAGAATCCAGTGTTGAACATCGTTTACGGCGTGAACCATTCCGAGTACGATAAAAATGTGGACCACATCGTCACCGCGGCGTCGTGCACGACCAACTGTTTAGCGCCAGTGATTCAAGTTATTTTAAAAAAGATTGGGATCGTCAGAGGATCGATAACGACTATTCATAACGTCACGAATACGCAAACGATCGTGGACGCGCCAAATAGTAAAAAATCGGATTTGCGAAGAGCGAGGAGTGGATTGGTGAATTTGGCGCCGACGAGTACCGGGAGCGCTACGGCGATAGCGTTGATCTTCCCGGAATTGAAAGGGAAGTTGGACGGGTTAGCGGTTAGAGTGCCTTTAATCAACGGGTCGTTGACGGATATCGTGTTGGATTTACCGAGAGATGTGACCGTGGAGGAAGTGAACGGATATTTGAAAGAAGCGAGCGAGAACGAGTTGAAAAACATTTTGGGTTACGAGACGCAACCGTTGGTGAGCACGGATTACATCAACGATAAGAGAAGTTCGATTATTGACGCGTTATCGACGAAAGTTGTGGACAAGAGACACTTGAAGATGTACGCATGGTACGATAACGAGTACGGGTATTCCGCGAGAATGGCTGATATCGCGAATATGGTCGCAGAATCGATTCTGTAAATAAATAATACACATGGTCATTTTTAATCGTCGGTTGGTCCCGCGCTCAAGAAAAAACGCTTCAAAATCTCCAACACGCCGCCTTTCTTCTTCTCTGGTGGCACGTATGTCCCAGATTTCACTCGCAACTTTTTCTTTATCGTCTCTCTTTGCGCTTTCGTCAACGTCGTCCCTCTCGAGTCCAAATTTTCCTCTTTCAACTTCTTACTATCGTCCCCGTAATACCTCCCCGCGTCCACTTTCATTTTTCCATCACTCGTGGGCAACGAATCTCCTTCCGATTCCAGAATATCCACCGTCGCTTGTCGAATCGCCTCCTTCTTAGGACCACACGGCCTTTTACTGGTCAAAAACTCATACGCCGCATCTAAACTCTCAAATCTATCGTCCGTCCAATACAAATACGCAATCACCACCGCCGGACTCCTCCCCATCCCAGCCGTGCAGTGACAATAAATCACCTCCGTATCCGACTGATTCATCAATCGGTCGAACTCACTCGCCGCTTCCGGTAACTGCTCTCTCAGCGAATCGAAGCTAAAATCGACGATCGGTTGTCGATGCAATCGCACGCCCGCCTTCTTCGCTTCCTCCTCGCGCTCGCCAATGTTCACCTTCCAATACTCAAAGTTCCCGTCTTCTTGCGTGTTAAACAACACCGTCACGTTTTCCTTCTCTTTCAGATATATAATCGACCCTTTCTCCCACGGTTGCGTCCCGACTAATATCGAATCCGTGATCTGGTGGTAATACAAGCCTTTCTCGTGTTGATATTCAAACGGAGAGGCTGAATACGCTTTCATGGCTTCGTTGTATTTATCTTCTATGTCGTTGTTGTTGTTTTTGTCGTTCTTTTGCTCTTCACCGACCCCTGCGCGTAACGAGGAGGAGGAAATGCTCCTTCTCGACCTCTTGTCGTTTCGCTTCGCGCCTGTGCTTGTGCTGCGGCCAGAACTTAGCGCTGCTTTCGAGGAGCAGTTCGGGAAACATTTGGTCGGCGGCTTTGACTTTGATGACGACGACGAGGAAGAAGATGATGAAGAAGACGCGAAGGAGGAAAGTACCTGGGCAGCGGAATGATGGGAACGGTACGACAGATGATGATGACAATGCGCCGTCGTCGTCGTCGTCGCACAGTGCATGATTGTTGGTGTTGTGTACAAAAAGCGCGTGCCAAATTGTGAAAATTAATAACCCGTTTTAAAAGAAACCTTAACTTGGCTCCCAGTATGAGGAATGACTTAACGTCGCCACGCAACCATGTGCATTGAGTAAACGAGACATCTTTAAATTAACTATTATATAATTAGTAGTATTAAAACTTGAACTTTTTGCTGCTACTTTTTTTACCACTTCCGTTCGAGGCGTCGACATCCGAGTTTTTCCGTTTCTGTTGCCGAGCGTGGTCTTTGACCATGTCGGAGAAGTCTTCGCCTCGGCGCGCGGAGACGTCTTTTTCTTTTTGCTTTTCGAAGACTTTGCGCAAACCTTCTTCGTCGAGGTGTTCGAGGTCCTCCGGGGCGATGGCGACGTCGACGCCGGAACCGATGGTTTTCTTTGACGCTGATGCCGCTCCGGAGACGTCGTAGATGCGTTCGGAACCCATGAGCGCGGTGCCGATTTTGGCCTCTTTTTCGCCGAGGACTTTGTAGAGTTCTTTCGGTTCGTCCTCGCCAGTCGCGGTTGTGGTGGTTTTGGACGAGCGTTTGCGCAAGTCGATCGATTCTGGTTCATCCGCTTCCTCTTCCTCTTCTTCCTCTTCTTCTTCTTCTACTGCTACTTCTTCTTCCTCTTCTACTTCTTCCTCTTCCGCTTCTTCCTCGTCCTCGGATTCTTCCTCGGATTCGCTCTCCTCGTCGTCTGATCCCAACTCGCCAAAAAAGTGATCACCTTTCATGACTGGTTCGTCGTATTTCGTCCTACCCGTCTGCTTCGCCGCGTTTATACCAAACACGTCGCCGTACAAAGCTCTCCCGTACTCGTCCACGGGCGGTTTACCCCATCCTCCGGGGTGGTATCCAAACTGCGCTCCTTCCGGAATCGGCGCCGATAACCCAGGAATCGGTAGCTTTGGGTACGCCGGCGGTGGCCCATACCGTTGCATATTAATCAACCACGGGGGAGGCCCGTTGTTCCCGTCAATCCCTAAAGCCGCTTTTAACTCGTCCGACAAGTTGCCCGGTTTCCTATCGCCTAACGAAATCTCGTACTCTTTGCCTTCGAAATACAAGTCTCCCATCTTCGTCATCTTCGGTTTCGTTTGAAATTTAAAGAACGCATCGTGCATGACTTGATAGTCGATGTCTATCCGACCTAATTTCGCAGTTTTCGTGTCTTTCACTTTCGATTTCAACGATTTCTGCTCCTCTCTCTCCGCGTACGAGTCTCGTAACTTCGCAATCCCGGTCGCCTCGATAAACGCCGGCAACTTAAACGGCGGCTTCTCTATCCCTCTCTTCCCGGCTAAAAACGCTCTCTTTTGACTCCAATGTCTCGGTACTGGCACCGCGTTTCTGCTCGCTTTAATGTACACCAGAAATTCCGGATCTTGCGCCGTCGTGTCCCATATTTCCACCACCTCCGGTTTCTCGCACACTCGTTTCAAGTCCGCTATTTGTAACTTTTTCATCTCTTTTCGTTGCTTTCGGGTTAATCCGTCCTCGGGGTTGTTTTTCTCGTCGTCGTCGTCTGAATCCGCATCATCGGAAGACGAGGAGAACTCATCGTCAACTTCTTTCTCGTCGTCGTTGCCGTTCTTTGTCTTCTTCTTCTTTGTCTTCTTCTTTAACGTCTTCTTCTTTTCCTCGCGATGGATTCGATCGTTTTCCAACGTCTTCTCCCCGTCGTTCGCCGGTTTCTCCACGAACGCCTCGAACACTCTCCGCATCTCATCCGAGACGTCCGCATCTAAGATCGTCTCCAACGGCGCCGCCACGTACTCCACCTCCACCGTCGGCGTTCCTTTCCTGCTCTTCTTTTTCTTCTCTGTCGTCGTCGTCTTCGTCAAAGCCGCCAACGAAGAATTTTCATTCTTCTTCTTCTTCTCCTTCGCGAGCTTCTTCTTCAACCGGCGCTTTTCCGCCACGCCCATGATTTTGAAGAAGAAATGCTATAAGAGAGAGGAATAATTTCTCTCTTATTCTCTCTCTTTCTGCTTCTTCTGCTGCTCTTAATAATGAGCGCGCAAACGTCTTTCTCGCGTGTGTCTTCCAATCGACGCAAAATCAAATTTAGGGTTTTAAACCCTATTTTTTTCCGAAAGGCAAAAACTCTCTCACATTTACGAGAAACGCTCGTTTTTATTATTTCGAGACTGGTTCTCTTTTTGACCACAAAATACGCGCTCAAACGACTGACGACTGACTGACAGAATGACGACGACGAACGCTGAAACGACGACGGAAACGAGGACAACGACGATGAGAAAAGGCTGTTGTTATTCTTTCTTGCACTGGAAGCGCTGGCAGTTCTTTCGACATCTTAATTGCGTTTTTTTTTGTCTTCTTTTTCTGTTCTCGTCTGATAGTTTTGGACGCGTTTACGGACAAGAGGTGGAAAATACTGCGCAGCAGCAGCAGCAGCGGGAAGTATCTCCGGCGTTTGATTTTTTACGAGAGATGTTGCAAACGGCGGCGGATGGTAGCGAGGAGAACCAAATTTGGAACATCGTGAGAGCGTTCGGAGAGAATTTCGGAGAAGGGAACGAGGAGTCGTGGGCGGTTTTGAAAGAAGCGTACGAGAGGATTGGACGGTTGAGTGGTGAGACGGAGACGAGTGGTGAAAATACTGAACTCGACGCCGGTCGAGACGCGTTTTTGAGCCGGTTGATGCAAAGCGTCGCGAGTGGGAGTTTTGGCGACGGGAACTTGATGGAATCGTTCGCGCAAGCGGGAGGTGAAGATGGATTCTTTAGCGGAAGAGAGACCTTCTTAACGAGGATGTTGCAAGACGTCATTCAGTCCGGCGGCGCCGGAGAAGGCGCGGTTCTCGGCGACGGGACGTTTGCGAATCGTTTGATTGATAATTTGAACGCGGTTGAACCGAGAGACGCGTTGAGGTCTTTGATTGAAGCTATCCAGACGACGTCTTCTTTTTCGAATAGCGGTGATCCTAATATCGTGCAGTCGCTTTCGGGAATCGACACTTCATCGTTACCTTTGTCGGATGAGATTCGGGCGGAGATATCGAGGCGATTGCAAAGAGCCGCCGAAAAGTTCAATTTGACGCTGAGCGAGCCTGGTAACTTTACCAGCGAAGAGGTGCGATTGTTAGGCGAAAAAATCATCGAAGATGCCATTTTGACGTCCCAAAGCGATAGCGAAAGTACCTCGGTATCGTTCGAGTCCAATTTTGCGCCGCCACTGAGAGAAGTATTTTTGAGTTTTTTCTCCGCGTCTTTACGGTCGTCGATGAATGCTACTACAAGTACTGCGGAAAAAAATCCTTTGGATGTGATGGTGCGCACCGCGATACAAGACGCCATGGACTCTGCCGTGCGTTTCGGCTCTGACATTTTGTTCCTCAACGCCGGAAGAAACTCGACATCTGCGAATACCGACGAAGTCATGGCGTTATACGACCGCGTCATCGGTATCATGTCCTCCTCTCGCAGTATCTTCACGCAAGTCCTCGCAGACGCCGCCGAGAAGAATACTGGCGACGACGACGACCGCGAATCCGAAACTCTTCGTCGAGCGCAACAACTTCTCGAGGCGTTCAGAGCTTCCAACATCTGGAACACCGACGACCAAGTTCAAGAAATGGGCGGCGACGAGTTTTCAAACGCGGGACGACTCAAAGACAGAATCGTATATCCGCCGACATCTTCAAACAATACTCAGCAGCAACAACAAACCGCCTCGAAACCTTCCCGTGTCCTCAACGAACGCGCGAAGAAACTCCTCATCGCCTTCTCCGCGCTCTTCGTCGCTTTCTTCACCGCTATCGGCATTTTCAACCGATTTTGTTCCTCTTCCGCTAAAATGCGCCGCGTGAACATGATCCTCCCAGAAGCTCGCGATCAGCACGTCGACGAACAACCGTCTTCGAGAAGTGAAACATACCGCCAGGCGAACAAGGAAGGCGTGCCCGTTGCCGAACCTACCGCCGAGGACAGACCGCTGACTCCGCCTCCGTCGCCCGAGACGAGCGAGCGCGAACAAAACAAAGAGACGACCACCACCTTCGGAAAGGAGACGACGACGTCGACATACCAATTCCCCGTCCCGCGAAAATCATCTCTCGTTCGTCGCACGCCGAGCACGGGTTTTTGAAGAAGAGAAAGAAGAAGAGAAAGAAGAAGTGTTCGCAATATGTGTATTCGTGTTATATGTAAATTTTTCAATTTCTCGAATTTTAAGGAAAACAAAAAACACACGACAAAAAATGTTCGCTCTATACACACGATAGAATAACTCTTTCGCACACTAAAAGGACACAAAAGATGCCTCGCAAACTGTTCGCTCGAATGGATTTGGACGACAGAGACCCGGACGGCTTTAAATTCCCGTCGAAAAAGAACAACAATCCTCGAAAAGCATCCGAACCAACAACGACGAAACCTCTTTTGCGCTTTGGGGAAAACGGAAACGGGAAGACGAAGAATAAAATGCGAGGCGGGATTCAGTTTCGAAACAAAGAAGAAGAAAAAGAAGAAGACGGCGAACGGGCGCAGTTCGACGCGTGGATAGTGACAACGTTTTTCATAAACGAAAAGCGCGATGATGATAACGAGAATAAAGCCTTGCTCGCGGACCTTCGAGAACACGTTTTCAAGGAATTTAGACACCAGGACAAACGAGAGCGGTTCGAGAGGAGGAAAAAAGAGTTTCAGAATTTGGCCGTTGGTATGGGTTTTACGGGGTTTTCGGATCGATTTGTCTCTCTCGATTCGCGGAGAAGCGAGAGGGAGAGTAGTACCGCGAGTTATGATGGAGCGTCGCCGTCGCCGTTGGTCGATATTCCGGTACACGTGCGAGATATCGTCTTGAAAAAAGCAGGCGCGAGGGCGGCGGCGGCGATTGCGTGCACGTGTAAGGAACTCAGGGATGACGTGAGAGATCATAAGAAGCGGGCGACTGGGAATTTTAAGATACGGCCGTGTGATGTGAGCGGAGGGGAGGAGGTGAAGCATATTTTGCAGCCTTATTCAAACGTGACCGGCGTGAGCGTCGATAAATTGATGCTCCATCGAGGAGAGCGTGCTTTGGATCCACACTTCAATAGACAAGTAAAGCGTAAAATGATTGAAGAAGTACTTGCCTTCACTCATTTGAACGAGAAAGTTACTCGATTGGGATTTACGAACAGCGAATTGGACTATACTGACTTTATGCGAATAATGTATCAAAGTTCGATTAATGTCCATTCGTTTGATTTTTCTGGGAATAATATCAAACGAATGGACACTGGTATCGGTTTTGGCCTGGGATGGGTACATCAGTGTATTAGTGACGGGGTTGGGATGGATCTATTTAAATGGCGAGAATTCGCTGGTGTATCGTTTGCCGAGCGTGTATACACTATCTTTGCTTCGCCTTCATTAACCATGCCGGCAGGTAAAGTGTTTTTAGAGTTGAACGTTTCAAATTGTGGATTAGAGCATCATTTAGAGGTGTTCTTTTACCTTTGCGAGTTTCCAAATCTGAAGCGATTGGACGCGTCGAGAAACCAGCGATTAAATATCTATGAGCCAGACGACGAGAAGAGCATTGGTTTGTATGGGTGTCGTCGCGATTTTTATCACAAATACGGTAGTTCAACTGGACATACAGGTATCAGCTGCTCGCTTGAGCATTTGAACGTGTCAGGCAGCGCGACGTTGCATTTCCGCTTACAACCGAGCATGCCGTTTAATCCTTTCGCAAACTTCAATAAGTTGAAAGAGTTGAACTTGAGTGTATCCATGCGTTTACAATCAGTGCATCTCAGAGATTTACCGAATCTGGAGGTGTTGAATCTCGTGAATTGCAAAAAATTACACACTCTTGTATTGGTGAAGCTGCCATCGTTGCAGACGCTGTCTCTCGACATATGCAAAAAGTTGAGGAATGTATTCTATTCTAGCTCTCGCCTCCCGGATCCACACAACGTGGCGGACGATTTTTTTTACGATGGATTCAATTTTATTGAAGATAAAATTGAAAGTTTGCGGAAGCTCTCCATGAACCAATGCGACGCACTTATCGAGAGGAGACATTTGAATTTGTTACGTTCGGCTGTAAATCTCGAGCACTACCGATGCGAGGGATTACACAGCGAGAATTTGCGAGAAGTTCGCATACCGAGCACGTCTTTGGTTTCCGTAGAAATGAGTGGATGTAAACAAATTCAATGCATTCTCTTGAATACGGCGAAGTTGAAATTGCTAAGAGCGAGAAATTGTCGGTCTTTAAAGGATATCCGAGTGAACACAGGACAACAACGCGCGGCTAGCGTGGAAACGACCGTGGAAATTGACGTGAGAAATAACGCAAAATTGGTAAGCGTCACGGGATTGCGCGTCGATCGATCTACGCGCATATTAGCCGGCGGCGCGACATCGTTAGAACGCATACAAACGGTAGATTAGATCAGATTGGATTAGATCATAATTAGGCTAGAAACTAAGTACCTAAGATAGCTACGTCGCATAATAAAAAGTAGATCGCTTTCATCAAACTATAAATTGTTGCCAACTTCGATGCCAATCATAATCATATTCGATAACGCGTATAACAAAATCAACGTCACGCCGAAAGGTTTAGTCACCCGGAACCGTTTCGCTGGAACATACGTCAAGCTTAAAAGCAAACTTGCGAATAAAAACATGAAACTAATCGGTATGTTTGCGTGCGTCAGTAGCGTCAACGGTGCAGGGGAAAGTTCGATGGCTTGCAACGCAAACGCCAAACCCAAACCGACGCACATGTTGAACATTGGACCCGAATAACACGCCGCAACCGCCATAGTTGGTTGGCCACTTTTTGCTATGACAACGTCGGCGACTAAATCACCGACGGAGTTCCCCCACGCTAAAACAGTCACCCCTAAAACAGCCGGCGATATCCCAGAAATGTGTCCGAGTACGGTCAAACACTCCAGCAACTCCGTCGCCGCTAAGGAAATCCAAACGATGGACGTCCCAAAAGCCAACGCGAGTGCTAACGGCCAATATTCAGGTTGGTGCGAGTGATTGGATGCGACAAAAACCGCGCATCCGACCAACGTCGACGGTATCAAAACGCACATCCAAAGCGGTAAAAAACCAACGAAATCGTTCCCAATCAACGTCTGCGCGCCCACGACGTCTTTGACCTGATGCAGCAACAACAAAGGCCCGAGCGCGACAGAAGACAACGCGTAAAATCTATTCCAACGGTCTGGTTCCGCGGACGGAATCGTCATTCGTCTGCATACGTCTAACGGCGCGTGCACGAGCGCTTTAAACAAACCGTACTTTGTTCTCCCGTGCGCTTGACACCATCTGACGATGTTTTCTCCGAGCACTTCGTGCGCCGGCGGTTCATCCATCCAATCGACGACACCCTTCTCCCCGTCCAACCCTACTAAATTTTGTTCCTTCTCCTCCAAACCGCTATGACTACTCCCTACCACGTCGCTCATCGACTCTCCTCCTCCGTCTCGAGTCAGTCTTTTCCTTCTCTCTCTCACGTCCGACACAATCACCAAACACACAAACGCTAAATAATACAAAATAAAACCAATCGCGTGTCTCGGGTAAACCTCTCCACTCGTAACTACGTAACACACCAAAACCGCGCCGAAGAAATAAAACCACGCGTCTCTTAAAAACGCGCCTCGCGGTACTTCAAACGGCGCGGCAACCACCGCCACGGCGCCAACCACCCCGCCGCTCACAAACATCCCCGCGCTAACGATTGCGCCAATCATCCCAGCACCAATCTCCCCACTCCCTCCATCTCCGCTCGAAAACGCCGCCAAAGACGCAAACACATCCGGCGCTCCGTTTCCTAACGCCAGCAAAGTCACCCCGGCGGTATTCGGCGACAACTGTAAAACCTTGGCGACTCTGCGAACCACCGGGCAGAAAAATTCCTCCGCCGTGTCTCCTAAAACGTAAAAGGAAAGGATCACGACCCCGATTAACGTAAACACGGACAAACTCTGGTACTCTTTCATCGTGCAGTGATGAAAATACAGATAATTCGCAATCATCGACTCCGTGTCCGCGTTGCATTCGTATTTTTGCACGTGCGTGCACTTGTCCGCGCTCCGCTCGATGGCGAGTGAAGTGCAGTAAAAATTCGCTTCTTTTTCTTCTTCGTCTTCTTTTGACGGCAACACCAACACATCATCGCGTTCGTTTTCCTCCTCCTTTTCTCCGAGCAAAACCCGCCCTCCTTTGGAAAAAGACAAAGACGGTTCCAACACGGAGGAGGAGGAGGAGGAAACGGAGTCGATATTTTGAGCAACGGGCGCATCATTGAAGCAAACCGCGCACAGAACGCCGACGAACAACAGACTCATTTTCACGAAAAATCGTTCGGTTCGAAATTGCGCTCGACAGCGTTTTCGATGGTCCCATAACTCCCATAACTCCCTCTCTGCTGCGTCGAAACGTCCTCGCTCGCCGTCGCTTTCACGTGGCGACCACATGATGCGTCGTCTTCGAAAAGCGAGAGGAAAGGGTTTTGTGTGCGTAGAAAATGTGAAGCGCATGGGAGCGTTGCATCCTTCCCCGCTCAGAGAGAGAGAGCTTGTGAGTTCGCACGAGACGAACATGGGGGAGCGAAAGAAAGTATTCAGAGCGTACAGGTTCCAAAAGGTTCGTATCGTAATAATACGCGAAATGCTGTTTGTTTTTTTGATTTGAATTATTACTTTGCTGCTATGTGATTGCGTTTTGCGCTTCCTCTTCTCGCGTCGTCTTCGTCGTCTCAAAGCTTTCGCTTCGCTCTTCTCGTCTGCGCGCGGACGACGGATGCGTCATCGAAACACCATCACCAACACCGAATCAAGAAGAACGACACGAAGAACGCGACGTAATGCTCGTAAACAGAGCATATAATTAATCCAAATCTGCGATGCCTAGCACGTTCACCAAGAGTTTAATCTGGTCGATAAAATCCACCCCGGTGGCGTATTCCGTCATCATCCCGACGAGCAAGCCAAACATGGTCCATCTTCCGTTGTTGATTTCATTCTTCTTGGTGAACCCGAACACGGTCGAGTCTTCCACGAGTTGTTGATATTGTTGCTCTTTGAAGTATTTCACCATTTCTTTCGCTTTCGTGCGTTGGTATTCGATGGTGGTGTTGTCTTTTTGTTGGGTGGTCGTCATCGCTTGGGTCGTCGTTGCCGTCGTCGATGTCGACGACGACGCTTTCGCGCTTCGTCGTAATCTCGCACTGCTCGAGGACAAGGCGTGATTGAGTAAAGTCGCGGGAGAACTACTGGTGATGGAAAACATTTTACTTTTTGTGATTCAAAGAAGGCCTCGTTTTGATGAAGGAGTTGTTGTTGTTGTTCAATCGCTCGATGATGATGTGAGAGAGAGAGAGAGTATCAGCGCGCGCGCGTCAAAGAGTAAAGAGTTGCGCGAAAGATTAATGGATAAATGGGTGACGTGGAATTAGGGTTGGACACCCTAAACATTTTTCTCCTTCTTTTCTTCGGGAAGAAAATCTCGTCAGAACGAGAAGAGGAAGAACGCGTCGTTCAGAGAGAGAGAGCGAGAGCGAGAGAGAGAAGGAAAAGGGTTTAGTAAAAGAAGAGAGAGAACATGTCCTCGTCTTCTTCGTCTGTTTCTTCTTCTTCTTCTCCGAGAGGTTTCCAAGCCGCTCGCGAGCGCTTGAATCTTCAAAAACAACACGACCGTGAAGGAAATGGAGGAATGGATGTCTTTCTGAAACGCACCGACGCCGGTCGGTATCTCTCCTCGCTGTTCTTTGAGAAGGATGATAACACGAAATGGATTTTGAATGTGGCGGGTGTTCTGTTTTTGTGCGTGATGTGCGTGTTCGCTCTGGCTGGTTTTGAACACGTTTTTCGAGGAGGAGGAGGAGGAGTTGTTGTAGAGGCGAAGCCACCGGTTTTATCAGAACGAGAAGAAGAAAAAGAAGAAGAAGTTAAAGAAGAAGAAGAGAAAACGACGACGAAAACACTCTCAGTGGAAAGCATACAAAACATGACCGAGGACGAGTTGCGCGTCCTGGAGCTTTCGGTAAAAATGAGAGACGTTTTGAGCAAAGAGAAGAGCAACGCGTTGCGCGAGGCGCGGTTATCGGTGGAGCGAAAACAGTTGGAAGCGAAATTAGCCGGTTTGGATTTGAAGAAAGAATCGAACGAGACGATGAAAACGACGAACGATATGAAGAGGGAGAGTTTGGAGTTTAAGATGAAACTGAACAGGGAGAAGGTGTTTAGGGAGGACGTGGCGGACGCGTTGAGGACGGGATTGGTCGTCGTTTGCGGAGCGCTCGTTTATTTCGGGTGGAACGTCATTCGAGACGCGTGGTTAAACGAGAGCGAGATTTGTTACTCGTCGTCTTCTTCTTCTTCTTCTTCGTTCTCGTTGATTCCTTCGAACCTGGCGTATTTTTTCGCCACATTTATCAACCGCTTGGAAAAACTGTGGTGCGTCTCCAAAACGTTCGCCAAAGCCGCCATCACCTCGGTCGCGAGTTTATACTGTTCCAAAATAGTCGTCAAATTCGGTCTCCTCTCCGGCACAAACTCCACCGTCTCCCCGCTTTCCTCCATAGCGTTAACTCTCGGCGTCGGCGGAGGGTACCTTGGTCGCAAATTCGTCCGATATTTACGAGGCGACGAGTTTGCGTTTCTCTTTTTGTGGACGACGTATGTTGCTATCGTTTTCCTCGCGAACGAATCCGCCGATCGCCTCGGTCGGGAGATTTTACAGTCCACTTTGAGGAGGGTACTTTTTAGATTTATCGTTGGGTTTCTGGTGCCCATAATCGTCGCCAGCGTGCCGTTTAGAGAAGCGTACTTCGTTTAGTATACTAGAGCAGATAGAAGAAGTGTTGTTGTTTATTAGAAGTTTTTGATGAGTTTTTGTCTCAATTTTTTCAAATTTTCTTCATTTTTTTCCAAGCGCAGACACAACTCTCAGAGATGGTGGTGTTCGAAGCTGAAGCTTTTCCTCCTCCTCGAGAACACCACGACGAAGACAGACCAGATGATGAAGAAGAATCATCATCGTTTATCTCCCGAACGACCACAAAATTGACGCACGACCTTTCGTCCATTCGTTTACGCGCGTTGCAGTCGTTACATTTTAAAGTGAAATTCAATTTGGTTCCTCTGTTGGAAGTGACTGCGAACGACGCGTTACTGGAGATTCTGATTACGAATCACGCGCTTCTTCTCGAAGATTCTGAAGAAGGAAAACAATTTAGCGGTGGTGGTGGTGGAGAGGTTGATGATGGTTTCGACGAGGACGACAAGAGGAGTAATAGTAATAGTTTTAAAAGGAGTCCAGTGGTGGCGATTTTAACGACAGTCGTTCGAAAATCGACGAAAAGAGAGTTGAAAATTTTCCAAAGAACCATGAGAAAGATCAAAGGCGAAGCGACGTTGCGAAGGATAGCGGCGGATTGCAAACTCATCGAAGGGAAAGAATGGATGAGCGAGGAGATTGATGCATATTTTAAAGCGAAACGGAGAGCGATGGTTATGCAATCGCTTGGGAATGATGATTTTAGTGGCGGCGAGGATGAAGACGAGGATCCGTCGTCGTCGTCGCGGCGCGAAGCCGCAGCGGCGAGTTCGAGGGAAAGTTTCAACGCGAAAGAGGAGGAGATTCGGAGACGGTTGAAAAGATACGAGAACGAGGAGTTGAGAACGTCGACGAGGAGCGAGCAGACGGTGACTGTGAATAGAATTCCGGAAGTTCCGAGGATGGTGAAGTGCGTGAGCTCGGACGGGTCGTTTGGGAGGAAGCTGGTGTCACGAAGACGAGTAAGACGACGGCGTATCGACGCCAACGAGGAAAAGAAGAACGAATACGACATTTTACGGAAACACTTGACGCAATACGAACGGACTCTGAAGACTACGACAAACGTGGACGTTTTAGTGGGCGTTTTGAGAGCTTTAAGGGAGAACATTTTGAACGATTGGGGCGTGCAAGCGTTCGCGCTGGCAAATCCAGAGGGTGGAATTGTGAGATCGGCGTGTGATATTTTAGTATCGTCTTCGAATAGTAATAGTAATAGCGCGGCAGGCGATGATGTAGGAGCGGAAGATTTCTTAAACTTGGACCGTTCGGTGGTTTCTTTAAAGCGAGAGGCGTTGCTGTTCTTAGCAGACGTGGCGTTGGGGTTGAAGTCTGAGTTGTACGAGAATAGAAGCGATGGTCTTGGTCTTAGCGCCACCGCGATAGAGATCTACGACGACGACGACGACGTACGTTTCGATTACGCCGTGTCCACCCGTCGGCGGGAAGTCATCTTCTCTCAAGGAGGCGAACATCACGCGGGGCGAGATGGTAACGATGTTATGCTCGACGGAGATGAAAAAATGTATTATTATCATTCCGTGCACGCGTTGCCGATTGCGCACGCCATTGCGGAAGCGTTCATCGCTTTGGCGAGATATCCGTCATTATGCGGCGAAACGTGTGAACTCTTTGAACGATGTTTTCTCGAGTGCGATGTTTTGGAGCTCGCTAGTATAGATGCGAACACGAATGGCGCGCATCCGTCTTCACTCGTTCGTTTGAAAGGATATTTACGCGCGTGGAACGTCTCTGGGGCGAGGTCAGTCGGCGACTCTGGCGCGAACGCCTTGTGTTTCATTACGTCTGAGAAACTCGCCAGATTCGCGAAAGGCTTCAGCGTTGTTGTTGGAAAATCAAAGAAGAAGTTCAACACCATAGATGACATCTACGAAGACGCCGACGAGGAAGAGGAAGGCGCTATTTTGCGCGTCAACGACGCGTTAATCGAGAGCTGCGTGGAAAGACTCGACCAATCGGATTCGCACGAAGACGCGCACTGTTTGCTGGACGCCATGTTTATCATGCGAGCGCTCGGCGGAGGCGATTGTTTGCTCAAATCACTCGCGAGTACTCGACAAAGCATAGCTGGCATTTGGGAGCGATTTTTACTGGTCAAACCGAAAACAGTGAAAGATACCGCGCTCTGGTCGCGCATGTTGAGGCTTTTGTGTGGATGTTTGAGTAGCAGTTCTATTTCGGGAGCAGATGTCGAGGAGAAAGAGCACGCGATTCGATTTCTAGCGTACGCCGTTGCAAAAGTAGGCGCGCACGCGTGTCGCCGAGGACTTCTGGATACGAAAAAGTCTCGTGCATACGACCACAACGAAATGGGCGAGAACGTGGATCCAAACATCGTCAGTAAAAATACTGCTGTCGAGGATTCGCGTCCGGTCTGGTTGAAGCATCCCATAGCGATCGAAAGAGAGCTCGAGAGAAGCGGCGACGCCAGCGGTGTTCGAAGATTAACGTTTCAAGAAGTTTTGAGAGATGTTTGCGATTGTTTAGAAGCGCTTCTGCGCGTTTCATCGAACGCATCTTTAAATGCCGTCGACGTGTTTGCGAAGTCCGACGAGTTTGCGATGACCTTATCAGACGCCTTAAGAAATCCAAAGAGAAGCGTCGAATACGGCTCGTTGGTCGCATGCTGCGATTCCATCTATGCGTTGGCAGCGATGACGAAACGAACGAGTAAACGAAAGATGCTACACACCGATGCGCTTTGCGAGTCGTGTCTTCCAGAATTGTTGCGCGTCGTTGAACGCACGGCGACGAGTATTGTGACTCACTTCGATAAATCTCGATCGAGTAGTACTTTCGACGACGCGTGCGGTGGAGAATCGTTGTTGGAATCCTCACTTCTCGCAGTCATCGAGGTGTGTGAGAACGCGTCCTCGCCTTCAATATGGGCGGAAAAATTTGACGCGAACTTTGAAAACACTTCAAACATCTTGCTCAGTCTCGTAGCGCGAACGAGTTCGGCGGATTCAGTAGCATCCTCCAAAGCGCCACGATGCGCAGCTCTGATTTTTGATCTGGTCGCCATGTTATCGGCGGCGTTTCTCGACGACAGTCAAAATGCAGCCAAAGCCATCGCTTCGTGTCAGCGCGTCCGAGAAATTGTATTCGCATCAACCTGGTTCGATTGCGCGAGCTTGCATGCCATAGATAAGAGTAACGCATCTATAGCCCGTTATCGCGCCGCCGTGTGCGTCGCGCAGATTCTATCGAGCGTGGCGAAAGATGAAACGTCGCTGTTCGACGCCGAGGTGCCTAGCTTAGATCCAGGTTCTAATCACAACGGCGGTCGCGTCTCGATTATTTCTTTACTCTCGCGACGCAAACTTTGGATTACGTTCGCTCGAATCCTCGAGGAACCCGTAGGCACAGATGCCCTCGTCGCGAGAGGCGTTTCGAGCGCCATGGTTGCGTGCGCGCGCGTCGACGTCGTCACCGCGAAGGAGTCGTTTTCAGAATTCAACATGTGCTTGAAGAATTGGCTTCGGCCGAGGAAGAAGAAAGCCGCGACGGAAGGTGAGGTGCATATGCACAGATGTGCAGCGTCTGCAAACATGTCAAAATTACTCGGTTTATTCATCGTCGGTGAGCGTTTGAACGCGGACGATTACGATAGCGATTACGCGTTGAAAGCGCGACCGAACAGTCCTCTTTTCTACGCGTTGTTTGATGTTTTGAAATCTGCACAGTCGAGAGGCGCGCGTGCGAAACTTTCTGCTGGCGAGCTCAGGGCAGCGTCGTCGGCAGCGTTAGCCATCGCTGCCATGCTCGACGGAGAGTACAACAACAGTTTATCGGCGGCGGCTGATGACGGCGTGAAGACAAATAATCTGGGAGAGGAGAACGCGCGAGGAGAGTTGTGCGAGGCGACTTGTGCATTGCTCGAAATGTCGCTCGTGACTACGTCTACCGTTTCATCGTCGTCGCAAGGTCTTTTTGCGTTGATTGCGACGATGTTTAGTTGCGAACGAGCGAGCAGAGATGCGTTGACGTTTGATCCCGAGGATGAAGACGACGGTGCCGATGAAATGCCACCGAAAACACCGCCGCTCATCGACATTGAAAACGATGGCCACGAAGAGACTGCAGCAAATGCTTCGAACGAAGGCGCGCATCTACCGATCGGTGCTCGTTTATCTCGCGTTCTTTCGAGAGCTTTTACACCTCGCATTACTCGTGGAGGTATCGACGTTGACTATGTGAAAGAGAATGATTTGTATGTAACCGTCGCGTCTGCGTTTCAAAACGTACTCGCCCACTGCGCGAGTGCAAAGTTTGAAATGATTCGTTCTGGTTCTCTCGAACTCGTCTTGAAGAGAGTGCTGAGCGAAAATATCGACGCAGGTGGTATCGCGTTATGCTTGCGCGTTTTGCAGCACGCGAGCTTCTCGGCTGCAACGTTTGATGAAGAAAACGACAACGAAGGAGAAGAAGCATTAGAAGAAGAGCACGCGTCCTCGATAAAAATTCGAGAAGCAGCTGCGATGGTAAAAAACGCAACGTTGCTGAAATACAACGGCGTTTTGGTCTTTGAGAAGCTCTTCTCGCTTCTTTTTACTCCTGGTCGATCCACCGACTCCGCGCTGACGCTCTCGAATCGGGTCAAAATTGAACTTCGCGACGCCTATCTCGCCGCGGTAACCAATTTCATCCTCGAGTCGGACGAGTTTAAGCGATGCATATGTACTGCATCGAAGAACAGCGGCGAAACGTCCATATTCAACCGCCTCGTTTCTTTTCTGTTTCGCGAAAAGGAGAAAACGACCCGACTTCGCGACCCGTTGAGTTTTGCCGAAGAAAAGTTCATTCCTTCGATTACAATGGCGCGCGGCGTGAAGCTTCTCTCCTCGCTTTCCACGTTCTCGCTGACTCGAGCGCAATTATCTCGCTCCGTGTTCATCGAAAAGTGTTGCGAAATGATTGCTCGTTTCTCCATATCGGGAACAGCGAGCACGAAGAACCGTTCGCGGGTCGATTTGAAAATCGAGTGCGACGCGGCCATCGACGCGCTGTGCGTCCTCTCCGGATCCGACGAGGACGGCGCGAAACTCCTCTTGCGTTCGTGTAAAATCAACATAATCGGCCTACTCGTGGATTGTTACGAACACGCGGACAATATTTTCGACGAAACCGTTCACGACGAGAATGAAATCGACGACGCCGACTACGACGAAAAAGACGAAGATGAAGCAACGCCCTCCTCCTTCCTCCTCACCAAACGCAAACTCCTCCTTCTCTTCCACAACCTCTCCTTCGCCGGCGACGTCGCCAAAGCGCACTTCTGCGCGAAAACGAAATCTCTCGACGTGCTCATCGAGAGCATCGAAAACAGTTTCGACGCGGAATCCGCTTTGCTCGGTTCCGCCGCTCTCCTCTCGCTCGCCCGACGAGGCGCTCGAGTCCTCGCCGCGCTCCGCCGCGGCGACCGAGAGGAACGGTTGCGAAGATGTTCGCGCGTGCTCGGCGAAAGAGTCGCGTTCTTAAACGCCTCCTCTACCTCCTCTCTCTCCTCCTCGAATACATTACACAATCGGAGTGCGAGAAAAGAGAGAAGACGAAGAAAAGAGTTCAAAATGCTCGCCGGCGCTTTGAAACGTTTGCGTGAGATTTTAAAAGCTTTCGAGCACTCCGAATCCTCTCTTTCGTAGAAAAGTATTAATTGACAATCCAATTCAATTCTACATTGCTTCATTTCTTCGCACACGCGTTTATATAATAAACTCTTCCGAAAAGCGGCTCTTTAATCGAGACTTGTTTTTATCATCTCGAAAAGAGAGAGAGAGAGAGAGATGTTTTCTTGTTCGTGTTCTTGAGAGAGAGAGAGCGAAGAATGGAAGCGACGACGACCCGTTCTCGCGATGATGATGAGGATGTGAAGGCACCTCATCATCGCGACGACGCTTTGTCGTCAAAGACGAAGAAGCGGGCATTACGAGAAAGAAGAGGAAGAATGCGGTCGATGCTCTCTGTTTTCTTCTGTTGTTTCTTCCTTCTTCTTTTAAGCGTCGTCGATGTCGTCGTCGCGAACGAGAGCAGCAGCGCGACGACGAACAACAACAACGACAACAACAACGAAGATTCACGAGGAGAAGGGACAGAAATCTCCTTCTCGTCTAAAGAGAGGCTGTTCGTGGCCACGCTGGACGGTTCGGTATCCGCGGTGGACTCAAAGACGGGGCAGTTTTTGTGGTCGTTCGAAACCGGGAGCGCGTTAGTGCACGCGTCTTCTTCCTCGTCGTCGTCGTCGAGCGCGAAAGCGAGCGGAGAAGGCGGAGAGGAGGAGAGCGGTGACGGTAAAGGCGGGGATATCGAAGGGAGCGCTTCGAGTAGCAGCGTATTCCCGGGTTTGGATGGATCGTTGTACGTCGCCCGGCGCGGCGTTCGGGGGTCGTCCTCGGCGGCGGATATTTTTAGCGGCGGGAGGAAATTTTCTATTTCTCGCCTTCCGGTGACCACGAGAGATTTAGTCGAAGCGAGTCCGTCGGTGACGAACGATGGAGCGGTGATTGTCGGGACGAGGAAGACGACTGTTTTCGCGGTGGACGCGGAGAGCGGGGAGATTGTGAGGACGTTTGATCCAGAGACAGACGATTTTGAGGATGAATCATCGGTGAGAGGGAACGAGGACGGAGAGGACGGAGAGAACGGTGGGAGGACGATTGTGTTGCTCGGGAGAACGGACTATGCGGTGAAATCTATCGATGCGGTGACGGGGAAGGTGAGATGGAACGTCACACACGGGGACTTACGCCCGGTTGGAGGAGGAGGAGGAGGAGAAGGAGTGGGATATATAGGTGGCAGCGACACTTCGAGTGGTGATAAGTTACGAATTGGGGCGAATAACGCGTTGACTCGAGTGGATGAATCTGGAAATATCGTTTGGACGACGCGAACGTCTTCGATGCCGCTTTCAGTGATCAACGAAAGAGGCGAGAATATATTAGGAACAACTAGTGATAGCGGAAAAAGCGACGAAGGTAGCGCCAACAAAAACAACGACAGTAACGAGGTAACCGTAGGAGCACACGCGGGTGGTTACTTTGCGTTACCAAAAGGTGGCGAAGTAGGTGATCCCGTCGTCGATGGGAGTAGCGGCGCTCTAGTCGTGCCGAAATACGGGGAATCGAGCGCTTTGACGAGCTTCGTCGTCGGCGACAATCCAACCGAAGACGATTGGGCGTGCATGCCGATGGAGCTGAAGAGCATCGTCGAAATGCAAGCGGAAAAAGGCAAGATCGAACAAAGCTTATTACCCGGCGGAAAGGTGAAGGACGAGGAAAATGACACCTCATTCGGTTCAAAGGTTACTTTTGGGCAGTTTTCTTTCATCGCGATGACGGGTACGCTTGTCGTCACGGCGAGTGGAACTGTTTTGTTGAAACTTCTCCTTCAAAGACAGAAAGTAGCGAAGAGCAGCGAATCAGCCGATGACGCTAATACGAATGGCGGCGAACAACAAGAACAACAACAAACTGCGCTCACTCCTTCGCAAAAAAAGAAGATGAAGCGAAAGATGAAAGAACAACGCGAAAAAGAGATGCTCGAATACGCGCAAAACGCAAACGAAACGAGGAGCATAATCGGTTTCCCAGAAGATGGAGAGTCGTCTAGAAGTGCCATGAAAGTTGGACGCTTAATCGTGAAACCGACGGTTCTCGGTTACGGTTCCTGCGGGACGGTGGTGTTTGACGGTGAACTCGACGGTCGATCGGTCGCGGTGAAGCGTTTGTTGGCGCAGTTCCACGAACTCGCTCGGAAAGAGCTCGCCGCGTTGATCGCGAGCGATGAGCACCCGAACATTTTGCGATGTTTTGCCATGGAAGAAGATAAAGATTTCGTGTACGTTGCGTTGGAGCGGTGCGAAACGACGTTACAAGCGCGCGCGACGGAAACGACAAAAACGAGCGACTCCGCACCTCTCTTGGACACGTCTGGCTTTCCAACCAGCGATGGCGTTCGAATTCTTCGCGACGTCGCTGCTGGCTTAAAACAACTGCACTCGCAAGGTATCGTCCATCGCGATTTAAAACCTTCGAATATTCTCATCACTGAGAAAGGACGCGGTAAACTTGCCGATATGGGCGTCGCGAAAAAAGTGAACTTGATCGACGGCACGAGTTTTGAAACGCGCGCGATACTGAACAATAACAACGGTGGAAGTGCCGGTGGTGGTGGCGGTG
>ENA-UOXV01000815-UOXV01000815.1-marine-metagenome-genome-assembly--contig:-NODE-815-length-44778-cov-5.355522_pt1 | contig 44778 bp, 39 predicted proteins | sample MGYA00238165_ERZ766961 | MGnify/ENA primary metagenome ERZ766961 (study PRJEB28924, sample SAMN03173240) | marine metagenome | biome: Marine; feature: Water; material: Subsurface seawater | place: North... | reverse complement strand
CGAATTAAAGCAACTCCACCACCAGGTACAATTCCTTCTTCAACGGCAGCACGAGTAGCAGCTAATGCATCGTCAACTCTATCTTTCTTTTCTTTCATTTCAACTTCGGTAGCAGCACCAATGTAAAGTACAGCAACTCCACCAGCTAGTTTAGCCAATCTCTCTTGAAGTTTTTCTCTATCGTAATCAGAAGTAGTAGATTCAATTTGAGCTTTAATTTGATTAACTCTACCTGCGATAGCTTCTTTTTCGCCAGCGCCATTAACAATAATAGTATTGTCTTTGTCAATCTCTATTTTCTCACAGGTTCCTAAATCTTCCAATGTAGTATCTTCCAATTTTCTACCTTGCTCTTCAGAAATAACTGAACCGCCAGTAAGAACTGCGATATCTTCTAACATTGCTTTTCTTCTGTCTCCGAATCCTGGAGCTTTAACAGCAGCAATTTTCAATGAACCACGTAGTTTGTTTACTACTAATGTAGCTAAAGCTTCACCATCAATGTCCTCAGCAATAATGCAAAGTCCTTTTCCTGTTTGAGCCGTTTGTTCCAATACTGGAAGAAGATCTTTCATAGTAGAAATCTTCTTGTCGTATATAAGAATGTATGGATTCTCAAGATCAGTAATCATTTTCTCCGTGTTTGTAACGAAGTAAGGAGAAAGGTATCCACGGTCGAATTGCATTCCTTCTACTACATCCACAGTAGTGTCCGTTCCTTTTGCTTCCTCAACAGTAATAACCCCTTCTTTTTTTACTTTTCCCATTGCTTCAGCAATCAACGAACCAATAACTTCATCGTTGTTTGCTGAAATAGAAGCAACCTGTTTGATTTTGTCATTGTCATCACCAACTTCTTGAGATTGAGAATTTAAACTCTCAACTACAGCAAGAACTGCCTTGTCAATACCTCTTTTCAAATCCATTGGATTTGCTCCAGAAGCTACGTTTCTTAATCCTGTATGAATAATTGCTTGAGCAAGAATAGTAGCCGTAGTTGTTCCGTCACCTGCAATATCAGCAGTTTTAGAAGCAACTTCTTTTACCATTTGTGCACCCATATTTTCAATAGGGTCACTTAATTCAATTTCTTTTGCAACTGAAACACCATCTTTAGTAATACTTGGTGCTCCAAAACTTTTATCAATAACTACATTTCTTCCTTTTGGTCCTAATGTAACTTTTACTGCATCAGCCAAAGCGTCAACACCTCTTTTAAGTGCATCTCTTCCTTCAACGTCAAATGTGATTTTCTTAGCCATTTTTTAAGAATATTTTAAGGTTATAATTAAACGATTGCAAAAATGTCCGACTCTCTCATCATGAGATAGTCTGTTCCTTCAATCGAAATTTCTGTTCCTGAATATTTGCCATACAATACTGTATCGCCAACTTTTACTGTCATAGGCTCATCTGGTTTACCAGTTCCAACTGCTACAACATTTCCTTTTTGTGGTTTTTCTTTAGCCGTGTCTGGAATGATAATTCCGCCAGCTGTTTTTTCTTCTGCAGGAGCTGCTTCAATCACAACTCGGTCTGCTAAAGGTTTGATGTTTATTCCCATTTGTAAAATTATTTAAGTTTTTTCCGCCAAGCGGAAATGAATTTTAGTTTTCTAAAACCTCTTTATCATTTCATGTGCCATTGGTCAAATGGCTCAAACATTGTCAGTATTGCCGTTTTTGGACAAAAAAAATGTCAGCATGTGTGACATACTGACATTTTAAAATATCTATTCAATTGGTATTAACCAATATCTTTTTTCTAATCTGTAGGCTCTGCTGCCGGAGCTGGCGCCGGAGCGGAAGGTGAAGGTGCTGTAGGTAAAAGAACATCGTTTTCAATTTGTTCTTCAATAATTGATTTTCTTTCTATTGTTTCAACAGAAGCTTTGTCGCCAAATGCTGCTGCACTTAAACAAAGTACCAAAAGGCCTATTGCTAATCCCCAAGTTGCTTTTTCTAAAAACTCAGAAGTTCGTTTCACACCAATTACTTGTGTTGTTGAAGAAAAACCACTAGCTAATCCGCCACCTTTAGATTCTTGCACCAAAACAACAATGGTTAGTAAGATACAAACGATAAATATTAATATAAAAATTCCTGTAAGCATATCCTGTTTTATTTATTATCCAGCTCTTTTTTGAGGCGTGCAAAGTAATCGCTTTTTTCCGGAAATTTCAAACTTAATTTATCGTAGGCTTTTGAAGCTTTAGACACATTTCCTTGTTGTGCGTAAATCTTTGCTAATGTTTCAGTTACGAGGTCTTCGTTGTCCATTAAGCTCATTTTTGCCATGTTCTCTGGAGAGAAAAATTCGTGTTTGGGACGGTTAATTTCAATGAAAGTTTTCTTTTCTACGGCAGATGCAATGCGTTGAGGTTCTTTTTTTATGAATTTACTGATTAAGTCATTAGACGTCTTTTTAGGAGTTGGTTTTTCTTGAGTGTCTTCTTCTGATTTTAACCAATCCAAAACTCCAAGACCATTAAATTCCGCCTCGTTTTTAAGGGTCTTTGCCTTTTCGATTACAAGTTCAGCTTCTTCATGCTCGTCAGTCTCATTAGTCAATTGATCTGCATCTAAGATGATGGTAGAAGATACAGCATGCTGTAAAATTTCACGTTCCAACTGCTGCCTAGCTTGAGCATCTGGATCAATCTCTTTTACTTTTTCTACTTTGTATCTTTCAAGCGGAGAGGAAGCTAATGCAGTCTTTTTTAAGTCAGCGGCTTTTGTTGGAATTGGAGCAACTGTAATTTCCTCAACAAGAGTTTTGTTAGAGAGCTCTGAGTTTGTGTCTTCAACAGCTTTTTCTAATTCTTGTTCAACTTTTTCAATTTTCTTAGTCAATTCAGGTTGGATCAAGAAATGATATAGTTTTTTTCTGTCGGGTGAAAATACCGCTGCTTTTTTTAATTGAGTTTGGTAATTTGGGTCACTATTAAGCTGATACAACTTCGCTTTTAAACTTTGAAATATTGATACCTGCGGATATTGAGAAATGTAATTGTTCAATTCCGCCTCAGACTTTATAAGAAGATCTTCATTAGTAGCTATATCAATTATTTTTTGCGCTTGCATTTTCTTTATTCTGGTCTTTATTTAATTATTACCAGTTACTAACTGCCTTGTTAAAAATTTCTTGAGTGAGTAATTCATTTATCTCTTTTACTAAAGCGCTTTCAACTTCGTTGAGGGGCTTGTTGCTATCGTAATCAGAATATTTAGTAAAGCTAGTTTCAAAATTTTTGGTGTCGTCAGTTTTATTCACGAATTTAACTTGCACGGTGATAGTAAGTCTGTTTTGAGCAGCAATTTCATCCGCTTGAATCCCAACTGGGGCAGTTGAATAACCAATTATTTTCCCTGAGAATTGAAGGTCGCCATCTCTTTTCGCTAAATCAAGTCGTGTTTGGGTTAAGAAAATATTTCGCAATTCCTCTGTAAATTCTTGAGATAATGTTGGTTGAGCTAAGGGTGCGAAATTGGGGAAAACATCTATCGATACTGTTTTGATTTTGGTGTAATCAATTGAAGCATCGGTAAATCCATAGGTCATTTTGCACCCTTGAATAAGGTAGGCTGAACTAAGTAAAATAAATATTAGACTAATGTTTCTCATTTTAAATCGTACTCTTTAATCTTTCTATAAAGCGTTCTTTCGCTAATGCCTAATTCGTTTGCGGCTTGTTTTCTACGGCCCTTATATTTGGTCAATGCCTTTGAGATTAGTTCTCGTTCTTTATCTTCCAAGCTTAAACTTTCTTCTACTTCAACATGTAAATTGTAATGTTGGTCATCTGGGCTAATTATTTGAGGGCCTTCCTCATTGGACGAGCTATCACTTGCCTTGTCAGTCAATTGAAGGGGTGCTGAGTCTTTGTTCTCAGATTTTACATCACTATAAATCCTGTTTAGTATTTGAACATTTTCTTCATCTTGAACATTTATACCTTCCTTTTGAATACCCTCAATTACGAGTTTTTTCAAATCAGTAATGTCTTTACGCATTTCAAAAAGTACCTTGTAAAGCAACTCTCTGTCACTAGGAGAGTCTCCAGTAGATTTGCTATCATAAATGGCCGGTAAGTTGGTCTTTTGAAAATTTGGTAGGTAGCTTAATAGTTTTTCAGCATCAATAATTCGTTCTTGTTCTATTACACTTATTTGCTCAGTTACATTTTTTAATTGACGAATATTTCCGGGCCATTGGTATTTTCGAATACCAATTTGAGCATCTTCAGTTAAACGGACACCTGGCATTCTGTATTTTTCTGCAAAATCTGAGGCGAACTTTCTAAATAATAAATGAATATCCTCTCTTCGTTCTCGTAAAGGTGGTAATTGAATTGGCACCGTACTTAATCGATAGAACAAATCTTCTCTAAACCTTCCTTTTTCAATGGCATTTTGAATATTAACATTGGTAGCAGCAACGATTCTAACATCCGTTTTTTGAACTTTACTAGAACCGACTTTGATAAACTCACCAGTTTCTAAAACTCTAAGGAGCCGAACTTGTGTTTGAACAGGTAGTTCAGCAACTTCATCTAAAAAGATAGTTCCACCATCAGCTACTTCAAAATATCCTGAACGTGTGCTATGAGCTCCGGTAAAAGATCCCTTTTCGTGACCGAAAAGTTCTGAATCAATAGTTCCTTCTGGAATTGCACCGCAGTTAACTGCTATATACTTGGCGTGTTTTCTGGCACTTAGTTGGTGTATTATTTTAGGGAAATTTTCTTTACCCGTTCCTGATTCCCCTGTTATTAAAACGGAAAGCTCTGTCGCAGCCACGCGCATTGCTGTTGCTAGCGCATGATCTAGTAATGGAGAATTTCCAATAATTTCGAATCGTTGTTTTATTTGTTGAATGTTCATATTTAAGAAATAACCTCGCCTTTTAACATGGCGGTTCCACATTCAGTGATTTTCACTTTTATATATTGACCAGGCTTAAAATCATTGTTTTTGAAAATGACAACTGTATTTTCGGAAAGCCTACCTCGCCATTCTTTAGGGTCTTTCTTTGAAGGCCCTTCAACCAATACCTCTTTTATCTGACCAGAAAACCTTTTGTTTAATTCCTTTTCTTGTTCTTTTTGTAAAGTAATTATTTCAGATAAACGACTAGACTTAAGTTCTTCAGGAACGTCATCTTCATATTTCCTTTCAGCCAACGTTTTTGGTCGTTCTGAATATTTATACATGAACGAGAAATCAAACTTTACTTCTTTAATGAGCGATAAAGTTTCTTGGTGTTCTTCTTCCGTTTCACCACAAAAACCTGAAATAATATCAGTGCTGATTGAACTGTTTGGAATAATTCTCCTGATGGCATCAATACGTTGTAAATACCATTCACGAGTATATCCTCGATTCATTTTTTTCAAAACATTAGAGCTCCCAGATTGAACAGGCAAATGAATGAAATCACATATGTTTTTATGTTTTGCAATCATGTGCAATACATCATCAGTCATGTCCTTGGGGTGCGAAGTTGAAAACCGAACACGCAATTTAGGGTTTACCAAAGCGACTTTTTCCATCAATTGGGCAAAGCTTACTGTTTCCTGATCTTTATCTTTTATTTCCCCTTTTTTAGTAATGTTCCACCTGTATGAATCAACATTTTGGCCGAGTAGTGTTACTTCTCTAAAGCCATTATCAAATAATTCTTGAGCTTCTTTTACAATGGTTTCTGGGTTTCTACTCCTTTCTCTTCCTCGTGTAAATGGAACCACACAAAAAGAACACATATTATCGCATCCCCTCATAATCGATAGAAATGAGGAAACTCCATTCTCGCCTAATTTAACAGGACTTATGTCTGCATAAGTTTCTTCCCTACTCAATAGAACGTTAACGGCCTTTTGACCACCTTCAATACTATTAATTAGGTTGGGTAGGTCTCTATATGAATCGGGGCCAGCTACAATATCTACAAGTTTTTCTTCTTCTAGTAATTGGTCTTTAAGTCTTTCGGCCATACAACCTAAAATACCTACGACCATGTTCTTGTTGTACTGTCTTTTTAATCCTTTGTAATGCTTGAGTCGGTTTCTAATCGTTTGTTCTGCTTTATCTCTGATAGAACAAGTGTTAATGAATACCAAGTCAGCTTTTTCGGGTTTATTTATTGTTTCATATCCTTCTTTTGTCAAGATAGAAGCAACAATTTCACTATCCGAAAAATTCATGGCACAACCATAACTTTCCAAATACACTTTTTTTCCATTTTGATTTACAGGTGCACTTTTTATCGTGACGGAACCTTGTAGATCTTCAATAATTACTTTTTCTTCAATCATGAATTCTTAAAAACCAAAATTTGGGTTGGCAAAAGTAGCTAAAACAGAGTTAGTGTCATACTGTCATGTATTTAGTGTAATCTGTTGCTAATCAACATAGGTAGGTTGTGTAAATGTGAAAAAGTGTAAATTTTTCTTGATAATAAAATATTGATGTTTTCATTATTCACTTACTTTGCCGCCTTTTATTCCACGCCTAATTAAAGGTAAATTTTAAAAAAGCTATATGAACTTAGTTATCGTTGAGTCCCCTGCCAAAGCCAAAACCATTGAGAAGTTTTTGGGTAAAGATTACGTCGTAAAATCAAGTTATGGGCATGTTAGAGATTTGGCGAAAAAGGACTTTGGGATAGATGTAGAGAACAATTTTGAACCAACTTATGCTGTTTTACCGGATAAAAAAGCCGTTATTAAAGAATTGAAGGCGCTAGCAAAAAAATCGGACATAGTTTGGTTAGCAACGGATGAGGACCGAGAGGGAGAAGCCATTAGCTGGCACCTTTTCGAAACCTTAGGCTTGAAGAAAGAAAGTACGCAACGCATTGTATTTCATGAGATTACAAAGACTGCAATATTAAAAGCTATAGCAAATCCACGAACCATAGATCAAAATCTGGTAGATGCGCAACAAGCACGTCGAGTTTTAGATAGGTTAGTAGGTTTTGAGCTGTCTCCTGTTTTATGGAGAAAAGTAAAACCTTCGTTATCAGCTGGTAGAGTTCAATCTGTTACGGTACGTTTAATTGTAGAGCGGGAAAGAGAAATCAATGCCTTTGAATATTCGTCTTCATTCAGAGTAAACGCTGAATTTTTAGTTGCAAATAAATCATTACTAAAGGCTGAGTTACCTAAACGATTCAAAACTGAAAAAGAGGCTATGGCCTTTTTAGAAAGCTGTAAAGGTTCAACATATACAATTGATAATAAGGAAGTAAAGCCACTTAAACGAAATCCTGCTCCACCATTTACCACTTCAACACTGCAACAAGAAGCTTCTAGAAAATTGGGTTTTTCTGTTCAACAAACTATGGTGGTTGCTCAAAAGCTTTATGAGGCGGGAAAGATTACCTACATGAGAACTGATTCGGTAAACTTATCTGAATTAGCTATTGGAGAGGCACGAGAAGAAATAAAAAGTGCTTATGGAGATAATTACGCTTTTGAAAGGCATTATGCCACCAAAACCAAAGGTGCTCAGGAGGCTCACGAGGCCATACGTCCTACCAGTTTTGCAGCGCATAGTGTGACTGCAGAACGCAATGAAGAAAGATTATATCAGTTAATTTGGCAACGTGCAATTGCAAGTCAAATGTCGAGTGCTGAAGTTGAAAAAACAACTGTTACAATATCCATTAGCGGAGCAAACGAAACCTTGAAGGCTACAGGTGAAGTATTAACCTTTGATGGTTTCATTAAAGTTTACACTGAAGGTAATGATGAAGAAGGGGAAGAGACTAAAAGCGGAATGCTTCCACCTTTAGAAGTAGGAGAAGAATTGAAATTGGATACTTTAATTGCCACGGAAAGGTTTACAAACCATCCTCCACGATATACTGAAGCATCATTAGTTAAAAAGCTAGAAGCACTGGGTATCGGTAGACCATCAACCTACGCACCCACTATTTCTACTGTTCAGAAAAGGGGATATGTAGAGAAATTGGACAAAGATGGGAAAGAACGTAATTATTCTTTTCTAGAGTTAAATGGTGATTCAGTGGTTAAAGCTGTTAAGACAGAAATTACAGGAGCTGAGAAGAAAAAAATGTTCCCTTCAGATATAGGAATTGTTGTAACAGATTTTTTACAAGATCATTTTCCAAATGTTATGGATTATGGTTTTACAGCTGAAGCAGAGAAAGAATTTGATAGTATAGCGGATGGGCAGAAGCAATGGAACGATATGATTGGTAAGTTCTATGGTCCATTTAAAGAAAATATAAAAACTACGCTTGAAGAAGAGGGAAGAGCAACAGGTGAAAGACTTTTAGGGGTTGATCCTAAAAGTGGTCGTAATATTTATGCTCGAATTGGTCGATTTGGTCCAATGGTTCAAATTGGGCAAGCTGAGGATGAGGAGAAACCCAAATTTGCTAAGATTACTGGGGGAGGTTCCATTACTAATATTACCCTTGAAGAGGCCTTGGTTTTATTCAAAATGCCAAAAGATTTAGGCCTTTTTGAAGAAAAGAAAGTAGTAATTGGTATAGGTAGATTTGGCCCTTATATTCGCCATGATAGCAAGTTTGTGTCCCTGAAAGAGATTGATCCACATGAGATAAAGCTAGAAACTGCCATTGAAATGATTCTTCAAAAAAGAGGAGATGATGCCAATAAGATAATCCTAGAGTTTCCTGAAAATAGTGATATTTCTGTCTTAAACGGAAGGTGGGGTCCATACATCAAAGCAGGCAAACAAAACGTGAAAATACCCAAGGATACTGACCCTAAAACACTAACATTAGAGGATTGTTTAAAACTCGCTAAAAACGCACCTGCGAAGAAGAAGTTTAGGAAGAAAAAAAGTAGCTAGTTTTGGTGGACAAACCTCGAAGCTATGGATTTGTCTATTTATTTTTCTCCAATTGAATTCTATTCATCTGATTATTCGAATGATGATTTAGGCTGCCATACGCAGTTTTATAATCCATCAGAAGACTTTCCTGAGTTCGAAAACTATGATTTGGCCATTATTGGGGTCAAAGAAGAGCGTAATAGTTATAAAAACAAAGGATGTTCTAAAGCACCTGACTCTATTCGTTCCAAGTTTTACCAACTTAAAAACAATTGGAACAATACAAAAATCGTTGACTTAGGGAATATTGAGCAAGGCGAATCGGTTGCAGATACCTATTATGCAATTAACAATGTAATAGCCGAATGTGTTAAATCGGGTGTGATTCCAATCATTTTAGGAGGGTCTCAAGACATTACTTATGCAAATTATCAGGCTTATGAAAAGCTAGAACAGGTAGTAAATATTGTGAGTATTGATAGATCGTTAGATTTAGGCGATGTAGAACACGATATAAAATCTAATGGTTACCTCAATAAAATAATATTACACCAACCCAATTACCTCTTTAATTTCAGCAATATAGGCTATCAAACTTATTTCGTGACGGAAGAAGAACGAAAGCTTATGGAGCGGTTACACTTCGATATTCACCGTTTAGGTGCAGTTAAGGCGGATATAAAAGAAGTAGAGCCTGTGGTTCGTAACGCAGATATTCTAAGTTTTGATTTAAGTGCCATTCGCTCTCCTGATGCTTCTGCCTCAGAACATACTACTCCAAATGGGTTTAATGGTGAAGAAGCTTGTGCGATTACCAGGTATGCTGGGTTAAGTGATAAGCTTTCTTCAATTGGGTTTTATGAATACAATCCAGATTTAGATTCCCAAGGACAGTCTGCTTTTCTTATTTCAGAAATGATTTGGTATTTTATGGAAGGCTTTTATAATAGAAAAGGTGATGTATTACACAAGAAAAATAAAGACCTACTCAAATATACAGTTGCTACTAGTACAGAGATTGAAGAAATTATTTTTTATAAAAATTTAGTTTCAGAAAGATGGTGGTTGGATATCCCTTACCCTGAAAGTCAGCTATCCAAATATAGGCGACACCAATTAGTTCCATGCTCATACTCTGATTATCAGAAGGCTTGTAACGATGAGGTGCCTGATAAATGGTGGAGCAACTTTCGGAAGTTCAAATAAGATACCATAAAATAAATGTTGATAAGTGACGTTAGAAATAGCTTTACTTCACGATGTATTGTTAAAAAAGCTTTGAAAATATAATTTTTTAACTATTTTAGCCGCCTTATTGGCTTTAAACGAGCAGAAATATGAAGATAATATTTATCATTTTATTGAGTTTGAGTACGTTGGGCGTCTATGCGCAACAAGACCCACAGTTTTCGATGAATTTCGCTAACAAATTGTATAGTAATCCAGCATACGCTGGAACTAAGAAAATTTGTGCTACTGGAATTTTCAGACAACAATATGCTGGTTTTACAGGAGCGCCTAGAGATATTCTTTTTTCGGTTCATTCTCCAATAAATTTAAAACTTTGGGAAAACTCTCAATGGATAAACCCAGGAGTTGGTTTTACTTTTATTGATGATAAAATAGGGCCAATAAGTACAAATGGGTTTAAGGCTGCCATCTCAAATCATTTTAAGTTTAGTAGTATAGGTACGATTAGTTTAGGTTTTGGTTTAGGGGCTATGGGTGTGAAAATTGACCCTAGTGGATTTACTACTCCAAGTGGTAATTCTAGTACAGGAGCAGGCGGGCCTATTGTTGATCCAAATTTAGATGTTTCTAATTTTAACAGAGAATACGGGTTTGATTTTGATATCGGTCTTTACTATCGGTCTTCAAATGAAAAGATTTGGGCTGGTTTGAGTATGACTCATCTAACAAAAAATACATTTCAGACTGTTTCTAAAGAACCAAACAGTCAAGGGGTTTTAGCATCTACAAAATATCAAGTGGCTCCTACAGCTTATATTACTGCCGGATATAACATGGATAATTTCTTAGGTTCTGCAAATTGGGATTTAATCCCATCGGTTTTTGTGAAAACTGAGTTTAAAACCACGCAAGTTGATTTTAACGTTAGAGCTGTAAAGAATAAAAAGATATGGGCTGGGGTGTCATATAGATATCAAGATGCCGTTTCTGTTATGGGAGGTTACAATTGGTTAAATGCTTTAGGAAGTAATGGTGTTGGTAAAGTTGGCTTTTCGTACGATTTACATACAATGAGAATTGGGCAATTCAGTGGTGTAGGTAATGTGGGTTCTTTTGAGATCTTTGTTAACTATTGCTTTGGAATTATCCCTAAACCTAAAATTTCAATACACAAAAATCCGCTCTGGCTCTAGGTTTCCGGAGAATCACAATAATTATAAAATTTTACGTTATTTTTGGCGTTTGCTGAATGAATAAAATATTGAACATAAAGTACAAATCTAAAATAGGAGGAAGCATGAGAAAGTTGCTAATCTTATCTATGGCTCTGTCAATGTCATTAGTCAGTTGTTTTACTGATGATGGCGGTCAATTGGTAGGAGTTCAAGATAGACAAATCTGGTATCAACCAGATCCGTATGGAATGTTGTATATCCCTCCGGGAAGTTACAACATGGGGCCGAGCGATCAAGACGCTCCCTACTCGTATACATCGAGATCGAAGACCGTTTCTATTTCGCCATTTTATATGGATGAAACAGAGATAACGAATAATGAATACAGACAATTTGTTGACTGGGTTCGTGACTCGATGGCTTATAAGATTCTCGGTGAAGAGGTTAATGAAGAGGAATATCTGATTGCTGTTAATGAATATGAGGAAGATATTGATCCTCCTCACATCAATTGGGATGCTGAGATTATTTGGAATGATGATCCTGATAGCAGAGAGGCCTTGGAGGTTATGTTCTTGCCTGAATATGAACGTTTCTATAGTCATAGAAACATTGATACTCGTAAGTTGGTCTATGATTATTATTGGATTGATTATAAAGACGCGGCTAAGAAAAACCCTACAATTAATGGGGATCCTATGCGTGAGAGGGGTATGACTGATAGATCAGTGTTTATTAGAAGAGATCAAATTCAGATTTATCCTGATACATTGTGTTGGATTCACGATTTTACCTATTCGTTTAACGAGCCGTTGACAAATATGTATTTCTGGCACCCTGCTTATGATGAATATCCACTGGTAGGTGTTTCTTGGAAACAAGCAAGAGCTTTTAGTTTATGGAGGACGTTTCTACATAATAAGTTCTTATCGACGGTAGGTGAAGCTTTTGTGCAAGATTATAGACTGCCTAATGAATCTGAATGGGAATATGCTTCTAGAGGTGGATTAGATTTATCTCCTTACCCTTGGGGCGGTCCTTATACTCGAAATACAAGGGGTTGTTTCTTGGCTAACTTTAAGCCTTTACGTGGTAATTATTATGATGATGGCGGAATACATACTGTTCCTGCTGTTTCATATGAGCCGAATGATTTTGGCTTATACTGTATGGCTGGAAACGTTGCTGAATGGACGAGTAATGCTTTTGATGAATCTGCATTGGATTTTGCACATGACTTAAATATGGATTATGTGTATGAGGCAAAAGATGATGACCCTCCCGTACTTAAAAGAAAAGTAATTAGAGGCGGTTCTTGGAAAGATGTAGGCTACTACATGCAAACAAGTACTAGAACATATGAATATCAGGATACAGCTAAATCATATATAGGATTTAGAAATGTAATGAGTTACCTAGGAATGGGTAAATCTCAAATATAATTTTATAATAAATATTAATTTTAACCCGTTACTACTAAAACACGAAATAGATGTCAGGAAAAAAAGGAGGATTAGCTAATTTTCTATATGGAACAGAGAAAGGAAAAACAATTGTAAATATGGCAATGAGCCTTGGAGCTGCAATTGTAATTCTAGGTGCACTTTTTAAAATTCAACACTACCCAGGAGCAAGCGCCATGTTAATTATTGGTCTATGTACAGAATCTGCTTTGTTTGCACTTGGTGCAATTGAGCCTCAACACTTAAAAGATGATTGGTCTAAAGTGTACCCTGAATTAGCTCATAAACCTGAAGAGGATGAGGAATTTGATGAGGACAGTGCTTTGTTGGAAGGAGAGGAAGAGCTAGAAGATGATGGCTTAACAGCTAGTCAGAAGCTAGATAAAATGATGCAAGAAGCTAATATAGGACCTGATTTAATTAACAGTTTAGGTCGAGGTTTAGAAGGGTTGAAAGCTAGTGCTGAACAAATGACTGATATCTCAGATGCTACAATTGCAACAGAAGAGTATGTAACAAGTGTTAGAAATGCTTCAACGCAAGTAAGTTCTTTAAGTGATACTTATGTAAAAGCAGCTAATTCAATTGCTGGCTTGGCGGAAGATAACGAAGGTGGTGTTGATTTTGGTGAGCAACTTGGAAGAATGTCTAAGAATTTAACTGAATTGAATTCTTCATACGAATTACAATTGCAAAGCACCCAAGAAACGTTAGAGAATTCTAAAAACTATTTTAATGGTATGGATGAAGTTATGTCTAGCCTCAATAGTTCAGTTGGAGATGCTAAGGTTTATGCAGAAGCAATTTCAGAGTTATCTAAAAATATTAGTAGTTTAAATAATATTTATGGTAACATGCTTACAGCTATGAATCCAAATCAATAATTTGATTGTCATAGCAGGAGAAATTAATTAATTGAATTTATACAACTTAAAATAGGAGAAAATATATGTCTTTAGGTGATATGGAACCCAGGCAGAAGATGATCAATCTGATGTATCTGGTATTGCTTTGTATGCTGGCCATGAATGTGTCAAAAGAGATTCTTCAGTCATTCCTTATAATAAACGAAGGATTAGAGCGAACAACTGAAAATTTTGAAAGCAAAATTGATCATACTTATGCAGAATTTAGCCGTAAAATGGCTGCTGATCCTGAGAAAGTAAAAGAAAATTATGAACATGCTCAAGAATTAAAAGAAAACGCGGATGATATAGTTGAATTTATTGCACGTGTTAAAAAGGAATTGGTTAGGGTTGCGGATGCACTACCTGAAGATGCACCTGACTCGGCTTATTTGATTGAACACTGTCATAGTAAAGACAATCAAGATGTTGGATCTCAAATAATGGTTGGACCAGACCATAATAATCCATGGCCTGCAACTCAGGATTTTAGTGCTTTGCAACTTAAATCTAAAATTGAGGTTTTTAATGAGCACTTAGCAAGTTTTGTTCATAATAAAGAAGCCGTTGCTGAAATGCAAATACCTCTTGGGGAAGTTAAAGAACATGGTCATGATGTTGTCTGGGAAATTGGCAATTTTGATCACTTACCTCTTGCGGCTACAGTAACGAATCTTACGCGTTTTCAAGCTGCAATTAGAAATTCTGAAGCCGATGCTTTAAAAAGACTGATGTCTGAATTGGGTGAAAATGATTTTGCCTTTGATGCAATTGGTGTAAGTGTGATTCCTCGTAATGGTACTTATATAACTCAGGGTGATTCATTTCAAGCTGATGTGGTAATTGCTGCATGGAGTACTACAAAAAACCCGAGATTATTAATTGGTGAAGTGGATACCACTAAAGATCAACCTGAAATAATTGGTGGTGGTGATTCGTCAAATGTGTATTTTGAAAGAAAAGGAGTGCCTACTTATGGTTTAAAAACATCTACTCTAGGGGAACAAAAATGGGGTGGTGTTTTGGTTGTGGAGAAACCCAATGGTGATGTTAAAAACTTTGCTTTTGAACATAAGTATATGGTTGCCAAACCGAGTTTGGTTGTTTCACCTACAGCAATGAATGTGTTTTATAAGGGACTTGATAATCCAGTTGATATTTCTGTTTCTGGTGTTGGTTCTGAGAAATTATCTTTATCGGTTTCTGGTTGTAGAGTTACACCTAAAAACAAAGCTACAGGATCATATGTTGTTGTACCTGATGCTAAGAGTAAAGCAAAAACGGTTAAGGTTTCCGTAACCGCAACAATTGATGGACAGAAAACAACTTATAAGCCTATTGAGTATCGTTTAAAAAGTGTACCAAAACCAATTCCATTTTTCATTGGAGCTAAAGGTTCTGCTGATATGAAAAGAAGTAAACTCAGAACGGGTAAATTTCTTACTGCAAAACTGGAAGATTTCCTGTTTGACTTAAGATTTAAAGTATTGAGTTTTGAGATGATTGTAACTGTAAATGGAAAACAATCAACGGAAAAATCTAAATCTGGAAGATTGACTGGCAATATGACGAAAATTCTGAAAAGTATGAAACCAGGCCAGACAGTTATTTTCCATAAGGTAGTTGCAAAAATGGATAAACCTGGTGCGAGTAAAGTTGTGCTAGATGGTAGTATTATTATTCATGTAAAATAATTGATTATGAAAAAGTTAATTCTTAGTTTCTTTGTACTCGTTGGCATGTTAATTTCATTTGAAGATGTAATTGGACAACAAACTGTGTTAGATGGAGTATTTGTGAATGAAAACACACCTTCTCGAAAGGTAATTCCATATACTAATTTGAGACAGGCAGATGTGATGTGGTCAAAAAGGATATGGAGAAGAGTTGACTTAAGAAAAAAGCAAAATCAAGTATTTTATTATCCAGAAGAACCAGCTCAAGGTAGAAAAAATCTATTTGACTATATCCGTCAAGGAATATTAGATGATGGGACATTAACTGCCTATGATCCAGGTACAGTTGTTGATCCGGATGATGAATTTACTCGAGCGCTTACAGGTGTCGATGTACTTAAGAAAATGATTAATGAAACAGAAGTTGACATTTACGATGAGTATGGAGATATTATTGGGACTGAAACTGTAAGAGATACATTGCTTGCTACAGCAATAAAATTCTATGAAATAAAAGAAGAATGGTTTTTTGAAAAACAAAAGTCTCAACTTGAAGTTCGTATAATTGGGATTAAGCCTGTAGTTGAAAAAGAAGGTCCTGATGGTGATCCGGTATTAGAAGATTTATTCTGGATATATTTCCCTGAGGCTCGTTTTGTATTTGCAAACTCAGAAGTTTTTAATCGAATAAATGATGCAGAACGAAGAACTTATGAAGATATCTTTTGGAAGCGTCAATTTGAGTCTACTATCATTAAAGAATCAAATGTTTATGATAGAAGCATTAGTCAGTACAAAACTGGTTTAGATGCATTATTAGAAGCTGAGAAAATTGAAGAAAAAATATTCAATTTTGAACATGACTTTTGGCATTATTAAAAAGTCTTTAATAAAAGAAAAAGATAAGGGAAACAATTTGTTTCCCTTTTTTTTGTTCTGATGTATGGGTTTTTGGTTGATTAGTAGAGGATTAAAACATGCATTAATAGTTTGTTTCTTTGTTTTTCTAGTATTGGCCTGATAGCTCAAGTTAAGGTTCCTGATTCTTCAAAAAAAGAATACAGAGTATCTATACCTTATACCAATCTCCGGCAAGCTGATGTAATGTGTTCAAAAAGAATATGGAGAAGAATAGATTTAAGAAAAAAACAAAATCAATTCTTTTAATATCCAGAAGAACCTGACAAAGGAAAAAAGAACTTTTTTGATATAATTAGATATTCGTTACTCATAGAATAAATACTTACAGCCTATGATCCTGGAACTGTTGTGGAGCCAGATGATGAATATGGGGATATTATTGGAACTGAAACGGCATCTGATACTTTGCTTTCAACAGCAGTAAAATATTACGAAATAAAAGAAGAATGGTTTTTCGAAAAGTATAATTCTCGGTCAGAAGCAAGAATAATCGGGATACAGCCCGTAGTTGAAAAAGAAGGAGCTGATAGTAATCCAGTTCTTGAAGACTTGTTTTGGATTTACTTTCCTGAAGCAAGATTTGTATATGCTAGAAGTGATGTTTTTAACCGGAATAATGATGCAGAAAGAATGTCATATGATGATTTGTTTCTAAAACGAATGTTTGAATCAACGATAATAAAAGAGTCGAATGTTTATGATTGTTTGATAAGTCAGAATGAAACAGGCTTAGATGCTTTATTAGAAGCAGAAAAGATTGAAGAAAAGGTATTTAACTTAGAACATGATTTCTGGCACTATTGAGTTCTATAAAGGATTATTCTAATTACATTGAAGCTTTTCAAAATCTAATATTGAAAATAAAAAGGGCTTCTTTCAAAGAAAGAAGCCCTTTTCGTACCCGGAGCCGGGATCGAACCGGCACGACCGCAATGGTCACGGGATTTTAAGTCCCGCGTGTCTACCAATTCCACCACCCGGGCGTGGTGATGTCTTTGTTGTTTAGAACGCAAAATGTTTCTCTAAACAAAAAAATAAGGCTGCAAATGCATCCTTATTTTTTGAGCGGGAGACGGGATTCGAACCCGCGACCCCGACCTTGGCAAGGTCGTGCTCTACCAGCTGAGCTACTCTCGCTTTTCAGCCGACAAAAGTATGTTTTTTTCAGACCTATCAAAGAAAAATCAACCATCTATTAGGCTTTTTATTTCATTTAATTTCATAAGAGCCTCCACAGGAGTTAAGGTATTGATATCTATGTGAATAAGCTCATCTTTGATTTGGGATAAAGTAGGGTCATCTAATTGGAAAAAGCTAAGCTGCATATCCTCACTTATATTTTTTAATACTTCATTACTTGTGTTTTTGGTCTTGTTAGCACTCTCAAGATCAGAAAGAATTTTATTTGCTTTGATTAATACTTTAGAGGGCATGCCAGCCATTTTTGCCACATGTATTCCAAAACTGTGTTCGCTGCCTCCAGAAATCAATTTTCGGATGAATATTATTTTTTTTCCATGTTCTTTAATTGAGAAACTGTAATTCTTTATTCTTTTGAAAGAATTAGACATCTCATTGAGCTCGTGATAATGTGTTGCAAAAAGTGTTCGCGGGCGATATTTATGATTAAGTAAAAACTCAGTAATACTCCATGCTATAGAAATACCATCATAAGTACTAGTTCCTCTACCTATTTCATCAAGTATGACTAAGCTCCTTTCTGATAAGTTATTTAGGATACTTGCGGTTTCATTCATTTCTACCATGAATGTTGATTCGCCTTGTGAAATGTTATCACTTGCACCAACTCTTGTGAAAATCCGATCCACTATACCTAATTCAGCGTTTTTAGCAGGTACAAATGAACCTATTTGAGCCAGTAGGACAATTAGCGCATTCTGCCTAAGATAAGCTGATTTACCTACCATATTTGGCCCTGTAATCATAAGGATTTGTTGATTTTCACGATCTACTTGTAAATCATTAGAAACGTAATTTACCCCTGGCTTTAATTGAGTTTCAATAACTGAATGTCTTCCAGCTTCAATTGAGATACTATATCCTTCATTAATTTTAGGTTTCGTGTAATATCTTTCAGTAGCCAAGATTGAGAAGCCCAATAAACAGTCAGACTGTGCGATAATTTCTGAATTTAGCTGAATAGGCTTTACAAATTCAGAAATAGCGGCTATTAATTCTTCGAATAATTTAGATTCCAATGCAAGGATTTTTTCTCCAGCTCCTAGAATTTTAGTTTCATACTCTTTTAGTTCTTCAGTTATATACCTCTCAGAGCCTGTTAAAGTTTGTTTTCTGGCCCATTCTATGGGAACCTTACTCTTGTGTAGATTAGTAACTTCTAAGTAATACCCGAAGACATTATTAAAGCCAATCTTTAGAGTTGTTATTCCTGTATTTTGAATTTCTCTTTCTTGAATTTGTACGAGATGTTCTTTACCCGATCGCTGTAATGATCTAAGCTCATCCAATTCTTCAGAAACTCCTTCGGCAATAACATTTCCTTTTATTACTTGCACAGGGGGATCAATACTCAACTCTTTTGTTATTCTTTTTTTAATTAAATCACAAGGATTTAATTTGTCGGCTAAGACTCTAAGCTGATCGTTTTTTGAAGCAATAAACAATTGCTTGATTTCTGGAATTTCAACCAGCCCTTTAAGTAGATGTTTTACTTCTCTTGGCGATATTCTTCCGATGACAGCTTTGGAAATTAAACGCTCAATATCACCAATAGAATTGATCTTAAGAATCAATTCTTCAGCTTCTTTTTCATGTTTTAGAAACCAATCAACGATTTCATGACGAGCTTCAATCGATCTTTTGTTTTTTAGAGGTAAAGCGAGCCAGCGTTTTAATAATCGGCCACCCATTGGCGATGTCGTTTTGTCAATAATGTCAATTAACGGAGTTCCTCCGGGTTGTGTGGAATGAAATAATTCTAAGTTTCTTATTGTAAATCGATCTAACCATACATGGTTTGACTGTTCAATTCTTGAAATAGAGGATATATGCTTGACTCGATTATGTTGAGTATCAGATAAATAATGAAGAGCAGCTCCTGCCGCGATTATGCCAAGCTCCAATTCATCAATGCCAAATCCTTTTAATGAGTTAGTTCCAAATTGTTCAAGAAGTTTTTCGTTTGCAAAATCGCTTTTAAAAGCCCAATCTTCAAGATAATAGGTATGTAAACCGTCGCCAAATAAATCTTGAAATTCCGATTTTCTATTCCTTGAGAAAAGAACTTCACTAGGCGAAAAACTTTGTAAGAGTTTATCAATATATTGTATACTACCTTCGGAAACGAAAAACTCACCTGTAGAAATGTCTAGGAAAGATACTCCTGCATTTTTTCGTTCTACAAAAACTGCAGCAAGAAAATTATTATCTTTTTGTTCAAGAATTTTGTCGGAATAAGAAACCCCTGGTGTAACTAGTTCGGTAACACCTCTTTTAACTATAGTTTTTGTTTTTTTTGGATCTTCAAGTTGGTCGCAAATGGCAACTCTTGAACCGGCTCTTACTAGTTTAGGTAAGTAAGTGTCAAGTGAATGATGTGGGAAGCCTGCTAATTCAATGTGTGAGGCAGAGCCATTTTTCCTTTTCGTAAGAATTATTCCAAGGATTTTTGAAGCTTTAATTGCATCTTCTCCGAAGGTTTCATAAAAATCTCCAACACGAAATAATAATAATGCATCGGGGTATTTAGCCTTAATGCCATTATATTGTTTCATTAATGGGGTTTCTGCAACTTTTTTCTTAATAGCCAATAGTATTTATTTTCTTTGCAATTGAACCGTTAAAAATATATCGGTCTCTATGCTTGGTTCATTATTTAATGGCACATCTTATCACGGGTTATGAACAGAAAATTAAAATTAGAAGAACTAAAAAGGGATTCGATTGAATCTTTTAAGGCGAAAGAAAAATGTGGAATTTATGTTGTTTTGGATAATGTAAGAAGTTTGAGTAATGTTGGGTCTATTTTCAGAAGTTCCGATGCTTTTTTAGTGAATGAAATATTACTATGTGGTATCACTGCCAAACCTCCACATCGTGAAATTGCTAAAACCGCATTGGGTTCTACTGAATCGGTAGCCTGGACATATTTTGAAGACACTCTAGATGCACTAGATTATTTAAAGACTAAATCTTGTTCCTGCTATTCTATAGAACAAGCTGAAAATAGTATTTCATTAGAGAATGTTGATGTGAAAAACAATGAAAATGTAGCTATCATTTTAGGTCATGAGGTTAACGGGGTGGATCAAAAAGTGATAGATGCTTCAGATGGTTGTATAGAAATCCCACAATTTGGCACAAAGCATTCTCTTAATGTTTCAGCGTGTGGTGCTATTACTTTGTGGGAAATTTGGTCTAAAAAACAAAAAGCCCAGTTAATTTAATGACTGAGCTTTTGTTTAATATTTTTCGTGTCACTATTTCTTTACGCAAGACCACCCACGATCTTCATATTGCTTCATAGTTTGTTCGTAAGCCTTTCCTTTTTGGCAAACATCTTCACTTGTGAGAGTTCCTCTGGTTGGATCTTCAAAAGTACAAGTAGAGCATTTTTTACAAGAGTTAAGGCTAAGCAATGAAACTAATACGAAAGTTGAAATAATAATTTTCTTCATGATTCTCTATTGAGTCACAAATATAGAAAAACGAGTTATATATTTTAGTTTTATCAAAGTCTATTTCAATCGGTTTATTGAATGGTATTACAAAGTGGTTTCCAGGAGTTAGAAATAAAAAAAGGGGATTCAATTTCTTGAATCCCCTTTTTATGAATTTTATTTTATTCAATAACTATTGAACCATTGCTTTAAAATCAGCATCTTCTCTAAATGATAGAAATTCTGCATCATTAGCAGCTTTTTTCTTTAAATCAGCATTTTTACCAAAAGCAGCTTTTAAATTTTTAGCCATTAATTCTTTGTTACTAGTACGTGCGCCAATAACAGCTTTAAGGTAATATCCAGCTTCAGAATCTTTATCCTCAGAAGCTTCAATTGCTTTAAGAGCCCCTTCGTTGTCACCATTTAGCATTTTAGCTAATCCAGCATTCAGCGTGTTCTCGCCACCCATTTTAGAAACAGCATCAGAATAGTTTCCCTTTTTTATAGAAACGATACCCATGTTATAATTTACTTCAGAACCAGCGCCAGAAGCAGCTCCAAATTTATCTGAAGCATTTTGAGTTTCACCATTGAACAAGGCAACAACACCCATATTGTTGTTTACAATAGGAGTAGCAGAAGCACTTGCAGCAGCATCAAATTCAGCTTTAGCAGCAGTCATGTCATTTTTAAGAACATAGATATAACCTACGTTATTGTGGGTTCTCCAGTCACCAGCATACTGTTTCTTAGCTAATTTATATATTCTTAATTTCTCATCTAAATCATTAGAAAGAGTCGCTGCGTAAAGCAGTTCCTCAACTGAAAGTGTATCAGGGTTTGATTTAGTTAAAGCAGTAATTTCTTCATCAGTACGAGCCATTTCATCTGCATTCAATGTAATTTGAGTTCGACGTAATTGAGGAAGAATTTGATCAGCTAACTCTACATAAGTTTCAGACATAGCTTTAATATCTTGTTCTCTTTTAGAAACATCTGATTCCATGCTTAAAACACGAAGAATCAAATCCTTATCCTTAATTGAAGAGCTTTGAGTTGCAGTTTTGAAACCTTCCCAATCTTCACCTTTACCAATTTCAGTAAAGAATCCTTCATTTTTAACAGCTTCAATTTTGCTTCTTTTCATTATTCTTTCGATAGCTTGCTTAGAAGTCTTAGCTCTATTGTTAGCTAAATTATCATTCAATGCCATTTCACCATCAGGAGAGGCATAACCAGCAAAAGTAGCACCTTTAAAAACCCAAGCTTTTTCTTTTCCTTCTTTAACAAATGCGGTTAACGCTTTAATATCTTCTTCTTTTAATTCAGGGTTTCTAACTTGAGAAGATTGAACTAAATAATGAATGTCTGCTTTGATAGTTTTTGGGATAATTTTTTTGAAATTATCTTTTGCTAAAATTGGACGAGCATCTGTTTGAACCCAGTAAGGAGTAGTTACTGTACCATCACCAACTTGTCTAGACTCAAATTCTTGAGTTTTTGTTTTGAAACTTCCAACAGCTTGAACAAACATGGTTACGTTTTCCATTGAAGGGTCATAAGCAATCTTATCGTTATAAGTAAATGAACCACCTTTTTCAAAATCTATTTTTTGACCATCACCATCAGCCTCATTACCTTGTAAAACGATTTCTTTAAATTCTTTCACTACTTCACCTTCAGCATTTTTTAATACTGGTTTAGCTGTAACAGTGGCTAATTTATGGAAGTAATTAGGTGGAAATTTTCCACTAACTGCAACTGTAACACTGTCGCCGTGCATTTCTAGCGGATCTGGAGTTACTGTATATTTAACGGCATCCGCAAGTTTGTTCATTTTCTTGAGCGGATTACACGATTCAAATGCAATAGCAATAATTACAATTGCTGATATTTTTGTGAGGATATTCATCTTGTTATAATTAATCTTTGGGTAAAATAAACCTTTTAATTTCAGTGCAATAATAAAACAATGTTTTCAATAGACATATTCTTAAGTTGAACGAAATCAACTAATAGTGGTTAATTACAATTTAATATTTGTAATGCCTCTGGGATAAACCTGATTTAGTTGGTATAGAATAAACTCAAAATCTTGATTATTAGATACAAAGTCCAGATTATTCGCATCAACTATAAGGGTTTTTAAATTTTTTTGTTGTTTAAAAAAGGTCATGTAGTTTTTATGAATTTTATTTAAATAATCTGATTTTATGTTTTGTTCATATGTTCTGCCTCTTTTATTAATGTTTGAAAGGAGTTTGTCAGTGTCGTTGTTTAAATAAATTATTAGTTCGGGTTTCGGCATGGATTTAATAATCAATTGATAAAGCTGATTATAAAGTTTATAGGTTGCCCTATCTAAATTGGTTTTTGCGAAAATCCTAGATTTATGTATAATGTAATCTGAAATAACAACTTGATGAAAGAGATTCCTATTCTGAAGCTCTTTTAATATTTGCTGATACCGCTCGGCTAAAAAACTCAATTCCAATTGGAAAGAATACTTGTCTGGCTCTTCGTAAAATTTAGGTAAAAACGGATTTTCAGCAAACTCTTCAAGAACTAGTTTCGCCCCTAGCCTCTCACTTAAAATTGTTGATAGCGTTGTTTTACCTGCGCCTATATTTCCTTCAATTGCAATATAACTATAATACATTATTTATTTTTTCAATCTTAGTTTGATCTTTACAACGATTTGTCAGCTCTGAAATAGTAAGATTTAATGTCGGATGAATTAGCTCTGGGTAAATTTCGGATAAGGGTTGTAAAATGAAATTTCGTTCGTGCATTCTGGGATGGGGAATTGTTAATGTTTCATTCGAAATGTCCATTTCTTCAAAAAGAATAATATCTAAATCAAGGGTTCGCGGCCCCCAATGTTGTTCTTGGTTTCTAACTCGCCCAAGCTCTGATTCTATTTTCAATAAAGCTGAAAGTAGTTCTAAAGGAGATTTAGTGGTTAGAATACCTATAACTTGGTTTTTAAACCACGGCTGCTCTTTTAGTCCCCAAGGTTCTGTTTTGTAGACTGATGATTTAAAATCTATAGCACCTAATTCAGCTATTTTTAGCATTGCTGAATCAAAAATAATTTTCCAGTTCCCAATATTGTTACCTAATGATATTATAGCAAGTTTTTCCATCTAAACAATTCGGGTCCAAAAATATTCCTTTCATAATAGGAGTGTGCCATTAATGTAAATAAATGAATGGTACTGAAAGCCTTGTTCTAATTTTGTTGCCTAATTAAAAACAAAAAAAATGAAGCAATTTATTAAAATGGTGTTTGCCTCCATTATTGGAGTCGTGTTGAGTGGTTTGGTAGTCATGTTTATAGGAATAGGCATAATGGCCTCAATTGTTGGTGCAGCAACTGAAGAGAAAAAAGTAAGCGTTAAAGAAAATTCAATTCTAAAATTGAATTTCAAAAACGGATTGATAGATCAGTCACAGGGTAGCTTTTTTGACAATTTTGATTTCGAAAACTTTGAAGAGGTTAAAATATTGACTTTAAAAGATGTTCTTGATAACATTGAAAGAGCCAAAACAGATGATAATATAAAAGGCATTTACCTTTCGCTGCAAGGTGTTAGTATGAACATGGCAAATATGGATGAAGTCAGAAAGGCAATTGTTGACTTTAAGACTTCTGGGAAATGGACTATGGCTTATGGCGAGAGTATTGGACAAGGTTCTTATTATCTAGCAAGTGCTTGTGATGAAGTATTCATGTTCCCTGAAGGTGACTTGATGTTTAAAGGATTAGCTAGCGAAATTGCATTTATGAAGGGTGCTTTAGAAAAGCTTGATATTGAAATGCAAGTTATTCGTGGTTCAAATAATAAATATAAAAGTGCCGTAGAGCCTTTTCTAAATGATAAAATGAGTGATGCTAACCGTAAACAAACTACTCAATTATTAGGCAGTATTTGGAATGTGTGGGTGGCTAATATCGCTGATAGTAGAGGTTTGACAATTGATGAAGTAAATATGATTGCGGATTCCGTATCGACATATGATCCAAAGAAGGCAGTTGAGAGCGGAATGATTGACGGGCTTAAATATGGTGACGAAATCTTAACAGCTCTGATGGACAAAGTAGAGGTTGAAGATGAAGATGATTTGGAAATGATTACATTGAATAAATACTTAAAGACTTCGGGTAAATCAAAGAAGAAAGAAGGTAAATCATGGAAGAAAAAAGATAAGATTGCGGTTGTTTATGCTGCTGGAAGTATTACCTCAGGTAAAAGTACAAAAGAGAATATGGGAAGTAAAACAATTGCTGCTGCCATTAAAAAAGCGAGAATGGATACTTCTGTAAAAGCAATTGTATTGAGAGTTAACTCTCCTGGAGGAAGTGCTTTGGCAAGTGATGTTATGTGGAGAGAAACTCAATTAGCAAAAGAGGCTAAACCTTTTGTTGTTAGTATGGGTGGTCTGGCAGCTTCTGGAGGATATTATATCGCCTGTGGGGCGGACAGAATTTTTGCCGGAGCAAATACCATAACCGGTTCTATCGGTGTATTTGGTATGGTTCCCTATGTTGGTGAATTTTTTACCAATAAAATGGGAGTAACCTTTGATGGTGTAAAAACCAATGCGAATTCTGATGTGGGAATGCTAACGAAGAAGCTTACTCCATATCAGTACGACAAAATTCAAGAAGGTGTAGATAAAATTTACGGAACCTTTCTATCTCATGTATCAGAAGGTCGTGGACTAACAACTGCAGAAGTAGATTCAATTGGACAAGGTAGAGTTTGGACCGGAAAAGATGCGCTGGAAATAGGGTTAGTTGATGAAATCGGTGGATTGAATGCTGCTATTGATCATGCAGCTAAATTAGCTAGTTTGGAAGAAGGAAAATATCGACTTAAGAATTATCCTGAAAGAAAAAAACAACCATTTGAAATGATTTTGGAGGGTTTTGCAGACGCATCTATAGATCAAATAGTAGCTTGGAAATTTGGACAAGAGTATTCTTACTATAAATACTTGAAACAAATTTCTGACAGAGAAACCATTCAGGCTCGAATGCCTTATGATTTGATTATTGAGTAATATTAATCTCGATTAACTTTTTGAAAAGCCCTTTTCTGGATTATTCCATTTAAGGGCTTTTTTTATTGTTTGATTATTTTCATACTACCTTCAATGCCTTTGATCTTTATAATGTAAACCCCTTTTGGTAAATGCTCAATGGAAATATCTTCTTTTTCCAACCTTAGAACTTTGGTAAAGACAATTTCTCCCAATGAATTAAAGATATCCATTTCTAAGTCTTCTAATTCCGTACTTTCTATGGTAATCAAGGAGTTTGTTGGATTAGGATAAATTGATATTGGAAATCTATTTGTAACCACTTCTAACCCAAGAATCCAGTCATCTGTTATTAGGATTAGTCGATCACTTACTTTTTGATTGTTAAGAATACCACCCGCAATTACAGATAGGTTTTTGTATTCTGTCTGATACATCGTTTTCGAAATCCATTTTTGATGCCCAATATCTCGAATGTCCATCGGAATTCTAATTTTTTTTCCACCTTGTTCAATTAAAAACCGTTCGTGAATATTAGAAAGTCTATGCGCACTTGTGTAATTTGTTGTGTAACCCCGTTGGGTGGTGTGCAGCACTTTTCGACTTTTATAATCAGAGGCATTATAATTATAAGAACTGTCACTTCCACCTAGAACAAAAGCTCCATGATGGGTAATTGGTATAGTTGCTGCGCGATATGCATGACACGAATCGCATAAATTGTGAATATCCCATGCAATGCTGTCAGGCTTATTAATGTCAATATTCCCTGATATATAGTAGTTCTTTACAGGAAATTGGCCTAAATCTGATGCCCCACCTAAAATTTGCAATGTGCCACTGTGATATCTATCATCTTCTTGAATATAACCAGTTGCTCCAAAAGCAGTATAACGATTATCAGGAAGCGGCGTGCCCACAAGCCATTTGTTGTTTTTCGGCTCATATATTTGAACATTACGCACATTTTTAGTTTCACTCCAGCCTCCAATAATATAAAGCAACGAATCTCGATAGGCTAATTGAACGTGATCGTCTATAGCAACCGGCAATATGATTTTTTTTAAGGTAAAGGTGTCGCCAATGGGGTCAAATTCATGAACTAAGGATGAACTTTTTTCTGATCCATTGGCAAATACATGATAGCCACCGAGAACATATATTTTATCGCCAATACGAGTTGCAGATAGTGCTATTCGACCTAATGAGTCAGGTAAATCAGGAAGTCTGGTTACCACTTTGGAAGTAAGATTTATTTTATAGCATCTCTTGTGGATACCACTCCACTTGAGGGTAGAATCCATTCCGCTAAAAATATAGGCGTAAGAAGTATCTTGAATAGTAAAAATATCCGTTCCGCAATTGGTTACAGGCTCAGCCAATTGAAAGGTTGAATCGAACTTAATATTAGGGCCTTCAATTAATGGAGTTGAATTTATAGAGCTATGAAACTCAAATAAACAAAAACCAATAATTAGGAGTTTTAAAATTGAATTTCCTTTTTTAAGTTTCATATTTGTTTCTCTAAAAGAAAAAGTTCGAATGGCTCTTGTAAATTCCATAGCTTCCTGGGTATTAAAAAAACGACTTCATCAGATTGAACTGTTTCGTAAATATCCTCACGAAGTTCAAAATGAATGGTTTAACAAATTAGTTCACGCCGCAAAAGATACGGAGTTTGGTATGAAGTACAAATTTTCTAAAATCAAAAATGTAAACGATTTCAGAAAAAATGTTCCCATTCATGAATACGAGGACATAAGAGATTATATACTTAGAATAAAACACGGTGAACAAAATTTGCTTTGGCCTACTGAAATAAAGTGGTTTGCAAAATCCTCAGGAACTACTAGCGATAAAAGTAAATTTATTCCTGTTTCTAAAGAGAGTTTAGAAGAGTGTCATTACAAAGGCGGTAAGGATCTATTGTCTATTTATCTTAATGAAAATCCAGAATCACAGCTTTTTAGTGGTAAAGGACTAGTCATAGGAGGGAGTAGTGAAGTAAATCAATTCAGCAAAAACTCATACTACGGTGATTTGTCTTCAATAATCATTAAAAATTTACCTTATTGGGCAGAATACATACGTACACCCAGTATTGAAATTGCACTGCTTCCGGACTGGGAGGAGAAACTTGAGAAGATTGCACAAGCCGGAATAAAAGAAGACGTAACTAGTATTGCAGGAGTTCCTTCTTGGAATTTGACCGTGATAAATAGAATACTCGAAGTGACTGGGGCAAATAACATGCTTGAGGTTTGGCCGAATTTTGAATTGTATGCGCACGGCGGTGTAAACTTCACACCTTATCGTGAAAAATTCAAACAGCTTTTTCCTTCCGAAGAGGTTACCTACTTGGAGACCTATAATGCAAGTGAAGGTTTTTTAGGGATACAAGATAAATTTGACGGGAGCAATGATGTATTACTCATGTTGGATTATGGTATTTATTATGAGTTTATACCCATGGGAGAATGGCATGCCAAAAACCCAAAAACTATATTGTTAGAGGAAGTAGAATTGGGGAAAGAATACGCCATTGTTATTTCAACTAATGCCGGTTTATGGAGATACATGCTTGGTGACACCGTTTTATTTACAAGCTTAACACCCTATAGAATTAAAATCAGTGGACGTACGAAATACTTCATAAATGCGTTTGGGGAAGAAGTAATGGCTGAAAATGCAGAACATGCATTGAAACATGCTTGTGAAAACACAGGGGCACTGGTCAATGACTATACAGCCGGGCCTTATTTTACATCCAAAGGAGGAGGTCATGAGTGGATTATTGAATTTGAAAAAGAGCCAAAGGACCTAAACTTTTTTGCTGATATTTTGGACACAAGTTTGAAGTCTGTTAATTCAGATTATGAAGCTAAACGATATAAAGATTTCAATATGCAAGCACCAATTCTTCATTCCGTGAAAAGAGATACTTTTTATAAGTGGATGAAAAGTAAAGGAAAGCTTGGAGGTCAAAATAAAGTACCTCGTTTATCAAATGACAGAAAAATATTAGACGAAATAAAACCACTGATTTAAATAAAATTGATGAAGTTTATTATTACTCTTCTTTTAATCGCAATAATATCTGCACCGCAAGATTTTACTACACTTACTTTAAAAAAGGAGATTGAAGTGGAGTCCGATTTTTTACGTGTAGATAATTTTGGGAAAATATATTTGGTTAAACGTGATGAGGTGTTTATGTATAACAAGGACGGCAGTTTCCTTTCTCAAAACAGTAATAAACTTTTAGGTGAGATAAATGATCTGGATGTTACCTCTGGTTTAGAAATGTCTGCTTTTTTTAAAGATCAAATCCAAGTTGTTTTTTTAGATAATCAATTAGCATTAAGAGGGAATCAGATTCCGTTAGATTTATTAGAATTTGAACAGGTATCGGAGGTTTGCACTTCACATGGCAATGGACTTTGGTTGTTTGACCAGGTGAAAATGGAGCTTTTTAGAATTGATAAAAACAATAGACATGTTGCTTCAAGTGGGAACCTTATGCAACTATTGGGTTTTGCGCCAGAACCTAATTATATGCGTGAGATTAATAATTGGCTCTATGTAAATGATCCGGAAATTGGAATATTGGTATTCGATATTTATGGTACATATTACAAGACTATACCAATAAAAAATACGATTGAATTTCAAATAAAAAATAAACAGTGTATTTATTTTTCAGATCCATATTTAGTAAAGTTCGACATGACTGAACTTGAATATGACACTGTAATGAAAATAGTCGATCATCCAAAGCAAGTATTGGTGAGTAAAAACCAGCTTAATGTCCTGTATGATAATAAATTAACCTTATATGACTATCAGCCCTAATTGTTAAGAACTTTTGGTTGTGGTAGCATCGAGATTTTTTAATTTAGTACACCTAAAAAATAAGAGAAAGCTATGCATATTGCCGTTGCAGGAAACATTGGATCAGGAAAAACTACCTTAACCACATTATTATCTAAGCATTATAAATGGGAGCCTCATTATGAAGATGTAGATGAAAATCCATATTTAAATGATTTCTATTCAGATATGCAGCGCTGGTCATTTAACCTTCAGATTTATTACCTAAATAGTCGTTTTGCACAGATTCAGGATATAAAAGAAAGCGGTAAAAAGATTATTCAAGATCGAACCATATATGAAGATGCATACATTTTTGCGCCAAATCTTCATGCCATGGGATTGATGACTACGCGAGATTTTGAAAATTACTTTTCTCTATTTAACCTCATGGAAAGTTTTATTTCTGCTCCAGATCTTACCATTTATTTAAGGGCTTCGGTTCCTACGTTAGTAAGTCAGATTCAGGCAAGAGGTAGAGAGTATGAGGAGCAAATTAGGTTAGATTATCTTAAGAGGCTTAATGAACGTTATGAAGCTTGGATTTCGACATACAACAGAGGTAGAGTTATCGTAGTAAACGTTGATGAGAATAAATTTAAAGAGGATAAAGAAGATTTAGGAAAGATTATTTCCTTGATCGATGCTGAATTGCACGGGTTATTTTAAACCTAATTCATCTGATTTGTTTTTAGGTTCTAGATTGAACCTGTAAATGAACCTTCCTTGAATGATAAAGCCATCGCTAATATCTCGGTTTTCTTGGGTTCTGTCATCGTTAAATCTAAATGCGCTAAAGCCCCACCCAATTTTTTCATCAATATCATAGGCTGAAAAACGTCTACCTATGCTCCAGCCTGCTTTGGCTTGAAATATTAATGATTTTTTTGCTGTAAACTGAAGGTATCCGTAAATTTCGTTTGAGGCCTTTACCATGTACATTTCTTTGCCGCTACTAGTAGAGCTTGGACTTATATTGTAGCTACGAACAAAAGCACTGAAATTTAATCCAGCTGAAAACCATTCAGTAAACCTGTAATTTATATCTGCCCAAACCGGAAGAGTTAGATTTAATTCAAATTTCTTGTTTTTACTTAAATAGTAAACACCTAGTAAGGGTACGAAAAAAGGCCCAAATAATTCGGTGTTGTAATACAGTCCAACCCTGTATTTTAAATTTGGTTTTTTATGGTATTTATAAAGCGCTAAACCTCCCAGTTGTATTTGGTTTTTTGGTGCATGGTTAAAATCACTAGCAATCTTGGGTAGAAACATATAGGTGCCATCCCATTTTTTACCATGTTTTCGGTTTATGCCTAATTTTAGTGTGGTTGAGAAGACCGAGCTGACATTGAATCCCGCTGGGCTTGTATTTACGCTAAGTTGCTCTATGGTTGCTCCGGTTATTACTGCTGTTTTTTCGCCTAATTTAATGGGCAATGTTAGGTCGACATAAAACTCTTGAACACGAGCGGGCTCATCTACTGAATCTTCCTTGTTAAAAGGCGAATTGAGATAGGTAAATTTAAATAAATCAATATAATCTTGAGATTGTCCCATAAAGAAACAAAACAGAAGAGGGATGAAAATTATTCGCTTTGACAAGCACCAAATATATAAAATCAAAAAAGCCTGCGAAGCAGGCTTTTAAAATTACTAAAATAAATTTTTAAGTAATGTTATATTTCACTTTCGATTCAAGTTTACATTTTGTAAAACCAAGCTTCGAAGTCAATCTCTATTTCATCATTGATAAATTTATCTCCTAAATCTGGAAATATTGACTTGGATTTGTACTTTATGTTATACATGGTTCGATCAAATGTAAAAGTTCCAGACAATTGAATGGTATCTGAATTCATTGTTTTAACTACCTCAATATCTAATGCCTCTTTAATTCCTTTTATTTCCAATTCACCATTTAATCGATTAAGTTTATTCTCACCATCTTCGGATTCAGACCAAACATTTAGAGAGAACATAGCATCTGGAAAATTCACGACATCAAAAAAGTCTTCGTTTTTTAAATGATTTACTAAGTCTAAATTCTCTTCATCATCCTCAATGTCCGTGCAAGTAATTGAGGTCATGTCAACAACAATAGCACTGTGTACGGCCTCGTCGTTTTCCAGGCCTAGTGCTCCCATTTTAAAGTTTATGGTTCCCCGATGCTCTCCAGTAGGTTTTCTTCCAATCCAACGCATAGAACTGCGACTTTCATCAAGTCTGTATTCGGTTCGAACAATCTCCTTTTTTTCGGTCACTTTTTCTTCCAATTGATCTGTTTCTTGGGCAGATTCTGGCTTAGTTTTTTTACTATCACTACAACTTAGAAAAAGCAAAGATGATATCGAAAGGGTAATAAGAAATTTCAGCATATTCTTGATTTTTATTTAGAAATAATAGTATTGATTTTTGCTGACTCATCAGAATCAACATCTACCATATTAATTACTTTTTCTGAAGGAACTTCCGCATGTCCTTTACCTTCCATTTGAGCAAGTATTGGGGCAATAACCAATCCTACTAGACACGTAAGTTTTATCAAGATATTCATTGAAGGACCTGAAGTATCTTTAAATGGATCACCAACTGTATCTCCAGTAACAGCCGCATCATGAGCTGGAGAACCTTTATAAGTCATTTTACCATCAATCATAACGCCCGCTTCAAATGATTTTTTTGCATTATCCCAAGCACCACCAGCGTTGTTTTGGAAAATAGCCCACATAACACCAGAAACACATACTCCAGCCATATAACCTCCTAGTGGCTCAGCGCCAAATAGTAAACCAACTACGATTGGAGAAATAATCGTCAATAGTCCAGGTGCAATCATTTCTCTTAAAGCAGCCTTAGTTGAAATATCAACACATTTTGCATACTCAGGAGTCCCAGTGCCTTCCATAATTCCTGGAATTTCTCTAAACTGTCGACGTACTTCTTGAACCATTTCCATGGCTGCCTTACCTACAGACTCCATTGCTAAAGCAGAGAAAACAACCGGAATCATTCCACCTACAAATAACATGGCTAAAACATCAGCTTTGAAAATATTGATACCATCAATACCAGTAAAAGTTACGTAAGCCGCAAATAAAGCTAATGCCGTAAGAGCAGCAGATGCAATAGCAAAACCTTTTCCTACTGCAGCGGTAGTATTTCCAACAGAATCTAAAATATCCGTTCTCTCTCTTACTTCTTTTGGTAATTCACTCATTTCAGCAACTCCACCTGCATTATCTGCAATTGGGCCAAAAGCGTCAATTGCTAATTGCATAGCTGTGGTTGCCATCATGGCAGAAGCAGCAAGTGCGACCCCATAAAAACCAGCCAAAGCGTATGAGCTAAAAATAGCTGCGGCAAATAATATTACAGAGGCAAATGTAGATTTCATACCTACAGCCAAACCTGTTATAATATTAGTTGCTGCTCCAGTTGAAGAACTTTGAACAATGTCCATAACTGGTTTTTTACCCAATGAAGTATAGTATGCCGTTACGTATGAAATTAATCCTCCAACAGCCAATCCTATCATGGCAGTATAAAATACATGACGAGAAGGAACTTCTTTAAGACCTTCACCAAAAAAGTTCATGGTAAGAGTTTCAGGTAACATCCAGTCAATTAAGAACCAACATGCTAATAGAGTAAGTCCCATTGAAACCCAGTTCCCTGTATCAAGCGCTTTTTGAACTTGAGATTCTTTAGCATCGTTGCTCGATATTTTAACAAAGAAAGTCCCAATAATAGAAGCAATGATTCCTACACCTGCAATTACAATTGGAAGTAATATAGGTCCCATGTTATTGAATGAATCAGTAAATTGACCATTAGTAGACATGTCTCTAATAATATAATTACCTAGTACCATTGTGGCTAATACAGTTGCAACGTAAGAACCAAATAAATCGGCACCCATACCAGCAACATCACCAACATTATCACCAACATTATCTGCAATTGTAGCGGGGTTTCTTGGATCATCCTCAGGGATTCCAGCTTCTACTTTACCAACTAAATCGGCTCCTACATCAGCAGCCTTGGTGTATATACCTCCCCCAACTCTAGCAAAAAGAGCAATTGACTCAGCTCCTAATGAAAAGCCTGCCAACGTTTCTAATACAATTGTCATATTGCCGTAAAAATCGGCATCGTTTCCCATAAATTGTCCTAAGAAAATCATGAAAAACAGACTTAATCCAATTACAGCTAAACTCGCTACACCAAGACCCATTACTGTTCCACCCGAAAATGACACCTTAAGTGCTTCAGGCAAACTAGTTCTTGCAGCTTCCGCTGTACGTGCATTTGAAGCTGTTGCTATTCTCATACCAATATTTCCGGCTAATGCTGAAAATATTGCTCCAAAAATAAAGGCTGGAACAATCATCCAACTTGTGCTTGGAACCACCATAGAAATACCGAAAAGAGCAACAGAAGCAATAACTACAAATATTAAGAGTAGTCTGTATTCAGCATTTAAAAAAGCTAATGCTCCTTCCTGAATAGCTTTTGAAATTTCTATCATTTTATCATTTCCAGCAGATTGCTTTTTAACCCATGACGATTTCATCATCATTACGATTAAACCAACTATTCCAAGTATTGGAACTATGTATAGGATGTTTTGTGCTAACGAATTCATTATAATATATATTTAATTTAAATTGTGTTTTAGACTGTTTTGCCTAATTCATATAGGCCCAAATAAAAGGCTGCAAAAGTAAATATTCACAACTATTAATCAAGTAAATAAAATTGAAATAATAAATTAGGGTAAAATACTGATTATTAGAGTGCTTGGTTCATGTCAACGAAGACCGTTCCTGTGTAGTCAAAGCCATTTAAGGTTGTATCAACGGGAATAGCTATTCTCATGTATTGAGTTTTGTTGCTGTCATATTGTGTGAAGAATAAGGTTTGTGTGATACCTTGATTGCCGACAAAAATCACAGATTTTTCATCTTCTGAAACTGACCATGTGCCTGCATCCTTATCTTCATAATCAAAGTCTTGTGTAAGTCCACCGGCTTTCAATTCTAATGTGGCTTTTAAATCATACGTATAGTTATTAGGTGATTGACTTAAAATATAAGAACCTTGTGGAGCCGATTTGCTTTTTCCAGTTGCGTTTACATCTCTACCTAAAATATTTACTACCCCTACAGCATCAACACCTGATACCGTCCAGCTTCCGGCTAACTTATCTTCAATTCCTTCAACTTCTATTGGTGTAAACGAATCATCCTTTTTACAGGAATCAAAGAATAAGGGAACTAATAGAAATGCAGTAATACTTAAAAATAGATTTCTGTAATTCATTCTCATGATAGTCGTTACGTATAGTTTTTGTTAAAGTTGGTACATGCTCGATTTTACTGCATCAATCACATCTTTAACATCGGGTAATGCTTCATCTATTAAAGTCGGTGCAAAGGCAAAAGGGGTATCTGATTGGGTAAGTCGTAAAACTGGTGCGTCTAAATAATCAAATGCAACTTTTTGAATTCTAAATGAAATTTCAGAAGCAATTGAAGCTACTGGCCAGCTTTCTTCTACAATTATCAATCTATTTGTTTTTTTTACAGACTCTACAATGGCTTCTTCGTCCCACGGTCGTATCGTTCTCAAGTCAATAACTTCAACGTTTATTCCTTCTTTAGCCAATTCTTCTGCGGCACTTAAAGCAATCTTTATAATTTTTCCAAATGAAACGATTGTACAATCAGTTCCAGGCCTTTTAACGTCAGCCTTTCCAATTGGTATAATGTATTCTCCATCAGGAACTTCCCCCTTTTCGCCATACATTTTTTCAGATTCTAAGAACACAACAGGGTTTTCGTCACGAATGGCGGCTTTTAAGAGGCCTTTTGCATCATAAGGATTAGAAGGAGTGATTACTTTTAAGCCTGGAACATGAGCGTAAAAAGCTTCAAAACTTTGTGAGTGGGTTGCTCCTAATTGACCAGCTTGCCCATTTCCACCTCTAAATACGATTGGAACATTGTATTGACCGCCGCTCATTTGGAGCATTTTAGCAGCGCTATTTATTATTTGGTCTGCCGCTAAAATTGCGAAATTCCAAGTCATGTATTCTACAATTGGTCGTAATCCATTCATTGCTGCACCAACCGCAATCCCGGAAAATCCAAGTTCAGCAATAGGAGTGTCAATAACTCTTTTATCGCCAAATTCGTCCAACATTCCTTGGCTTACCTTATACGCACCATTATATTCGGCTACTTCTTCACCTAACAAAAAGACATTTTCATCTCTTCTCATTTCTTCATTCATTGCTTCTCTTAAAGCTTCTCTGAATTGGATTTCTCTCATTTTGTACGTTTTTTTTTCCGTCTGCAAAAATAGAAATATCATGGATAGTTCAACAATATTAAGACTTGGTATGTATTATAATAAATTAGCTGGCGATTGAACCAAGATATTGGAGCAAAAAACAAGCTCTTTGACTACTTTTGCATTTAATAAAAACATAGGAAAATACCTTATTTATGAAGATTCTTGTATGTATTAGCAAGGCTCCTGATACCACATCAAAAATTACGTTTACGGACGGAGATACCAAGTTCAATGAAGCTGGAGTGCAGTTTATTGTAAATCCGTATGACGAATGGTACGCATTGGTTAGAGGTCTTGAATTAAAAGAAAGTTTTGGCGGTTCGGTTACCACTATTACTGTGGGTGGAGCAGAAAACGATCCAATTATTAGAAAAGCACTTGCAATAGGTGCTGATGATTCAGTTAGAATTGATACTGAAGCAACTGACGCTTTTTTGGTAGCTAAAGAAATTGCTGAATTTGCTAAGGACAAAGGCTATGATTTAGTGCTTTGCGGAAAAGAAACTATTAATTATAATGGTGGTCAGGTTGCAGGTCTTATAGCTGAATTTATGGATTTACCATTTGTTTCTTTAGCAACCAAACTAGATGTAAATGGAACAACCGCCACCATTGAATGTGATATTCAAGGCGGCGAACAAATAGTTGAAGTTGAAACCCCACTAGTTATAAGCGCTGCAAAAGGGATGGCTGAACAGCGAATTCCTAATATGCGCGGAATTATGGCTGCACGGTCTAAAAAATTAGAAGTGATTACCGCTTCTGGTGCTTCAGCAGCTAGCGAAGTAATCGGTTATAGCTTGCCTTCTGCAAAATCAGAGTGCAAGTATATTGACCCAGAAAATGCCGGAGAATTGATAGAGTTATTGCATAACGAAGCTAAAGTGATATAAAATGAGTGTTGTTGTTTATGTAGATGTTCATTACGGAGAAGCTGTAAAATCTTCGTTAGAGGCTGTTTATTACGCCTCAAAAATTGCAAGTGAAAAAGGAGTTGATTGTGTTGCTGTTGCTGCTGGAGAAATTTCTAATGATAAACTAGCGCTATTAGGAAACTATGGAGCTGTTAGAGTTATGCATAACTCTAATTCAGATACTGATAATGGGCAGAAAGCTAGATTAGTAGAGAGTATTGCAAATTCAAATGGTTCGAATATCATAGTGTTTAGTCATGATTTTTCCGGGAAATCAGTTGCTCCTAGAGTCGCTGCAAGAATGAATGCGGCAATCATTTCTGGAGCCATCGAATTGCCTGATTTTTCGTCTGGAATTAGCGTGAAGAAATCAGTTTTTTCAGGGAAAGCTTTTGCGAATTTTAAAGTTAATACCGAAAAAGTAGTTATTTCCCTTCTTCCTAATTCTTTAGATATTGAAGTTGGTCCTGGAAGCGCAACAGTTGAGTCAGATTCAAGCGAAATTGGTGTTGCCAGAGTTGTTGTAAAAGAAAATAAAGTTGCAGGCGGTGATGGACAAATAGATTTGACTGAAGCTGAACTTGTTGTAAGTGCAGGTAGAGGTTTAAAAGGTCCTGAAAACTGGGGAATGATAGAAGAATTAGCTAGTTTGCTTGGTGCAGCTACTGCTTGTTCTCGTCCAGTTGCCGATATCGATTGGCGCCCTCATCATGAACACGTTGGTCAAACGGGTATAGCTATTCGGCCAAACTTGTATATTGCTGTTGGAATTTCGGGTGCTATTCAACATCTAGCAGGTGTTAATGGCTCTAAGGTTATTGTTGTTGTTAATACCGATCCAGAAGCTCCATTTTTTAAAGCGGCCGATTATGGTATCGTTGGTGATGCCTTTGAAGTAGTTCCAAAACTTATTGAAGCAGTAAAAAACTTTAAATCTTAGGTCTATTTCTTGAAACCCTCTATGGAAGAAAAAATTAAATTAGAGATTTCAGGACTATCTTATAGTCAAACTCAAACAGGAGCTTATGCTCTTGTTTTGAGTGAGGCAAAAGGAAATCGAAGCCTCCCCATAATTATTGGGAGCTTTGAAGCGCAGGCAATTGCCATTGAATTGGAGGACATGAAACCTAGTCGTCCTTTAACGCATGATGTATTTAAAAATTTCGCAGCTGCTTTTGGAATTATGCTTCAGGAAGTTGTGATTTACAATCTTCAGGAAGGAGTTTTCTATGCCAAGTTAATTTGCTCTGGTCCTAGTGGAGATAAAACTGAAATAGATGCCAGAACATCGGATGCGATAGCATTAGCCGTTCGTTTTAAATGCCCGGTCTACACATTTGAGTTTATTCTTAAAAATGCTGGTGTAATAATAGATGAGGATGCTGAAATCAGAACTCAAGATGAGGATAAAGACGCAGATTCAACTGAGGACAATAAAAACCCATTATCCTCTAAAACTGTCGATCAATTGGAAGAAATGCTAAGAGATGCTCTGGAAAATGAAGATTATGAATTGGCTTCGAGTTTGAGAGATGAGCTAACAGCAAGAAAATAGTATATTCGACACTTCAATAATTTCTATGGACTTAATTTCTGTTCTACGAGGGCTTCTAGGTTTGGTGGTTCTTATAGGTATTGCCTTCCTTTTTAGTTCAAATCGTAAAGCTATTAATTGGAAAGTTGTCGGTTTTGGATTAACAGCTCAAATCGTATTGGCCATTGGAATTCTAAAGGTTAGTTACATTCAATTTGGATTTGAAATTGTTGGAAAGGGTTTTGTTAAAATCATTGACTGGACAAGGGAAGGAACTACTTTCTTATTTGGTAGCTTCATGGATGTCTCTTCATACGGATTTGTCTTTGCATTGCAAGTTCTGCCTACCATTATTTTCTTTTCAGCATTAACTTCTGTACTCTTTTACCTAGGAATTATTCAAAAGGTAGTTTATGCGCTGGCATGGGTATTTACTAAGATTTTGAATGTGAGTGGTGCTGAAAGTCTTTCAGTTGCCGGGAATATATTTTTAGGTCAAACAGAGGCTCCTCTTTTAATTAAAGAATATTTAGCTTCAATGAATCGATCTGAAATACTTCTTGTTATGTTAGGAGGGATGGCTACCGTTGCTGGAGGAGTGTTAAGCGCCTATATTGCTTTTTTAGGTGGTGACGATCCGTCCCAAAGAGTTTTGTTTGCAAAACATTTACTAGCAGCTTCCATTATGGCAGCGCCCGGTGCAATAGTGGTTTCAAAAATTCTTTTGCCACAAACGGAGCCTATAAATTCAACGGTTGAGGTAAGCAAGCAACAGACGGGTAGTAATTTATTGGATTCTATAAGTAAGGGAACTACTGAAGGACTAAAGTTAGCCGTGAATGTGGCAGCAATGCTCTTAGTTTTTTTCGCTTTTATAGCTATGATAAATTATGGGTTATTGAAACTTGGGAATTTATTTGGGCTAAATGAAATAATTAATTCAGCGTCTTCGGGACAATACGATGTTCTTTCATTACAATATATTTTAGGTAATATTTTTGCTCCATTAATGTGGGTTATTGGCGTTGATAGTCAGGATATTACTCTTGTTGGGCAACTCTTGGGAGAGAAAATTACAGTGTCAGAATTTGTGGGTTACGCAAGTTTGGCTGAAATGAAAACGGCTGGTGCTTTTGCCTCTCAGAAATCAATAATAATGTCTACTTATATTTTATGTGGCTTTGCCAATGTAGCCTCAATTGGAATTCAAATTGGAGGTATTGGTTCTTTAGCGCCCAGTCAAAGAAAGACTTTATCAGAACTTGGGGTGAAAGCTTTAATAGGAGGTACGATTGCTTCTTTGTTTTCCGCAACAATTGTAGGCGCTATTTCATAGCCTATTTCTTTTTTTGCCGCTGGTGTTTTTAGGGATTAAGAGAATTGGGATTTTAGCACTATGAAACAATTCATTCTTGATACTTCCTACTACAAAATCATATAAAGAACTGTTGTTATGAGAGCCAATTACAACGAGGTCAACATTTAGCTTGTTCAATACGTCTAACAAAGTATCTAGGGTAGATCCTTGTACTAAAAGAGGAATACAATGCACACCTTTTTCTGTGCACTCAGTAGCATACTTCTGTAATTTTTTATGTTCCTTTCGCAACACTCCTGCTCGTTGATCTCTAATAACTTTTGGCCCAACATCATATCCTATATAATCAGGATCTGGTGCGGCAACATGAACCAGCCATAATTTTGCATTAAAAGCTAAGGCATACTCAGCAGCCTTATCAACTACTTGATCAGACACTTTTGAAAAATCTATACCTGCCAATATTTTCACCTCCTAAAATTAAGAAATAAATCCACATAATGTGTAATTTCTGTTAGTAAAAAGCGAAGAGGGAAATGGTAAGAGTCCCTTTTGCAACCTTAATTTGTAATTACTTAATTCAATATAAATTATGCGCGCATACCTCGATTTACTTGATCATATTTTGGAAAACGGAACTCAAAAAGGGGATAGAACCGGAACGGGTACTCTTAGTTGTTTTGGGTATCAAATGCGATTTGATTTAAGTGAGGGCTTTCCCGCATTAACTACGAAGAAGCTTCATTTACGGTCTATTATTCATGAACTGCTCTGGTTTTTAAGCGGTGATACTAATATCAAATACTTAAAAGAAAATGGGGTTAGAATTTGGGATGATTGGGCAGATGAAAAAGGTGATTTGGGACCAGTATACGGATATCAATGGAGGAGCTGGCCAACAAGCGATGGACGACAAATTGATCAAATAGGAAAGTTGATTGAGATGATAAAAAACAATCCAAACTCTCGGAGATTGATGGTGAGTGCATGGAATGTTCAATTTATTGATGAAATGGCATTGCCGCCATGTCATACCATGTTCCAGTTTTATGTTGCAGATGGAAAATTATCTTGTCAATTGTATCAACGAAGTGCTGATACTTTTTTAGGCGTTCCATTTAATATTGCCAGTTATGCTTTGTTGACGATGATGATTGCTCAAGTTTGTGACCTCGAACCAGGTGATTTTGTTCACACATTTGGTGATGTTCATTTGTATAACAATCATTTGGATCAAACAAAAGAGCAATTAAAAAGGATTCCTACTAAACTACCGACTATGAAAATAAATCCAAATGTGAAAAATATTTTCGATTTTAAATTCGAAGATTTCGAATTGGTAGATTACCATCCTCAAGCTCACATTAAAGCCGCTGTTTCAGTATGATAGTTAGCTTAATTGTTGCGGTGGCTAAAAATAATGGGATTGGTAAAGACAATAACTTGTTATGGCATTTGCCGGCAGATATGAAGTTTTTTAAAGAGACTACAACGGGGCATTGTATTATAACTGGTCGTAAAAATTATGAGTCCATCCCAGCTCGATTTCGGCCTTTGAAAGACAGAACGAATATTGTGGTTACTCGAAATTTGAAATATTCAGAAAGTGATATTGAAATTTGTAATTCCATTGAATCTGCAATCGCTTTTGCAAAAGATCAGGGAGAAGTTGAGGTTTTTGTTATTGGAGGTGGGCAAATCTATAAGGAAGTTCTTCAGAAAGAATTGATTGACAGAATGTACATTACGCATGTCGACGCAAATTTTGAAGCGGACACCTTTTTTCCAGAGTTTGATAATAAGAAATGGAATTCAAAACAAATTCTTGAAATTGAAAAAAATGAAAAGAATTCATTGGAAGGGAGAGTTATTAGCTATGATAGGATTTAGATTTCATTAAAGAATAAAACTCAACTTAAAATATCATTGGAATTTGCCTTTCTTTGGTTTTATTAATTTTCAATTATGTATTCAAAGCCAAAAATTTCTCTTGCCAGAATATTTCGAAAGAACTATAAAGAATTAATAGCTGTTTTGCTATATACATTTTTTATTTTCAGATTATATGATTATAGAGGGATAGAGGCTCTCGACATTCCTATGTCAATTTCAACTGTGCTCGGGTTTGCGGTATCTCTTCTTTTGGGTTTTAGAACTGGTGAATCCTATGATAGATGGTGGGAAGCAAGAAAAATTTGGGGAGCTATTGTAAATGATTCAAGGACACTTACTCGCCAACTAATGGGTTTTGTTGACCAAGAGAACAATATGATGGAGATTCAAGAAATAGCATATTGCAATATTGCTTTTGATTATGCATTAAAAAACTCTTTACGAAAACTAGATGTCAGTGAAGAAATAAAGCCTTTTTTAAGTAGTGAAGATTTTAACGAAGTAATAAAACAACAGAACGTCCCTAACGCGATACTTTTAATTATGGAACAAAAATTAAATCGACTAAAAAGAAGTAATTCCGTGACTAATTATGAATTTGTTGAATTAGATAAAACACTAAAGCGATTATGCGATCACATGGGAAAATGTGAACGGATAAACAATACAATTTTCCCAGTTCATTATAGGTATTTTACTCACGTAGGTATTATTGTATATATAATGATGTTGCCCTTCGGAATGTTAAAATCAACTGGATACTTTATGATTCCTATTGTTACTTTAATATTCTTTTTCTTTACTACTTTAGAGGGCATTGCCTTTCGTTTACAAGATCCTTTTATGAATAGAGGCTCCGATACTCCAATGTCTACAATTTGCAGGACGATTGAAATAAATGTGAAACAGATGCTTGGGAACTCTGATATTCCTGATAAGATTGAAATGACTGATTCTGGCGCAATTATGTAATTATTGGGCGAAAAAAAAGCCGCAATAGCGGCTTTTAATATTAAAAATTTATTGGAGCTTAAGCCACTTTCAAGTTCTTTAAGGCAGAAACTTTCAATTTTTCCAAGGCATACTCTTTTGTAACTTTAAATTCTTTTATAGGCTCTTCAGCTGATGGAAGTTCGAACATAGCATCAGTCATTATTGCTTCGCAAATAGACCTCAAACCACGAGCTCCTAATTCAAATTCAATCGCTTTGGTCACCATAAAATCTAATACTTCTTTATCAAAGCTTAGTTTGATTTCTTCCATGTCAAACAATTTATGATATTGTTTAATAAGCGCATTTTTAGGCTCGGTTAAGATTCTTCTTAATGCAACTTCATCTAATGGGTTTAAATAAGTAAGGACAGGGAAACGACCAATTAACTCAGGAATTAAACCATAATGTTTAAGGTCAGCAGGATTTACATATTGAAGCATGTTTTCTACTTCAACAGTTTCTCTTTCTTGTTGTCTTGCGTAACCTAAAGCCTTTGTGTTAAGTCTTTTTCCAATTACTTTATCTATGCCTACAAAAGCTCCTCCAGTAATAAAAAGGATATTCTTTGTATTGATCTGAACTAATTTTTGCTCAGGATGTTTTCTTCCGCCCTTAGGTGGTACACCTACATCAGCCCCTTCTAATAACTTAAGTAGCGCTTGTTGAACACCTTCGCCACTAACATCACGTGTAATAGATGGATTGTCACTTTTACGTGTAATCTTATCTATTTCATCTATAAAAACAATTCCTCTTTCAGCCGCAGAAACGTCGTAATCCGCTGATTGTAAAAGTTTGGTAAGAATGCTTTCAACATCTTCTCCTACGTAACCCGCTTCTGTAATAACTGTAGCATCGGCAACTGCAAATGGTACATTTAGAATTTTAGCAATGGTTTTAGCCAATAGGGTTTTTCCAGTTCCGGTTTCCCCTAGCAGAATAACGTTTGATTTTTCAATCTCAACGTCATCCTCGCTATCTTTTTGAGTAATTCTTTTGTAATGGTTGTAAACCGCTACAGAAAGTACTTTCTTAGCTTGTTCTTGTCCAATAACGTACTCATCCAAATGAGATTTAATATCTCTTGGTTTAAGTAAATTCAATGTTTTGTTAATGGTAGTTTCAACTCGTTGCGTTATCTCTTCTTCAACAATATGTTGAGCCTGAGAAATACAACCATCACAAATGTGACCAGAAATACCGGCAATAAGAATGTTTACTTCACTCTTACTTTTTCCACAAAACGAACACCTAGGTTCTCCTTTTGAAGCCATATTAACTATTTACAAGAACTTCGTCTACCATGCCATATTTTTTCGCTTCAGCAGCGCTCATCCAGTAATCACGATCACCATCTTTCCAAATGGTATCGTATTCTTGACCTGAATGATTAGCAATAATTTCGTAAAGTTCTTTTTTGATTTTTTGAATTTCAATAGCAGTAATTTCTATATCACTTGCTTGTCCTTGAGCACCACCCATTGGTTGGTGAATCATAACTCTTGAATGAGGTAGGGCAGAGCGTTTTCCTTTTGCGCCTGCACATAATAATACAGCTCCCATACTAGCGGCCATACCTGTACATATTGTAGCCACATCAGGACCAACATACTGCATAGTGTCGTAAATACCTAAGCCAGCATAAACTGAACCTCCTGGGCTATTCAAGTATATTTGAATGTCTTTTTTATTATCAGCAGATGCTAAAAATAACAACTGAGCTTGTACAATATTTGCTATTTGGTCGTCAATTCCAGTACCCAAAAAGATAATTCTGTCCATCATTAATCTCGAAAAAACGTCCATTGCTTGCACGTTCATTTGTCTTTCTTCAAGAATATAAGGTGTCATTGACTGCATTTGGTTAATGCCAGAATGAATGTACTGATCTACAACCATACTACTGATACCGCGGTGTTTTATCGCGTAATTTCTAAATTCTCTTCCGTCCATTTTATTTTAAATCTTAACTAAGTTAGACAAACTTTCTAAAATTCCTTTTTTAGCAGGTTTGCCGGTTGCTAATTTAACGAAATCGTCGAAAGAAAC